>OIYS01000075.1_pt1 | contig 67696 bp, 71 predicted proteins | sample 1588271 | NCBI WGS metagenome assembly OIYS01 (sample SAMN03283286) | human gut metagenome | biome: human-associated habitat; material: feces | host: Homo sapiens | place: Peru | collected 2012 | reverse complement strand
ATAGTGTTGAGGAGGCAAAAAAACAACTAGCAAGATTAAACAAGTTTAATATAACTCATATGGCATTACTTATGTTAGGTGTAGCAGGAAAGGGAAATGGAGAAAGAAATGCTAAACAAACTGCTAAATTATTAAATGAAACTAAGCCAGGTCTTATATGGGTTGGAACTTTAGGAGTTTTTGAGGGAACAAAAATGCATGAAGAGGTTAAAGAAGGAAATGAATGTGAAGTATTCCACCTTGATAGTATGAATATAAATGGATGTAAGGGCTGTTTTGGCTGTGATAAAAATAGGGAGTATCCATGTGTTCAAAAAGATGATATGCAAAAAATATATTCGTCTTATAGAGAAACAGATGTTGTAGTTTTGGCATCTCCACTTTATTATTGGCATTTAAGCGGACAGCTTATGATAGCGATAAATCGTTTATTAGCTGTTATGAGAACAAATAAAGATTATCATATAGATAAAAAAGAATCAGTTCTTTTAATGGTTGCTGAAGGGAATGAATTTGAATTATCGGTAGATTATTATAATACACTATTATCATATATTGGATGGGAAAATAAAGGTATTATATGTGTTGGTGGTGTTAAAAATCCTAAAGATATTGATAATAATAAAAAATTAAATGATGCATATAATTTAGGTACATCTATATAACATAATATAAAAAATGTGATTAATTTAAAGTTAATCACATTTTTTATTTAATTTTGTTAATAAATTATAAATAAAACCTATTAAATTGTTAATTTTTTATAAACAAATTTTATAGGTTTTGGACTAATATCATATTTACTACACTAAACAAATATGATAATATATTAGTAACATAATTGATAATAAATATCATTTAATTTTAATTATCAGTATCAATAAGGAGGAATAATGAATATAAACGTTAGTAAAGTAAATAAGCCTAGAATGGGCAGTGGAAAACGATTTTTACTCATGTTATCTGCTATGGGACCAGGAATTGTAGTAATGTTAGCGGATACAGATGCAGGGTCTATAATAACTGCAGCACAAACAGGTGCTCAATGGGGATACAAATTAATAGGGCTTATGCTTATACTCATTCCTATATTATACATAGTACAAGAACTTACAACTAGAATAGGAATTGTAACTAAAAAAGGTCATGGAGAGCTTATAGAAGAAACATTTGGTAAGGGATGGGCATGGCTTTCGGTTTGTACGTTATTCGTGTCGACAATAGGTGCTTTAATCACTGAATTTTCAGGAATAATGGGTGTTGGATTATTATTTGGAGTATCGAAATGGATTACAGTACCACTTGCGGTTGCAGCTCTTATATTATTAAGTGTTACTGGAAAATACAAAGTGGTCGAAAGAGTTGCCATTGTAGTTGGGGCTTTTGAACTTGTATTTATACCTGCTATGATATTTGCCAAACCAGATTATACATCTGTTATGATGAGTTTAGTTGGAAGCCAACCTTTAAATAGTTCAGCTTATTGGTTAATGATTTCTGCAAATGTAGGAGCAGTTATAATGCCTTGGATGGTATTTTATCAACAAGGTGCAGTAGTTGATAAAGGATTAACAGAAAAAAATCTTAAAGCAAGTAGAATAGATACCATTTTTGGTTCAATAATAACACAACTTATATGTTGTGTAGTAATTATAGCTGTTGCAGCGACAATAGGAATGAAAGACCCAAATGCATCACTTAATACAGTACAACAAATTAGTCAGGCTTTAACACCATTTTTAGGCGAAGCTACAGGAAAAATACTATTTGCAGTTGGACTTACAGGTGCAGCGCTGGTTGCAGCTATAGTTGTTACATTAGCCTCTTCATGGGGATTTGGAGAAATATTTAAAAAACCATCTAGCTTAAATTGCAAATGGAGTGAAGCACCTGCATTTTATATATTTTATAGTACGCTTTTAATAATAGCTGGAATTATAGTATTGTCAGGAATTCCATTAGTACCATTAACATTAGGTGTTGAAATTTTAAATACAGTTCTTCTTCCGATAGTTTTAGGCTTCTTGATAGCTTTAGCTTGGAAAGTTCTACCTAAAAAGCATGCTTTACATTTGTGGGAAAAAATAATTTTAATCATTATATATATCGTTATAACAGTGTTAGGAGTGCTTACCTTATATTTAACATTCTAAATACAAAGTTAATAGAAATAGATTACATTAAACTTTTATTTAAATGTAGTCTATTTTATTATTTAAAATATTCAGATTATTTTAAATAAGATGATAAGAGTGTATCTTATGAATAAACTATATTTTATGAATAAAATGATAGTATTGTAAAAAAAAGAAAATTTACGATAGACAGAGAAAATAAGATTTGTAAACGCTAAAAATTTAAAAATAACATTATATAAATCGTTTACACTAATTTTTACTAAAAGCTATTTAAAGGTGTATTATATATACATAGTTTATCTTATAAATAAAAAATGAATTGGAGGAAATACATAATGAAAATAACAATTGCAGAATACTTATTAAAAAGATTAAAAGAAGTAAATGTAGAGCATATGTTTGGAGTTCCTGGAGATTATAACTTAGGATTTTTAGATTATGTTGAAGATTCTAAAGATATTGAATGGGTTGGAAGCTGTAATGAACTTAATGCAGGGTATGCAGCAGATGGATATGCAAGACTTAGAGGATTTGGTGTAATACTTACAACTTATGGAGTTGGTTCACTTAGTGCAATAAATGCTACAACAGGTTCATTTGCAGAAAATGTTCCAGTATTACATATATCAGGTGTACCATCAGCTTTAGTTCAACAAAACAGAAAGCTAGTTCACCATTCAACTGCTAGAGGAGAATTCGACACTTTTGAAAGAATGTTTAGAGAAATAACAGAATTTCAATCAATCATAAGCGAATATAATGCAGCTGAAGAAATCGATAGAGTTATAGAATCAATATATAAATATCAATTACCAGGTTATATAGAATTACCAGTTGATATAGTTTCAAAAGAAATAGAAATCGACGAAATGAAACCTCTAAACTTAACTATGAGAAGCAACGAGAAAACTTTAGAGAAATTCGTAAATGATGTAAAAGAAATGGTTGCAAGCTCAAAAGGACAACATATTTTAGCTGATTATGAAGTATTAAGAGCTAAAGCTGAAAAAGAATTAGAAGGATTTATAAATGAAGCAAAAATCCCAGTAAACACTTTAAGTATAGGAAAGACAGCAGTATCAGAAAGCAATCCATACTTTGCTGGATTATTCTCAGGAGAAACTAGTTCAGATTTAGTTAAAGAACTTTGCAAAGCTTCTGATATAGTTTTACTATTTGGAGTTAAATTCATAGATACTACAACAGCTGGATTTAGATATATAAATAAAGATGTTAAAATGATAGAAATTGGTTTAACTGATTGTAGAATTGGAGAAACTATTTATACTGGACTTTACATTAAAGATGTTATAAAAGCTTTAACAGATGCTAAAATAAAATTCCATAACGATGTAAAAGTAGAAAGAGAAGCAGTAGAAAAATTTGTTCCAACAGATGCTAAATTAACTCAAGATAGATATTTCAAACAAATGGAAGCGTTCTTAAAACCTAATGATGTATTAGTTGGTGAAACAGGAACATCATATAGTGGAGCATGTAATATGAGATTCCCAGAAGGATCAAGCTTTGTAGGTCAAGGATCTTGGATGTCAATTGGATATGCTACTCCTGCAGTTTTAGGAACTCATTTAGCTGATAAGAGCAGAAGAAACATTCTTTTAAGTGGTGATGGTTCATTCCAATTAACAGTTCAAGAAGTTTCAACAATGATAAGACAAAAATTAAATACAGTATTATTTGTAGTTAATAATGATGGATATACAATTGAAAGATTAATCCACGGACCTGAAAGAGAATATAACCATATTCAAATGTGGCAATATGCAGAACTTGTAAAAACATTAGCTACTGAAAGAGATATACAACCAACTTGTTTCAAAGTTACAACTGAAAAAGAATTAGCAGCTGCAATGGAAGAAATAAACAAAGGAACAGAAGGTATTGCTTTTGTTGAAGTAGTAATGGATAAAATGGATGCTCCAAAATCATTAAGACAAGAAGCAAGTCTATTTAGTTCTCAAAATAACTACTAATATATATTATATATAAATAAAAATTAAAAAGATTGTAAATTAAATTTAAAGGTGACTTCTATTAATAGGGGTCATCTTTTTATGCTTATAAGTTTAATTTTTTAATCTTATAAAATACAATTAATAATTAAACACTTTATAAGAAAAAATTAATCTTTATTTGAAAAGTTAATTGTATAATTATAAAATAAGCTATTTTTATTTAATAATAAATGGGAGGAGTTCATATGCCTTATACATTATTAATTAACAAAGAAAAATTACGAAATTTTTTATATGAAAATAAATCTATTTTAACAAATGGTATTTTACACCTAGATTATATACCAAACAAAAAACTTACAAATGCTACAAAGATATATGAAGTAGATAATGCTTATGTGATTGCTTTATATGATACAACATTTTTAAAATCTGGTAAGGATGGTTTACTAATTTGCGATAATTTTATAGGGATTAAACACACATTTTGTAGTGCTGACAAAATATCCTATGAAGATTTAATAATAGGTGGCATAGATTGTGAGAAAAAAATAATATTAACAAATAATAAGTCATTGCATTTAAGTAAAGATGAATTTATTAAATTTTTTATGATGTTAAAGACATTTTTAATATCAGAAGAAAAAACATTAAAAAATATATATGAAAACTATGTAAATAATAAGTTAAATGATATTAAATCTAAAATTAAGGAGAATATATATACAAATCTTGAGCATGATTTCTTAATTTTAAATAAGGTAATTATAAAACGATATAATATAAAAACAGATACAATGCTATATTATTTAGGTTGTTTAATCTTCCTTGAAAAATTTAATTTTCAAGAAGTTGATAAATATTTTTTAAAACTCAAAGAGTTAAATCAATTAAATGAAGATATTATGGCTAAATTAAAAGAAAATATAAAAATAAGAAAATTACAATATCAATTTAATTTATTAGCAGATAAAAAAAATAAACTTATCGAAAACCATGAATATGATCAAGCAGTAATAGTTGTAAACAAACAAAAATTATTAAATATAAAGCCTATTAAAGAATTAGAGAGAGAAATATCAAGGATTAAAACATTAAAGGAAGATTACATAGTATCTCTTGAAAAGAGAGTACAAGAAACATTGTTAAACGGAGAATATGATGAAACGTTTAACATTTTAAATACATTAAAAGAAATAAATCCAAAAAAATCTTATACTAAAGAATATATAATAACTCAAATTGAATCTCTTGATTTTTTAGGTGCTATGATAAATATACAATCTATACCCAAAAGTAATTATGATTTGGCAAATGAATTAAAAAATAAATTACAATTAAAAAAAGAAAAAGCTAGTAAAACAATTAAAGAGGCTATAGAAAGTAAAAATTATAGTTTTTTTAAAGAAAATAATAATTTAAAATATCTTAAGGATAAATGGGGCATATCTCCACTTATGCATTTTGTTATCAAAGAAGATTTAGATGGAATTAAGTTATTAAAAGATACTTTTGATATAAACGATACAAATATAGTAGGTCATACAACTTTAAATCTAGTATCTTTATCAGATTCTTATAAATTTAAAAGTGAGGCTTTTAGAATTTTAGATAATAATTTAGATAAAATGTTTAAAATGCTTAAAACTAAAAACACAATAGGAAAATTTAAAAAGCTTGCTTTAAATGGAGGAGAATTATTAAATAATAATGCTATAATTCGATATGATATAGAAGAGGCTACTGCCTCTTATGAACGATCAATAAATAAATCGATAAAAGATATAGAGCAAGAAATACACTCTTATTTAGATAATTTAATTTATGAAAATGAAAAGCAATTTAAAAGATTAATTATAAATTCTAAAAATTATATAGATGAAATTGATAATCTTAAAAAAGTAAAAAATGATATTATAGATTCTATAAAAAGCATAGAAAATCGTAAAGAAGATGTTAAAAATTCTTTAGAAAATAGGGTAAATGAGGCCGTAAATGAAAATTTAAATGAGTATATAATGGAGGCTGTAACTTTAGAAATTGGAGAAAAAAATGAGTTTGAAAAAACTACGGATTATGAAAAACGCAAAAATTTTAAAATAGATGATATAACAAAGACATATAAAGAAAATAATTATATTAAAGAAAAAATAGCTGCTTTAAAAATTCAAATAACAGAGGAAATTGACGAAGATGTTAAAAAATTAGAATATACATTAAAAAATAAAAATGAAGAATTAATAAAATTAAAGAATAAAATTAAAGAATATTCTTTTTTGGTTGATTCGGGAGTGACTATTAACATCGATGATATATTTAATTATTATTACGAAAAGTATAAAAAGACTATTAATATAGGTGTATATAACGCTGATTTAGAAGTTTTTAATGCAAAAGTGAATAATGAAGAGGTAAAAATACCTGTTCCTTTGAGCATAGCTAAAGAGTTTAAAGAAAATTTTACAATATTGAATACCAAATATGAAAAAATTGTTTCTCAAGAAAATGAAGAATATACGGTAGAACATTTTTTTGTGTATGAATTTAAAGGAAAAAGGGTGAAAATACCTTTTCTTAAGTCATAATTTAATGAATAAATGAGGTGATTTTTTAATGAGTTTTTCGGCATGGTGTTTAAGAACCACATTCCGAATATTTGATGTAAAACATGGGGGTGGTAAATTTTTGATGAATGGTGGTGATTATAGTAATCCACCTGATAAGATGTTAAAGGGTTTACATAAAGAATGCAGACAAGTAAATGGTCAAAATGTATTTACTCTTTATAAAAATAAAGATAACAAAAAAGCTATATTATATTTACATGGTGGCTCATATATTAATAGTTTTGCTAAAGCTCATTGGAAATTTTTAATTAATATTGCCAATAAAACAAATAGAGATATAATAGCACCAGATTATCCTTTAGTGCCTTGTACATATAAAGAATCTTATGAAATGGTTATAGAAATTTATAATGATATGTTAAAAAAATATAATAATGATAATATTATAATTATGGGAGATTCCGCAGGAGGGGGATTTGCTCTTGGATTTTGCATGTATTTAAGAGATAACAATATACCTCTTCCACAAAAAAATATTATGATTTCCCCATATCTTGATATGGCTGAAACAAATCCTGATATTGCTGCCATGGAAAAAAACGACCCTTGGCTTAGTTATGAACTTGCTGAAGAAACAACTAAATATGCAGGGGAAGATGATTTACATACTCCATACTTATCACCTATGTATGGAGAACTAGATAATTTAAATGATATGTACATATTTTTTGGAACGTATGATATGCTATATCCAGATGGAATAAAATTTAAAAAAATGTGTGAAGAAAAACAAATAAAACTTAAGTTTACTGAAAAGAAAAAGATGATGCATGTATATCCAATACTTCCAGTTAAGGAAGCAAAGGAAGCATTAAAAGATATTTTAGAAATTATTAACGAAAATTAAAAAATATTTTCTATCATATAATCAACAAATTGATAATTAAATTATAAAAAGTCTTTATTTTTAATAAATTTAAAAATAAAGACTTTAATATATTCTTATTATCTTACCAATCCATTGAATATCCAATTTAAAAAAGATAATAGAATTGAAGCTATAATAGCATTAAAAAATCCAACTAAACTAGCATTAGGTACTAGAAAAAAAGCAAGTTTTAGTATTATTGCATTAATAACTAAAGAAAATAAACCAAAAGTTAAAATAGTTATAGGCAACGAAAAAAACTTCATTATAGGTTTAACAGTAATGTTTAATGCACCTATAACTATTGACAATACAATTAATGTTCCTATCGAACCTATATACATTCCATTCATTAAATGAGAACAAATATATAAAGATAATGCACTAAAAAGTAAGCTTATAATCAATCTTTTCATAAAATCCCCCCGTATATTTCTAATGAAGTATAATTTATCATATATTAAATTTTATTTCAATAAGAATAAATAAATTTAATTTAATTTTAACCTTTTAAATAATATTGACATTGTTTCTATATTATATTATATTAAATTTAATGAAATTATATTTAATTTAATTTTTTGGAAAGGACAGATGACTATGTACGATTATGTATTTGAATGGCTAAGGACAGCAACTAAAGAAGAACGACACTGTAAAGAGATGGAATCATTTGCAAAGAAACATCCAATATTATTTATGAAATTTCATAAACCAATGAGAATTATAGTTAATAATGATATTAATTCTCAAGAATACATAAAGGCTAAAGAAGATGTAACTAATTTATTTTCCAAAAATGAAAGTGCTTTCAAGGATTTTTTTGAAGCAGTAAGAAAAATGAGAGAGTAGGCAAATTTTATATACTTCTATATGAGATTTGTTCATTTTTAGAAATAAAAATATTAAAATATTTGCAAAATAAATCCTATATCTTAATTTAAGATATAGGATTTATTTTTGTATTATTATTTAAGAGCAGATTTTATATCATCAACAATTAATTCTTTTGTTAAGTGATAACGAGTATATAATTCTTCAACTGGTACGCTATCTGTAAATTCTTTAGTAGCACCAAAATTTAGAACTTTAACATCTTTATCTCCATAGAATCTAGCAATTTTTTCACCAAATCCACCATTTAATAATCCATCTTCAAGAGTTATAACTACTTCATGATCCTCTACAAGGCTATTTAACATATTTTCATCTAATCCTGTTATAAATCTTGGATTTATAAGTGTTGCATCTATTCCTGTTGTTTCTTTTAAATGCTTTTTAACTTCTTGTCCAAGTTTAAAGAATGCTCCAAGTCCAATAATTGCAACTTTGTTTCCTTGAGCTACTTTTTTATAAGTGTTTAATTTGCTAAAATCAGGTTCAATTTTTTCTCCTGTTGAAACAACTTCAGCACTTGGAGTACGAACTACAACAGGTTGTTCTTGTTGATCTAATCCCCATTGAAGCATTGCAAGGTATTCTTCCTTACTAGTTGGAGCAAGATAAACTATGTTTGGTATATTAGATATTAAAGGTATATCGAATAATCCAAGGTGAGTTACATCAGCTCCTGATATTCCACCAGCATTAACAACTATAAGTGCAGGATTATTATTTATAGCAAGGTCTTGTGATAATTGGTCATATGTTCTTTGTATAAATGAACTCATAAATACAGCTACTGGTTTAGCTCCTTGAGACGCCATACCAGAAGCTAATGCTATTGCATGTTCTTCAGCTATTCCAACATCAATATATTGATCTTTAAATTCTGGAGTTCTTAAACTATTAAGTCCCATAAATGATGGAGTTGCTGCAGTTATTCCTACAACTTTTTTATCACGTCTAGCATTTTCTTCTAAGAAATTACTTAAAATACTTATGTATGTTTCAGCTGAGAAATCTCCTAAAAGTTTTCCTGTTTCCAAGTCAAATGGCATTGTGTAGTGGAAAGGTTCTTTATTTTCTACAGCTTTATCATATCCTTTTCCTTTAATAGTATACATATGAACTACTATTGGATGGTCTATATCTTTAACCTTTGAAAAAGTTTCAATTAAGACTTCTATATCATGACCATCTACAAATACATAGTCAAGACCTAAAGTTTTAAAGAAGTTATTTTCAGCTTGACCTTTAGTTTCACGAAGTAATTTTAAATTTTTATATAAACCACCGTGGTTTTCAGCAATAGACATATCATTGTCATTTACAACAATTATCATATTATTTCCTAACTCAGCAGCATTATTTAATCCTTCATAAGCTTCTCCACCACTTAAAGATCCATCACCAATAACAGCGATAACATTTCCTTTTTCACCTTTTACATCACGAGCTTTTGCAAGACCACAAGCTAAACTAACTGAAGTTGAAGTATGTCCTATTGTAAAAAAGTCGTGCTCACTTTCATGCTGAGAAGTATATCCTGTTACAGAATGATATTCTTCAGGATTTGTAAAAGCATTTTTTCTTCCTGTCAACATTTTGTGTGGATATGATTGATGAGATACATCATAAACTATTTTATCAACTGGTGAATTAAATACATAATGCATAGCTATAGTTGCTTCAACCATTCCAAGATTTGGTCCAAAATGTCCACCCTTAGTACTAACTTTTCTTAATAATGCTTCTCTTATATCTGAAGCTAATTCTTTTAATTCAGCTGTGTTAAGTTTTTTAACATCATCTGGTGTATTTATTTTATTTAAAATGTTAAAATCCATTTTTTCCTCCTAAATATGTACAATTGTTTTTTACTATATTATTTTAAAACAATTATTAAAATAGTTATTTCCGCTACATTTATCATTATATACCCTAGAGTTAACTCTAAGTCAATAGATACTTGCTAAAAAAATACTAATATAAACAATTTAAAATAAAAAATATACAATTATATTACAAAAAATTACCACATAAAATATAAAATGTAACATTTTTCGACCATATTCAATATAATATATTAAGAAAACAAAAGAAATAAGATTAAATTTATGAGGTGTATAAATAATGAATGATGAATGTGAAAGAGATATAGTTAATGATTATTGTACAGATAATGTACAAGTAGATACAAGAGTTTTCTCTTCTGGTCAAACACAAAACGCAACTGGTGGAAATAAAGTATTAGTTAGAGTTGGTAATATAACAATTAGTCAACCTGTAAGAGATGAAATTTATATAGAAGAAGGATTTTATGATATAAAGAAAATTGAAAGAAGAGTTGTATTAGATCAAGTTTTCGTATCTGGTAACTATATATTTGGTCAAGGTTATATGTTAAAAAATATCTCTTATGCAACACCAGTAGAAGGAACAACTGCTGATTGTCCTACAGGATGTTTAGCAATGACAAATACTCTTAATGATATAACTGCAAAAGTTAAATTTGATTTTGCAAACCCAATAACTCTTGCTGGTCAAGATGTTACTGCATCTCCTAATATGGTTGAAACAGCTTATTTAAATAACTGTACAGCTGTATGTGATAGAGGATCAGTTTCTCAAGCAGATTGCCAAAGATATTATACTCAAACTGTAACTATTAACGAACCTTATCAATATGAATTAGATTCTTATACTATTAATGAAACAGTATTTATGAGCAATAGATGCGACGAAACTAGTAATTTATATGATACAATTACAGAAAAATTATTATTAAATCTTACTATATCTGTATACCAATATCAAGTAGTTGGTGCTTAACAAAATAAAAAAAGGTATGGGATTTATCTCATGCCTTTTTTTATTTTATTGCTTTATAATATTTTATTGAGCTTCTACTACTTCAGTAGATGTTCCTTGAGATTCTAATTGTCTTTCAGCTATTAAATCTTCTAAAGTTTCTTTAGTTTCCATTAATTCAGGTAAAGACATATTACTAAAGTTAGCAGATTGAGAAGGAACATTTATACCTTGTTGTCTTAAAAAATCATCTACTTTATTTTGATTTTTTTTGTATATATAATATCCTACGGCACAAACACCTACACCCACTAAAGCTCCTGTTATATGATCTCTGTTTATTTTTCCATTTAAAAACATAATATTTCCTCCTAAAAATTATTATATATTTTTTATATTAATTTAGAGATTTAACTCTAAAAAATATTATCTTAATGCATTATTAAAAAGTTTTGTACTTTTTTCACCAATCACCATTAAAGATGGTCCTTTTTCAAAACCTGATAAAATTTTATCCTGTGATTTAACTAATTCATTACTAGTTAAAACAAAATTTTTCTTCATAGTGCTTCCTTGTCCTTCAATAAACTTTTCTAAAAACATTTTTAAAGTGTTAGTCCTTTTTTTTCTATCTAAATCTGGAACAACTAATAAATCATAATAAGATTCAAGAGTTGATTGATTTTTTATCTCTCTAACATTAATCATAATTCTTCCATTTGAAGCATCAAAGAGATGTCTACCAAAGGTTGTAAGCCATGTTATAGCTGATGAACTTAGAAAGTTCCCTTTACTTATAGAGTTTATTAAATACATAACAGAAACAATTTCAGGGTCAAAATAACCTCGCTCATTTATTTCATTATAGGCATGTTCACCTATGGCACCTAAAGTAGTTCCAACAGCAGCCCAATTTAGAAAATCATGTATATTAGAATTTGTAGTTATATATTTACTAACACTACCTATAATTATTGTTGCTAAAGAGTAGTAAGTCATTGGCGGTATTTTTTTGCTAGATAATTTATGAACAAATCTTATAGGTATAAGGTCAAAGTCTTTTGAATAAGCAACTACAAACCTCATTATTAGTTCATCTATTGGAACCTTATAATCACTATAATTAAAAACTATTGATTTTGTAATTTTATTATAAACTACATCATTTATGCCATCTCTTTTTAGAAGTTCGTTAATAACTTCTTTTTCATTTCTTAAAGGATGGGACATTTTTATTCTTATTCTATCTTTTATGTTATGTGCTATAATAATTGTTGGATTATTCATATTAAACTCCTCTTTCCATGTTAAAGAACATAAGCCTTATAGAGTTTGAAACAACAAATATTGTACTAGAATTATGAAGTATAGCACCCCATAAAACAGGTAATCTTCCAATAGCACTTAACATAAGACCTAAACTATTTATTCCAATTACAAGACCAAAGTTTTGTTTAACTACTTGCATAGTATTTTTTGATAAATCCATTATTGTCGGAATCATCATTGGATTATCACCATTTATAGTAATATCTGAAGCTTCCATAGCTACATCAGTACTTCCTCCACCTAAAGCAATTCCAACATTTGCATAGGCTAGAGCAGGGGCGTCATTTATACCATCACCAACCATTACAACTTTAGCTCCTTTAGATTGATACTTTAAGACTTGTTCTGCTTTATCAGATGGTAAAAGTTCAGCTTTATATCCATCAACGCCCATTTTTAACGCAACTTCTTTAGCTTGTTCCTCTAAATCACCAGTTAAAAGAACTATATCATCAACGCCTTGATATCTAAGATTATTGATTGTTTTTTTCATATTTTCTCTCATCTTATCTTTTACAGAAATCAAGGCAATTAATTTTCCTTTAAAAGCAACGTATATAATATTTCCACCAGAGCTTTGAATTTTTTCTTCCTTTTTAGATATATTCCTTAAAGATATTTTGTTTTCTTCTAAGAATAATCTACTACCAACTAAAACTGTTTCACCATCTATTGTAGTTTCTATTCCTCTTGCAATATGCGTTATTACTTCTCCGTGTAAAGGAAGCTTTATATTTTCTTCTTTAACTTTATTAATTATTGCAACGGACATAGGGTGTGATGATGTTTCTTCAGCAGCACCAGCTATTTTTAAAATGTCTTCTTCAGTATAATCTTTATTTATAATCATTATATCTGTAACAACTGGTTTTCCTTCAGTTAGAGTTCCTGTTTTATCAAGTATCATAGTGTCTGCACTAGCTAATGCCTCTAGATAATTTCCACCTTTTATCAAAACTCCATGCCTTACAGCATTGTTTATAGCAGCAGAAAAAGCCGTAGCTGTTGATAACTTTATTCCACAAGAATAATCTATTACCATCATATTTAAAGCTCTACTCATATTTCTAGTTAATAAATAAGTTAAGCCTGCAAATAAAAAGTTTGCTGGTACTAAATAAGTGGAAAATTTATCTGCATAATCTTGAATAGGTGCTTTTTTAGAAGCTGCATCTTCAACTAAGTGAACAATTCTAGATACAACAGTATCATCACCTGCTTTTTCAGTTTTTATTGTTATGCTTCCACTTTTTATAATTGTTCCTGCAAAAACTTTTCCACCAATTCCTCGAGTTACAGGCATATATTCTCCTGTTACAGAAGATTGGTCTATTATAGCTTCACCTTGAACAACTTCACCATCTACACAAATTTTTTCACCTGTATAAGCTACAATTAAATCCTCTCTTTTTATTTTATTAACAGGCATCTTTTTAACGCTACCATTATCCAATAGCTTCCAAACCTCTTCTTCATTTACAGACAACATTTTTTTGATAGAATCTCTTGTTTTTTCCATTGTATAAATTGTCATAAGTTCTGCAATATCTGATAAAAGAGTTATTGTTAAAGCTGACTTATCATTTCCAAGTAAAAGGCTAGATACTATTGAAGTTAAAGTTAGTGTATCGGCATTAGGCTTTTTATCTCTTATAGCACCTTTAATACCATTATCTAAAAGCCCCTTATTTAAATAAAGAGAAACAAGAGCAGGTATTGTTAAAAATTTTCCAAACACTCCAAATCTGTCAACATTATAAAAGTTTTTTAAATTTAATTTTTCTTTTACTAACACATAACCTAATGTTCCTGCATTTAATACAACTCTTTTTAAAATATCTTTAGATGTTTCGGTTTTTTCATTTTTTATTATTTGTTTAGTATTCACACGTTTTTCTGCTTTAACTTGAGAAATTGCTAATGAATATTTATTTAGAACCCTATGGACTATTTCTTGTATATCATCTTTATAAGCTAAAGGATTATATTCTATTAATATAGAACCTGTTATAGGATTTAGTGATGCTAATTTTATAACATCATTTTCATTTAAAGTTTTTTCAATAATCTCTTTATAATCCCCTAAATATTTAATGCTATTTGAAAATAGTCTTAATCGTCCTTTAATACTATGTTTAACAACGGTATTAATTACTGCATTACCTTTCATAGTTGCCTCCTTATTAAGACATTTTTAAAGTTTTTTAACAGCTTCATTTAATTGTTGATTTATAGTCTTTATAACAAAATCTAAATTACTTTCTCCGTATTTTTCAATTAACTCAAAGTTGTTAAGACCTATTTCTTTTAATTTTTCAATCCATCTTAGTATCTTTTTTTCATATGTAATATTAACATCATATATAACTAAGATACTTCCTGTTAAATTATTTATTTCAACTGAGGTTACACCGTCTAATTTTTTTAATGATTCATCTATAAACTTTTCATAAACTATATATTCTTTTGGAATAAGCTTTAAAGAACTAACCTTAAGTCTAAGTCTCCCTGGTAAGCTGTGAGAAACTTTAATTTTCATTAATTGTCCTATTATAAACTTTTTAAAATTCATACTTTTCTCCTATATTTATAATCTAGTTCCCCATCTTAATAGGGTATATCCATTAGGAAGTGACAGAGGATTTCTTCTAACTATTACAAATCCACTAACTACAAGTAAAATAGTTATTATAGATTTTATATCTAAAAGACCACTTGTCTTTTCGTAAACAGCCATGTTTACAGCTTCTTTCATATTTTTAAGTTCTCTAGTCACTAATGCTTCAGGTTTTTTAGTTAAGCTTTCTTCTAAACCCAAAAGCTTTGCTATAACTCCTATTAGTACTGCTGGATCAACTGCTTTTTCATCATAAACAACTAAAAGACTGTTTGTAATTGTATTTACCTCTACAACTTTAATTGCAGAGACTCTTGATAGTTGTCCAATTAAAAGTTCCTTAGCCTCTTCATTGTTATTTAACATAGGAATATAAAATCTGATTCTTCCATTTATACTATGTTTTATTTCTAAAACACCTTTAAAGCTTGGCAAATTAGATTTATTCTTTTTAGTAAAATCATTTTTGCTCATTAAATCACCAATTATTTTCCCAGCTAAACTAAGTAGTATAAAATTAACAATCTTACTATTCATAAAATCACCTCTTTTCTACATTTTTTTATTTCCTTAATTGTAATATTATATCAAATTAAATTTTATTTCAATACTAATCAATGATATTTTCTACATTTATAAATTACATATACTATAAATAATTATATTATATAAGAATAAGAAAAGGGTGAAAAGACTAAAAAATATTATTATTTAAATTAATCAACAATTTTATAATATGTAAAATATAGAAAATAAGAGAATACAAGAGATAAATATATAAAATATATTATTTTATCCTTAATATTTTTTTTTTTCATATTGAAGTTAATTATGTTAATTGATATACTGATATTATTAATATATACAAAATTTAATTCTTTATATAAATGGAGGAATTATAAATGAAAAAAACGACAATAGCATTATTTTTATCTGGAATATTAACAATAGTTGGTCTAGGTACATTTTCAATAGTAAATGCATCTAATAACAATGACATTGCTACACAGAAGGAAATAACCCTAGATGATATGGTTATTAATGATGGTGATGATGCTTTAAATAGATTAAAATTAGGAAACAAATTATATGTTAACGATACTAGCCAATCAATGGATATCTCTAGTTCAAAAAGAGCTTCTTTACAAAATAAACAAAATCCATTTGCCGTTGTTGTATCTTGTTCAGACTCAAGAGTTGTAACTAGTAATATCTTTAATACTGGACTTGGAGATATCTTCGATATAAAGCTAGCTGGAAATGTTGTTGATGATTTAGCATTAGGTTCTATCGAATATGCAGTAGAGCACTTAAACACTCCTTTATTAGTTGTGATGGGACATGAAAATTGTGGAGCAGTTACAGCGGCTTATAATAGTGTAAAAAATGGTGAAAAAGTGAGTGGAAATATAAAGGATATAGTAGAGGAAATTGAACCGGCTGTAAAAAATGCAAGCTCAATAGATGAAGCATCACATAATAATGTTTATGATGTTATACAACAAATAGAAAAAGATTCTGCAATAAAAAAATTAGTAGACGAAGGAAAGTTAAAAATTGTTGGAGCTTATTATGATTTAGATGGTGAAGTTCAATTTTTAGATAATGTATAATATTTAATTTCATTAAAATAGCCAGTATAATATTAATTTTACTGGCTTTAATTTTTTTATATTCAATTTGTAGTATATTTATTACTTTATACTTTGTATCAAACTTTCTAAATTTAATATTTTAAAATTGTTTTTATTAAAATCTATTATTTTTTCATTTCTCATTTTGCAAAGTTCTCTTGATAGAGATGGGCGTGTTATATTAAAGAAATTAGCCAATTCTTCACGATTTAAAGATGAATTTATATATAAACTTTTAGTCTTATTATATTCAGACAGTATATATTTAGAAATTTTTCCTCTTATGCTTTTTATAGATAAATATTCTACCTTTTGATTTAGTATTTTAGCTTTATTTGATATCAATTTTATAGTATTACTTATTAATTTTTTATGAAATGTACAGCTACTAGAACACGGATTTAATATAAATTGGGGATTAAAAAATAGTATACTGCAATCACTTTGTGCTGAAATGCTAGATGGCCAAGTTAAATCACCATTAAAAGCTGCAACTTCTCCAAAAGTATCACCAGATTTTAAAAGTGTCATAATACTTTTACTTCCATCTATATTTTCTCTTAAAACTGAAATTTCACCACTTATTATTAACCCTATTTCTTTTAAATTTTCTCCAGCAAAAACTATGTATTGACCATTCTTATAATGCTTTATATTACATTTAAAGCATCTTAATAATTCTCCAGTATCATTTTCGCTAATGCCATTAAATAAATTTGTATTTGCTATGTTTTTTATTATTTTTTCATCCATAAACAACCTCGTAATAATATTATAAATTTTTTATATAAAACTATTTATATAATTCAACAATTTCTCCATTTATATTTTTCCAACCAAATAAATCTTCAGTTTCCTTTTTTTTAAATACTATGTAACTGTTATTATCAGAATATTTTAATACAATAGGAATAATTTCATATTCATTTGTAAGGGTATTTGCTGAAGAATATATTTCTATATAATGCCTATTAGATTCATATATTCTAAGAGATACTTCTCCTAGTAACACTTCTAAACTATATTCTTTTGTACCTAAATATTCATTAAGTTCATTCATTAAATTTGGGGTATTAGCCCTTTCTATTACTATATCAGATTTGTATTCAAATATTTCACACTTCATTTTATGCACATCCTTTTTAAGTCTTTAACTTTAAATTAATATTTTACTATATTATAGTTTACGTTTTTTTGATATATCCCACATAATTCCTACAAAACCTATTAATAAAAATAAAAAAAGTATAACTATAACACCATCTGCTAAAAATTCCATGCTATCATCTCCAATTTATAATTTTTAAATGTTTAATTATATTATAAAATAAAAAATATATTAATGTATACTTTATTATGAATAATTCAATAAAATAACATATTATCATTTTTTTATATCTTAATTTTTACATAATAAAAAAAATTACCATCATTTTTTTACCAAGTTTGCATTAAAGGATATCATAAATGAAGAAAAGTGATATAATAACATATGCGAATGAAAAATAAATAGGAGTGTATGTATGTTATGGACGATAAATTTAAAATAGATACATCAGACATGGTAGATTTAGTTGAAGAGGAGAAAAAAGATAAAAAGTTTAAAAAAATGAACTTAATTTTAAAAATTGTAATTATTTTAGGTTTTATAATTATGATTTGCTTGTATATATTTTTATCTATGCAACCTAACGGGTTTAATTAATGTATGACAAATAATTTATAAATTACTTATTAAGGAGACAGAACATGATGAACAAAAAAGTAGCTAGTATTGCAATAAGTGCTTCATTAGTTGCAGGAGGTGTAAGTATACCAGTAACACTAGTATATGGACAGACTCTACCTAAAACGACTATAGAATACTCTGGTAAGTATGATATTACAGATGGTGAACAGGCACTAAATCAAAACACGCAAAATAAATTATTTAATATAAATGTTAAATACATATATAACAATAAAGTAGTAAAAAACGAAACACAAAAAGTAAATTATAATGGAAGTGTAAATATAAATATACCTAATGGATATAAAGAAATTAATGTAAGTGGAACGGATAATAACATACAAAGTGATGAAACAGTAGTTGTAAATATAACTCCTATAACTTATAAAATTAATTATTATATAAAATACAATGGTTCTTATTTAAAAGAAGAAAGTGTAGAGGCAACGCAAAAAGGTATTGGTAACCCTGTAAATTTGATTAAAAATAATATACCAGATGGTTATGAATTTTCTTCGGCAACAATGAATGGAAAAACTATATCTGAAAGTGATTTACAAAACGTGTATGCTTCAACTAATAGCAGTGTTGTTATAAATGTAAATAAAAAAACATATAACTTTAAATATGCCTTTAAAGATAGCAATGGTAGCGTAATAAAAGATGGAAACTTAACCTATCAAATAGGCAATAGCATAGTTAATTTGACTAATTTTGTTCCAAAAGGATATCAAATTGTAGGAAATAATAATTTTAATAATTATAATATGTTTGGCAATAGCATTGTAAATATAACTGTTGCTCCTATAACACATAATGTCAATTGGAAATTAGTAAACTCTTTAACTCAAAAGGAAATAAGTTCTGGAACACAAAAAATAGACGAATTAAATGGAAATTTCAACGCAAGTAATCTTATTCCAAAGGGATATATTTATGTTGCTAGCAGATTAAATGGTATATACAGTACTTTAAATCAAATTCAAAATATAAGTAATAACAAAAATTCAGATGTAATTATAGCGGTTGAAGAGGAGAGTAATGTTGGATTAGTTACTACAAAAACAAATAATTCGGCTAGAACTGCAACTATAACTTATAATGATCCTAATGCAAAAAGTATAAGTTTAGTTGTTGGAAATCAGTCTGTGAATTTAAGAAATAGTGGAAATGGAGTTTGGTCAATTACAGTACCTCTTCCTATAAAAGGTAATGAATTCTTATATAAATTTGTAGTTGATGGAAAAGATGCATTAGGACATGGGGTTCAATGTATAAATAATAATAATGTTTTTACATATACTCCATTATTAAACACTATAAATTACAATGTTACTTGCAATAATAATGAAGTTAATAAAGGGAAATTAAATGTAAATAATAGTGATAAAACTACAAATTTAACATTAGTTATACCAAATGGTTATAAATTTGTATCTGCAACTTTAAATGGACAACCTGTATCCGAAAAAGATATAACATCTATCCCTGATTCAACTAATTATGATGTACATATATGTGTAGAACCTGTTTATAATAAATTATCTTATAAAGTACAATGTGGCGATACTATTTTAGAAAATAACAGTATAGAAGTATATAATACAGATTACAAAAGTAATTTATCTAAATTAATACCAAATGGGTATAAATTTAGCTCAGCTACTGATAATGGAAAAAATATATCTGAAACTGATTTGCAAAATATAAGTAATTCAAGTGTAAATAATATTGTTATTAATGTAGACCCTATAGAATATAGCACTAATGTAAATTTTTATAACTCTGAAACAGGAACTTTATTAAAAACAGAAAAATTAAATTATACATACAATAAAAATCTAAATTTTAAGGATATAGGAAAGTTAGATGGATACACTTTTAAATATGTTGAAAATGATGGAGTTGTTTTAGGTGGAACTAATATAACTGAGTTTAGTGGTTCAAGAGTTGGAAATATAAACATTTATGAATCTCCAAATGAAAATACTTTATCTATAAAGATAGAAGATAGTAAAAAAGTATTTAGTACTAAAAGTATACAAATTGCAAATAATAATGGACATACAAACTTATCAGATATGATACCAAAGGGATATGAGATAGCTAATTTAAATATAAATGGAACATATGTAAATGTTGCTGAATTAAATTATATTCCTAATTCTACTTATGGGAATATAACTATAAAAATACAACCAAAGGAATATAAATTAATATTTATAGATTCTAGCACAGGTAATAAAGTATCTAGTGCATCAGTTTATGAAATTTCTGATAAAGGTAGTAATTTTTCTACATTAGTTCCTAGTGGATATAAAGTTGCAAGTATAGAAATAAATGGAGTTAAGAGTGATTATACTTTAAAAAATATACCAGTTGCTGCTGGAGATATTACAGCGTATGTAGAGAATCAAATGAGAACATTGAACGTAGAAATGTTAGATGGTCAAACCCCTATATATAATGCAAGTTCTCAAGTATCTAAAACAGGGTACACAAATGTCGCAAGTGAAATTCCTCAAGGATATGAACTTGTTAGTGCTACAAATAACGGAACATCAATATCTGCCAAAGATTTAAGTAAAATAAGTAATTCTAACAATAATAATATAGTGATAAATGTAAAGCCTGTTACTAGCACTTTAAAAGTTCCTGTATATAATAGTAAAAATGGTTGGTTAATAACTACAGAAACTTTAAATGTGAATGTAGATAAAAAAATAAACATAGAAGACATAGCTAAGGTTGATGGCTATAAGTTTGATTATGCAGAAGTAAACTACGCAAGATTAGATAAGGTTAAAACAATTACTGGAGTGGGTATGAAAAATTTAAAAGTATACCTAACACCAGAAAAAGATAGTTCTACATTAATCATAAAAACAGAGAATGGTCAAGTTTTAGCTAAAGATAGTCTAACAAACTATCCGTCTAAAAAAGATTTAACTAATCTAATACCTACTGGATATACATTAAATAAGTTAGTTAATGATAGTGGTGATACTATAGAAACTGAAAACAAACAACAGTTATTTAATAATAATTTAATAGGATATCCTTCTATAAAAAATTTATATAATATAATGTCTACCGAATACATATTAGATAATATTGATAGTGAAGTAATACCTAATAGCGCAGTAAATTTAGATCTTTCAAATAACTTTACTGCATATGTTAGCAAAACACAGTATAATGTTAAGGTTAATTTTTATGATGAAACTACAGGTAAAGTAATTGATACTAAAACTCTAACCTATACCTATAGAGAACCTGTAAATATGACAGACTTTGTAAAAACAGATGGATATAAATTTGATTATTTAAATAGTAACGGAGTACATATTTTAGATGAAAATATGGATTCATTTAATGCTACTTGGTGGATACAAAATAATAATTTAAGTGTTTATATGTTACCAAATACATTATCTAAAAATATAAAATGGGTTAACTCTCAAAATGGAACAACCATTACAACATCAACTATTACAGGTGACTGTAATGAAGAGGTAGATTTAAATAAACTTTGTCCTACTGGATACACTATAAAGAATATTAATAATTACAATAAAATACCTAGTGATGATAAAATAGAATTATCTCAAATAGATAATATGGTAATTCAAATTAAGCCTGTTAGTAAAACTTTAAAAGTTAATTATGTTTATAACACAGATAATAATAAAACAATAAGTAAGACATACACAGGAAATATAAATCAAACAGAAGATTTAACTTCTAATATACCTAATGGATATTCAATAAAAAATGCTAATATTGATGGTAAAAGTATAGACATAGATACATTAAAGAAAATAAATTTAAGTGATAATACTGTTACTATTTATTTAGAAAAGAATCCAACAACAATAAATATAAAATGTATAGATAGTAATACCAATAAAGAAATTTCAAATAATAATTTAACTACAAGTGATTCATCAGTTGATTTAACAACTTATATACCAAAGGGGTATAAAGTTACTAGTGCCAAAATAGGTAATACAACAATTTTTGAATCCGCACTAAAAAATATTAATCCTGACAAAGGAAATGTTGAGATATATGTACAACCTATAGATATCACAGGTACTGTAAACGCAAAATATAGTAATGGTAAATTAAATATATCCTTTACTAATGTAACAGCTACTGAAGTAGCTTTAAATATAAATGTAAATGGTTGGTCATTATATGATATGACTAATGAAGGTAATGGTGTTTGGGAAGCTACTGTTGATATACCTAGTGGTATAGATAGTGTAGAGTATAATTTTAAAGTGGATAATGCTAGTTGGACAACTGGAAAAAGTAATTCTACACAAAACAGCTATAATACATACAAGATAACTCAAAATGACAAACAAGGCGATACTAAAGTTACAGAAATAGGAAATGGATATGTCAAGGTTGAATATACTAATGCAAATGCTAAAACAGTTAATATTCACTATTTATCTAATGACGTATGGGACACTAAACAAATGAATTATAATAATGGAGTGTTTAGTATTGATGTTCCAGTATCTGAAAATTCAACACAGTTAGAATTTAAATTTATAATTAATGGAAGTGATTGGGTTGTAGCAAATGGTGCAAATACGCAGGGTAGTGGTGTATATGAAAATAATATATTTACTTATGGAAATGCTGCATTTGCAACAACTCAAACATCTAAAACAGGTAAACCTAATAAGATAACTGAACTTGTAAAAAATATTTCAAATTGGATAAAGAGTTTGTAATACTTTTAAGTATAAAATAATATAGCATCTGATAAAAAAGTAAGTACTTGTATAAATATTACATATAAGTTAATATAAAAATAAATAATGTATTCATGGAGGAAATAGAATTATGTCAGTTAAAATGTTACACACTTGTATAAGGGTTATGAATTTAGAAAAATCATTAAAATTTTATAGAGATGCTTTAGGACTTATTGAAACTAGAAGAAAAGATTTTCCAGAATATAAGTTTACTTTAGTATATCTATCAGATAAAGTTGGCGGATATGAAATAGAATTAACTTACAACTATGATCCAGAAAAGCCATATGAACTTGGAAATGGATTTAGTCATACTGCAATTGGAGTTTCTGACCTAGAAGGAATGAGAGAAAAACATAAATCTTTAGGATATGAAGTTACAGATTTAAAAGGTCTACCAGGAGAAAAACCTAGATATTACTTTGTAACAGATCCTGATGGATATAAGGTTGAAGTTATAAGAAACTAAAATTAAAAAAATATTTTAATAGTATATTTAAACTTATATAAGATTTAAATATACTATTTTTATTTAAAATTTATTTTTCAAAAGATTTATTATTTACAAAGTAGTTTATCTTTTATTACTTCTAATACACCATTTTTATCATTAGATGGAGCTATAAATTTAGCCTCTGACTTTAATTCATCAACTGCATTTTCCATTGCATAGGAATATTTTGCAGATTGTATCATTTCTAAATCATTAAGTCCATCACCAAATACCATTGTTTCTTCTGGACTTATATCAAAGTGATTTTGAAGTGCTTGTACACCAAATCCTTTACTTACTTCTTTATTTATTATATGTAGCCATTTAACTGTAGATACTGATATTTTAACCTTATCTGCAAATAACTCATTATAAATTTTAAATGTATTTTCCTTAGCTCCATTTGGATCAAATATAGTAAATTTAACTATCGGTTTGTTTATTTCTTTTAAATCATTAACAAAAGTAATATCGTCATAATATTTTTTAAGTTCTGTTATAAATTCTTCATTTACATTTTCGATATATGTCATATTTTCAGTGCATAAAAGCATATTATATAAATTTTTTCTTCCAATATCTATAAATTTATGTACAAGAATCTTATCTAATTGGCTTTTATATAAAGTTTTTCCTTTAAGTGAACCACAACTTCCATTTTCAAAAAGCATTATTAAATCGTCTTTTATTTCTCTAAATTTAATTTCAAGGTTTTTTCTTTGCCTTCCACTAGCAACAGCAAAGAGAATATTTTTTTCTTTTAATTTATTAAATATCTCAAAAAAATCTTCATGAAGTTCTTCACTTTTATTAAGTAAAGTTCCATCCATATCTGTTACAATAAGTTTTATCATTTGTGACCTCCTAAATCATTTTTCATTTGTATTTCTAAAAAATAATTATAACATAAAAATATTTTTTCAAAAGTGATTTTAAAATTTTATTTTACAAGCTAGATTGCTACTATCTGGTTAATAAAATAATGTAACAATAAAAAAGTAAATTCATATAAATAATAATATATTATTTATTAGGGGAATTCGTACGGTGGAAACAAATAAGATTTTAATAGATAAAAACTTTTTAAGAAAAACACTTACAGAAAAAGAAGATGTTTTAACATCTTTGTGTCAACTAATAGATAATTCAATTCAAGCTTATGATAAACTTACATACAAAAGAGATAATATATGTAATGTAAAAATAAAGATTAACAAAAATTATATAATAGTACAAGATAATAGTGGGGGAATAGAAAAGAAAGTAACTGATGAAGAAATATTTAAAATAGGAAATACCTCTTTAGATGAATTTAGAGGGGTTGGGTTGAAAAAGGCTATTTTAAAATTAGGAAATACCGTTATTATAAATTCAAATAGAGCTGACTTTTCTTGTAAGATACAAATGTCAATTAAAAACTGGAAGGCTTATGACTGGAGCTATACAGTAGAAGAGGAGGAATATAATAATCGATTAATAAGTGGCACTAGAATAGAAATTAAAGCATTAGAAGACATTGTAAAAAAAGAAATATGCAATGACGATTTTGAAACAAATTTGATTAAAAAACTAGGGAAAATTTATAAACAAAGATTAAAAAATAATAAATTAAATTTAATATTAAACAATATAAATGTTAATCCTGTTGTTGTTAAGGGTAGTATATTAACTTATAAAAAAGCAAATTTTTATAATGAGGATTTAAATTTTTCACTTTATATCAAATTATACAAAACTTTTCAAAATGAAGCAAATGGAATGGATTTATATATAAATGATGATATAGTATTTAATAGAAATAATACTAAATTAGTAAAATGGAATTATTTAAAGGAACCTGGACATAGTTATAAAAATTGTGTAGTTGAAGTTATAATAAATAGTGAGGAACCTCGAAATAAAGTTATGACAAATATGCCTTATATACTTCAATGTGTGATAAAATTCATTAAACAAAATAATAATTATTTTGTTACAGATAAAATATCAATTCAATTTGAAAAAGACGCGAAAAAAATAGAAGCCTTAAAAGAATATTTTGGAGATGCAACAGCGAAAGAGGTTGGAAGTAGAGCATTTGATTATTTATATGTTAAATATCTAGATTATATAAGTAATGAATATAAGAATGTAAACTAAAACTATGGATTTTTTACAACTTGTTATAAATAGTAATTTTCGTATTTAATTAAATACGAAAATTACTATTTATTTATATTTGCTAATGGATTAGATTTCACAGCATCTCTTAACCCATCATCATCTACATGCACATAAATTTGAGTTGTAGATATATTTTCATGTCCTAGTATTCCTTGTATGCTTCTAATATCAACTCCACCATGCTTATACATAAGGGTGGCTGCTGTATGCCTTAATTTATGAGGAGTATATTTTAAATTTGTAAGTCCTGAACTTTGCACATGTTTTTTGATTAACATTTCAACTGTTCTTTGATTTATTTTTCTATTTTTTGCCGATATAAACAAAAACTTTTTTTCCTCAAAAGAAACTTTAGAATCATCTCTTACACTTAAATAGTCATTTATAGCTTTTAAACACGCTTGGTTTAGATAAACTATTCTTTCTTTATTTCCTTTACCGATAATTGTTAGTGTATCGTTTTTTATTTTAGTCATATCGATGCTACAAAGTTCTGATAAACGCATACCAGTATTTAAAAATAAAGTTATTATACAATAGTCTCTATAATAATTCTTGCTATTTTTATTCATATTGTTAAGAAGTTGCATACTTTCATCTAGTGATAAATGTATAGGTAAATTCTTTCTGGTTTTAGGTATTTCCAATTCTAAAGTAGGGTTTTCTTTTATTATTTTAGCTTTTGTTTGTAAAAACTTAAAAAATGATTTTAAAGAAGCAACTTTTCTTGCTCTAGTTTTAGTTTGATTATTACGACTTTTTTCAGCAAAAGTTAAGAAAGCATAAATATCCATAAGAGTTATAGATTTTATAAAATCATCTGATATATTATTTATAGGAATTTCATCAAACTCTAGCTTAGAATCTGTAACTAATCCTTTGTAAATAGCTAAAAATCTAAAAAATATAATTAAATCTTTTTTATATTCATGTATTGTGTTAATTGATTTACCTTTTATAGTTTCTAAATAATTTAAAAAGCTGTTTAATATTTGTGGTGAATCAGAATTTTCTATATTTATTCCAAATTTATTTAATATCTGATTGTTAGTAATTATATTATTAATATTAGATTCTCCAAGAAAAAGATTCTTCTTTTCAGAAGTCTTTTTCGCTTCAATTCCTTCTTTTATACTTCTATTTAAATCAAGTTCTTTAAGCCACCTTAAAATCATGGTTTCGGATATTCCATATATAGAGCTTAGTTGTTTTGTTGTTAAATTATGCTTTCTAATTAATATATATATATCCTTTATAATATACGAATAATTTCGATGCCCTTTAGAATCAAGAATATTGAATTCTATCTGATGTATAAGTTTTTTATCCATTTCTGTAAGAGGAATATTTAAAAGTTCTAAAACTTCAGCACTATATTTAAAATCTCTGTATTTGTATTTATTGGTCATTTAATCCTCCATTTTATTTTAAGTTAACATAGCTATATTATAGCTTAATTTTATAAATAAAAAAATATTATAAAAAGAGAGTAATTTTTCTTTATTCTAAGATAAATTTGGTATAATAGAATAAAAAAATAAGAAAGGGTGATAATTAATGGTTAATATATTAGAATTAGATTTAAAAAAACCATTAGTTAATTTAACAACAGATATAGTATTTTCTCAATATACAAGGGGATATGCTAATGTTTGTTTAAAGATGGATATGTTAAAACCTCAAAGTGAAAAACCTTTACCAGCGTTAGTGTTTATTCCTGGAGGCGGATTTGTAAGTTCTAATAAGGATGCTTATATTCAACAAAAATTAAAAATCGCAGAAAGTGGGTACATAGTTGTTAGCATAGAATATAGAACTGTTCCAGATGGAATATTTCCAGAACCTCTGCAAGATGTAAAATCAGCTGTACGTTATTTAAGAGCACATGCCGAAAAATTTAATATAGATAAAGAAAATATAGCTGTAATGGGAAATTCAGCAGGAGGATATTTAGCTGCTTTAATGGGGGTTACAAATGGGCTTAAAGAGTTTGATAAAGGTGATAATTTAAATGAAAAGAGTGATATCAAAGCAACCGTAGATATTTATGGACTATCAGATTTAACATCAATAGGTCATGGATTTTCTGAAATAATTCAAAAAGTTCATAAATCATCAGCCGCACCAGAAGCTCTATGGGTTCATGGTATGCCTATAAGAACTAAGCAATTAGGTCTTGGAATCAATGACGATTTAGAAAAAGCAAATAGAGCAAATCCAATAAATTATATAAGTAAAAATTCTACACCTTTTTTACTTATGCATGGTGATAAAGACAGTTTAGTATCTTCATACCAAACAAAAATTCTTCATGAAGCATTACTTAAAGAGGGGATTGAATCAACTAGATATATAGTTAAAGAAGCAGAGCATGGTGGAATATATTGGGTTCAAACAGAGATTACAGATATGATAATAGAATTTTTAAATAAACATTTAAAATAATAAAAAGAACCTCTTATCTTTATTAAGAGGTTCTTTTTATTATTTTTTATATAATTTTTTCAAAAAAATCTTCAAATTCTTTAAATTCAGCTACTTTTATATTTGAAAATATTTTGAATATAAGATACATAGATTTTAGTTGATGAATCTTATCATAAAAGCTAAATTTATCAGCATATTTTTCAAAAGGTAGACCAATAGGGGGAGCAGCTACTCCTATTTTATATATGTACCCATATGGATCATTTCGGTAATCATATCCATGAACTAAAATATCATAAATATCTTCAATTAAATATTCAGTCTCTTTCATATTTTTACTTAAAAAAAGTTGTTTTTCAATTAATTCAATTTTTTCATCCAGAATATTTTTGGTTACAGAATTAAAGTTAGAACTTATTTTATACTTATGATTTATATTATTTTTTATCAATTCTAATTTCATTTTTAATTTATCACAATTTTTAGAATCGTTGTCTAAATAATATTTAATTAATTCATTTAATAAACTAAAGTGAAAAATTGGATTATCAATATCCTCTATTTTGTCAAAATTATCTCCGATGTAATTTTCAAACAATCTTATCATAAAAACACCCCCTATTTATATTTTAAACGTTTTCTAATGCAAATTCAAATAATTTTAATGAAATAGAATATTTACATCAATATTAGAATAAATTTACATATAAGATCATTGAAAACATTTACTAAATGTTATATAATAATATTATAATAAATAGAGGGGGATTGGATATGGGATTTACTTTTAAAGATATAAATGGGGAAATGTATGAACTACCTTATGAAGCAAATGCAAATTACATTGAAACTTCATGTGAATACAATGAAAAAGAAGATAATTCTTTATATTATGTAATGATAGACGGTAAAGCTATAAATATAAACAAGGAAACATATACAGCTATTGAAATATATAAAAACGCATTAAGATAAAGAAAAACTCCATACTAAATTTTATATTTAGTATGGAGTTTTTCTTTATCAAACCCCCAACTTCGGAAAATATACATTTTCCGAAGTTGGGGGTTAGGATTTATTTTTAAAATTTCTACACAAAAAAATTTTAAACTATCATCAAATGTATTTTTCTACTTTTTAAACTATAGTAAAAATTATTTTTTTCTATAAATCATCTTATGATAATCTGATTTTAAAATAGAATAGACAGCTAAATCTACAAACTCTTTATTTTTTCCTCTTCTAAATTCCCTCAAAGTTCCTTCATATTTCATTTTACATTTAAGCATAACCTTACCTGAAGCTATATTATCTACATGGTGTTTCGCCTCTATTCTATTAAAATTTACTTTTGAGAATAAATAATTTATTACTTCTTCCAAAGCCTCACTCATAATCCCTTTTCCCCAATATTTTCTACTTAAACAATAACCTATTTCGCAAGATAAATTTTTTTCATTAAAATTTATTACTCCTATATTTCCGATTATATTGCAAGTATCTCTTAATTCAATCCCCCAGTTATATGTACTTGGAATTTTATAATTTAAAACCCAACTATCTAACAAATCTTTAGTTACATTTAAATTAGTATGAGGATTCCAAGTCAAATATTTCGTTACTTCTTCATCATTGCTCCAGTTTTTAAATACTTCCTCTGCATCAAATACATTAAATTTTCTAAGTAAAAGTCTATTGGTATATATTTTTTTAGTTCCCATGTGAGTTAACATTTTCATTCCCTCCTATCAAATATTTTCCTACTTATTAGTATAATACTTATATAAAATATTTTTAATGGTATGATATATAATTATGGTTAATTTTACAAAGTATATTATTGAAACATTTGGAATTAATAAATATATAAAAAACACTTAATTTATTTTTATACTAATATATTGCATAAAAATAAATTAAGTGTATAATTATTTTGTATTGCAAAAAAATAATATAATTTTAAATAATATATAGATTTTTTAAGATATTTTATAAAATTAAAAATTTCAATACTAAGGAGGAAATTAATGGGGAATGAAAAAAAATTAGGTCTTATTGGTCTTATCGGTATTATAATTGGAGCAATGGTTGGCGGTGCTATATTTAGTCTACCTTCACAAGTTGTTCAAGGCGCTGGTGGATTTGCGATAATAATTGGATGGATAATAGCAGGTATTGGTGTTTTTTCATTAGCATTTGTTTATCAACTACTTTCAAACAAGAAATCAGAACTAACTGGCGGAATATATAGTTATGCTAAAGAAGGATTTGGAAAGTATATAGGGTTTAATTCCGCATGGATTTATTTTTTAAGCTCTATATTTGGTGATGTTGCTTATGTTTCATTATTATTTGGGGCACTATCATACTTTTTTAATATATTCAATCCGAATGGAAATAACCTTCCATCAGTAATTTGCGGTTCTATAATTATATGGATTATAAATATGTTAATATTAAAAGGTGTTAAACAAGCGGTATTTGTAAATACAGTAGTTACAATTGCCAAATTAATCCCAATCATAGTATTTATAGTTGTTGCAATAATTTTATTTCACGCTAACAATTTTTCTTTTGAATTTTTTGGGAGTCCAAGTTTAGGTAGCATATTTACTCAAGTAAAAAGTACAATGCTTGCAACACTTTGGTCTTTTGTTGGTATTGAAGGAGCTGTAGTTGTATCTGGAAGAGCTAAAAAATTATCTGATGTTGGTAAGGCTACTATAATTGGACTTTCTGGAACAATAATTTTATACATATTAATAACACTTTTATCTTTAGGTGTTATGAACAGAATGCACTTATCTCAACTTAATAATCCATCTATGGCATATATTCTTCAATTTGCTGTAGGTAAATGGGGAGCTATTATAATAAATGTAGGACTTGTAATATCTTTAATTGGTGCACTTTTAGGTTGGACTGTAATAACAGCAGAACTTCCATATGTTGCAGCTAAAGATGGAGTTATGCCTAAGTTTTTAGCTAAAGAAAATAAATTCAATGCACCCTCTTCATCATTATGGTTTACAAGTATAATAACTCAAATACTTATATTATATTCCTATTTTTCTAATAGTGGATATGAAATACTTTATTCTATAGCATCAACCGCTATATTAATTCCTTATTTTTTAAGTGCATTATTTTCTTTAAAAACAACTATAAAGGGAGACATATATATAAAAAGCTCCAAAGGAAAAATTAAAGATATGATTGCATCTATAATGGCGGTAATATATACTATATGGCTCTTATATGCAGCAGGCCCTAAATACATATTATTAAATTGTATTCTTTTTGCAATAGGTCTTATACTATTTATATGGGCTAAAAAAGAATCTAATGAAAAGATATTTAATGCTTGGTACGAAGTTTTAATAGCAATTATAATCATAATAGGTGCAGTTATAGCAATATATCTTATGGCTACTGGAGTTATATCCGCAACTTAATTAGATTTATTAAGTAATTTAAAGACATAAAAAAGAAACTGTATCGTAAAGTTACAGTTTCTTTTTTATGTTATTTCTTTACTATAGAATTTGCTTTACTTATCTTAAAGCCTACTATAACTAAACCTATAATACCTGTTATAGCAATTGATGATATTCCACTTGTAATAGCACACACTTGAGTTTTAGTCATAAATATTCCCCCCGCTTTTGATATACAAGTTTAAGTTTTTATATTTTGTTATTTAAGGTATATTATATCATAAAAACAATTTACTTCATAAAAAATTTTTTGACTAAAACTAACCTGTTCTTATATGGTGGAAATACTAACTTAAGTTCAATTTTTGTACTCTTTTTAACAATAGCCTTTTCATATGTAAAACAATCAAAACTACTTTTTCCATGATATCGCCCCATACCTGATGTTCCTACTCCACCAAAAGGCAAGGATTTAGATGCAACATGAGATATCGTATCATTTATACACCCTCCTCCAAATGAAAACTTTTTTATTATATATTCTCCAAAAGACATGTTTTCAGTAAATACATAGAGTGCTAATGGATTTTTATGCGCTTTCAAATAAAGACTTATATCATTTATATCATTATAAGGTATAACTGGCAAGATAGGACCAAATACCTCTTCCTTCATAGATTCATTTTCCAAATTAATATCTTTTAAAATAGTTGGGGCAATATATTTATCTTCCATATCAAAATTTCCACCAAAATATATATGATTTTTATCTCTCTCAAGTATATGTTTAAGTCTATTCATATGTTTGCCATTTACAATTCGCCCAAACTCACTATTTGATTTAATATCATTTCCAAAAAAATTCACAGTAGCCATTTTTAATTCTTCAAGTAATTTATCATAAATACTTACGTGAGCTAATACATAATCAGGTGCTACACAAGTTTGTCCAGCATTAGTTAACTTTCCCCACATTATACGTTTCGCAGCTAAACTAAGCTTTGCACTTTCATGAACAATAACTGGAGATTTTCCACCAAGTTCTAAAGTTACAGGAATGAGATTCTGACTAGCCTTTTGCATAACTATTTTGCCAACCCCAACACTTCCAGTAAAAAATATATAATCAAATTTCATATCTAAAAGAACGCTGTTAACTTTATAATCTCCAGTAACAACTGTAACATATTCTTCTTTAAAGGCTTTATTTATAATTTTTTTAATCACACATTCAACATTTGGTGTAAATTCAGAAGGTTTTAAAACAACAGTATTTCCACCAACTATAGCCCCTAGAAGAGGTTCAAATAAAAGTTGAAAAGGATAATTATATGGACCTATAATTAAAACCTTACCATAAGGACTTTTATAAATTAATGATTTTCCAATCCATTGAGCTACCTCATTTTTAACTTTTTTAATTTTATTCCATTTTTTTATATTTTTAATTGCATATGAAATTGAACTATAAATAAATCCAACCTCTGTTGAATATGCTTCAAAGCTACATTTCCCCAAATCCTTTTTCAAAGCAGTCATAATATCACTTTCATAATACTTTATAGCTTCTTTTAAAGATTTTAAAGCTTCAATCCTCTTATTTATAGAAATTAACCCTTTTTCTAAAAATTGATCTTGTTTATATAAAATACTTTGAATATTCTTATAAAGTTGCTTATATTCATCTGAAAAATACATTTTATTACTCCTTAATAAAAATAAGTTTATATTTCAATTATAAAATATGAAAGAAAAAATTTATATAAAAATTCACAAAAAAAGCTTAATTAAATAAATTAAAAAGACTACTAAAAATTTAATTTTAGCAGTCTTTTACACAATAATGTATTATATAAATTTTATTTTTCATTTTTAACCAATATATTAAAGATTTTTGTATCTGTTAAAGCTTCTAAACCATAATCAACATTTGCTTCTAAAGCTATAATTTGACCTTTCTCTAAAACAGTTTCATCATTTTTATTATATACAACCTTTATAGATCCTTCTATACAAACAAACAATGTTTCCATTTCATAATGTTCTTTATCTATACTTTCTCCTTTGGCAAAAGAAAAAAATCTTATTTCCATGTTATTATCATCTATTAGCGCTTTACTAGCTATTTTACTTCCACTATGCTTTATCATATCAGCCATATTAATAGCTTCAAATGGAGTTATGTTTCTTAAATATTTCAAAATATTAACCCTCCTTAACCACTACTAAAAGCATTTTCATATCTTCTTTAGCTGTAACTTGATGTTGAATGTTAGCAGGCATAACAACCATTTGTCCTTTATGAGCTTCCATCACTTCATCACCAATTTTTACTGTTGCCACACCTTCATGTATATATATTAAAGCATCTCCTTTAGCTGCATGAGGTCCAACACCTTCTCCTTTTCCAAAAGCTAATGCAGTTAAACCAACACCTTTTTGTTGTGCCATTGTTACAGTCTCTACTTGCCCTTCATTACAACTTACTAAGCTATCAAAATCTACTGCCTTTGCTATATCTATATTTTTTATTAATTCTTTCATATCTATCTCTCCTTCTTAAAACATTTTAATTTTCTATATTATTTTAATTATTTACAACAACATTTATTTATGTAAGTATAACCTTTTATTTATTAGTGTATGTAAATTATAATATAATTATAAAAATAATTATGTCTATTATTAGACACTTTGGAGGATTTTATGAATAATCTATGCTTAAAATTAAAAAAATCTTACCTTTTTAAAGATATAGATTTAGAAATTTTAGAAAAAATATTAAAAACATTAAAATATAAAATAGTATATTTAGAGAAAAAAGAAATTTTGTTTGATGCATTTGCTAATATAAACTACATAGCATTATTATTAGATGGAAAAATCTCAATTGAAAAATTATTACCATCTGGTAAATCAGTTATTATCCAAACTAAAAATCCCGGAGAAATTTTTGGTGAAGTTGCAGCCTTTTCTAACACAACGCAATATCCGTGCAATACAATAGCCAAGGAAAAATCAACTATAATATTATGGACAAGAGATTCATTCTTTCAACTTATTAAATCTAACGAAAATATTTTAAAAAATTTTTTAACATTAATTTCAAATAAAGCTTATTTTTTAAATTTAAAGGTTGAGTGTCTTTCTTTTTCTTTAGCTAAAGAAAGAGTTGCATATTCTCTTATAAATGAATTTGAAATTAATAAAAATTCTTTAATAGTTTTACCATTTTCAAAAAGTACCTGGGCAGATAACTTAAACATTTCAAGGGCTTCTCTATATAAGGAATTAGAAGTGTTATTAAAAGATAGTATTATAGAAATAATAGACTCTAAAACAATAAGAATAATAGATTTTAATAAATTATATGAGATTATTAGATGATTTCATTTGTATTTTAATAAAGAGCAATTTAATTTCTCATATTGCTCTTTATCTATGTTAATAGATAATTTCAAGAGGATTAATCTTATCTTTTTCTGTAATTTTTCTGATAACCCTGCAAGGATTTCCAACAGCTATAACATTTTCTGGTATATCTTTAGTGACAACGCTACCAGCGCCTATTACACTACCTCTTCCAATTGTTACTCCACCACAAACCACAGTATTTGCTCCAATCCAAACATCATCTTCTAAAGTTATTGGTTTAGATGTACATACTGCATCTTTAGTTCTTTGTTTAGGATCTATCGCATGACCAGAACATGCTAAACAAACTCCAGGCGCAATAAAAGCATTTGCTCCGATATGTACAGGTGATGTATCTAATATAGTACAATTATAATTTATAAGAGTAAACCCGTGTGTATGAATGTTAAATCCATAATCACAACGAAAAGTTGGCTCAATAGCTGTTGATGGATGACAAGTCCCAAATAACTCCTTTAAAATTTTACTACGTTTTTCATCTTCATCAGGTGAAGTTTGATTAAACTCCCAACAAAGATTTTTTGCTCTTTTTTGCACATCTAAAAATTCATCAGAATGTTTATACGCAAAACTTTTATCTGTTTTCATCATTTCTAATATGTTCATTTAATTCTCCATTTTATCTTATGCATTATTTTTTTATTTTATTATATAAGATTTAATTTAAAAAAAGAGTACTCAAATATGAGTGCTCTTTTACTTTTATCACCAATAAATATTAAATATTATTTTGACATAGAACATTTATATTTTCTATTTCTTTTAAATATTCAGTACACACATTAACAGCCTCATCTAATGTATTATGAAGTATAATATCTCGAGCTTTAATATACTTTTGAAGAAAAATATTTTCTTCCCCTATTCCTTCCATAGCACTTGTTTCTTTAATTATATTGCTCATTCTACTATATATATCCTCACATGCATAAGCTATATCATCACCAAATAGATATTTATCTATTCTATTTAAATCTGTTAAAGCTTTTTGATAAGACTTACTCAATATATCCAATAATTTAATCTCATTACTAATCTTTACTTCTGTTGTTCCCATTATAAACTCCTCCTATTTATTAAATAATCAATAGATAAAAAATTTATTTTAGTTAATTTATAGAATTAGTACTATTATTTTATTTTAAACCTAAATTTTAATCAATTCAAGCTTATAAATATTTTTTTATTTTCAAATCATAATATACGCTTTATTTAAATAAACTATTCGGTTTATAATTAATAGTACAAGCATATAATTAAAAATATGTAACTATACTGTAAAGGAGGATATTAAATGATTTATATTATTCCTATATTCATATGTGTAATTTTTATATTATCTATAGTGTTTTTTATTTGGGCTAATAGTACATATAAACCTACAATACTTGCAACTATATCTATGTTGAGTGATAATTTAGTAACCATAACTAAAGATAAATTTATTGTGTTTACTCCAAATAATATACCCCCTTCAAATGGTTTTATATTCTATCCTGGAGCTAAAATAAAACCAGAAGCCTATGCCCCTTTATGTAGAAAAATATGTATGGATGGTTTTTTAGTTGCAATTGCTCCTATGACTTTAAATTTAGCGATATTTTCTCCAAATAAAGCTAAAGATATTATAAACAGATTTGACAATATAAATACATGGGCTATTGGTGGACATTCACTTGGTGGAGCTATGGCTAGCAATTATGCTTTAAAAGATTCCAAAATTAATAGCGTTGTATTTTATGCATCGTATCCAGCTAAAAATGAATTTAAAGATTATAATAAAGATGTTTTAAGTATATACGGAGATTTAGATGGCGTTGCAAAGCTAGAAAATATTAAAGGTCCAAATCTGCCTAAAAATTCTACGTTTATTGAAATTAAAGGTGGAAATCATGCTCAATTTGGAAGCTATGGAGAGCAATCAGGTGATAACAAAGCGACAATAAGTGATGAAAAACAGATAAATCTATCTTCTAAATGTACTATAAATTTTCTAAACAATATTAATAAACCTATTGAAATGCAATATAAATTAAGTTGATTTTTTTATTAAAAAGCTAAATATACTATTTCGAAAATTACTTAAAAATCATATGATATAGTAAATGATTAAAGAGGAAATATTATGAAAGTTATAAAAAGAAATGGTTCTATATATGAGCTTAATGTAAATAAATTAAAAACAAGTATATTAAATTCAGCTAGTGATATAAATATTTTATTAACACAATCAGATATAAAACTAATAGTTAATCAAGTATTTCATATACTAAATACTATTGATAAAAATAATAAATCACGTATTACATCAACTTATGAGCTTAGAGGCATAATTCATTATGTTTTAGTTAAACATGGATTTAAAAATGTAGCTAGTTCTTATATGGATATTGATTTTAGAAAATAATTATTAGTAAATAGCATTTAAAAGAAATCTTTTATTGCTATGAATTTATAACAATGTTATAATAACACTAATTTTTTATGCAATCGAAAGGAGTTATTATGACAGTTTCAGAAATAGTAAAAAAAATGATTGATTATTCTAAAGGAAATTTACATGATATAAATCATTTTATGAAAGTATACGCTTATGCTAAAGTTATTGGTGAATGTGAAAATTTAGATAAAGAAACTCAAACTATATTAGAAGTCTCAGCAATAGTTCATGATATCGCTTGCCCTCTTTGTCGTGAAAAATATGGAAACACAAATGGCAAATATCAAGAAATTGAGGGCGAGATTTTAACAGCAGAATTTTTAAAAGATACAGGATATTCTGATGAGTTTATTAATCATGTAATTTTTTTAGTTGGTCATCATCATACCTTTAAAGATGTTAAAGACATAGCACACCAAATTTTAATTGAAGCTGACTATATAGTTAATGCTGAAGAAAGTAAATATTCAAAATCCAATATTGAAAACACAATGAATAATATTTTCAAAACAACAACAGGTACTTCATTATTAAAATCTATTTACGGATAATAAAACAAAAAACTCAGATAAATAATCTGAGTTTTTTATTTTATTAAATTTTAACTTAGCAAAGTATACAATTTAAGATCAACATCTGCATAGCCTTGAGCAAAAAGATTTATATTAGTACTTGTTGAACTATTAAATATTCTTGACGTAAATACCTCTTCACCATCATTAATAAATATTTCAACAGATGATATATCTACAAAAGCATGTATGTAGATATTTTAAAATCATCTTCTATAGATGATTTACTTCCGTTAAAACCGATAATTTGAACATCATCTGGAATATTTATTTTTAAATTTTTTATCTTTTTTATAAAATTTAACGCATATTTATCTGTTACAGCAAAAACACCATCAATTTTTATTTTGGCGATAAAATTATTTTCTATAAAATTATTTAACATAATTTCAAAATCTTTTTTAGAATTAAATCCCTCACAAATAGTATATTTAATATTTTTTTCATTACAATAGCTTATAAATCCATCACGCCTCTTTCTAGTTGCATTGTCTATTTTTGACCCTTTCCCAATATAAGCTAAATTCCTACATCCGCTTTCAAACAATTTTTTAGCAGCTAATCTTCCACCTTTAAAATTATCGCTAGATATATATGATATATTTTTAGAAAAATATCTATCAATACTTACAAATGCAATATCATCTGAAACATATTCATCTATATTATTATAGGTTATTGCAATAATTCCATCCATTTTATTTTGCTTTGCCATTAATATATATTCTATCTCACTTTTCTTATCATTTTCTGAATTACATAAAATCATTTTCATTCTCATTTTTTTATTTCTATACCATATAATAAAATAATAATATTATTACAATTATTGCTATGGCTATAAAAGCTACTGATATAACTCCATCTAATTTTTTAGGTTTTGGTACTATATTTTTCTTCATATCCATTTCATATTTATACTGTTGTGGATCTATCGTATTTTCTAGTGATTCTTGTGGCATTTTTTTAGAGTTAAATAAATTTTCTTGTTCACTATTTTTTTGTCCATGGCTTACTTTATACCTTTTTATATATCTTACATATCTAGATGGATCGTTTTTTATTAAATTTTCATTTAACATAAATTCTAAATAATTCTCTAATGTCATTGAATCATAATTAGTTTTATCTCTTGAATCATCAGAACCAAATAATATTCCATCTAAATATTTTAAACACATTTTCGTTTTAAACCATACCTCATGTGAATATCTATCTTCTTTCTTATGTTTACATAATAATCTAGTGTAATTATCTAAATAATCTACCAAAGAATCTTTATCTAAAGGAGGAAATGCAGTTCTCATATATTCCATTCCTCTTATTAAATTATTTTCATATAACAGTTTAGGCTTTACTGAATCTTGATATATATCATCTGTAACATTTATTCCTTTAGCTAAATTATACTCATATATAACATTTCTTAACTCATTTATAACATTAGAATAAATTTCTATACATTCTCTTTTTTCTTGTTCTGTGCTATATTTCTTTACATCTTTTTTTAACAAATTTTCTAATAAAGTTATTTTAATTCCTAGTTTCTCAATCGCCTCTTCATCGCTATTTAGTAAATTAACTACAAAAGCCTTATCTAAATATCTATATATTGTTTCTCCATTTCCCATCACAAGATTCCTCTCCCTCCTAAATAACTTAGACTACGAAAATAATTTCTTTTCCATCTTTTTAAATATTGCATCTGATTTTTTTAATAATTTTTTATAATCTTCAATAGATGAATCATATTTAAAATTTGTTAATCCAGCTACGATATTCTCATCTACTAAAGCCCTACCTCTTAATAATTCTCCTAATTTTTCTATATAATTTTTATTAACTTTATTATTTATTTGTGGCAATTTTAATTCTGAATATATATTTTCTGATAATATATCCATAAATCCATCATTTGCAGATGGAATAAACACTATTACATCAAATCCTATATTATGTAGGTATCCTAAAAGTAATGCTTCATCTTTTTTTATAATTTCTTGATTTTCTTTAAACATTATTATCTTTGGTGGTATATTTGAAATTGTATAATTATTTATTTTATCTACTATACTTTGCTTTAATTTGCCTATTGATTTATATAATTCTATATATTCATATTTATCTATATTTTTAACAATATCTTTACTCATGATATATCTGTTTAATTCTTCTACAAGGTATTTTCTAACTATTTTTGTGAATTTACCTAAATTATCTATTATCCCATATTCTTTAACAAGTTCATCACTAGGATTTAATATTTCATCAATATCAAACTCCCTAGTTTCTTCATTAAATGGAACATAACCTTCAGTGTGTAAACTTAAAATTTTCATTAAGTTTTCATTAAGTTTTTCTTTATCTAAGCTTTTACCATTTAATTTATCTGCTATATCAATTCCATCTAATAAACTTAAAGTAGTTTCGGCTTTATCTTCAAAAAGTTCTTTTATATTTTGTACATACACGCTATTAGAAGATGTTTTACAAAAATCTAATAATTTAGCATATCTATAAGGTTCCATATGAACACCCTTTATTATTTCAAAAAACAATGGAATTTGCATATACTCTTTTTCACCATCATAACAAGGTCTAACTATTATAGCTTCATTTAATGCAGCTATTATATCTTCTTCTATACACTCTAATGTAACTAGCTGTTTTTTCATATCTCTAAAATATCCTCTCTTGTAACCTAAACCTTCAGGTAAGACACACCCTTCTAAATCTTCTTGGATTTTTTTTGTTTGTGTTTTCATTTTCATCTTAAAATTCCACCTTTCTTTTTTGAAAATAAAAATTTATATAAATCGTGTGTTTTTTTTCTAAAATCTTACTTTTTATTCTATTATAATATAATATCATTTTTTATCAGCCTTGTTAACTAAGAAATCAATTACAAGATTTTATTGTATGAATTTTATTTTCATGCTATAATATGTAATAATTTCAATTAACAAGGGGGATAATATAATGAAAGTAAGAAAAAGAAATGGTTTTATATATGATTTTGAAGTTAATAAAATAAAAACAAGCATCTTAAATTCAGCATTAAATGCAAATATTTCCTTAACAGATTCAGATGTTAAATCTTTGATTAATGAAATACTATATATAATAAATAATATTCATAAAAATAATCCAAGTCGTGTAACATCTGCTTATGAACTTAAAGGAATAGTTTATTGTGCTTTAGTTAACGAAGGTTTTAAAGATATAGCTACATCTTATATGGATACTAATTTTAGAAAATACTCTTAACCAAATTAAGAAAAACAAGCTATAGGCATTCTATGGCTTTTTTTATTCTCTAAAATTTATACTATCATTTTAGATAGTATATTACAAAAAAGTACGTTCTTGCTTTTAAGAAAATCACTGATAAAATAATATTATAATTAATTAACTTTTACATAGTATTAAAAATAATTTTGAACTAAAGGAGTAATAAAACATGATGAATGAAATTTTATGGCCAAAAAAATACTTACCAGGAACAACAGATAATTTCGTATCAAACGAAAAAATTATTAAAGATATGACTGCTGAAGAGGTATGGAAATATTTAAATAACACATCTATGTGGCCTAAATATTACAACAACTCTTCTGATATTCATTTTTATAATATATCAGGTCCAAATTTAGCTACTAATGCTAGGTTTAGGTTTAATACGTTTGGATTTAGAGTTGAAGCTGAAGTATTAGAATACATTCCACCTATAAATGGAAATCCGGCTAGAGTAGCATGGCATGGTTGGTCTGGAGAAACTGAAGACACCAAATTAGATGTATACCATGCTTGGCTTATTGAAAATATTTCTGAAGGAAGAGTTCGTATATTAACTCAAGAATCTCAAATTGGAAAACCTGCAAAAGAATTAGCTCAAACAAAACCTAATCCAATGATAAATGGACATCAAGATTGGTTGGATGGATTAGTCAATGCAACTAAAACTAATTTAAAATAAAAAAATAAGCTATGAATTAAATTCATAGCTTATTTTTTCTTTATCCTTCTAACTCCAGGATAAATTTCATCTGTCATTTCTTCTAAAATCAAATCATCATTTAAATCCATATCTTCAATATACTCAATATGCTCAAATGCATCTTCATATTCACTATCTAACTCTTTTAATTTTAACTCCCAGTCTATATCATCATCTAAAGATTCAACCTCATCATTCTCGTAAGATAATTCATCTTCTTCTATTATTGTTTCTTCTGATTCTAAATTATCATTCAATTCATATTTTTCTTCTACAATTTTTGATATTTCTTGAAGATTTATAGCTTTTGTATCTACACCTTCAAGTTCTAAACATTTACCACAATTATCACAAATTTTATCTAGTCCAATATCACAAAAATCATCATTAAAATTTTCCATTTTTTCACCTCTTATTTAAATTAAAACGTCCTAAATATGCCAACTAAAACTCCTAAAATAGAACAATCTTTAACTATTATAGGTTCCATTGAATTATTTTCTGGTTGAAGTCTTATATGATTCTTCTCTTTATAAAAAGTTTTAAGCGTAGCTTCATCATTTATAAGCGCCACAACAATTTTTCCATTATCTGCAAAATTACATTGCTCAATTATTGCTAAATCTCCATCATTTATTCCAGCATTTATCATACTGTGTCCTTGAACCTTTAATGCAAAAAGATTATTATCATGTTTTATGGAATTTAGTGAAATTTCAAAGGAGCCATCTATATTTTCGGTAGCCAAGATAGGCATACCTGCTGTTATATTTCCCACTATAGGTATTTTTAAAGTATTTATTGCATTATTATTTAATGATATTTCATTAATAACAATAGCTCTAGGTTTTGTTGGATCTCTATATATAAGACCCTTTTTTTCTAAACGCTTCAAATGCCCATGAACTGTGGATGTTGATTTTAAAGAAACTGCTTTACAGATTTCTCTCACAGATGGTGGGTATCCATTTGTTTTAGTAAATTCTAAAAGAAAATCATAAACTTCTTTTTGCTTTTCGTTAAGCTCCATCACTAATTTCACCTCCATTTTTTCCTTAATCTATAAGTATTTTAACACAGCGTAGTAAATGTGGCAAACTTACGTTCTATTTGGTAAGATTTTTAAGTTGTAATTCTAAAATGCGCTTTTCTTCCTCTAAGATTTTTAAATTTAAAGCAAATGATTTTTTCTCAAGTTCTAATTCTTTATTAAAAGACTCTGTTAATTTTTTAGTTTCCTTTTCTATAATCTTATTATATTTCTTTTCTAAAATTTCTATCTCGTTAGAATGCTCATTTTTAATAGCCGAAGCAAGCTCTTTATAAGCTAAAACCTCTTTTTTTAGTTCATCTATTCTATTTTTTAAAAATTCAACTTCTCTATTTATGATTTCAATTTCTGAAGCTTTGTTCTTACTTTCATTAATTTTTCTGTTTAATTCTTCTTTTAAGGAATAATTTTCTTTCTTTAAACCTTCATTTTCAATTTTAAATTTTTTATATTCCTTAAGTTTTTCTATCTCACGTCTATTACTTTCTAATGTATCATGATTCCTAGACACTAATTGAGAAAGAGTTGATTTATCTTTTTCTAATTCGCCCTTAAAAAAAGTTAATTCTTTATTAGAAGTTTCAAGAAATTTTGTTTTTTCAAAAAGTTGTTTTTCTCTATTCTGAAGTCCCTCTATAGTTTTATTCTTTATATTAAGCTGTTTTATGTATTCATCCTTAAATCTAACTTCAGCATCTTTACTCATTTGAAGAGAAGTCAAAAATAATTGATTTATTTTATTTAAATAATCTTGAAATGATTCAATCTCAAGCTTTCTTTCAACTAAAGAAGCCTTTGAATTTTCAAGTTCGTAAAGATTTATAAGTGCTTCTAAACACTGACCTTGACCTTTAAACTCACTAGAAGCTATATTTTTAAATTTTTCAAAAGTTTCTTCATCAACTCTAAAAGATTTTATTTTAAGTTCTTTATTTTTACTTTCCATACCTCTCCCATATGTATTACTTGATGTAATACTAAGTTTGTAATACTTATAAATAAAAGTATAAATTATAATTTGTTATATTACAACATCTAATTTTATTTATACAATTTATAATAAAAAAATCGAATACTAAGCTAATCTTAATATCCGATATTGTTTAATTATATTTTATCTATCTACAAAACGCATTATTTCATCTATATCTTTTCTTGGTGTTGGAGATGGATGTCCATCTTCATATCCATATACAATAAGTGCAGCTACTGTTTCTTCTTGAGGTAAATTTATAATTTTAGAAATTGATTTTTCATCAATAACACCCATAATACAAGTTCCTATACCTTTTGCATGAGCTGCTAAACAAAATGTTTGACATGCTATACCAGCATCAAACACTTCCCAAACATTTGCTTTTGATGTTGCATAATCATCCTTTTCCAAATCTAATTTTCCACTCTTGCCTTTAACAAAACTAAGAATTGCAACACCCTTGGCATTTTTTAAAGTATCAATATTATAAACAAATCCATTAACACCTTCAGTTGCAAGCTTTTTAATAATTTCTTCAGCATCAACTAACGTATATCTTGCTATTTGATAATTTACCCATGATGGTGCCCATCTGCTAATATCTACAATTTCCCTCATAATTTCTCTATCTACCTTTTTATCTTTGAATTTACGAATACTTCTTCTTTCTTTAATCATTTCAATTGCGTCCATTTTTTAACCTCTTTTCTTTAAGCTTTTATATTTATTTTTAGCTATTTCATTATTCATATATTTTATACTGTTGTAAAAATATTATTTATATATGTTATTTAAAGCAACTAAAACTCCTATTTTTGCATGATCAAAAGTAAGTCCCCCTTGAAGATATGCAATATAAGGTGGTCTAATTGGGGCATCAGCTGAAAGTTCTATTGAAGAACCTTGAATAAATGCACCTGCTGCCATTATTACCTTATCATTATATCCTGGCATATCCCATGGTTCACACTCAACAAACGAATCTATTGGAGAGGCTTTTTGTATACCCTTACAAAATTTTATAAGTTTCTCCTCATCATTAAATTTAATAGCTTGGATTATATCACTTCTCTTTTCATTATATTTAGGTAATACTTCAAATCCTGAAAGTTCCATAACTCTCGCACAAAATACTGCGCCTTTAACAGCCTCAATAGCTATGTGAGGAGCTAAGAATAATCCTTGAAACATTTGTCTCATAACTCCAAATGTTGAACCGCATTCTCCACCTATTCCTGGTATAGTTAATCTATATGATGCTTGATCTACATATTTAGCTTTTCCAACTATATATCCACCAGTTGGGGCAATCCCTCCACCTATATTTTTAATTAAAGAACCTGCCATAAGGTCAGCACCTACATCTGTTGGCTCTTTAGTATCTATAAGTTCACCATAGCAGTTATCAACAAAAACTATGACATCATCTCTTATAGATTTTACCTCTTTTATAGCTTCTTCAAGTTCATCAACTAAAAATGAATTTCTCCAACCATATCCTGTTGATCTTTGCATATGAACAAGTTTTATAGATTTATCTTCTTTAAGAATCTCTTTAACTTTTTCAATATCTATTTTTCCATTAAGTAAGTCTACTTGCTTATAATTGACTCCATATTCCCTTAAAGACCCTATACTTTCATCACAGTTTATTCCTATTATATTGTGAAGTGTATCATAAGGAGTTCCTGTTATAGTTAACATTGTATTATTAGGTCTTAGATTTCCCATAAGAGCTGCCCCAATTGCATGAGTACCATTTACAAAGTGAGGTCTAACTAAAGCTTTTTCACAATTAAACACTTTTGCGTAAACTAAGTCTAAAGAATCACGTCCTATATCTCCATATCCATAACCAGATGAATTTGTAAAATGACTATCTGATATCCTCTCTTCTTGGAAAGCTCTTAAAATTTTAAGTTGATTAAATTCACGTATCTTATCATACATCTTAAATTCTTCTTCTACATCTTTAATAGCTTTTTCATAAATATTTAAAGTTTCATCACTAAATCTATAAGTTTTTTTTAAAAGTTCTATAGTTTCTTTTAGCATATTTTTTTCTAATCCTCCGAGTAGTTTTATTATTCTTATATTATCATAGGCAAAAAAATTAGGCAAATTATAAAAATAATTTGCCTATTACTGTTATTAACTATTATTGTTCATTATTAAATAGTATTTGTTTAGCTGGTGATATAGTGCTTATTGCATGTTTATAAACTAATTGTTGTCTTCCTTCACTATCTAAAACAACCGTAAAACTATCAAATCCCTTTACATAACCTTTCAGTTGAACACCATTTACTAAAAATATAGAAACATGTATTTTATCTTTTCTAGCATTGTTTAAGAAAATATCTTGTAAATTGTTTACTGCTTTATTCATGAAATATAACCTCCAACTAATAATGTGTTATAACTATTATAAACCTAAGATTTTTTTATGTCACCAATAATTTTACTAATTATTTCTTTATCATTCATAAAATCATCCTTATTTATAAAAATAGCTCTCGGGTCTTTTCTAAACCATGTTAATTGTCTTTTAGCATAATTTCTACTTCCTTGTTTAATCATTTCTACAGCTTCTTCAAATGATATTTTATTATCTAAATAATATAATAGTTCCTTATAACCAATGCCTTTCATAGATTGCATATCTGCTATAAGTCCCATATTTTTTAAAGATTTTACTTCTTCTAAAAGACCTTTTTCAAGCATCATATCAACTCTCTTGTTTATTCTACAATAAAGTTTTTCTCTATCCATATTAAGAACATAATAATATATATTATACGGACTTTCATAAATATTATTCTGGTCTTCTTTAAAAGAACTAAATGGCTTATTCGTTATTTTATAAACTTCTAAAGCTCTTATAACTCTTTTTAGATTATTAAAATGGATTGAGTTAAAACTTTCTATATCAATATCATAAAGCATGTTATGAACATACTGATTTCCTTTTTCTTTAGCTAAATTATAAAGATATTCTCGATATTTTTCATCTTTTGAACTTTCTGTAAAATTCATATTGCATATTAAAGAATTTATATAAAGACCTGTACCTCCAACTAATATTGGTAACTTGTCTCTTGATTGGATATCCTCTATTTTTGCTTTTGCTAAATCCTTAAACTCAGATACACTAAATTCCTCTTTAGGTTCTAAAAAATCTATTAGATAGTGAGGAATTCCTTGCATTTCTTCTTTTGTTATTTTAGCAGAACCAATGTCCATATATTTGTAAATTTGCATTGAATCTGTTGAAATTATCTCTCCATTTAATTCCTTTGCTAGAGAAACTGATATGTCACTTTTTCCAACAGATGTAGGACCTGCAATTATTAAAAGATTGTTATTTTTTATAGTCATTTTTAAGTTTCTCCTTACAGTATTCTTTTAAATTTTTTATCCAAATCGTAACTTGTAAATTTTATAATGGTAGGTCTTCCATGAGGACAGTTAAACGGATCATCTAAATATCGTAAATCATCTATAAGTTTTTCCATTTCTAATACATTTAAAACATCATTTGCTTTAACAGCCGCTTTGCATGCAAGTGATGCTATTTTGTTAAATTTAACTTCAGTTGTCTTCCCAGAACCTAAATTTCTTAAATTATTAATTATAGATAAAAATAATTCTTTTGCATTTAATTTTCCTAGAAAATATGGAACTTCACTAATTCTTACTGAATCATCACCAAATTCCTCTGCTTTAAAGCCAGCTTCTTTGAAGACTTCTTTATTTTCAATAAAGTATGCAAAATCATCTAATGTAAGTTCTAAAAGTATTGGAAGTACCAATGGCTGAATTTCCACCTTAGCTTCTTCAATACTTTTCTTATATTTTTCAAAATAAACTTTTTCATGAGCTGCATGTTGGTCTATTAAGTACATAACTGAATCATATTCTGCTATTATATAAGTTTTATTAAATTGTCCTATTACTTTAAGTTTTGGAAATTTTGCTTTTTTAGTGAATATTTTATCTTGTTTTGATTCTTTGAGTTCATAGCTATCTCTAGATTTTGTATCATAAATTATGTTTTCTTTATCCTTATTAGTATCATATAAACTAATAGGTGAACATTCTTCCAAAATATTATCAGTTAAAATAACATTTTCTAAATTTTCTTTTATTATATTTGAATTTTCAATGTTCTTTTCTAAATCTTGCTCATCACTAAAATAATCATCTCTTTTTACTGAATTATAATAACTTAAATCATTTGGTTGTTTATTTGTTTTTTCATAATTCGATTTTGAGATAATTTCTTTTAATGAATTTAATTTATCTATTTCACTATCTAAAGATAATTGGTTTACTTCAAACTTATTTATTTTAAAAGGTGTTTCTTCCTCTTCAATATTAAATTCACCTTCTATACTTTTTCTTAAAGCTGTATGTATAGCATCAAACACAGTCTTAAAAACAAATCTTTCATCTTTAAAACGTATTTCCGATTTTGTAGGGTGAATATTTACATCAATAAGTTCTGGATAAATTTCTATAAACATTATATAGAAAGGAAACTTATTTGTTACATTAAAGGATTTAAAGGCATTTTCAACAGCCACATTTATTGCTTTATTTTTAATATATCTTTTATTTACAAACATTATTTCATTATTTCTAGAACCTCTAGCTAAAGTTTCATTTCCTATATATCCATAGACTGATATTGTATCTTTGTGTTCTTCAAAATACGTTATATTTTCTGATGTTTTTTTATCATAAATACTCCTTATAGTATCTAACAAATTACCATTTCCGTAAGTATTTACTGACTTTTTGTTGTTATTGAATAATTTAAAAGAAACATCTGGATTTGCTAAGGCTAATTTATTTACTAAATCTACGATTAAACTTCCCTCTCTTGTAGTTGTTTTTAAAAATTTCAATCTAGCTGGAATATTAAAAAATAAATCTCGAACTTCCATTTGCGTTCCTTTTGAAATTGGGGAATCTAAAAAACTAACTTCCTCTCCTGTGTTTAAAATCAACTCTTTTCCAATATTACATTCTTTGTACTTACTCTTTATATTAACTTTAGAGACAGAAGCAATACTTGGTAATGCTTCACCTCTAAATCCTAATGTATTTATAGAAAATATATCATCAACACAACTTATCTTGCTTGTTCCATGAGGTGTAAAAGCTTTTTTTAAATCTTCTATATGAATACCATATCCATCATCAATAACTCTTATAAGTTTTTGTCCACCTTCTTGTATTTCAATTGTTATATTTTTAGCCTCTGCATCTAATGAATTTTCTACAAGCTCTTTAACAACAGATACAGGTCTTTCAACAACTTCTCCTGCAGCAATTTTATTTGAGGTTTGTGCATCTAAAATATTTATTCTTGCCAAAATTTAAAACCTCCTTTTTAAATAAGTTTTTTAGCTTCCTTTATAAAATTATACAGTTTATTCATAGCTTCCATAGGATTTAAACTTAAAACATCAGTATCTGCAATTTCATTTAAAAAGCTATCTTTTGCAATAGAATTAAAATCTAATTGAAGTCCACCATCTATAAAGTTATCTTTTCTTTTTTTATGTTTTATTTCATGTTCTTTAACATCTGATTGTTGTTTATCATATAAAATAGAATCCTTCTCACAAGAAACCTCTTTACTAATCTTATCTTCTATAATATCTGTTTTTAAATTATTTTTAGGAGAATTTGCTTCTAATGTTTTTAAAATATCTTTTGCTCTATCTATAACAACATTTGGTATTCCAGCAAGTTTTGCAACTTCTATACCATAAGATTCATCAGCTCCACCTGCAACTATCTTTCTTAAAAATATTATGGAATTTTCAACTTCTTTTACTTGAACTGAGTAGTTTTTAACACCACTTATTTTTCCCTCAAGGCTTGTAAGTTCATGATAGTGAGTTGCAAAAAGTGTTTTACATTTTAAATCATTATTTGAACATATATACTCTATAACAGACCATGCTATACTAAGCCCATCATAAGTGCTAGTACCTCGCCCTACTTCATCTAATAAAACTAAGCTGTTTCTTGTAGCATTTTTTAAAATATTAGAAACCTCCCACATCTCAACCATAAATGTGCTTTTTCCACCTGCTAAATCATCAGATGCACCTATTCTTGTAAATATCTTATCAACAATACTTATATTACAACTAGAAGCTGGTACAAAACTTCCTATTTGACACATTAAAGTTATTATGGCAACTTGACGCATATAAGTTGATTTTCCTGCCATATTAGGTCCTGTTATTATTAAAAGTTGTTCATCATCTCTATTTATGAATGTATCATTTGAAACAAATTCGCCTTTTTCGATTACATTTTCAACAACAGGATGTCTTCCATCTTTAATTTTGATAAAACCTTTATCGTTAAGATTTGGTTTAATATATCCATTTTCTAAAGCGACATACGCCAAATTACTTATACAATCTAAATTTGCTATAGTTTTAGCAGTTAATTTCAATCTATCTATTTGCTCTTCAACTCGATTTCTTATATCAACAAAAACATCATATTCAATAGAAACCAATTTTTCACTAGCACCTAATATTTTTTCTTCCATTTCTTTCAATTCTTGTGTTATATATCTCTCAGCATTAGATAATGTTTGTTTTCTTATATATCTCCCCTCAGGAATTAGATTAAAATTCGCTTTTGATATTTCTATATAATATCCAAATACTTTATTATAACCAACTTTTAAAGACTTTATACCCGTAACTTCTCTTTCATTAGCCTCCAAAGTTGATATCCAATTTTTCCCATTAGTTTTAGCCTCTCTAAGTTCATCTATAATTTCATTAAATCCATCCTTTATGATATCTCCATCTTTAATAGTTAAAGGAGGTTCATTTGAAATTGATTCCTCTAAAAGAGAGTAAATATCTCGAAGCTCATCTAAACTATTGTAATATTCATTTAAAAGCTTAGAATTAGTATCTTTTAAAACTGACTTAATATTTGGTATTTTTTCAATGGATGATTTTAAAACAATCAAGTCTTTAGCATTCACATTTTTATTTGAAATTTTTCCTAATATTCTTTCTATATCATAAATATCATCTAAAGCTTCCCTTAAATTATCATTTAAATAAATATTGCTAAAAAGTTCATAAACTCCGTCTAATCTCTCTTGAATTTTTTCTTTGTTTATAAGTGGTTCTTCAATCCATCTTCTTAAATTTCTACTACCCATAGATGTCTTTGTTTTATCTAAAACCCATAAAAGAGAACCTTTTTTAGTATTTTCTCTTAAATTTTCTGTAAGTTCTAAATTACGCCTAGTATTTAAATCTATAGTCATATAATCCTTAATATTATAAACTGTTATTTTATTTATGTTACTTAAACTTATCTTTTGAGTATCTAAAATATACTTAACAAGTGCTAAAGATGCTTTATAGGTAAGAGGGGTTAACTTATCTTTGTCTTCTTTAAATTGTATATCCAAAATAGAATTTTCATCATCTTTAAAATATGTTATCCCCTTTTTAGTAACTAAAGCTGGAACAGTAAATTTTATATCACGAATTAATTCTTCTTTTAAAGTTTCACAAATTATTATTTCTTTAGGAGTAAATTTAGATATCTCATCTAAAATTAGAGAATCACTAGTTAAAAAAGTTTCTGTAGTTAAAAATTCTCCTGTTGAAATATCAGTGACTGCTATTGAAAAATTATTATTTTCTTCATCTAAATATATAGACATTATATAATTATTTTTGCTATCATCAATAAAAGAATCATCTATATAAGTTCCTGGCGTTATAATCTTTATAACATCTCTTTTAACTATTCCCTTAACACTTTTAGGATCCTCTACTTGTTCACAAATTGCAACCTTATATCCTTTAGAAATTAATCTTCCTATGTAAGAATTAGCTGCATGAAATGGAATACCACACATAGGAGCCCTGTTTTCTAACCCACAATCTCTACCTGTTAAAACAAGTTCTAATTCTCTCGATGCAATTTCTGCATCTTCAAAAAACATTTCATAAAAATCTCCAAGTCTAAAAAATAGGATACAATCTTTATAGTTTTCCTTTATCTCAAAATATTGCTTCATCATTGGAGTTAAACCCAATTTAAACCACCATCCTTATATATAAACAGCCTACGCTAAGCTTTTAAAATTCTACTATTTAAAAATTATACTACATTTAGAGTTTAATAAAAAGTCATAGCGTTTAATGTATTTTTTATCTTTTTTATTTTTACTAAAAAAAACAAACACACTTAAGACTATGTAAGTGTGTTCTTTATATAAAAAAATAATCTATAAATTATCCTCTAGGTGCATACATTATAATAGCACTTCCAATCAAAGCAATTATTCCACCTAATATATCAAATTTGTCAGGAACTATTTTTTCAACCTTCCATCCCCATAAAATTGAAAGTACAATAAAAATTCCTCCATAGGCTGCATAAATTTTCCCAAAACTATCCGTTTTAGGTTGAAATGTTGGTATTATTCCGTACAATATTAAAATAATCCCTCCCAAGATTGCAAACCAAAATGTTTTACCTTCTCTAAGCCAAAGCCAAATAAGATATCCACCTCCTATCTCAAATATTCCAGCTATTATAAAATAAATAATAGACTTTATAATTCCCATATGTACTACTCCTTAAAATTTTATTAGATTAATATAAAGTGTAAAATATATGTACTTTAAAATCAAATATAAGATTTTAATTTTTAACTAGTGTTATTTTTTAACACTAGTATGTTTTCTAATCAATTGTTTTTTCAAAAATCAAATCAAATTTCGTTGGTGAGCCAAATGTCGGATCAAATTTTGTGGGTATTGCACTTATAAATCTCCACCCTTCTTTACTATAAGATTCTATAATTTCTCTATGATTAGCTTGTTTTATCATATTTTTACTGTTAGCTTCAACACAAAGGTACTTATACATTTTAAAAACCCCCTAATTTTAAAATATAAATTATACTACTTTAAACAATCTTATTTACAATTATTATAACAACAATATATATATTTATTGTAAATTTTCAATTAATTTACCATTAACATTTTTTTAAATAAAATTTTTTATCACCACATTATTTAATGATATAATATAAAATAATGTATATTAATGGAGGTAAATTTCATGAATAAAAAATTAACAGAAGAAAATTTAAAAAAATTAAGAGATGAATTAGATTACAGAATGACAGTAAAGAGAGCTGAAATAGCAAAAGAAAAATTAATTGCAGCAGCTCACGGTGACAGGTCAGAAAATGCTGAATACAAGGCGGCTTGTGAAAATTATAGAGAAAATGATAACAGAATTCAGTACCTATTAAACATGATTTCAACTGCAATTATAGTTGATGATAATAGTTTAGATAAATCCTTTTTAGGCATAAACGGAAAAGCTAGAATTAAATTTATAGAAGATGATTTTGAAGATACCATCACTCTTGTAACTACCTTAGATGTAGATCTTGAAAACATGTGTATAAGTGTTGAATCTGATTTAGGTAAAGCTTTAAGTGGTAAGAAAGTTGGAGATATAGTTGAAGTTGATGCTCCAGGTGAAAAATATACTGTTGAAATCTTAGAAATACTATAATTTTTCACAGTAGTATACTAATAAAAAATTATAAATATTTACTTATATCCTCGTTAGTGATAAGATATATGTAAAGACATATATCTTATCACTAACGAGAGGAAACACAAATGAAATTTTTTAAAAACTTTTCACCATTTCAAAAAATATTTTTTTTATTTTTTTATATTTGCAGTATAATAACTTTTTTTCTTCCTGCCTTTATTCCAGGAGGTAATTTATCTAGCGTAATAACTATTATAGGACTAATAGGTTTAGTTTGTACTCTCTCTGGAGTTCTTGTATCCATATATACCGCCAAAGCTCACATTATAGGATATATTTGGTGGATGATAAATGCAGTAACAACAGGGATTATTGGTCTTTATAATGATTTATATGGACAATTTATATTAAATATATTTATAACATTACCTCTTCTTATCTATGGGTTCATAGCTTGGAAAAAAAATATGGCTTTAAACAAATCTAAAGATATTATCATTAGAAAATTCAATTTAAAACAACTAATAATTGCACTCATATGTTCTATTATTATATGGATTGTTTACGGATTGTTTTTAACTTTTCTTCCTCAAATAGCTTATAACATATTTAATATACATATTTCAAAAGACCCTCAAATAATACTAGATTCATTTACATGTGTAATGACAATAATGGCTACATATTTAACAGGAAAAAGATTTATTGAGCAATGGATTTTCTGGATTGTATTTAATTCAATTTCTATAATAATGTTTATAATACAAAGTATTGGAGTTAGTATAACTAATCCTTCAATGTTGGTAGCAGATTTTTCTGATATATTATCTCTTCTTCAATACATTATTGGAGTAACTTATGGATATATTTTATGGAGAAAAATGATGAAAAAAGAACATGAATTAAATCATTGTGTAAATAAAACTACTACATAACAAATAAAAAAATAGTTACTATACAAATTAATTATAGTAACTATTTTTTTATTTAATTTGACAAAATTGTTAAAATCATTTCTGGTCCATTAAGTATTCTAATTGGCATACTTGAATTTCCAAGTCCTCTATTAACTATCATTATAGAATTATTTTTTATATAAAATCCTTCTTTGTATTTAGGTAAAAAGGAAATTTCAGGAGACAATAATCCTCCTACAAATGGTAATCTAATAGCTCCACCATGAACATGTCCAGAAAATATCAAATCGCTTCCCCAATTCGCATAAGCTTCAAAATTAAGCGGATTATGTGCTAAAAGAACATTAAATTCTTGCAAATTAGGTTTTCCTATAAGATTTTCTATAAACTCACTTTTAAGTTCAATCTTTTCATCTCTATCACTATTAAATCTTCTTCTATAAAACATCATAGGAAGAGTTAAACCATAAATATTAATTTTTTCATTACCTCTGTCTATTGATACCATTTCATTATCCAACAAACAAACACCTAATTTTTTTATTTTTTTCAAATAATCTTCAATCCATATCCTGTCTGATAATTTAGATACTCTAAGAATGGTTTCATGATTTCCCAAAGAATAATATATCGGATATTTATTAACTAATTCATTACATAATTTATAAAATGATTCATTTACATCTAAACTTGTACTAAACATATCTCCAGTTGCAATTATTATATCAGGATTAATTTTATTAATTTTCTTTATAAGTCTAATATTGTTGTTTCCAAATTCTTTACAATGCAAATCAGATAATTGAAGTATTTTAAAATTCACAAAATTTTTCGGAACTTTATTTGATTTTACAACTATTTCACTTACCGATATTTGATAATTATCATAAGCTATGTACGTAGCAAGACCTAATGTTAACATACTTGTAAGCATTGAATAATTTTTAAGCTTCATATAAACTACATCCTCTCTATAATTATTCTATGATTAATCTTACTATATTATATTTTAAGACAAATTTCTATATTTAATTAATGTTAATTTTATTAAATATATATTTATTTAACCATTAATATTCAAGAAAGAAAAGATACACTTTCATTTTATTTATTTTCTCTCTCTAGTTCTAAAAGTTTTATCTTTATATCTAATCCTCCAGCATAACCAATTAATTTCCCATTACTTCCTATAACTCTGTGACATGGAATAAATATTGGCAATGGATTTTTATTATTCGCATTTCCAACTGCCCTTGAAGCGTTCTCATTTCCTATATTTTGGGCAATATCTTTATAACTACAAGTTTTTGCATAAGGAATATTTAAAAGAGCTTTCCATACTTTATTTTGAAAGCTAGTCCCATTTAATCTTAAGGCTAAATCAAATTTTTTTCGTTTTCCCTCAAAATATTCTTCTAATTGTTTTTTAGCCTTTTTTAATAATGGCGTTTCAAATTCTTGAATATCCTTAATATTGGTGATTTCTTGTTCTTTAAAACACAATTTTATAATAGCATTTTCCTCTTCCATTATTATAAGATTTCCAATAGGTGATTTATAATAAATCATATTTTTCATAATTAATTGCTCCTATAATTAAAATTTATTCAATAATAAATAAAAGAACTATACCAAAAGGATTAAAGCAATTTTAATCAAAATGCATTTATATTGTATAGTTCTAAACTTATGTATATTATATTTTTATATTTATGTTTTATTTAAGTAAGAAATTTCCCATGAAAAACTGTATTATATATAAATAGTCCAAAAAATACAATTGCTAAACATATATAAAATACTATTAATATTTTTCTAACTGTTTTTCTGGTATCTACTCTTCTATTTAGAATAAGTAAGATAATCATCATTATACAAAATAAACATATTGCTAAATACCAAAGTCCCATTTGTTTTTTCCTTTCTTTATTATCACTGCTACAATTAACGTAAATATTCCAAATACCTACTATAATATTATATAATTAATCTTTATAAATTCAATGTAATTATATAAATCTGTCTATTTTATATTAATAATGTAATTGAGCCAAAAGTTCTAATTTCTGTTTTTCAAATTCATCTTCACTTAAAGCCTTCATTTCATAAAGTTCATTTAATGCTCTTAGCTTTACAGCTACTACCTTTTCATTTTCTGTAAGTTCATTACTAACATTATTCTTATTTTTTATTTCTAATATAATTCTACTGATTTTACCATAAATGTTATTGGCCTCTGGCTTTGAAATAGCGATTTTTAATTTTTCATTAAAAGCTTCTATTGTTATTACACCATATATAAGTCCTATTTTAAGTGTAATATTGCTTAAATCTTCATATTTAAGTTCCTCAATCACTTTACTAACTAAATTTTTATGAGCCATAATTATTCTTTCATTCGTTAAAGCATATGTAAATCCACTATCATAATTTTTTAAGGGTTTATAATCATGAATTCCCATAAATGTAATTAATACATTTTCATTTTTATGCAACTGTTTTTCAATTATAGAAAAATTTTTTATTGCATTTGTTTTACTAATTCCACTTGAGAATCTATTATCTACACAATATTTATACATTTCTTCGGCTGTTTTCATTTTGTCCTCCAAATAAATTTTTTGATCATAGTCAATACTTTTGAAACTTTTTATTATAATTATACTACCGATTTTATAAAAAACCATTACATATATATATTAATCACAATAAATTCTCTTTGTTTAATCATATAACCTAATATTATTGAAACCATCTGTATAATTTTATAAAATATCTATAATTAATAAATAATTTTATATTTAAGGAGAATAAATAATGGATAATGCTTTTATTGAAGATATAAAAAATTATAAACCTTATAATATACAAGAAAAAAATGATAAAGAACTTATATTATTAGCTGTTAATAATTTTAATAATTTATTCACTAGAGAAAACCCCATACTGCATTTTACTTCATCTGGATATATAATTAACAAGACTCGTGATAAGGTCTTAATGATATATCATAAAATTTATAATTCTTGGGCATGGACAGGAGGTCACAATGATGGGGATACTAATTTTTTAAGAGTAGCTATAAAAGAAGCTCAAGAAGAAACAGGATTAAAAAATATAAACGTAATTTCTGATGATATATTTTCCATAGATGTATTAACTGTAAATGGTCATATAAAAAAAAATAAATTTGTCTCAGCACATCTTCATTTAAATATAACTTATCTTTTAGAAGCCCGTGAAAATGATGAACTTATCATAAATAAAGAAGAAACAAAAGGAGTTAAATGGATTCCCATTGCAGAACTTGACAAGTATTGTAGCGAAAAGCATATGATTGATAATGTCTATAGCAAACTTAATGATAAAATAAATAAACTTTAACAATATAAATAATATGATATAGGTAGAAGAGGAAGCATAAATTAGCTTCCTTATTTAAATTAATCCCTCATCTTGCAATAAATTAAATAATGTCGGACTTAAATTAAAATTCTCCATTAATGATTTTACTTCATTTAAAGCTTTTTCTCTTTTTTCTTTCGATATTTTCGCCTTTGATGCTCTTATTAAAATATTTTTAGGTGAATGAGAAATATCAATAAATTCTAAAAGTTGAGTTTTATATCCTAGAACTTCTAAAAGATTAGCTCTAACTGAATCTGTCATAAGAGCAGCTACTCTCTCTTGTACTATTCCATATTTAGTTAATATAGATAATTTATCACTCTTTATTTGTTTATTAAATTCATGTTGGCAACAAGGAACTGAAAATATCATTTTAGTATCCCATTTAATAGCATTATATAAAGCATAATCTGTCGCTGTGTCACAAGCATGAAGTGTTATGACCATATCAACTTTGTTATTAAATTTAAAACCATTTATATCTCCAAGCTCAAAATGAAGATTATTATAGTTATATCTCTTAGCTATCTCATTACATTTTTTAATAACATCTTCCTTAAGATCTAGTCCAATTATTTTAACATCTATATTTTTTATCTTAGTAAAATAATAATAAACTATAAAGGTTAAATAAGATTTACCACAACCAAAATCTAAAATTGTAAGTTTTTTTAAATCTTTATTTTTAACCTCATCATCTATAATTTCTATAAACCTATTTATCTGTTTGTATTTATCATATTTACTATTAATAACCTTTCCATCTTTAGTGAAAATACCTAAATCTATAAGCGGTTCTATAATCATTCCTTCCTTAAGAATATAATTTTTCTCCTTATTATGAGACTTTTTAACCAAAGATTTATTATCTGATTTTTTCTTATTTAAAAGAATTTTTCCTTTTTTAGATATCTTAATATCAAAAGTAAAATCTTCAGTCCAAACCCCTGCTTGTTTATAGTTTTCTTCCAAATAGAATAAAACTTGTTCTTTTAATTCATTAAATGTTATATTTTCATGAAAAACTTGTTTATCAGTATATTTTTCTATCTGATAAAATTCACCTTTTAAATTTTCTTTAAGAGAAAATTTTATTTTATTGTATTTAAAATCTTTATTTTTTTTATTACTTAAAACTATTTTTATAACTTTTGAAGAAGTTATTTCATCTATTATATTTTTTAATTCTTTCATTTATCTTTATCACCTTATCATTTATATTTTAACTATATTTATAATACATTAAATTATAAAAATAAACAAAACATCTTTATAAAATACATTAAATGTTTTATCTAAACAAATGTAATATTAATATTACGCATTGTTAAATTTTTTTAACATTTATCTATTATAACGTTTTCAAAACACTAAATGTTAACACAATCTTTAAAATTATTCCAAAAAATACTTATTAGGCTATAAATACATTTTATAGTTATTGATATGATTATTTTCTTAGGTTAAAATTAACTTGTCAGTTTTATTAAAAGATTTTTTAATTAAGGGAGAAAATAAATGGATTCGAAAAGTTTAGATAAACAGAAACTTAAGGAATTTTGTAAACATGAAATTGTATTAATAGTATCAGTAGTACTAGCTATAGCTTCTTCATTTATAAACGGACCAAATTTTGGTTCTATTAGCTATAAAGACTTAATGTTGTTATTTGATCTTATGATTGTTGTTACAGCGTTAAAAGAGTTTAAGGTATTAGATTACATAGGAACAAAACTTCTACATAAGGATAATAGTTCAAGAAGGATTTATATTATAATGGTAACTTTAACATTTTTCAGTTCAATGCTTATTACTGATGATGTTGCTTTAATTACATTTGTTCCACTTGCTTTAGTATTAGCTAAAAAAGCTAATTTTAATCCAGTAAAATTAGTAGTATTTCAAACAATGGCTGCAATTTTAGGATGTGCACTAACACCTATGGGAAGTTCGCAAAACCTTTACATTTTTACACATTTTGATTTGACTTCTGGAGAATTTTTTGCGGTTACACTACCAATGGCAATAGTAGCATTTATATTTTTGTTAGTTTTAGTATTGGTTCAAAAGAATAAAAAGTTAGATGTAGCTATTGAAGAAATTCATATAAAACATAAAAAGCTTACTATTTTATATTTTGTTTTATTTTTAGTTGTATTAGCTTCAGTATTTAAATTACTTAATTACGAATATGCTTTTATAATAATATTAGTAGTTACATTTTTTGTTAATAAAAAATTATTTAAGAGAGTTGATTATTCTTTACTAATAACATTTACTGGATTCTTTATATTTATAGGAAATGTTTCAGCAATACCTGCTGTTAAAACTTTAGTATCTGGTCTTTTAACAGATCCAATACATACATATTTTATATCACTAATACTTAGCCAATTTATTAGTAATGTTCCAGTTACACTACTTCTTTCACCGTTTACACATGATTTTAAATCTATAGTATTAGGTGTAAATGCAGGAGGATTATTCTCATTAATAGGTTCTATGGCTAGTATAATTTCTTATAAATTTGTTATATCAGAAACAAAGACAAGTCCTATAACTTATATAAAAAAGTTTGCTTTTTATAGCTTAATTGCATTTTGTGTAATAATTCCAACAGCTATGGTTCTGATTATCTTTTTTTAGAATTTAAATATATAAAGAATGTGAATAAGAAGAAAATAAAATATTTTCTTCTTATTTTTATAGTTTTTATTTACAAGTATTTTATTTAAGATACTAAATACAAAAACAAACCCAATAATTAAGTTACTTAATTATTGGGTTTAAATTTTTAATTTAATATATTTTCATTATAATACTTTCTATTTAAAACAATTTTATTAGTATCTTTATTTAAAAACATAAATATTATTATCCCTAAAGAAAAAAATATAGTTAAACAAATACATATTAAAAGAGCTTTTTCTGTTTTATTTTTCATAACTTCCCCTTATAATTATATAATAATCAACATTAAAATTATATTTAATATTAAATTTAAAAGTATTCCAAATAAAACATAGTTCTTTTCTTTTTTCTGTTCATTGCTTATTTTATTTAAATTTTCTTCTATTTTTGAAATTCTATCATTTATTTCATCTATGTTTTCTAAAACTTCTATATTATTTCTTCTCTTTGTTTCTTTAGTATTAATTTCTAATATTTTATAATAATCTGATCCCATTATTTCTTTTTCTAATCCTAATAAATAATCTTCTGATGTTAAAGCCATTATATCATCTCCCAGTTTATTAATTCCCTTTATTTACCATTATACATAATTATATAATCATCTACAATAAAATATTAAAATATTTCTAATTTGCAAATTTTTTCATCTTTTTATAATAAAAATATCCAGAATATACACTAGGTATAATAATCAATAAACATGTTGTTAATGCAATGACCTGATTCATATTAAAATAAATTGATCCTATAATAGCAATTATTCCACTTGGAAAAGATACATATCCTAAAATTTTATGCGCTACTCTCCAAGTTTCCTCATCTCTTATAGTCCAAGGGAGCCTAAATCCTAAATATCTGTTAAAAGGAATTTTAGGAGCTAAATTTCCAAAAACTAAAATATATAATCCAACAACCACTCCAACTATTGTATCAAGTTTCTTTTGAGGTATGGATTTAATAGGATTTAAAGTTATAATTAAAGCTACTAATGTTATTATACCTATATTAAATCTAGTAATTAATTTAATTGTAGCTACTTTAGGATTACTTTTAGAAAGTTTAAAAATTTTTTCAGTATTAATATCAAAAATAAATAATATCAAAATGGCTATAAAACCTACTATACAAGAAATTTTATTGCTATCTTGTATAGTTAATCCAAGAATAAACATAAAAGCTGAAAGCACTCCGAATATAATCCTTATTACTAAATCGAATTTTCTCATACATCATCCCCCTTACCTTTTGAAAATATATCAAGAAATCCTCCTAAAACTTGTTGTATTACAGATGTGTTAATTGAATAAATTATAAATTGTCCCTTTTTTTCCGCCGTTATAAGTTTAGCATTCTTTAATATATCTAAATGTTTTGATATTGCAGGTTTTGACATATTAAAATTATTTGCTATATCTCCCATAGACATATCACCCTTACTTAAAATCTTAAGAATTTCTCGTCTAGTTTCATCACTTAATGCCTTAAAAACTTTATTCATATCCTCCTGTCCTCTCTTTATATAAATATTTAACTAATTAGTTAAATATTTATATTTATTATATTATATATTTGTAAAAAAATCAATTATTTTACATTATATATTAACAATTAAATTTTTTTATCTTATTAATTTTTAAATTAAAATATATAATTAAAAATAGTTAACATTATCAAAATTTTTCATTAATAAAACTGTATATATACGAATCACTATATTTTCCATGATGAAACCTATATTTTCTAAGAATACCCTCTTTCAAAAATCCTGCCTTTTCAAGTATTTTTTGAGCAGCTATATTCTTCACATCTGTATCAGCTTCTACCCTTATAATTGGATAATTGCTAAATAAATATTTAATTATCATTTTCAAAATAGTAGTTCCTTTTCCTCTATTACAACTATTAGGAATCAATACCATTCCTATCTTAACAATCCCCTCTCTGTAAAAACTAAGATATACTAGTCCTATTTTATGCTCTTCTTCTTTAATCATTAACACTTGAAACTCATCTGAACAAAATCCACTTTTATTATAATCTTGCTCTAATTCATTTAATGATTGGAATTTAAATTCTTGAAAGTCGCCCCTTATTTCTTGTGAGTTCCATCTGTAAATAGTTTTTAAATCATCTCTTTCAATTGTTCTTATACTTATATTTCCTTCCATAATCATACACATAACCCTCTTTCTATTTATTATTCTAACATACATATTCAAAATTTATTTATATAGAAAATATATAAGTTTTTCGATATTTTCTCCTATCGAATATAAAACAAAAATTTAACATATATTATTATGAATTTTATATATCATAAGGAGTATAAATTGATTATCGATATTGTTTTAATATATGGAACTGGACATGGAGGAGTTGAAAATGCTATTACACAAGTAGTTAAAGGGTTAAAAAATAGAGGACATAGGGTTAGGGTATTCCAAAGCTATAAACCATTTTATGAAGAATGGATTAAAACATTAGATGAAATTTATTATTACGGAAATTCTAATGAATTTTACAATATTAAAGATTTTTATAATTATGCAATTAATTATAAAAACTTATTATTTAAACTTGGAAAGCCAGACATTGTACTAGCTACGCATTCTACATTATCTAGTTACTTATGTCATCTTGCACTTAAAGACAATATAAATATAATTCCTATTATATCTTGGATACATGGACCTTCATGGGTTTATGGATGGGAATGCTTGCTAAACTACTGTGATGGTCATTTAGCTATAAGTTCCCTTGTAAAAAGAAGTATAGAAGATAATATTAAAAATAATAATAACATTTTTTTAATAGGTAATCCTATTGAAAATAAAAATATATCAACTATTTCTAGACCATTAAATATTACTAAAATATTATATCTATCAAGATTAGATAAAGAAAAAGGTACTGATATTTTGTTTAAGGCATTAGCCAATGTAGATGCTCCTTTTGAATTAACTATTATAGGTGATGGAAGTTTGACCTTTGAACTTAAAGAATTAGCTAATACTTTAGGTATTTCTAAAAAGATTAAATGGCTTGGTTGGCAAGAAAATCCTTGGTCAAAAGTTTCTGAAGCCTCTTTTACAATAGTAGCATCACCTTCAGAGGGGTTTTCGTTATCTACTGCTGAATCACTTATGAGAGGAATTCCTGTTATTTCAACGAGGTGTGGAGGTCCTGAAGACATGATTATAGATGGTGTCAATGGCTATCTTTATGATGTTGATGATTATATAAATCTTTCAAAAATATTAAATAATATTATTAATAAGAAATATTCTCTTCCAAGTAAAGAAACATGCATTGAGTCTATACAAAAATATACTGTTGATAATGTTATTAATAATATCGAAAATATACTAAAAAAATATGTTGAAAATTTTAGTAGGTGATTTAAATGATTATAGATATTGTAACATATTATCTTGGTGGGAAAGGTGGTGCCGAAACTACCTTAACACTACTTAGTAATTCATTAAAAAAGAAAGGACATACTGTTAGAATTTTAATAGCATACCCTCCATTATTTAAAAAATGGTTAAATGCTTTAGACAATGTATATTATTATGGTTTAGGTGCAACAATTAATAATGGAAGTTATTTAGAATTTTCTATAAATTATAAAAAGATACTATCTTTAATTGGTAAACCTGATATATGTATAGCTTTTTATGATTGTATTCAAAATTATATATGTTATTATGCTCTTGAAGAAAATAATATTCTTTCAGTTCCTTTAGTATCTTTTTTGCATGATTCCATAAAGAATTTTTACAGCAAAGAATCTTTAGGATTTTCATTAGCTCATTTTGCTCTAAATAAAGAAATAGAATTAGATATTAAAAATCTACTCGGTAATAAAAGAATTTACTCAATTCAAAACTTAATTAATACTGATAATATATCTAATATTAATCTTTCTGAAAAAAACTTAGAAATATTATATATAGGACGTTTAGAGGCTGAAAAAAACATTCCCTATCTTTTAAATTCACTATCTAAATTAGATAATGAATTTTTGTTAAAAATAATTGGAGATGGTTCTCTTTTATCTTCTCTAAAACAACAAGCTCTAAACTTAAAAATTTCTGAAAAAATATCATGGACTAATTGGCAAGAAAATCCTTGGACTAAAGTTTCTGAAGCTTCTATTTTAATCCTTCCTTCAAATGAGGATAAATGCCCTTTAGTATTACTTGAATCTCTAGCACATGGAATTCCTGTAATATGTACAAATTCAAAAATAAAAAATAAATTTATTACCCACGGAAAAAATGGTTGGTTTATAGATAGTAATGATGAGAATTCCCTTGTAAATTTGCTAAAGGATATAATAAACAATAAAATATCCCTACCTAGTAAAGAATACTGTAAAAAAACCGTAGAAACTCTTAATTTACAAAAAACAACATCTACAATAGAATCGGCTCTTTTAAGAGAAATAGATATTTTTAAAAGTAATAAAAACTAAAATTTCTTTAACTAAATATTTTACATGCAAAAGAAAAGCTAAAATAATTTTAGCTTTTCTTTTTTTATTTCTTTATGACTTTACTTAATTTATTTTTTCTTAATAACAACGTATATAATAAGTAAAATTAAAGTAATAATTGATATTACTAATGATATGTGTTGAAGTATACTGCCTCCATATTTTACGTATATAGTACCATTTGTATAATCACTTAAATCAACTTTAACTATATTATTTGAACCCTTCTCTACTATAAGATTATGTTCCTTTCCATTAACATCTAATGTAGCTTTATATCCTAAGTAATATATTAAAGGAAGTTCAAAGTAACTATCTTTAATGTTATTTCCATAAAACTGTATTTTTATATTAGTTCCATTCTTAATAAAAGAAAACTTAATATTTTTATTATTAGACGTTATAATATTTCCTCTTTCAGCAAGTTCTTTAACATTTGTATTAGCTGGTAAATATTCTCCATTTCCAACAGAATAATTAACTTGGTAATTTTCAGATATCATTTTATGACTTGCAACTTTTGCTGTATAATCAGCATAAATATTTACTGTAGATGCAAATATCGATAAAATTAAAACTATAATTAATGCAATTTTTCTACTGTTGTTTTTTTTAAATAATGAAAAAGCTATAATCCCAGAGCTTACTGATAAAAATGCAGTAGCTGGAAGTAAAAGCCTCCAAGCAAATTGAATGGCACCTATTTGCTTGCAAATATCAGTTATTGTATTCCATGGGAACCATCCTATAACAGCTAAAAGACATATAATCCCCATAACTAAACATATATCTGAATATATAAAATATGCATTTTTATTCTTTCTTACCTTGAATCTAAGAATCGGTATAACTAATATTGCAATTCCAACTCCTGAAATTGCAGGAATTAAAAATTTATTAAATCTAAATGAAAATATTGCTGGTAAAAATCCTTCCACAGTTTGAGAAAGAGTAAATTGGGTTATTGTTTTTGTTGTTAATATAAACTTTTGACTCAATATTTGTTGAACTAACGGAAAAGTAAAATATGAAGTCAAAAGACATGCTACAACCCCTGCTAAAATAAAGTATAAAATTCTTATTTTTTCTTTTCTCATGTGAAAAAGTCCTATTAAAAATATCAAAATAGTAAATCCAGAAACTACTATTGAACTTATTTCGTGAGATAAAAATATAGCCGCTATTCCAAGACTTAATATATACCATTGTTTATAATTATCATAGATTATTTTATACATTCCAAGTATTACTAGTGGTAAAAATACAAATGCTAAGGTTTCCCCAAGATCAGCCCTAGTATAAGCGTCAATAGCCCTATAACTTGCTAAGGTATAAACTATCATAGATATAGTTGCTGCATATCTAGATTTTGATATTCCTTTAACACATATGTACATAAACAAAGCCGCAAATATAGTGCATAAAAGCAATAATATTTTGTAAGCGGTAACAACCTTCATTCCAAAACACACTAAGATTGCTGGAATATATAAAAATAAATCGGGGTAAAAAAGACCATTAGCATACCCATATCCATGAAAATATCCTGGATAAATTTTAACTGGAAAACTTCCAAGCTCAAGTCCATTTTTAATGCCAACTATACGTGACAGATGAAAGTATAAATCATCCCCTTTTGGTATACCAGGTATTAAGAGCCAAAATGTAAAATAGCCACATAAAAAAATAAAGAGTATTGCTATTATTATAGATACTCTTCTTTTTTTTTCTTTTTTATTCATATAATTTTTCCTTTCTTACACACATATAGTAATATAATTTTTATAGCTATTATATTTAACTAAAATTTATTGATTTTTTAACATTTTACTCCTTTTTTTTTATAAATTCAACAATAATTTAACAACTTGTTCATTTATTTAGACATTGCTTTAGCATATAATTAAACTTAAGCTATATCTATTAGATATAGCTTAAGAATATTAAAGTTATATTATAAAACATCTCTTACAGCTACAACTTCATAAATTGGTGATATTGTAACTCCATTTTGTGGATCCATAGCATCTAATATTTTTCCGTTTCCTATGTAAATTCCAACGTGATTTGGTCCTTCAGGACTTGGCATTTCAAATACTAAATCCCCTGGCTTAACATCACTTAATGATACTGGTGTACCACAATTTACTTGTTCAAATGTAGTTCTTGGAAGATCTATTCCAAAATGAGCATATACATATTGTACAAATC
>OIYS01000073.1_pt1 | contig 68379 bp, 62 predicted proteins | sample 1588271 | NCBI WGS metagenome assembly OIYS01 (sample SAMN03283286) | human gut metagenome | biome: human-associated habitat; material: feces | host: Homo sapiens | place: Peru | collected 2012 | reverse complement strand
TTGAAATAATCTACAAAAAACAATTCGTGTAAAATTTGTGCTAATTTGTGGCTGATTTTTAACCACAAATTTCACAAATTCCACGAATTATTTTTATTACCACCCCCTAACCCCTAACCTCTAACCTCTAATTTCTAATGTCTTCTTGGTGGGGGTGGGCAATAAATGGGGGGTGGGGTGCGTTTATATCTAAATTAGGGTGGCGAATGTGCCGCTCGCTTAAGTTATGCCAATTTATGAAGAAATTTCTATACATAGCAGTTGCGATGGTTATCGGTGCGATGGCGGTGGGGCTTACGGGCTGTAAGACTGCCAAGATGCGCGATGCCGACGAGGCGTATGACCGTGGCGAATATTTCGGCGCCGAGAAGATTTATCGCAAACTCTACAACAAATACACCAAAAAGGATGAACGCTGGATTCGTGGTGAGGTGGCGTATAAGTTGGGCTTGTGCTATAAGCGTCTGAACCAGAGTAGCCGTGCGGCGGCTGCGTTTCAGAATGCCATTCGCTACGAATACCCCGACAGCACGCAAATCCTCTACCTTGCCCAAGCACAGCACATGCAGGGCAACTGGAAGGAGGCGCTGGCCAGTTATCAGCAGTTTTTGGAACTGGTGCCCGACAGTTGGGAAGCGAAACAGGGCATCAGAGCGTGCCAAATGGCTCCACGCTGGAAGCAGCAGGGCTCGCACTATATTGTGAAAAACGCTAAGTTTTTCAATTCGCGCCGTGCCGACTTCTGCCCGATGTTCCTCGATGTGAACGCCGACCAACTGTATTGGACCTCAAGCAACGAGAAAGCCACCGGCACGGAAAAAAGTCAAATCACCGGCACGAAAAATTCCGACATCTTCGTATCGAAACTCAACGATAAGGGCAAATGGCAAAAGCCTGAACTGGTGGAAGGCGAACTCAACTCGGAGTTTGACGAGGGTTGCACCGCTTTCAGTCCCGACGGAGGCACCATGTATCTGGCTAAGGTGGTGCGCAAGGCTGAATCGGCATCGCCAGTGGAAATCTACACATCCACACGCTCTGAGGCGAAATGGAGCGCACCAGTGAAACTGGAAATCACCGCCGACACGCTGTCGAGTTATGGCGACCCAGCCGTGAGCCCCGACGGCCGCTATCTGTATTTCACCAGCGATATGCCTGGCGGACAGGGCAAACTCGACCTGTGGCGCATCAACTTGAAAGACCGTAGAGGCACGCTTGAAAACCTTGGCGACCAAATCAATACGCCAGGCAATGAGCGATTCCCATACTGCCGCACCGACAGCATTCTCTATTTCTCAAGCGACGGCCATGCCGGCTTTGGCGGACTCGACATCTTCCGTGCCACGCTCCAGCCTTCGGGCCGCTGGTTTATTGAGAATTTGGGTAGCCCGATGAACTCGTCGGACGACGACTTCGGCATCACCTTCGGCAAGGGCGAAAGCGGCTATTTCAGCAGCAACCGCAAAGACGGCCGCGGCTACGACCACATCTACAGTTTTGAGAAGCCCGACCTGAAAATATGGATTTCGGGCTATGTGATGGACAAGGACGAGGAACCTGTGAGCGGCGCAGTTATCCGTATCGTGGGCGACGACGGCAGCAATCAGAAGGCGGCAGCCAATGCCGACGGCAGTTTCCGCTTCGACCTCCAAGGTGGCGTGAGATATGTGATGCTGGCAGGAGCCAACGGCTATCTCAACAGCCGTCAGGAATTTGAGAGCGACATGACGGATGAAAATACCGAATATAGTGTGAACTTCGTGCTTGCGGCCATGCACAAGCCACAAGTGATAGAAAACATATTCTACGACTTCGACAAGGCCACGCTTCGCCCCGAATCGAAGGCGGCGCTCGACTCGATGGTTACGGCACTGGTGGAAAATCCGTATGTCACCATTGAAATGGCGGCGCACACCGACCGCATCGGCACCGAGGCATACAACCAGAAGTTGAGCCAACGCCGTGCGCAGTCGGTGGTGAATTATTTGATAGCCAATGGCATCGACTCCACACGCCTGAAGCCACAGGGCTATGGCAAGAGCCGCCCCAAAGTGGTGACCAAGCGCATCCACCACCTCTATCCACAGTTTGCCGTGGGCGACACGCTCAATGTGGCGTATATCGACACGCTCTCGAAAGCCAATCAGGCGGCTGCCGACCAAGTGAATCGCCGCACCGAATTTATGGTGCTGTCCACCAATTTCCAACCGTTTGCCGACGACTTGAAGCGTATGCAAGCCTTGCAAGACTCAATCCGCCAAGTAGAGCGCGAAAAGAAGATTCTGGAGGAAGAACAAGAGTCAGCGCGCTTGCGTGCCGAGGCAAAAGAGAAAGAAAAGCAAAAGGCTGAGGCAGAGCGCAAACAGGCTGCAAATAAAAAATCGGAAAAGCAGATAGAACGCGAAAACGATAAGGCTGAAAAGAAGGCACGCGAGCAAGAAAAGCGCGCGAAAGAAAAGGCTAAGCGCGAAAAAAAGAAGCAAAAAGAGCGCGAAAAGCGTGAAAAAGAAAAGCAGAAACTGCGCGAGAAACGTGAAAAGGAAAAGCGGAAGCAGCAAGAAAAGCGCGACCGCGAAAGGGCGAAACGCTTGGGCATTCCTTATGTGCCATCGGAATCTAAATCCGCACCTGCACCAGCAGATGGCGAAAATACGCCCGAAAATGTGAAGAAATCGGACGAAGGAATGAAGCCCGACGACGTGAAAAAGTCGGACGATGGCAAGAAGCCTGACGATTTGAAGAAACCCGACGACGAGAAAAAATCAGACGGCGATGAGAAGAAACCCGACGATTTGCGACGCTCGGTAAAGCACAACAACCGCGCAAAGGAAAAGCAGTGAAATGAAAAAGATTGGAATTATAAGCGATACTCACTCATATTGGGACGACCGATATGAGGAACATTTTAAGGACTGCGACGAGATTTGGCACGCAGGCGACATCGGCAACGAGCAGGTAATCGACCGCTTGGCAGCCCTTGTGCCTGTGCTTCGGGCAGTGTGGGGCAATGCCGACGGACAGAATTTGCGTAGCCGATTCAAGCAAACCGAAATCTTTGAGGTGGAGGGCGTGAAGGTGGTGATGACGCACATTGGCGGCTACCCTGGGCGATATGCGCCAGGTATCAAGCAACGCCTCACTATCTCGCACCCGAAAATTCTGGTGTGCGGCCACAGCCACATTCTGAAAGTGATTCCCGACCGCTATTATTCGGTGCTCACCATCAATCCCGGTGCTGCTGGCACGCAGGGTTGGCAAAAGGTGCGCACGCTCATCACGCTCACGCTTGATGCAGGCGTGATTACAGGGTGCCAAGTGATAGAACTCGCGCCCGACAAAGAACACCGCTTCGGCAGAATACTCGATTAAAAAATAAGGAGATATAGATTATGAAACGCTTACTCTATTGCATTACATTGGCATTGCTGCTCACAGCGTGCTACACCACAGAGGAAAACTATAAAGCCGCCTACGACAAGGCGAAAGAGCGCACCCGTGAAAACATGGGTGGCACCATCTACGACATGTCGCAAGCCGAGCGTGTGCGAGCCACCGAGATAATCAATGGCGACAGTGTGCGTCTGCTCCGCTCTTACTTTAATGTGGTGGACGACAAGTATGAGACCACCAAGAAGTTTGGCGTGGTGGTGGCAGAGTTCGACCAGCTTCTCAACGCCCGCAGCTACCGCGACCGTCTAAAGCAGAACGAGGGCTTCCAAAGTTATGTGGTATATACCAACCGCGAAAAGAAATACTGCGTGGTGGCACAGGCCTACGACGAAAAAGAGTCTGCCGCCCTCTTTATCCGCAACATCAAGCAGCACATGAAAATGAAAGTGCTCGTCCCTCGCCCCTACATCCTCCAGCGCCTCTAAACCACAAACCTCTATCGGCTTGGAGTCAACAAAGAATTGTTCCTCTCCGCCATCCATTTCCATGGCAATCCGCTTGCGCAGTTCCTCACGCAGGCCTGCCGTTTTCTTCCTGCGGTCATTAAACTGCCTCCTTGATATGAGATTGGGAATGCTGTCCTTGTTTTCTTGCAATTTATAGTTGAACAACCACTTCCAAATCCGAAAACTTGGGAACAGGACCACGACGTGGAACATTACTGTTACAAAGTTTGTCGTTCTGAGCAAATTAGTTGGCTGACAAGTCTCTAAATCTCAAATAAATTTATTATATTTGCAACATTTAAAATGTTATTGACCAAATGAAAACGACTACACAATATCCAAAGTTTCAAACCTCTGGCGACCTTAAATGGAAAGGGGTTGTTAGAAGCGTGTATAAATCAGGGAATAAGTTGCAGCCGATTTTTGAAGCAATAACAAATTCTCTTGAATCCATAGAACTACGTAGAAGAGAAGGCGATTCTTTTGAACCATATATTCGTTTAGAACTCTATTATGGAAAAAATCTCCAAGAGGAACGCGATAATATGTATAAAATAGTCATTGAAGATAATGGCATCGGATTTGATGACAAAAATTTTCATCGTCTTTTAGTATTCAAGGACGATAGTAAAGGATTTAATAATTTAGGTTCAGGACGAATCCAATTAATCCATTTCTTTCAAACTGCCGAATATGAAAGCATATATCGTAATGAAGCTAAAAAAATCGCATTTAGAAACTTTACCATTTCTAAACTGGATTCTTTTTTAGCAAAAAACGCTATTGTTCGCATCGACGGAGAAGGAGTGCTTGAAAGTTCACAAGATATTTCCACCAAACTATCATTAAAAAATTTTCGTGACAACTCCGACAAATTGTTTTACAATAACCTTAGTATTGAGGATTTAAAAGATGCTATTATTAGTCACTATGTACTATATTTTTGCTCCCATGCCGATTTCCCTAAAATTATTTTAGAATATCACTTCAATGATATCCTTGAAGAACGATTAGAAATTAAGCAGGAAGATGCTCCCATACCAAGTGTAGACCCTCAAAATTTGAAATTACCTTTAAGCACCATAGCAGATGATTGCAAACATATATCTACTATCGGTGATACAACTGAACTTGAATTACGCTCTTACAAGCTTCCTGCTGCAACCCTTAAAAAAAATCAAATAAAAATTGCAAGCAAGGAAGAAATTATTGAAGGGGTGAAGTTAAAGCTGCCATGTCTCAAAGCAGATGAAACAATTGAAGATCATCGTTATCTGTTTTTACTTACAGGAGAATATTTCGATGATTTAGCCGATGATGACAGAGCTGATATTAAAATTCTTTCCAAAAGAGAATTTAGAAAAGCTGCTGTCAACGGTCTTGTGTATGGTCCACAACTGCTTACAGAAACCATTGAAGAAAATGTATCTAAAACAGCAGAAACACTTTTTGATGAAATCAGGACACAAAAAGCCAAGTATCAGCAACGACTTATGCAGTTAAAAGAACAATACCTTTTGTCTGATGAAGCCTTAGCTGATACTAATGCAGATGATAGCGTAGAGGCTATTTTACAAAAAGCTTATTCATATGATGCTAAACTCATTGCGAAGTCAGATGCAACATATCAAATATGTCTTGACAAATTGAGAGGCGTAAATACCGCATCTCAAAATTATCACGAGGAATTCTCTAAAATTGTAGATGAATTGAGTGAGTCTATTCCTGTTAAAGATCGGAATACACTCACACGATATGTTGCTCACAGAAAAATGGTTATTGAGTTGTTCGCTTTAATTTTAAGCGGTGAAACTGAAGCTCAGACAACTCAAGAACGCAATATTGACGAAAAGCGTTTGCATAATTTATTATTCACCCAAGGTTCAAAGGATTCAGAAAACAGCAATCTTTGGTTCCTAAACGAGGAATATATCTATTTTGCAGGGCTATCCGAGCACAAACTCAAAGATGTTTCAATAAATGGTGAATGTATATTTAAAGAATCTATAAGTGAAGAAGAAGAACGATACCTTCACTCTTTAGGAGAAGACCGCACGATTAAGCGACCTGATATCTTGCTTTTTCCTGCGGAACATAAATGCATAATTATAGAACTAAAAACGCCAAATACAAATCTTTCTCACCATATTGCACAAATCAGAAAATATGCTTACTTTTTACGCAACTTTACCAAAGAAGATATAGTCATAGACACTTTCTATGGTTATCTAATAGGTGAAGCTTTAGAACCTCGTGATGTTAGAGCCGCTGATGGGGATTTTAAGTTTGACCCCAAATTTAATTACTGCTATCGTCGAAACATTAACGTTGTAGATGATAGTCCAGCCGCTCGTGATGGTTCAATGGAAATCGAAATTATTCAATACTCTGAATTGCTAAAAAGAGCTATTCATCGTAACGAAACTTTCATTTCTAAACTTCTTCCGCAAAAGAGAACAGACTGTCTGCCTAAATCAGACAAAGACATTTCAGATCAGCAAGCAGAACTGTTTGATAATAATTGACAGCCTCGCTTCTATACATTATAAATATTTATCAAGAACACGATAAACACCTATAAACGACCAAAACAATGAGAATTGACGGCTTATGCTCCATTCAAGAGTACAACAAGTTCAAAGACCGCATCTTCGATGCAGTCGACGAGTGGCTGAACTACAATGATGCCGACCACAATATCGGCATATCGTTGAACCCCTCGGCACTTGATGTTGAGGTCTGCGACAAGGCGGACACCCAACCTGGCAACGAATGGTACGACATCGCACCGCTCGTTGCAGACGGCGAAGCAGAGGCTTCTGCCGTTCTGAACTTCTCAGATCAGTTCTGCTTCGTTCGCTGACAACGACATCACAATCGTTTCGCATAGCCGCTCTGGCGGTAGTAACATTGCAGCAATGCACCTAAACAGACCAATCAACGCGAACCGATTAACAAAAAACTTTCGGAGTTTCCGAGTAGTAATGTTAGGCATTGGTCGGCCTTTAGGTGCTACTTTGGAACTCCGATTTTTTATGTAAAAACATCTATTTGCTCGAAGATATGAATATTGAATCGCTGATTGCCATAGAGGATAAGCGAATTTTCGCTGAAGCAGTAAGAAGGCTAGATAATGTCGACCCTTTCGATACAGCTTATGACAATCTATTTTCGGAAATAGCTGATGAAATGCCGAACATCGCAAAGTCTATTCACATTGGATTATTGTGCGATTTAATTTTCACATACGTTTCGATGCGATTTGATAATGCTGATTGTGTTTTGTCATATTGTTTCGACATTCATTTACAGGGGCGTGAAACAATTCATATTTCAGATGTTCAAAAAATTCCTCAACTTTGTGAACTTCTTCACATATCTTTCTTAAACTCTAAGTTTACGCTTAATCGGAGAAATTCAAAAGTCCGTGTAAAATCTAAAGAACAGTTAATCGAACTTGGGGCTGTTTATACTCAATCTCACATTGCCAAACAGATAGTCAGTTCTTCTTTTCTATCGGCTAATTGTGATTTGAACGGATGTAAAGTTTTAGACTTTGCTTGTGGCACGGGTAGGTTTTATGAGAACATTGTCGAAATGTTTGAAGATAAGCCAAAAGCGATTCTTTCAAATATATACGCAATCGACATCGATCCAGTTGCTCTTTTGGTAACCAAACTCAAAGCCTTATCATTTTTCGATAGCATTTCTGCGTCGGAGTGTAGAATACTTTCCAAACATATTGTTTGCAAAGATGCTCTGCGAATTGAAAATCCTTTCTTCCCGGATCCATTATATGTTTCCTACGATGATTTAGATGGTTTGACAGAGGCTGGATTTGATGTTATTGTTTCAAATCCGCCATATCTTGTTCTAAAACCCAACAAAGCTAAAGCTGGCGTTGGGGAAGCTTCAACCGTACAAGAACAGGTTAATTATTTTAGAAATTGTGGGGCGTATAATTTCTCCATTGAGGGGATGTTAAATTTATATCAACTCTCCATTGAAAGGATGCTTCAAATGCTTAAGCACAATGGAGTACTTGGCGTAATTTGCCCCTCAACTCTTTTTGGAGATGTTTCGGCTACCAAATTACGTAAACATCTATTACTCCGCAATAAAATTCTTAACATCGAATTTTTTGCAGAAAAAGTTCCTCTTTTTGAAAATGTTAATCAAGCAACTAATATTTTCATTCTTAAAAAAGGCGAGAAAACAGATCACATTTCTATAACGGAAGCCAATGATACCTTTATCGTTGACCTTTCCCTTGTGGAAGAACTTTTTCCTTCCAATCTTGAGATTCCGTCCATACATGCTGACGAGTGGGATATTCTTCGTAAATTATCCAAACTCAAGAGGCTTAAGGAAATCAAGTCAATTAGAAACCGCCGAGGTGAACTTGATTTAAGCCTATGTAAAAAATTCATCACTTTTACCCCTACGTCGTATAGACTTGTCAGGGGAAATATGATTGGTTCTGATGAGGTTAAAGACATAAACGGTGAGTTTGTAAGTGAGGATTTTATATCTACACGTTCGACGGATTACCGTTCCTTTGATTTTAATAAACGACGCTTGATATGCCAACAAATATCAAACGGTGGCTTAAAACGAAGACTAAAATTTATCTTTTGTGAAGCAACTGATATTTTAGGCAACTCTTGCAATTATCTTTCTGCCGATGAAGAAACTCTCAAAAAGTTATATCTTCTTTTGAATAGTTCAATATTAAATTGGCGGTTCAAAATTACCAGTTCTAATAATCATATTAATAATTATGAATTAGCTGAACTTCCGATAGTTGATTTGTCGCTTGTTGATAGTTCCAAACAATTTAATAGTCAACAGGAGTTAGATCAATATGTCGGCAAATTATACGGGCTTTCTGCTAAACAAATAAAACTTATTGCTATATGAAACTGTATAACCATGTTGCCTTCAAAATGGGCGCACACGAAGCAAACATAGCACCACACATTCCAGAAGGAGGCAATTGGCAAGATATACCTCTTTCTATTGAGGATACCCGGCTAAAAAATATTCGGGCTACTGGTGGTCGAACCACTTACTACGGACGACTCCGTTGGGATAAACCAAGCTATACCATTGCTACATATTTCAACCGAGTTGGAAATGGTTGCAATTTGCATCCTGAACAAAATAGGGTTATGTCTAATCGAGAGGCGGCAAGATTGCAATCTTTCCCAGACGACTTTATTTTTCAAGGTTCAAAAGCTTCACAATACAAGCAAATCGGAAATGCTGTGCCTCCAGTATTGGCTCGTTTTGTTTCCGCGTTAATAAAACCGCATTTGGATTCTTATAACTTTGTAGACCTTTTTGCTGGTTGTGGTGGACTTTCAGAGGGCTTTATTATGAATGGTTTTAATCTTCTTGCTGCAAGCGAGATTGATAAAAACATAATGTTGACTAATAAATTCAACCACTCAAAATATACTGCTGAAGAAAATTTTATTTTAGGCGACATCACTACCGACGAAGTAAAACAGCGCATCATCGACAGTTGTGCTGAAAAATCAGTGGATGTAATTATAGGGGGACCTCCATGCCAAGGGTTCTCTTACGCAGGTTGGCGGGACCCCAATGACAAACGAAATCAACTATTCAAAGAATTTGTTTTTATGGTAAATGCCTTGAAACCAAAATTCTTTGTAATGGAGAATGTTTTGGGCATCCTTACAATGCGTAAGGGTGAAGCTATTAAAGAAATTATAGAGGCTTTTGCTGAAATCGGCTATAAAGTAAACCCACCACTAAAACTCAACGCAGCTGATTTTGGAGTGCCTCAACGACGGAAGAGAGTCGTAATAATAGGTTCGTTAGACCGTGACATTGATATTACTACTCCAGAGCCTCTTTTTGCAGAGGACTCTGAAACCTTGCCTCGTTATATTTCCGTCAGGGATGCAATAGAATCGCTCCCAGTAATCGAAAATGGAGGTGGTGAAGTTGAGATGGACTACTCTCCTAAAATTTCATCTCCCTACGATAAACTGATGAGAAAGGAAATTGATTTTGACGAGTTCTATCAACTTTGTCAGGAAAGTAAATAAAAAAATAAAGGGGAGCATACAGAAGTGCACCCCTTTATTTTTATGGTTCCGGCTCCGCAGCCAAAAGACTTTCATAATTCGAGAGATCAAAATAGGCTCTCGTTTTTTTTTCAGCCTCATATATCTTGTCAGCCACTTCTGCTATTAACTCTTTAAGAAGTACGTCCGCTTGATCAAGCCTTCCACTCTTAATTGCTGATATTATTATATTCAGTGGTTCGGCGGTTTCTGATACCATGAAGGCGTTCTTTCTATTATATTTTTGAGCATATTCATCAAGGCTCTCAAAAGCTATTCTCACATATCTTTCTTGATTGTTTCTTTTGTTTTGGCTGTCTAAAGGGGTACTTATTATTTTTATCTTTTCAAGATGCGCCAAATCGACACCCTCAAAACGATAATCTACAAGGGAAAATTCGGGGTGTAAATATCTCATGAGGAAATCTTTCCCTGTTGCACTATATATAAGGGAAAGAATGTTCAATACATTCTGATGGCATTTAGCCATAACCGAACTTGCGAATTTGGCATCTTCATCATTCTTAATTTCATATTTGAGTCTATCCCATATATGCTTTGAATGCCAACTTATTACTTGTTCTCCTGCTGATTCTATCTCTAATAGCCTTTCCACATCGCTTTTTGTAAAGCGATTGTTTTTCGCACTGTTGCAGCTCTTGCACATTGGAGCGAAATTTTTGCTGTGACAGAATCCAAGTGAGATAGGTCCTATATGGTCTGCACTCATTTTTTTAATTTGTCCACATATAGGACAACGCATAGGTTTTTGCTTTCTAAACTCTCCCATGAGTCTATTAGCAAGGTTGTAATCTCCGTCTGACCACTCTTCATATGCACGACGGTCTTGACCGTATGTTTGCATATTTTCGGTTTGTCTGCCAGTATCAAATTTTGTTCGACAACATAAACAATAAGAGTGATACCCGTCAAATCGGTCAGGTGGGTTGCACATTACACCTGGAGAAAACCTACTACTTTCTTCTTTTACTAAATTTGTATAAACCAAATCTATAAGTTCTTCGTTGTTGCTCGGTTTCGGCAGCTTAAACGCTTTAGCAAGTGTTTGTGCCTTTTCAATCGTATCACACCACAATTCGATAATTTCTCTTATAGTGTATTCTACACGTTCAGCATCATTATCTTTATCTATTTCTGTACCAAGGATTCGATTCAAAATTGTAACAGTATTTTTCGTGGGATACTCATAGAATATGCTTCTACCTTCTCCACAACATTGACATATTTTAATGCCTGTCGGGTGGATAAGTCGAGCTACTTTCGCATAACACCCTTTCTGAATTGGAATGTCATACTTTATACACATTTTATCCCACCACCTTCTTCGCAGTTGCCCTTTAGGTGATTTTCCTGTTACTACCCAATTTACGTTTCCATTTTTATCTCGGTCATAATATAACCCTTGATAGTTGGGATGCTTAACTATAAATTCAGTGTACTCAATAAAGTTTGGATTTACACTTACCTCACCTCGTGTTTTGCTCGCCATTGTCTAGAAGTTCATCTATTTGCACATTAAGCGCATCTGCTATCTTCTTGGCATTCTGCAAGGATATTGATCTTTCTGCTCTTTCAACCATACCGATATAAGTTCTGTGGAGTCCAGCTCTGAAAGCTAACTCTTCTTGGGAAATCTTCAACTTCATTCGAATTGTTTGAACATTTCGCCCGAACTCTATCATTGTAGAATCGATTCTTGGCATTTGCGCTATATTTAGTATATAAAGGTAGATGTATATCGAGCTAGACACAACATACTACTCGTAGTATTAAACTTGCAAAGTTAAGAAAAACTCTTGAAAATCGGACGTTTAACTAATTTTAATGGCGTTCCGGCACCGCCGTCAAGCTATCGTCAGGCTATCATGCTACGCATCGAGCCTAAGGTCTCGACCAAAAGGTTTCAATCGCTAACGCATGACAAACTCTAATAACATATCAATCTCCGAGGCAACGAAGTGGCTGCTCAAAGTGGCTGCTGCCAATGGTTATTCTCCTGAGGCTTGGCAGGTCGTGGCTGATTTTGCCATTGAATATGGTCTTAACTTGGAGGACATTGTCGAAATGGATATTGAAGACGAGCCAAAGGAGTCCTGACTTCGTCACTCAAAAAAAAACACGTATTTTATAACTGTTTGATAAACAATATTTTGTATCTTTGTGTGCCCTTATTTTGGGTACGCAAAAGGTTTTTTTAACTATGTTTATCAAAAAAAGAAGAATCGTTCTGGAACAACAAGTATTGTAGTTGCGGAAAAAACAAAGGGCATTTATAAAGAGTTGGTTACCATAGGTGTAAATGTATCCATAACTATATTGCGACGTTTTTCTGAGAAAAAGTTGCGGATTTCTGAGGGAATATTTGTGATTTTGCTCATGGCTTTGAGTTTTGAGTAATGTTTTTTTTGTCACATCTAATTTACTCATTTTCCGTGATATACGGAAATACTCAAAGCCTTTTTTATGCAATAAATTCAACCTCAAAGTCTAAATCCGAAACTTGAGTCAAAGTGTGATTTCTGCCCATTTTCTCAACGGGAAACGTCGGCTTTGTGCCTATCGTGGTGCGATTTGGCGTTTTTTAGGTACGGGTTTTTAGCAAAAAAATCACTACCTTTGCCAGCGAAAATAGAAAACCATTCAGATTATGTGTCTGTTATCGCATTTTTGTGTCTGATGTTTGTGATTGGGGTGTTTGGGTGTTGAACTATGAAAATGTTTTTTTGAAAGTATGATGAAACGTGTTTTGTTTGTTGTTTTAGGGTGTGTTTGTTCTGTTTTTGCGCATGGGCAGTGCTTTAGTGGCGAGTTGGCTACGGAATTGCACTGGAACATGAAGCAGAAAGTGAATTGGACAAACCAATTGAGGTTGAACTTGAGCATTCCGCTGTGGAATGGCGCAGGCTCGATTGAGGCTTCCACGCTCCACATGTTGCGCACCAACGAGACCATTATCGACGACTGGCAGGGTTTTTCCAACATTGAGGAGGAAAACACCGCTGCGGCGATTGCTGTGCTGGGCTATATGCACCAGTGGGAGAGGGCGCATTTGTTTTTTGGCGTGCGAAATGTGAATGAGGATTTTTTCACATCCGATGTCACTTCGCTCTTTTTCAACGGCTCGTGTGGCATATTCCCCACGATTGCGGCGAGTTATCCCATTGCCAACTATCCGTTTTCGGGCTTGACCGTGTATTTCGATGTGAGCAAAGGTGGCTTCACGTTCCGAAACAGCCTCTACAATGGCGTGGGCTACAACGGATGGAGCAAGCACGACAATCCATTTTTGGTGCGTCCGAAGAAAGATGGCATTTTCAATATGTCGCAACTTGAATTTTCATATTCGGGTGGCAACTACTTTGCAGGCGCGGCAGTGCATACACGGCACTATGGCGTTGACCCCGACGGCAACCAGTGCAAGCCCGACCAATCCACAAAAAAGGCGAGTTGCGCCTGGTGGGTGTATGGCGAGCAGAAGGTGTGGCAAGCCGCCGACAAGGAAATCGCCTGCATGGCGCAGTATTCCGAGAACACCAACCGCGACAACGGTTGCTACCGCTATGCCGAGTTGGGGGTGGCTTACACCGACAGTTGCAACCAGTGTGGATTGTCGGGGCAGTACGCCCGATTCTATCAGGGTGCGGAATATTCGCTCGAACTCACATGGCGACGCAGCCTTAATAAGTGGCTCAGCGTGCAACCGTCGTTGCAGTACATCAACAACCGAAATGGCGATTTTGTGGCGCTTTGTACCCGGTTGACATGCGAATTTTGATGCTTTTTGCACGAAAATCGCAGTTTTTTTGCCAAAAACTTGCATAGTTCAGAAAATAGTTCTACCTTTGCATCGCTTTTCCGGAGATTCGCTAGCTCAGCTGGTAGAGCACATCCCTTTTAAGGATGGGGTCGTGGGTTCGAACCCCACGCGGATCACTAAAGGGTCATCACCTGAACAAGGAGGTGACTCTTTTTTTGTGTCTATACCTATCTATCACTCAACGACTTATATTTTGTAACTATTTGTCTTAGAATGTTTTAGCAATTTTCTTGCTAAATTTTCCTGCTACAAATTAGCATTTTTAGTTTGAAATAATATGGCACTTATTTTGTTAAAATCAGAGATTAAAGTGCCTCTGTGTCCATACTGCTACCGCTATAAAATAACACTTTTTCCGAGAATCTGTCTAATTCTTAAATGAAAGAGCCGTGTGGTCGCGTATGAACAATTTTCTTTTCTATTGTGAGTTTCAGAAAATTTGCGTAACTTTGCACTGCAGGCCGCCTTGAAGCCCCGGTCGTGGGTTGATGGAGGGATGCAGACATAATGAAAAGCGTTTATCCGCGCTGATTCTTGACACCTTGAAATTCTCGCAAAATTTCACATCGAAGTCAAGGATTGAGCAACGGTAGATGCCCGTGGATATGTAATTATCTTGCTTTCGGCATGGTTTTCCGCGAGGAATATGACCGGATGATTTGATTGCATTTACAAGCGTGGGCTTCTGCGTTGCCATCCGACTTCGATAGGCAATGCGAGAAGCCTCAAGGTGTAGGACGGTAACAGATACAGATTCCTACGCTTTTTTCTTATAAACCAATCAAATGCCAACGAGAGGATGACCGTGGCAATAATGAATTATGGCAACTAAAGTTTTACATTTAAGCTGGGGTGGAGATGACAAGGCAAATAGCAATTTTATGATGAAAGTATATGTCGATGACACAGAGGTAATTTGTGATTATTTTGAAAATGGGTGGTCTTCAGATATATCTTTTGCAAGCGATGAACTCAATCTAAAAATCACTGTAGGAAAAGAAGATGGCAAACAAGGCACATGGCTTAATCGAAAATTCAATACGGCCACAGATGATGAATATACATGCGAAATCAAAGGTTCTCAGAAAGCAGGACTTAAAGTAAAATTTTCTGAAGGAGATGAAATAAAGGCTGGAACTCCCACAATATCCAGCCCGGTAACCGTAGCCTTCATGTCCTTCCTTTTCCCGATATATGGCTTCATCGTGGGCATAACCAATAAATATCATCGAAAAGAAGCTCTAATAAGTGGAGTTGTAGGATTCCTGTTTGCCATGATATTCAGTTTTACAGCGGAGTCAGGAGATAAAATAGCCTTTGGAATAGGGAAAATCTCTATTTTAGAATATGACCCATTTTCATTCACTGACTTTGTAATAAATATCCTTGCTGGTGGGATAGCCTCTCTACGAGGTATAATATACATGTTCTTCGAATCTTTAGTATAATTCGAGATTTCAATTTAAAAGTATGCACAACTAAACTGCATTTATTATGACGAATGTGCGCCCACGCATTGTTAGGCGCCATAGACTATTTCATTCACAAGAAATCAGAGACGTTATGAGAAAAGATTCTTCATACACCTTGAAATGCTTTGTAATAGCCATTTTAGCGCTTTTTCCGTTTAATGGACAGGCTCAATATCTACAATTCTTATCCGAACTATCTTCAAGCAAAACTCCAAAACTTAAAATCTATGATTTTAGCGCTAAGTACGATGGACTGAATGATTCAGTGAAAGAAGTAAAAACGTTCTCTGGATACATAAAAAGAGTTTTTGGTAATGAAACGCTTGAAAAAGGCGGATTAATCAGTACGGTTAAGTATTTGCCTGACGGCTTACGCATGGAGGCATATGAAGGTGACGGATATGGCACAGGATGTGGAATCAAATATTTTTTCAATAAGAGTAGGATTGATTCTATTTATATTTATGATTATCAACAGTATGAAGGATACGAAGAGAAACCGAATGCCAAGATAACGTTCGGATACGTTGCACCGGATTCCATTATAGAAAGATATTATGAATTTGAAGAAGTCCGTTATGGTAAAAAAGATTGGGAACAAACAAAACAGCTAAATTTAAAAATTATACCGGGAGGATTTAAAAGTATATTTTTCCCCGATGTAAATGACGAAGGTGAAATCTCATTATACACCAATCGGGGCTTTAATTTCAATTTCAAAGACGAAAGGAGTGATTTTTTTGGATATCCGGATATTATGTTTAATAACAGCCTTTTTCGCATTGACAAATTGTTTTTAATAGAAAAAGCTGTGCGATATATAGGAAGACTTCATGGAGACATGCGAACTGGAGAAATAAAAACTGATGATTTGGGCCGAATAATTCGCATCCGGCCTTCTCAAAAAAAACTCAATCAGTTGTTATCAGATGGCAACAACTCTTATAAAGCCACGCATCTTGAATATGATGAAAATGGGAATATCTCAAAAATAGTATATTCCGAGTATTTCACGAGTGGGTCAAGGCAAAACAGGAAGTGGGAGCATATAGAGGATAATGTCATTAAAGTTGACTACACCTATGACTCGTATGGCAATTGGACTATGGCAAAGATAACTACATATGATCAACCTTTAGATCGTGATCTTCCATCGTATGGAGAAGTTAGGAACAAAGAAGAATCATATTATATTAGAGAAATATCTTACTATTCCGATAACGATAAGACGCTGCCCACATCATTTTTCGTAAAAGAGGAAAAGATTGACGATGGTATTGGTCAACCTATTTATGATAATGTTGAACAGTCTCCTCGTTATCCTGGAGGAAAATATCGACTTTCTAATGATATAATCGCTGGGTTACCCGATAAATATAAATCTGAGGGAGACGGTAAATATCCTGCCAAAATAATAGTTAAGTTTGCTGTATATAAATCAGGTAAAATAGACAATCTTGAAATCATAGAAGGCGGAGAGAATCTATCAGAGGATGAGTCTAATGAAATTATGGCAGCATTCAAGCAGTTGGATTCATTTACTCCAGGTAAAAATAACGGGCAACCTGTCAATTCAAGGTTTACTTTTCCGTTGCGACTCTATCTGTCATTTTCTCAATTGAATGAAGATGCAAAGAGAGAAGCCGAGCTCAAGCGAGAACAAGACGCTCAAGAAGAGGCAAAAAGAATATGCACATTCGCTTATCAAGCTATCGAACAATGTAGCCTATGGAAAGAATTTAATAATATGTCCAAGTCCCTCAAAGGTTCTGACGCAGTCGCTGCTATTCCAAATATGGGAACCTCTAAAGGCTCTGATTATAAGGTGTCGGAAAATATTAATATTGAAAAGCTAAAAGATTATGAAATCAATGGGAATGAATACACATTTACCAAGAACGATAAATCAATAATTCCCAATGTCAGTTTCAATAGAATAGTCCGTGATTTAGACTACTCATACCATAATTTTGGATATCTATCAGATGACAAGAAGTGCGCACTTATAATATATCGTAATAGTAGGGTAGAGGACTTCATATACATTGTGGAGTTAGAAGGCAATGAGATAAAAACGATTAACTATATTCCTTACAAAAAATCGAAAGATTTTGTGATGCCTCAAATACAAAAATAACTAACAAAAACTATCATAATGAACGCTTTTATAAAATACTTAGCCTTTATATCTATTATATTGCTGACACCCATATTCAGCTCTTGCGAAGATGAGCCTGATGTCTCCAATGTATATGAAGAAACTATTGGTAGAGGCCAGTCGTTTACTGCTACTATGGGCAGCTTGCAATTCAGGATTATAAACAACTATCCTGATATCCTCCCGGCTGAGGGACTGAGCAATTATCTTGATGCCCCGACAATCACATATATCGGGGAGGTTAAGTCTCTCGATGCTGTCCAGATTCCTTTAAATGCTCAATGGAACAAGAAATGTGAGATAATTGACTGCGGAGGATATGTGGCAAAAGTAAAATGGTATGATCCGTCAACTCGTGAGGACAAGCAAGGTTATATCTATATGTATGTTGAAAAAATAGGAAGTTCGCAGCCAGATGCAAAGCCGGGCGTGTTCCACGATGAAATCAAGGTTGTATATAAGTTGAAAGCATAATACTTCATGTAATATACATTATTCATTTACAATCATTTTACTATGAATAAATTGATATCTGCAATAATGGCATTGACAACTATATTGTTGTTTGTGCAATGTGATACCGAAGAATCACGCAAAGAAAAAGCGGAAGATTTAATCAAACAGGACCTATTTGAAACATTGCCCGACTATAACAGTTATGAACTCGTTTCTATAGAAATGGATACCATCAAAGAGCCGTGGGTCTTGATTCCTGGCATATTTGATCTCGCAAAAGAATATCAGCAGGCATTTGCAGAAGAAGGCAATGCTAAAATTAGATATAACGAATTGCTTGATAAAAAAGAAAGATTAAAGGATCGAGCATTCAGAACCTATATGTCGTCTGACCTGTTTGGGTTGGCGAAGATTGGTAATGAAAAGAAACAACTTGACAATGAGATTGCCAATGCCGATTCTCAATGGGCCGAAGCGGTAGACCGGGCAGGATCTCTCTATGATGAACTGACAGACAAAATCGCAAAAAACACATCTGAGGATTTTGCCGGATGGAACGTAACGCATAAATTCAGAGCGAATAATGATGAAGGTGTTTCTCAACTCTATTGCTATCATTACTATATATCTCCAGATATGAAGCGTATCATCGTCAAATGGGCAGATGACGATGAGGATATTCCACAATTGTTCAACTTAATGGAGTCTGTTTTGGACGCTATTAAAAATAGTAAACCTTCATCTGCACAACAGACCGGCAACACACAAAATGATGAATTTAAAGATGTTGCGGCAATAGCTGTATATGACAATGGCAAAACACTGCATTTCAGATTGGATAAAACTATTGCAGAAATTCCCGGAGTTTCATGGGATAAAGTTAAAAATGCGCTTGTCTACTATACTGGAGAAGGTACATCGTTTATGTCCATTATTGATGGATATGAATACACAGGTGAGTATCGGAAGGACGGTAAATGTTGGAATGAAGAATGGAATGCATCCGATGAATGTTTAGATGATGTAGGATACATTCCTTCTAAAGATAAAGGGAAAAAACTAAAAAGTTTTGAATGGATTGAATAGTAACAAAGACAGCCGAGCATTACAATGTCGTTTATGTCACTTTGTGGAACGGAGCAATGGAAGGAGCTTTGCATGGCAAACTTTCGCATACCTATGTCGAGGAAGTGTAAGTAACTCCTGACTGGGCATATTCTTATATTGTCTTAATTGTTAAATAAAGTTGATTTTAGCATTGTATATCATGTTTTATGGTTAAAGTATTTAACACTTAATGCCGTTATTATGGTGTAATGTTAAAATACAGGGTCAATTTTAACAAGTGGTATTTGAACCTAAAACTTGGTACACGACCATTTGAAAATTCTTAGTATGTCATTGAGTGTCAACATATTACTTCCTCAAAAAGTGGACCGCTGGCGGAACACCAGGAAATCGCTGGCAGAAATGTCGGCGATTTTTGTGTATTATAAAAAACTTTTTTGAAAAATTGTTATCATTTTGAATGATGTAAAAACAATTCGTAAATTTGCATCAGAAAAATATCCTGTCGTGACGGCTACGTGAAAAGTGCGTAGCTCACAAGTGTAGGTTACGCAGGACTATTTGTTTGGGGTAAATATAATTATTTCAATAATTTTCTATTATTGTTACCACTTTCCAAAACATTCATTTGATGTATGGCTATTTGATTCAGCTTGACAAGTCGTTCACCTTGAGTCATGCCCTGCTCGATGAAAACAGCATTAAGGTTCTCCATATTCGACAGGCAGATAAGTTCGTTGATTGTTGCGTAGTCGCGAATGTTTCCTTTTAGGTCAGGATTAGCTTCGCGCCATTGCTTTGCCGTCGAACCGAACATCGCCACATTCAATACATCGGCTTCGTTGGCGTAGATGATGTTAGCCTGCATCGATGTAACTTCGGCAGGGATGAGGTTCTGCTTTATAGCATCGGTATGTATGCGGTAGTTGATTTTCGACAATTCGCGCTTCGCCGACCATCCCAACAACCGCTGTTCTTCCGTTTTAAGTCGCTGAAATTCCTTAACGATATATAACTCAAACTCTACCGAAATCCAACTTGCGAACTTGAAAGCAATATCTTTGTGAGCGTATGTGCCTCCGTAACGACCTGATTTGGCAACGATTCCTATTGCCCCGGTTGCTTCAATCCATTTCTTCGGAGAAAGAGTGAACGCATTAAGACCGGCTTGCATTCTAAACCCCTCGAATTCGGTGGGTTTAAAATCCGGATTATATAATTGTTCCCAAATGCCGAGATATTCAATTGTATTACGATTGCGCATCCAATTAGCAATCACGGCATTAGGTTCGTCGCTTTTATAGCGAGCCAAATCTGTCAATGAGAAATAGTCATCTCCATTGACCGATATAATTGTAATATTAGTATTTTGAACGATTATTTTTGCCATCAGATTCTGAAGCGTTTGATTTTCAAATGCAAAGGTACGAATTTTTTCGACATATGAGTGCAGTTAGAGCCTATTTCATAATACATAGCAAACGCTACGTCTGCGAAAAGTTAACTGCAACATTCACTTCACAAGGAATGTCGCAGTTAATCAAAGGCACATTTTATCCTGTTTTAGAAACTCAATTAATGCAAATGTTTCTTTAATATACGCCAATATTAAAGAATTTGGTTAAAATATATTTAATTTTCAAAGACGCTTAAAAGAGGTTGTTTTTGTACCACATTTTGACCCCGAAAGGTCAAAGTGTACCACAAATTTGTGGTACAGTACCACAAAAGCACTTTTCATAACTCTCTGTGGAATAACTAACTATGAGAACTTTTGTGACCGCACGCGGATCACCACCAAGACCGCAAGCACCGCCGCTTGCGGTCTTTCTTTTTAACCCACACCACACCCACAATCAAAAACCGCTTCTTATTTTTGGATTTCGGAATTAATTTGTACATTTGTTGTGCTCGTATGGGATTCGCTTGTTTTATTTCGCAACACTGGATGGGTTGTATCCTCTTCTATGGGCCACATCTTGTGCGCCGCCTTCGCGGCTTTGGGTGCGAATCACTAATGTTTAATCGAAGGTGTTGCAAAAGTTTTTATTATGAGAAAACTTTACATGATTGCCGCAATGGGGCTTTTTGCATCTGTTGCGATGGCTCAAGGAGTGGATGCTCCACAGTTGAAAACGCGTTACAAAGCCCACGTTGAGGCGAAAGCCGCCAACGCCCTCTGGTGCCCCGGCACGCAACTGTATTCAAGTATGAAAGACGATGCATGGCACAACGATCGCCGCTACAACACCACCTACGATTCTAACGGCAACATTCTCACCGACTTCAACGAAGACCTTAATTGGACTGCTGAATCTACCACAGGTCGCTACACCAGCGAAGAATATACCTACAACGCTTATGGCAAGCGTTTGACTGGCTTGATTAAAACCGGCAACGATAAGCAATCACTTAAAGAATCGCGCAAGTTCGACTTCACTTACGACGAAGTGGTGCCAACTTTCATCACTTCTTACTCCACCTACACAATGAAAGATGGCGAATGGGTGATGGATAAGGGTTCTTACAAAATTGCTGTCACTCGCGACGAAAAAGGACGTGTGACTCAAGTGCTTCGCTCCGAATGGGACGTGATGGGATTCTATGAAGATGCCTCAAAAAATGTGATTACTTATGGTGAAGACGGTAAACCATCGCTTATCCAAAATTTTACATGCGCTGAAGACGAGAACACTGGCGAAAAAGTGTGGACTGAGGGCACTTGCTATTCTTCTATCGTGTGGAAGGACTGCAACAACCAAATTCTTAACGGTGGAGCACTGTATCAGGGTGCCAACCGCATTTTGAGCGCCAAACTCCTTAGTGGAGGCAAGGAAAACGGTAGCATCAGTGTGGAATACGGCCCAGGTGTGAACGATTATACCTCACTTACAGAAAGCATTGACCCTTACTGGGGCGACAAGGTGAAAACTCGCACCGAATGGCGTGAAATCAACCCCTACAACAGTTTCTCAATTCTTGAAAGAACCGAAACTTACTCTGAAGGCAGCGAGGAACCAAGCGTTAGCGGCAGTTTTGAATCAATCACCAGAGATGCCTATGGCAATTTGCTCGAAGGTTTGTTGACCACCGAATACTACGGCATGACTAATACGATCGAACACCAGACAGGCGTGGTGGTGTATGACGAAACCTATGGTTATCCACTTGTTTACACCGAAAACCAAATGGACTTCTACGACGAGACGAAGCAAGTGCCATTCCTCCGCAAAGAGTTTTCTGACTATGAAAACTACCGTGAACCTACCAGCATAGGCGATGTGGCAGTTGAAAACAACGACAACGCTCCAGTGGAATACTTCAACCTCCAAGGCGCACGCGTGGCAAATCCTTCAAAGGGCTTGTACATTCGCCGCCAAGGCAAATCCGTACAAAAAGTGGTGATTCGATAATCCGTAACCGAATCCCAACCATATACAGCAGAGGCTGCACCAATTTGGTAAAGTGCAGCCTCTGCTGTCATATTGTTTAATGGTTGGGCGGAAATCAATATTCAAATAGGCATCACGTTGATGAATGAAATGTCATTTCATAGAAAGAGCGTTTCAAGTTTTGCTGCCTCTTCTATGAGTTTCTTAGGATTATGCTTTGCCAACTTCGCAAGATTGACGAGCTTCCACTTTACGGAAGGAAAATTTTTGAAATACTCAAACTCGTAACCATTCCATTCTGGCTTGCCTTGTTCGAAACTGATAAGAAAACGTTTATCTGCTTCTGTCATCAACTCGTTGACATTAGCAATCAGTTGGGCTCTCGTTTCCTCAAAATCTTCATAGGAGAAAGGAATGTCGGTCATACCATCAAACTGATTGCGTAAGGCTTCCCGTTGGTCAATCAGTCTTGGCGCAAATGATTCATAGATGGGTCTGTCGCTGCCAAGCAAACAGAATATCAGTCCTTCCCGGCACTTCGACAATGGAATGTCCATATACTTTACGTCAAACAAATCACGTGGATGTTGGCGAGAAAGTGCTGCCGCGATTTTTCCTCCATAGAGTTGTGTGAGAGGTACGATGTTGGCTTCGCAATATAGTCCGAACTCATCTTGAGCCTTTTCGCTCAATGGCGTGGCAACTGCTTTGCCTCCAACCAAGCCTCTCTTTGTCTGGTTCACCTCGACCTTTACTTGCTTTCCGCGATACTCGCACAGAAGTTTGCTGGTGGCATAGTTTGTGACAATGTGTATTCCCATGAAAGCCTTCTTCGCCTTTTCGCTGATTGATGTCAAGTGGAGATTGATGTCTTCAAGACTTTTATGTCTGTCGGTTAAAGGAATGTAGGTTAAGTCTATATCCACAGAATAACGGGGCAAATCCTTTATAAAGAGATTGATAGCGGTGCCGCCGTGCACAGCAAACACGCCTTCTTCCATGACGATAGGCATCAGGCGCAAAAGTAACTCTACTTTTTGTGCATATACTCGTGTGTTGATATTGCTGTTATTCATATTCTGCAAGTTCTTTTGGTACAGTCATATTATATTTAGAGATATACTTACCTGTCGGTACAGCCATGAGTCGTGATTTGCTTATCACTATAGAGTCAACTTTCAAGGCTTTGAACCATTGGTGACCGGCTTTTTCAGCCATGTAAAGGAATAGGCGTTTCACTTTTTGTGAACTACATGATTCCAGCAGTTGTTGTAGCAGTTTGGGGCGAAGTGTCGTGAGGCTCTCCATAATATAGTAAATGTCCAACAAAGAGGAAGATGCTTCCGGCAGGTTCAGGCATTCCAGGAAAGCCCTTTCAGGTGAGGACACCAACAAGATTTCTCCATCAACAGGCACTTGCTCCACTCCCTTTAGGTCTTCACCTAAAAAAGAGGTGGTCATATATCTGACGGTCATATCCCATTCTCTGTTTATTAGCCAAGTCGGAATTTTGTTATACCTATCGGTAAACAGGAATGCGGTTGGTTTACCAAGTGAAAGATAATGGGAATAGCCACGTAGTTCAAGAGCCGTGTAAGCACCAATTACACAGTGTTTGTCAAGTTGATTGTTGTATGCGGCTATGGCATTAAACAATGTTGGAGTTTTCCCTTTTAGAACATATACACCCTTAGATACTCTGTCAAGCCAACCACGCTTCATATAAGCATACTGACTTTTGGCGTCAAGCTTTTGTTTCGAAAGCCACTCGCCAAACAGCAATGAAACATTTGGGTTGTCTTCTATAATCTGCTGTATCTTTGTTGCCATATTCTATATTATTTAGAATTGGGTAATAAATTCTATGCAAAAATAGCAACTTTTATTGGTGTGTCAAAATGTTTTGGGTGGAAAATTGATTTGATAGGCTTATTTAGGGTTAATGTTTTCTGGGGGAGGAATGGTAAAGGTCGCAACTCGAAAAAAAAGCGCGACCTTTGTTTTCTTTATGCCTTGCCCTTGGGGGGCTGGGGGATTATTCGGCGGGGGTCCATTTGCAGCGGACGGGGGAGACGATAGCGCCTTCTTCTTTGAGGGCTTTCATTGCTTTGTCCACTTCTTTACGGTCGAGGCCGCTGAGTTCTGCAATCTTGCCGGCGTTGAGAGGTTGTCCGGCTTGCTTCATTGTGTCTAATACTTTTTGTTTTGCTTCCATAATGTTATGTTTTTTATTGAGTAAGAATTAGTCTTTCCAGATGAGTCGGTAGAGGTTGCACCCTATGAAATTGCCCACCACGATGGCGACGTAGAATGCGAGCACGCTGAGGGCGTTTTCGCAAAGGTAGTCCACTGGCACGCAGAGGTAATAGAATGCGTCGGCTATGCAGTGGGGGAATCCGCACACGATGAACAGCGGCACACCAAAGAGCAATGGCAAATTCTTGCCTTGACGGGCGAAGGTTACGGCTGTGGTCATGATAAATCCGCACCCTATAGCCAGCACGCCACCTTTCAGCGGGCCTGTGGCGAAGCGGCCTTCAAGAATCTTTTGCGCCGTGTCTTGCAGGTGCATGGGGCTGCATCGGGCTATCAGCGCCACGAGCAGGCAGCCAATGATGTTGCCCACCAATATGAGCAGCAGTTGCCCGGTTTCTCCTTTTTTGATAAATCCGGCGGTGCCGGTGTAGAGTTTCAAACTGTAGCTCACCACGGTAAGCAGACCGAATGCGAAAAGCACGGCTCCCACGATTCCTTTCTCGTCGGCAAGGTAGCCGAAACCAGCAATGCCGATGCAAATGCCGGCCAAAACCGCGGAGCGAAGAATTTGTTCGATTTTCATGCGCGTAAAATAATGTAGTGATGCAAAGATAGCAAAAAACTTTCAGATTACACCGCCTGAAAAGTGATGATATGATGCGCGATTTGTGAGAATATAAAAAATGAAGTGGTATCGGTGAATTTGAGAAATTTGTTATAAAATGTTTGTGGAAAATATGGTATCTTTGTGCAATTCTCTAATTGGCAGATGGCGCCTTTTGGCGGAATATCGTAATCGAAAGAAATAGGTGATGGAAAAAATTGATATATCAGCGGCAGTGGTTCTGCTTATTATGGCGTTTGTGCTTGTGAGCGTGAAGATTCCCAACGATGAGCGTTGGCGAGCCATTCGGCGCATGAACAGGCTGCTGTGTGCATGTTATATATGTATTGGCGTGTCGAATATCATTACAGGTGTGTGTGGCGTGGACACACAGCCCGACCCAGTGATGTGGCTGGCTATGCTGCTGGTGTCGATGTATCAGGCGTTTTTGTTTACTGGCACATGTGTCACGTTTCTTTCTCCGCAAAGGGTGGGGGTGAAGTGGCTCTCGGTCAATGCCGTGGTGATTACGCTTGTGAACATCGCCTCGTTTTGGGCATTCTTTAGCAACGAACGCTCCGCGGCGTGGATCAGCATAGTAGATGCCGTGCTCTATTCGGTGCAACTGGTGTATTATTGCTATTTGTTCAGGAAAGCATACGTTGAGAGCCGTCGGTGCCTTGAGGCGAGTTACGACGAGGACATGTCGGCACGCCTTCGGTGGATAACCATGTGCTTCATCAGTGCGCTCACGGTGGGCATTTGTGCGCTGCTGTTCGCTGTGCTGCGCTTAGGCGCCACGGAGTATGCCGCCTTCACCTGCATCGCCACGGTGTATTACGTTTACCTGGTGATTTGTATGATTAATTATCGCATTCGTGCAGGCTTCATCGTGAAGGTGGTGGCTGCTGCGCCCACCGCGCAAACGGCAGAAGACAGTGCCCCTGTGGAAAGCATGGACTCGGCAGAGGAGCATCAACTGCAAGCCGCTATCAAGAAGTGGGTGGATAATAAGCGATATGTGCAAGACGACCAGACGGTGGAGGAAATCGCTGCCGAACTGGGCACCTCGCACGCGATGATGAAGTGGTATTTCACCAACCGTATGCACACCACATTTCGCACTTGGCGCATAGAATTGCGCGTGGCGGAGGCGAAGCGGCTTTTAGGCGAAGCGGGCGTATCTACCGCAATGGTGCATAAAATGGTGGGTATTGCCGATAAAAGCAATTTCCACAAGCATTTCCAAAAGTATGTGGGAATGACTCCGCGCGAGTATCAGGAGAGCATGAAACAAGGAAAAGGATAAACGACCGATTTAGGATATTGGTTGAAGTTGAGGGCAAAAAACCGTGGTATTTCATTGTGCAAAACGAAATACCACGGCATTTTTTTGTTTTTGGAGCATTTTCGGGGGTATTTTTGCAAGAGAAAAAATAAGTTTTATAATTAATCTATTAAATGATGTACTAATGAAAAAAATCAGTTTATTAATTGGTCTTTTAGTTGGAGTTTCGCTGAATCTCTTTGCCGTCGGGAATAACGAAGAACTGGTGGTTCGCTTGCTTGACGAGCCCGACCTTCGTATGCCTCTCACCGAAAATACCGTGGTGAAACTTCAAAGCGTGGGTGTGAAAATCCAAAACCCTGATGAAGCACCTGAAGTGCGACTGCTCAGCAAAATGCGCTCCATCGCGTTTGACGGTGGCGTGGTGTCGGGCATCGCTGATGTGAAAACCTCCGCTTCACTGCCCTCGTTTTCCGTGTCGGGCAATGTTTTAAGTGTGATGGGTGTGGCTGCCGGGAGCACGGTGTGCGTGTATGGCATCGACGCTCGCTTGTATGCAACCGTAAATGCCAACGAGAGTGGCATAGCGTCTGTTTCGTTGCCTTCAGATGTGAAGGTGTGTGTGGTAAAAACATTGTCAGGATCATTTAAATTGATAAGAAAATGAAGATAGTTAGCAAAAAATCAATATTGAGACTTTTCTCGTTTGTCGTAGCGCTTTTTGCACTGGCGCCACAAGCCGTGGCTATGCCCGACTCGGTGTATGTTTGCTTAGTCAATGGTGAGGTTGAGAACCACTCTGTGTCAGCCATCGACAGTATAGCATTTCAAATTTTCAACGCTATTCCAGAGAAGGACGACTCCTTGAATGTGTGCCATAAAGATGGCAAAACCACAAGTTACGCCCTTTACATGGTGGATAGCCTCGCATTCAAAAAGCCCACTGCGCAGCAGTCCGCACAGTGGGTGGCTGTGGATCTCGGTTTGTCGGTGAAGTGGTGCAACATGAATGTTGGTGCCAGCGCTCCAGAAGACTGTGGTGGCTATTACTCTTGGGGCGAAACGAAGCAAAAAGACTATTACGCCGACAGCACCTACTTATATACGGATGAACTGTACAATAAAAATATTGGCAAAAACATCAGTGGCACAAAATACGACGTGGCTCATGTGAAAATGGGTGGTGACTGGCGAATGCCCACTGACAAGGAATTTACCGAACTCCGTACCCGATGCACATGGAAGTGGACCACACAGAATGGAATGGAAGGCTTCGTGGTCACAGGCAGCACTGGCAACTCCATCTTTTTGCCTGCTGCAGGCGAATATTTCAAAGACAAAGTATCAGGACAACGAGGCTACGGATACTACTGGATAGCAGACTTAGTTGATGGAACAAATATATGGGCCCAAAGTTACATATTTACCAACGCAGGTCTCTACTTCGGCTCGTATAACAAAACGAATAGACGTTTTCAGGGTCTGAGCGTTCGCCCCGTCTGCCCATAACCGCCCCCTCAATCCCGGAATCACCGCGGCGTATTTTTTTAAAAAAATCGTAAACAGGCGAGGAATAATCTCCCTTCGCCGGTGAAATGAAATTTGTGGGAATTTGTGTAAATTTGTGGTTGATTTTGAACCACAGATGAGCACAAATTTCCACAAATTGATTTTTCGCCCGATTTTATGTAAATTTGTGGCTGATTATTTCACTTATGTTTGAATTATGGCGGTGATTAGGATTAAGGCGCTTGATGAGGCTGGGGTGGAGGTGTTTGGCACACTCACCGAGGCACAGTTGCGCAACAGGTTGGAACCTGATAAGGGGATTTTCATTGCGGAAAGCCCGAAGGTGATACACGTGGCACTCGATGCCGGGTGTGAACCCTTGTCGCTCTTGTGCGAGGAAAAACATATCACTGGCGATGCCGCTTCGCTGATTCAACGCTGTGGCGACATTCCAGTTTACACTGGCGACCGCGACTTGCTGGCTTCGCTCACGGGCTACACGCTCACGCGTGGTGTGCTGTGTGCGATGCGTAGGCCGAAACCGCGCACGGTGGAAGATGTGTGCCGCGATGCCACACGCATTGTGGTGATTGATGGCGTGGTCGATACCACCAATATCGGTGCCATTTTCCGCAGTGCCGCCGCACTTGGCATTGATGCCGTGCTGCTCACGCCGTCGTCGTGCGACCCGCTCAACCGTCGTGCTGTGCGAGTGTCGATGGGTTCGGTTTTCCTTGTGCCGTGGACATGGCTTCACGAGCCAATATGCTCACTGGGTGACCTCGGCTTTAAAACCGCAGCGATGGCACTCTCCGACGACAGCATCAGCCTCGACGACCCGCTGCTCACCACCATTCCACGCCTTGCCATAGTGATGGGCACCGAGGGCGACGGCTTGTCGCAAGCAGTGATAGCGAGCACCGATTATGTGGTGAAAATCCCGATGAGCCACCAAGTGGATTCGTTGAACGTGGCAGCCGCCTCAGCAGTAGCATTCTGGCAGTTACGCGACAGGCGGTGACGAGCCAACGAGTCAACAAGTTTTCGATACTTCGAATTTTCGAATTTTCGAGATTCCAAAAATTCTAATTTCTAACATCTAATTTCTCAAAAACGACATGTATATCATTCGACGCATATTTCGCTGGATATCTTTTGTGATTATCTTCTTTTTGGTTTCCTCCGTGTCGGCGGTGGTGGTATTGAAGTGGCTGCCAGTGTACTACACTCCGCTGATGTTTATTCGCGTGATGGAGCAGGTGGCCGACGGCCGTAAGCCAAAAATAGAGCACGAATGGGTGAGCATCGACAGAATCAGCGAGAATATGCCCTTGGCGGTGGTGTCGAGCGAAGACGCACGCTTTTTGAAGCACAACGGTTTCGACTTTGAGGAAATCTACAAGGCCCGACTTCAAGCCCTTCGTGGAGGAAAAGAGTGGGGCGCCAGCACCATATCGCAACAAACCGCCAAAAACGTGTTTCTATGGCCAGGCCACAGTTGGGTGAGGAAAGGTTTTGAGGCATATTTCACGGTGCTGATAGAATTTATTTGGGGCAAGGAGCGAATCATGGAAGTGTATCTCAACTCCGTGGAAATGGGCGACGGCATCTATGGCGTGAAAGCCGTGGCACGACTCAATTTTGACAAAAATCCCGACCAACTCACCCGCCGCGACGCAGCCCTCATAGCCGCTACACTCCCCAGCCCCCTCACACGCGACTCCAAAAATCCGTCAGGCGAACTCCTACGCCACCGCAACCGCATCGTCCAAGAAATGAAATACATCAAACACGTCCCCTTCGGCACCCCCATCGAATAGATTAGAAAATAGCACAAGGGGTATTGTCACATCAAGGAAAAAATGAAGGATAATCACGAATTAAGAAGTAGGAACTATTAACGTATTAAAAATTAATCAATTGGACTTATCGCGTCAATTCATATTGCTAAATGGAGAACCAAAAACCTTGGAAATTGCATCAATTGAAAGGGTTTTACCGCAAGGGTATTGTGTGCGCTTCAAAAACAATGGGAAAAGTTATAATTATAGGTCAGACAATGTTGTTTGGTTAAATAATCCTCAGTGGTTTTTTCCTGGGCACTGCAAGGTTTATATTAGGAGAAAACCACAAAACAATATTAGAGAAATATTGATGTTTGCTGATGGCTACAAAAACTATTGGAGAATTATATATAACAATGGTTATGTTGTGGATGGTGGTGAAGACAAGATTATGGTGGCAGTATCTTGTTTAGAAGAGGACGAAACTAAGAATACTCTGTCGTATTTGAAAGATGTGGCTTTAGTTAATCCGCTTGGAAAAGATTCTGATAGTGATGGAATCTTGGCAAAAATGTATGAGGCACTGGATTTTGTGGACGTGAAAACGGCAGCTGCCTGTTATCTAAATCCTAAACAGCATCAGCCAAAGGCTTTGAAACACTCGGATTTGATATATCCATTTGGTTGTAATATGAGTCAAAAGAGAGCGGTAGAGGCGGCTTTTGAGCATCAGGTAAGTGTGATACAAGGCCCTCCAGGCACAGGGAAAACGCAGACGATTTTGAATATCATTGCCAACATTGTTCGTCAAGAGAAGACCGTGCTGGTTGTCTCGAACAATAATTCCGCAACAACAAATGTGTTGGAAAAATTGCAAAAGTATGGAATAGCGTTTATTGTCGCTCCACTTGGAAGTAGAGAAAATAAGGAGAGGTTCATTGCAAATCAACCGGTTACTCCATTGGAGTGTAATACGTGGAATTTGTCAATTACGGAATTGTTGAATAATAAGCATAATTTGCACACCACTTTGCGACATCTAAAAAAAGTGTATGCTTTACAGAATGAACGGGCAGAGCTTTTGCAAGAGAAACAAGCGGTGGAGTTGGAATGGCGGCACTTCTGCGTGAACAACAATATTGACGGGAATTTGGTATCGCCAACTCGTATGAGTTCGAAGCGTATCATATCGTTATGGCTCGAATATCAAGCATATTCTAATGGCGAAATGCCAGAGCCAACAAGCACATTTGGCGGATGGATAGAAAAACTGAAGTGGTGGTGGATGAGGTGGACATGCCGGTATCGATTAAAAGTGGAATGCAAGTTTGACAAGAACGACCTCACACCACTAATTAAAAGGCTGCAAACAATATATTATCAGAGCAGAATAAAGGAAATCGATCAACGGATAGCGTCCGTTGACAAGGCATTGGCACACTATGATGCGGAGGATCTGACTAACGCATTGACGGAGCTTTCGATGTTGCTGTTTAAGGCTTCATTATGTAATCGTGAAGCCAAATATGGACGTTGTAGCTTTTCTGATGTTAAAGACATGCACATGCGAGGTGATAGAATGGTGCAACAATATCCAGTCGTTCTCAGCACCACGTTCTCAGCACGAACATGTGTTTTTACTGAAAAGCCATACGATTATATCATTATGGACGAAGCATCGCAAGTGTCAATCGATACAGGTGCGCTTGCCTTAACGTGTGCTACAAACGCAGTCATCGTGGGCGACACTTTGCAGTTACCTAATGTGGTGACAAATGAAGACAGGGCGAAGCTCGATGCCATTATGAAGCAGTATCACATTTCTAAAGGGTATGATTGTGCTAACAATAGTTTCTTGCAATCGGTGCTGAGTGTGGTGGAAAATGTGCCTGAAACCTTACTGAGAGAGCATTATCGTTGTCATCCACGCATTATTAACTTTTGTAATCAGAAGTTCTATGGAGGCAATTTGCTCATTATGACTGAAGATAATAATGAAGAGAATGTGTTGGCTGCAATTAGAACAGTCAAAGGTAATCATGCGGTCAACCACTATAATCAGCGAGAGATAGATGTGGTGAAAGAAGAAGTGCTTCCAACCTTAAAAGACTTTGACAGTATAGGTATTGTTACCCCATATAATAATCAAGTGGAAGCATTCAATAGTCAACTGGGTGCAACTGTTGCAGGAACAATCCACAAGTATCAAGGGCGTGAGAACGATGCCATTATCATGAGTTTGGTGGATAATCAAATCACAGAGTTCGCTGACGATGCCAATATGCTGAACGTGGCAGTGTCGAGGGCAAAGAATAAATTCTGTTTGGTAATGACAGGCAATGAGCAAGAGAAGCATGGTAATGTCATGGACTTGCTTGACTATATTGCTTACAACAATTGCACGGTAACAGAAAGTAAATTGGCATCCATTTTCGACTTCCTCTATGAGCAATACACAGAACAGCGAATGGCATTTCTCGAAACGAATTCTCTAATTTCTGAGTATGCGTCAGAAAATTTAACTTACGCTTTGTTGAATGATATTATTGCATCAGAGAATTGTTTTAGGGTGCTAAAAGTTTTATGCCACATCCCATTGCGACAAGTTGTGAGTGACACTTCGATAATGACGGAAGAAGAACTGAAATATGCGGCGAATTATAGCACTCATTTAGATTTTCTCATCATAAACCGAGTGAGCAAACTGCCGGTTCTTGCCATAGAGACAGATGGTTACTCATATCATAATGACATGGCGGCTCAACATCAAAGAGACGTGATGAAAGACCATATATTGTCATGTTATGGGTTGCCTCTACTTCGTCTTTCTACAAAAGGAAGCAATGAGCGTGAAAGAATAATTGAAGAGTTATATAAGATTATGCAATGAGATATGGGGGAGCTCCGAAAAGAGATACGTTGTTGCAAGCTCTGCATTCTATGTGGGTAGGAAGAAAGCGAAGGTTAAGTGGCTTTGTGGATTTTTTGTTAGAAGGGGTTACATTTCCTGTCGGCTCCTTCTCGTCGAATGCCCTCTCATTTACTCGTAGTCTTGTTGACCTGTTGACTTGTTGGCTTTATCTTTCTTGAAAAAATGTGGGGGAATAGTGTTGGTAATTCGTGGGAAATTTTTAAATTTGTGGTTATTAAATTCGGAATGTTAACGGCAGTAACATGGAAAATATATGGCAGATGTAGTTAAAATGACACCACAGGAAGAGGAGATGATGATTGACAATGCTTATCAAAATCTCTTAAATGGCTATCTATCAAGTAATCACCGTAAGAAAGTGGAGATTATTGAGAAGGCCTATAAGTTTGCGCGCGAGGCCCACAAGGGTGTTCGCCGCCGCTCAGGTGAGCCTTATATCATGCACCCTATCACCGTGGCGCAGATTGTGAGTCAGGAGATTGGCTTGGGTTCAACCTCAATTTGTGCGGCACTTTTGCACGATGTGGTGGAAGATACGGAATACACCACCGAGGACATTGAGGCGATGTTTGGCAAGAAGATTGCGCAGATTGTTGACGGTTTGACCAAAATCTCCGGCGGTATTTTCGGTTCGCAGGCTTCGGCACAGGCCGAGAATTTCCGCAAGTTGCTGCTCACTATGAGCGACGATATTCGCGTGATTCTTATCAAGATGGCCGACCGCTTGCACAATATGCGCACGCTCCAGTCGATGCCACCTGCCAAGCAATACAAGATTGCAGGCGAAACGCTCTACATCTATGCCCCCTTGGCGCATCGCTTGGGATTGTTTGCCATTAAGACCGAACTTGAAGACCTCAGTTTCAAATACGAGCACCCTGAAGACTACAAGGCGATTGAGGAGCAAATCATTGCCAACTCGCCACACAATAAGGAGATTTTCGCACGATTCGCAGCTCCCATCAATGAGCGCTTGAAGGCTCTGGGCTTGAAATACGAGTTCAAGGCACGCATCAAGTCGCACTACTCGATTTGGAAGAAGATGGAAACGAAGCATATACCTTTCGACCAGGTGTATGACTACTATGCGGCGCGTATCGTATTCGAATGTGACAACGAGGCCGATGAAAAGCGCATTTGCCTCAACATCTACAGCGAAATCACCGACCTCTACCAGATGCACCCCGACCGCTTGCGCGACTGGATTAGCAATCCGAAAGCCAACGGCTACCGCGCGCTCCATGTGACGGTGATGGGTCCTGACGGCAACTGGGTGGAAGTGCAAATCCGCAGTCGCCGAATGGACGACATTGCCGAGCGAGGTTTTGCGGCGCACTGGAAATACAAGATTGGCGAGGGCGAGGAAGAAAGCGAACTCGCAGCATGGCTCCAAACCATTGAGGACATCCTCAAAAATCCAGAGCCAAACGCCATCGACTTCCTCGACACCATCAAGCTCAACCTCTTTGCCAGTGAGATTGTGGTGTTTACGCCTAAGGGCGAGTTGATTACATTGCCCAAAGATGCTACGGTGCTCGATTTGGCGTTCACGCTCCACACCGAACTCGGCACACATTGCATCGCAGGTAAAATCAACCATAAGTTGGTGCCAGTATCGCACAAACTCGCCAGCGGCGACCAAGTGGAAGTGCTCACCAGCCAGTCGCAGCAGCCCAACCCCGAATGGGAAAAGTTCCTCGTTACGGCTAAGGGCAAAACACGCTTGCGTCAGGCATTGCGTCACGACCGCCGTGCCACCATGACACAGGGCGAAACCATGCTCAAGAAATTCCTTGCCGACAATGGTGTGGAGGCATCGTCGGACAATATCAACCGCATCGTGTCGGCAGAGCGAGTGAAGAGCAGAGATGAACTGTTCCAGATGATTGGCAACGAAGAAATAGCCCTCTCACCAGGATTGCTCAAGATATTCAAACGCTCATCGCGCGGTTTGCTCAACCGACTGATAAACCCATTCAGCGGCCGATCAAGCCATCAAGAGCAAGAGCCTGTGGTGGTGCCAGTGGAAGGCAAAATCGACACCAAGAAAGTGTATGAACTCCGCACCATCGACGGCAAGAGCAACTACCGCATAGCCGACTGCTGCAACCCCATTCCTGGCGACACCGTGATAGGATTTATCAACGATAAAAACGAAGTGGTGGTTCACAAGATGGACTGCGAGGTGGCAAACCGAATGAAGAGCAGTTTTGGCGGACGCATCGTGCAGACGCATTGGGAAACCAAAGCCAAGAAATTCAATGTCACCATCAACCTTGAGGGCATCGACCGCCAAGGCATTCTGCAAGAAATCATCTATCTGATTTCCACCAACCTCTCGCTCAATATGCGACGCCTCAACATCAGTGCCGACGGTGGCGTGTTCCACGCCGAACTGGAGGCATTGGTCGACGACACCGACATTGTGACCAAACTGTGCAAGCGCCTGAAGAAGGTGAAAGGCGTAACGTCGGCAGTGCGAGTGAGATAACAATCATAATGCTCCCTCTCAAACGATGATTGGGGGGAATGAAATAACGATGTTTTCGTATGAATAAGAAAAGCGATAAAACTAAACTGTTGGTAAATATCGGGCTGTTTGTACTCTCGATATTGCTGATTACATATTTTTTGCCCGAAACCGAGCTTCAGATTCCTGAGTGCTTGCGCTCGTATAAGGTGGACACAAAATGGGCGTATGAAGACTACAAAGCGCCATTCGATGTGGACCACTACTCCGACACCGCCGCTGCGGTGAGAAAGGCGAAAGAGGAATTTGTGCCTATCTACGAACGCTACGACGAAACCAGCCACCTCAACCGCCTGAACACGCTCGACACCATAGTGCGCTCTCACACCGAAGTGCCTTTAGCTGTGCGAATGGCTATCGTGAACAAGGTGAAAGCGTGCTTAGACCGAGGCATTATCGACGATGCCACACGCAAACTGAAACTCATCAGCGAGAATGACGAGGACATATCCACAGCCAATTTTTTCACCACTGAGCAGGTGCTGAAAAAGTTGGCGATTATCTGTCCGCCAAACACATCGGGGGCAAACATCGTCAGCGAAATTGAAGCCGACGAACTGCTTGCGCCTAACCTCGCGAAAAACGATGCAAAAACCACCAAACTCTACAAGACGGCAATAGAATCGGCACGCCTGCCAGATGGAATCGTGGCAAAAGGCGGCTTGATTATCCGTAAGGGCGATATCGTGACACCAGAAGTGGCTAACACTCTGGGGCAATGTTATAGCAAAATATTGGAAATCAACGAAAAAGAAAGTAGCCACATTTGGAGTTGGATAGGTCAGTGTGGACTGGTGTCGCTGATGTTGGCGGCATTCTTCGTGTTCATGTATATGTTCCGCTGGCGCACATTCAATGATATTAGCAAAATGATATTTCTGGTTGGACTTATCACTTTGTTTATCGTGATTGTGGAAGTGATTTCGGTGCGCTTCTGGTGGCAAATCTACCTTGTGCCGTTTGCGCTTGTGCCGATTGTGGTGACCACATTCACCGACTCGCGCACAGCGTTCTTCAGCCACATGGTGATGGTGGTGATCTGCTCGATAGTGGCGAAAGACCGCGCCGAGTTTATCATCATGCAGTTCCTTGTGGGTAATATCGCCATCGCCTCGATGCACGACTTCTCACGCCGCGCCCACCTGGTGCGGTGCGCATTCTTCGTGTTTTTGGGCTACACGATGGTGTATATGTCGATGGCATCAATCAACAACAACTTCGCCAGTTTCTCTGAAATGTATAAATTCTATGCCGACCCACCATACAACAACTGGCACAATTTCGTGAAATTTGCGTTTAACGCCGGTTTCTTGGCATTTTCCTACTTGCTGATTTTCTTGACAGAAAAGATATTCGGTTTCACATCCACGATGACACTGGTGGAACTCTCCGACACCAACAATCCATTGCTCCGTGAGATGTCAACGAAATGCTCCGGCACATTCCAGCACTCGCTTCAAGTGTCGAACTTGGCTTGCGAGGCGGCTTCAGCCATCAATGCCAATGTGCAGTTGGTGCGTGCTGGCGCGCTCTATCACGATGTGGGAAAAATCGAGAATCCCGCGTTCTTCACCGAAAACCAGTATGGCGTGAACCCTCACGACACTCTTGCCCCAATTCAGAGTGCGCAAATCGTGATCAATCACGTGAACGACGGCATGAAGCGTGCGGCTAAGGCGAAACTGCCAAAGGCGATTTGCGACTTCATTCAGCAGCACCACGGCAAGGGACGCACCAAATATTTCTACACCATGGCTTGCAAGGCAAATCCTGATGTGGAAATCGATCCAGCACCCTACACTTATCCTGGTCCGAACCCTCAGAGCAAGGAAACTGCAATCGTGATGATGGCTGATGCTTGCGAGGCTGCCACCCGCAGTTTGAAGAATCCCGACGAGGCAACCATCACCAATTTGGTGGACAAAATCATTTCAAGCCAACTTGCCGACGGCCTTCTCAACGAGGCTCCTATCAACATGCGCGAAATAGGCATCGTGAAGCAATCGTTCATCAACCGCTTGCGCTCGATGTACCATCAGCGCATCGAATATCCCGAAGAAATCACCCCAAAGCAGGAATGATTTTGAGTCAACGAGTCAACAGGTCAACGAGTCAACAGGTCAACGAGTTTTTTGGGATAGGGGTCTTCGAGATTTCGAATTTTCGAATTTTCGAGACTTCGAATCTAACAGCTAATTTCTAATTTCTAATTTCTAACATCTGCAAAATGTCTTTTTCGATTATATTGCTTATTATTGCTTCGGTATTGCTGGTGGTGGCGTTTGTGTTTACCATCAAGCCAATGTGGGTGGCGGCAGTGCCTGCTTGGACTGCCATGATGCTGCTCTACTGGGGCGAATACATTCTGCCTGTCACGCTACCTACATGGAAGATTGCCATGTGGACGATGGCTACGGCGATAGTGGTGCTGCTCCGCCGCTATCAGCCCGCTGGCGAGCCCGACGGACGCAACACCGGCAACCTCTACATAGGGTTGGCATCGGTGGTGGGTGCGCTTTTGGGCATAGCCATGGGCGCGAATTATGTGTTGCTTTGTACCATAGTGGGTGCCGCTGTGGGCTTGATGGCATACAGCCGCACGCCTCATGGAAAATGGATTAAATTTGCCAGTTCCACCTTTATTCAGTATTTTTGTGCCCGTTGTTTGCCTGCGATAGTGGCAGTAGCCATTATGGGCATCAGCGTGGAATCAATATTATTTTACATTCGCACATGCTTTTTTTATTCAGGCGTATGAAATTTAGAACTATCACTATATCAAGCGTTTTCGCCATTGTGCTGTTGGCTTTTGCCTTCCAGGTATCGGCTCAGAAAAAGGAGATTATCCCGGTGGATTTCAACCGTGTGAAAAGCGTCACCTCCAATCCCGAATCGCGTTATTATTTCCCGAAATTGTTGCATAGTTACATCTCTTTCAACTACAACAAATTCGAACTTGAGGATATGCGCAATCTCTACTATGGCTATATGTTCCAAGAGGACTACAACCCTTACCGCCAATCGGTCTATGCCGACAAGGTGGAGGAATACATCTATAAGAAAGACCTTACGCGCGACGAGTGCGACTCGCTGGAGCACTACGCCAACCTCTCGCTACAAGACAATATGTTCGACTTCGAGCAACTCGAATATTTTGCCTATGCGCTGAAGGCGAAGAAGAAGCACGCCCGCTACGAGGTGTTCCGCAAAAACATTCACTTGCTGCTGAGTGCGATTATGACCAGCGGCGACGGCACCAAAGAGCACCCTTGGGTGGTGATTTGCCCGATGCACGAATACGACATCGTGAACTTCCTCGGCTTCAAGGCTGTGGACCATGAGGAAATTTCCGATGGCATCGACTATGTGAAAGTGGAGAAGAAAGAGGGCAGCAAGACCGAGGGCTTCTACTTCGATGTGAAGCGAATGCTCGAAATCGGTCGCCAAAAAGGCTACGACGAATAAACTGACATATATACACAATTTTTAGAATGAACACTATCGACAAAGTGCGTAACATACGCATTAGCGATTATAACTACCCATTGCCCGACCACCGTATTGCCAAGCACCCACTCGCTGCGCGTGAGCAGTGCAAATTGCTGTGCTACAAGGTGGGTGGAGAAATCAGCGAAGGCCACTTCTACGATGTGCCTGCCGTGCTCCCCGAAAAGGCAATGCTGGTGTATAACAACACACGCGTAATCAATGCGCGCTTGCGCTTCCGCAAATCCACAGGCTCCACAATTGAGATTTTCTGCCTCGAGCCAGTGGCACCATGCGACTATCAACTCATTTTCCAAACCACCCAATCTTGCACTTGGCTATGCCTTGTGGGCAACAGCAAGCGCTGGAAGCAAGGTCCGCTCACCCAAGAGATAGAGGTTGACGGCAAAACGGTGACTTTGGAGGCGAACCGTGGCGAGCGTCGCGGCAATTCGTTTGAAATTGAATTTTCGTGGAATGGCGGAGTTACTTTCGCCTCCATCCTTGAAGCCATTGGCGAAATCCCCATTCCTCCATACCTCAACCGTGGCACGGAGAGCACCGACTCTGCCGACTATCAAACCGTGTATAGCCATATCGATGGCAGCGTGGCGGCACCAACGGCAGGACTTCACTTCACCGATGAGGTGCTGGCAGAGTGCGACAAGCGTGGCATCACACGCCGTGAACTCACCCTGCATGTGGGCGCAGGCACATTCCAGCCAGTGAAAAGCGAAAACATAGGTGAGCACGAAATGCACTACGAGTTTATTTCGGTGCAGCGTAGCCTGTTGGTGGATTTAATCAACGCCGAAGGTCCGGTGGTGGCTGTGGGCACAACAAGCGTGCGCACCCTCGAAAGCCTCTACTATGTGGGGCAAGTGCTCGAAACCAACCCCGATGCCGACGAGGAAATGCTCACCGTGAAGCAATGGATGCCTTACAGCACACCTTGTGAAATCAGTACTAAGAAGGCGTTGCAGAATGTGGTTGACTATCTCGACCGCCACCACGCCGAGGCATATATGGGCAGCACCCAACTGATGATTGCGCCTGGATTCCAATATCGCATCATTAGCGGTATGATTACCAACTTCCACCAGCCTCAAAGCACATTGCTCCTGCTGGTGTCGGCATTTGTGGGCGTAGACCACTGGCGCGCCATCTACGACTATGCGCTCGACCACGATTTCCGCTTCCTCAGTTACGGCGATGCCTGCTTCTTCCAAAAGTAAGCAGCACAACATATAAAAAATGGCACCTGTTAAATCTGATTGACTTAGCAGGTGCTGTTTTTTTCACCGTTTCTTAACGGGACGTGCTGGCGTTATTCCTTCGGATTTGGACCATATTGGTTAGGACCAGGCTTGCTGTCGCCGATACACATAAACAATGGAATCAAACCACCGATACCGCAGACGAGGATGAGCCACAGCATGTGACCACTCTTGCCCACATCGTGCAAGCGACGAACCCAAGCAGCCAGCGATGGAATGATGAGCGCAATGTAGATGAGGCCCAATATCACAGAACCAGCCATGAAAATGGTGTCGCAACTTTCTGCCTGCGCAAGAACTTCTTGATATCGGCCCAAATCTTGATAAACCATTGCTTCGATTTCTGCGATTTTCGCAAATTTCCATTTCATGAGCAGCGACATCAGGAATCCGGGAATGCAGGTGAGCAGATAGAACCACCAAAATTCAGAGCGGCGAGCACGGCCGTTGAATGTGGCATACTTAGACAAACAAGTCTTTACAGCTTCTACGAAATTCATTTGAGGTTTCATTTGTAATTGGTTTTATGGGTTAATAAATAAAAAGATTCTATTGTCTATACAGTTTTTAGATAAGAAATCTCTGGATTTTTTCTATTACAGCCTCTATCTAAAAAATATTCTGTACTATTTCTTTCCGCAAATATACATAAATTGTAAACATTCTCCAACTTTTTTCCAAAAAAATGCAAAATGATTATTATCAATGTGCTATAGCGCATCGATAAATCATTTGTTCAAAATTATTGGTAATCCTCTAATTCTCGATATAGGAGAGGATTGGGGCGGCGGTGCCGTCGGGGTTTTCGTTGATGTAGAGTTGTACCATTCTGTTGCCCGACTCGTAGCGGTAGCCGATGATGTCGGTGGCCTCCCCCTCGGCAGATGAGTGGCCAATCACCATTCGCTTCATGTCGTATGACTTTTGGAGCGATTGCAAAATGTCGGCAAAGTGCTGGTTAGCCACATCCTTGGCGGTGGATTTCGCTCTGAAGGTGAGGCAGTAGAGGCCGTTGCCGTCGAACTGGATTTGCAGGTTGAGCCATTGCCGTCCGAGGAAGGTGAAGCCGGTGGTGTCGGCCTTGGCAAGGATTTTCAGTTCGCTGTAGTCGCCATTGTCGAGCGGAATGGTGTCGAAATGGCTGTCGGCTTGCCCCGATGCGACATCTACAAACTGCTGGGCGTAGAGCGCGTCTAACACGGTTTGCTTCTGCTGCCCGAACTGCACCGAGCCTATAAACGAGTCCTGTATGTCGGAATCGCCCTTGCCAGAGCCGCAGCCGAAACAGGTGATTCCTATCATCAATATTGCGAAAAAGCGTGTGAATGTATTCATTTGTCTTCTGCGTAGAGTTTGATTACAAATGTAGGGAAAATCCGTGGTTTTTTGTAATTTTGTATATAAATTTTTTCCCTCAGAAAAAGATGAAGCAGATTAAGATATGGATTGAGGCGATTCGCCTCCGCACGTTGCCGGTGTCGGTGAGCGGCGTACTGATTGCTGTCGGTCTGGCGAAATTCAACGGTCAGTTCCGCCTTTTGCCCTCGCTGATGTGCGTGGTGTTTGCTGTGCTGGCGCAGATAGTGTCGAACTTGGCAAACGAGTATTTCGACTTCAAGGCTGGCACCGATAAAAAAGGACGTGTGGGGCCTCGACGTGGCGTGACCGAGGGCGACATCACCCCATCAGCCATGAAGTGCGCCATGATAGGCACACTGGTGGTGGCTTGCCTTGTGGGGCTGAGTATGCTGCTGGTGGTGGAGCCTGGCGATGGCTATCGGAATTGGCTGATGCTGATAGGCGCAGGAATATTGATTGCCATATTCGCATTTGCCTATAGCGCAGGACCTTACCCATTGAGTTACCACGCCTTGGGCGAGGTGGCTGTAATGGGATTTTACGGACTGGTGCCAGTGACATTCACCTATTATGTGGTGAGTGGCGGCGTGTTTCATCCGTTTGCCGTGATTGCAGGCATTGCCATCGGATTTATGGGAGTGAACGTGCTTTTGGTGAACAACTACCGTGATGTGGACGACGACCGCGAGGCAGGCAAACGCACATCGGTGGTGGTGTTCGGACGCAAGTTGGCGGCACTGGCATATCTGGTCAACGGACTGCTTGCCATGTCGGTGCTTGGCGTGGTGTGGATGAGGCTCTATTTCGCTTCAGCGTGGTGGTTCGTGCTGCCCATGCTGGCATATTTGCTGCTCCACATCGCCACATGGCGCAAACTCACGCACACCACAGGCGCGGCACTGAACCCACTGCTCGGTGCCACCGCCCGCAACATGCTCATCTTCACCGTGCTGCTCTGCGCCATCCTGCTCTTCTGACTCTCGGAGCACTCGGAAAATCTAATTTCTAATATCTAATATCTAATTTCTAATTTCTAATTTCTTCCACCGTTTTTAGGGCGAAGCCGCCGCCTGGGGCTAAGTGGATGGTGAGGGTGGCTGGCACGGTGCCAACCGTCTTTTTGTAGTCCTCGGCGTGGCGGTGGGCGTTGATGCCATCCACAAACAACTCCATCTGTTTGCCTTCAATGAAACTGAGGTCGAGGCTCACGGTGCGTGCTTCCCAATTGGTGATGCCGCCCACATACCATGTGTCGCCCTTGCGGCAAGCCTCTATCACATATTCGCCGATTTTTGCCGACAGCACACGGCGTTCGTCCCACACCACAGGCACTTTACTGATAAAGTCGAGACATTCAGGCTCAGCCTCGTAGTTGGTGGGCGTGTCGCACAGCATATTGAATGGCGAGTCGAAAATCAGATAGAGGGCGAGTTGGCGGCATCGTGTGCCTTGACTCATCGGTTGCGAATTGCAGGGGTAATAACTCTTTTTTGTGGCATTGCGCATCGCGCCTTGTGTGTAGTCCATCGGACCCACCACTTGGCGAATGAACGGCAAGAGCGTTTCGTGGCGCACTTGGTCGAACTTCTTCAGTTTGCTCCACTTCACCTGCTCCTGACCAGCCACAGCCTCGAAGTTGAGCACATTCGGATAGGTGTAGGTCATGCCGTTTGGCACTGGCGCACCGTGGAAGTCGCAGAACAGACGGTATTTGGCGCAAGTGGCGGCTGCCTTTTCAAGAAACGCCATCATCTTTTGGTCGCAGCGGTCCATAAAGTCGATTTTGAAACCCTTCACGCCCATTTCGCTATAGTGGCGGCACACATTCTCCATATCGCGCTCAAAAGCCTTGTAGCCAACCCAAAGCACAATATCCACGCCACGGTCGGCGGCATATTTCACAAGCATAGGCAGGTCGATTTCAGGCACCACCTGCATCAGGTCGGCTTTCTTGTTCACCGCCCAACCCTCATCGAGAATCACATATTCAATGCCGTGTTTGGCGGCGAAGTCGATATAATATTGATAGGTGCGATTGTTCACGCCAGTGGCAAAATCCACGCCTTTCAAGTTCCAGTCGTTCCACCAGTCCCAAGCCACTTTGCCAGGCTTCACCCAATCGGCATTCACCACAGGCGCATCGGCAAGCAGTCGTGGCACCTCGGTGGTGAGCAAGTCGGCATCGTGTTCAGCCACCAGCATCATCTTCCATGGGAAGGTGTGCGCGCCAGCGGTCTTGGCGATATAGTTTTCCCACTCGTCAACTATCATTTGCAGATTGTTGTGGTCGCCTTGATATTCGTGCTTGGGATAGGGAGGGAAGAAACCCTTCACCACATTCCCCTTGCTCGGCAGGAGAAACATGCCGGGATAACTGCGCACATTGTAATCGCCAATCAGCAGTTTTTTGCCACCGGCAAGTTCAATGAGCATAGGCGACAGACCGAGGTGCTGACGGTTGAGGTTGGAGAGTTTGGCGTATTGATAGGTGTTCTCAAACGAGCAGTACGCCTGGTCGCGCAGGTCGTTGGTCTTGTGGTGCGAGTTGGCAGGCGCTTCGTAAGCCATACAGTCGGCTGGCAAGCAAAATTCCACCTGCTCGTTAGCTATGGTGAGCGAGTCGGCGAAGCGTGTCACAAACCGATAAGCCACGCCCTGGTCGTAGGCACGAAATTCCACCGCATATTTGCCATAGTTGAGTGTGAGTGCATTGCATTTCTCGCCCTTTGAGGCTTTCGACGATTTGCACTTTTCCGCACCCAGCGTTTTGCCACCCTCGATGCTCATACCGAGGGCTGAACGGTTCAAGACAGGCGTTTCGCCATGGGTGATGGCGAAAGCGGTTGACTTCGCATCATTTTCGATGCTTACTTTCAACTTGCCGTTGGGCGAAGCAAGTTGGTAGGTCTTTGCCCCAGCCACTGCCCAGCAGCACAAAAGAGCAGAAATAACAAAAGATAGTTTCATCATTAATTGTGAGTTTTTTTATCCCAAATCGGTCATTAGGTCTTGTGGTATTTTCGGAATTTTAGAAGAATGAATTTTGCTTGTCTTTTAATGAGTGATAGCGAACTATTACGAATTAAAAACAAGCGAAAGGCATCTTATAAAAACCGAAAGACCGCAAGAAGTGATATATAAAATCCTTACACGGCCTAATGACCGATTTGGGTTTATGCTACAAAAATATTAAAAATATGGGTAAATAGGGCGTAAAATCGCTGAAAAATAACACTTTCGTGTTTTTGCTGAAAAAAAATTGAAAAAAAAATATTTTTGGTGAACCTACATATTGAAATTATCTTTAACTTTGTGGAGATATTACTTTTTAACCAAATAATAAACTTTTATTTATGAAAAAAAATTACTCAAAATTTTTGATGACAGCAGCCCTTGCGTTTGCTGCTGTGTGTGGCGCTCAAGCAGAAGAACAAGTGGTTCTTCAAGAAAATTTCGACAAACTTGAAACTGCAATGGGAGCAGGTGTTCACAAGTATGGCAAGAACCCATGGACTGGTAAGGACGTGGAAGGTGTGGAATACCAACCAAACTACAACACCATTCAAACCGATGGTAATGTGGCTGACCTCAATGGTTGGAGTTCTCGCACCACTTACATGTATGCTTGCCAAGGCTTCGTTCGTATCTCTAAGACCAGCTTTGGTGGCGACCTCGTTTCTCCTAAGTTTGCTTCTCTCTCCAAACCAACCGACGTGAAACTCTCTTGGCAAGGTATTGGCTACACCTCACTGATTAAATATGACGATGCTGGCGAATACAAGTCAGGTGGTGTGCACGACCATCAATACTACTACGTGGCTGTGCTCGGCGCAGGCGAAATTGAAGGCGCAAGCAAGATGAACAAGGTGGCTTACAAGGATGAGAACATGAACGACATTGATGTGAATGCTGCTCTTGTAAAGATTCCTACCGACTGCTTCATCACTATGGACACTCTCCAAGCATGGACTTTCGAAGGCACTAAGAACGAACTCACCATCAAGGGTGCTACCGCTGAAACTCAAGTGGTGTTTATGTCAACAATTCCTAATTTCTCAACAGAAAAAGCTGACGCCACCAAAGATTACTCTACCGCCGAAATGCCTCTTGACGAAAACGCTCCTCACGGTGTGAACAAGAAGGTGAACCGCGTGATCCTCGACAATATCAAGGTTGTGGTTGCTGACCCTTCAGGTGTGAACGACATCAATGTGGCTAAGGAAGTGAAGGTTCGCAAGGTGATTGAAAACGGTCAAGTGCTCATTATCTCTGGCGACAAGAAGTACAACTTGATGGGCGCAGAAGTGAAGTAACTCTGCCTCACACAGATCCCACGGATCTCGCAGAATTTCTGTTGTGGGCGTTAAATCCCACAGATAGTTTCCGCAGGGCTCTGAAAAAATAATACACCCATTAAATCCAATTTACGGATTTAATGGGTGTTTTCCTTTTCACCCCCCCCATCGGACCCAATCAGACCCTTCCGACCCATCGGACCTCAACTCGTTGACTTGTTGACTTGTTGACTTGTTGACTCGTTGACTCGTTGACTTGTTGACCTGTTGACTCGTTGACCTGTTGACTCGTTGACTCGTCGTCTTTTATTACAAAAATATGAATATTTGCTTTTTTGTGAACAATATTCAGAAAAGATGTGTAACTTTGCTTCATCATATTTTAACCTATTTAAAAAACGTAATATATGAAAAAGATTTACTCTAAAGTTTTAGTGTCTGCATTTGTTGCAGCAAGTTCATTTTTCGGTGCACAAGCCGAAGAAGTAGTGGTTCTTCAAGAAAATTTCGACAAGCTTGAAACTGCAATGGAAGCAGGTGTTCACAAGTATGGCAAGAACCCATGGACTGGTAAGGACGTGGAAGGTGTGGAATACCAACCAAACTACAACACCATTCAAACCGATGGTAATGTGGCTGACCTCAATGGTTGGAGTTCTCGCACTTCCTACTTGTATGCTTGCCAAGGTTTCGTTCGCATTTCAAAGACCAGCAATGGTGGCGACCTCGTGTCTCCTAAATTTGCATCGCTCACCGAAGCCACCGATGTGAAACTCTCTTGGCAGGGTATCGGTTACTCCTCTGCGTTTAATTTTAATGCAGATGGCACTTACAAGTCGGGTGGCAAACACGATTATCAATACTATGGTGTGACAGTGCTCGGCGCTGGCAAAATTGAAGGCGCTGCTAAAACCACTAAGGTGAATTATTATGATGCTGATGGCAAGACCCTTGTAGTGGATGCCGCTGTGGTGGAAATCCCCAGCGATTGCTTTATCACTGGCGACACACTCCAAGCATGGGGTTTTGAAGGCACTAAGAAGGAACTCACCATCAAGGGCGCAACTGCCGAAACTCAAGTGGTGTTCCTGTCGCTGATTCCTAAAGTGAAAACCACCGACTACACAACCACAGAATTTCCAATCGCTACCGACGCTCCTCATAAGGTGAACAAGGGTGCAAACCGTGTGATTTTCGACAACATCAAGGTTTCATACAATGCCATTTCATCAGCCATCACCGATGTGACCGCTGCTAAGGAAGTGAAGGTTCGCAAGGTGATTGAAAACGGTCAAATCTACATCATCGCCGGCGACAAGAAGTACAACTTGATGGGCGCAGAAGTGAAGTAACTCTGCCTCACACAGATCCCACGGATCTCGCAGAATTTCTGTTGTGGGCGTTAAATCCCACAGATAGTTTCCGCAGGGCTCTGAAAAAATAATACACCCATTAAATCCAATTTGCGGATTTAATGGGTGTATTATTTCGTCCTTCGTTAAGCCCTTCTATCTTTATTCCCTATCGGCATCAGGTGGTGTGTGGTAGATAATTGCGAAATAGCATAAAGTGGAAGGATTCTCACGTGCCTTACAGCATCGTTGTCTTGATTGTCAACATACTCCTTGCCATAAAGAGTTGCACAAGTTGTTGCTAAAGTATCCAAATCCGACAAATAATTCGCACCAAAACACTCAAATCCGACAAATAATTCGCGCTAAAATATCCAAATCCGACAAATAATTCACGCTAAAATATCCAATTCCGACAAATAATTCACGCCAAAATATCCAAATCCGACAAATAATTCGCACTAAAATATCCAAATCCGACAAATAATCCACACCAAAACACTCAATTCCGACAAATAATTGTAGGCTTCAACAAAAACAATTCCAACATCACCATCGAAAGTAACCATATTCAGAAGTCCACAAAAAAGAAGCCCAATCCGCCCAAAAAGCCACCGCTTGGAAAAACGCCTCCACGCCCCAAAAACGCCACTAAACCACCCAAGAAAGATGCCCAACCACAGCAATTCCATATAAAATGCGAATGGCATCACAACCAATAAAGCAAAAATCCCCGGAGGTCATCTCCGAGGCAATGCGTTAATGTGTTGCCGGCCATTTTTGACTTTCAGACATAATAATTAATCTTTTTGAGGCTCGAGTCATAGCCACATAAAAATTTTCCTTGTCCTCAATCTTATGTGCATCTATTATAATTACATCTTCAAATTCAAACCCCTTTGTTAACAATGTCGTTCCTATGCATTTTCCATCAACTTTACGTCCTACTATTCTAACCTTATTACGGTTTTGAGCCATTCTTTCGGAAATTGTGTCATTTGAATGCATTTTTAGAATACTCATTATCGAATAAAGTAATTCTGGTCTCTTAGGAGAGAAACGTAAATTGTATCTCAGATATGATATGAATTTATAAAGGTTATATGCCGTTCGATCGATATATAATGTTTCATAAAGAGATTTTAGTTCTGCAGATTGTTCCTTAACTGTGTCATCTTGCCTTTTCTGCTTGACACTCTTATCATTGAACCACTTTTGTATATCTCCTTTGTTAAAGGAACTTTTTATTAATATTTCTTTTAGTGCTTGTATAAATGTTTTTGTAACAGATGATTTCGTAAAATTATCTATTAGTTGAGCAACTACATAAAATGTTTTATCATCAATAGCTTCAATAAGTGTAAACTCTCGAGAGAAATCAAATCTAACCTTGTTACTGGCTCGTGCTTCTATACTATATTCAAAGCCATTAGGATATAGAACCAACAAGCTTCTACTTTTAAGTTCTTGAATAATTCTATATAAATTTTGATAAAAATCATCCAAATTTGATGATGTTTTTATAAATTCCACACCACAAAGTTTATCCAAATGGATGTTTTCTGAAGCAATCAATGAAGCCCGTAAAATCTTAGTCATATCGCCCAATAGCTTATTGTTACCTTCTTGATACCATCTCCAAGGTGTTTGAAGGAAGTCAAATATTTTAAAATCCGAAAAATCTGTATCGAAATTTAAAATACCATCGTTGTTATTAAATCTAAAAATTGCCTGTAGAGGGTCTGCAAGTGTATGGAGAGGATTATATTTGGCTAAATTGCTCAAAATTATATGTTGCTTGGTTGAACAATCTTGATATTCATCAACAAAAATATGGCTATATGTGTTGCTTAATATTATTTGAACAAGTTTAAGATTGCTAATAATGATAGCTTCTTCATTTATTTTTGGGAAATTAGGTCTACCATCTTTTGTCGGTGCTGGTAAACTTCCATTAAATGAACTAACTAATTTCTGAGTAAAGCCAGAGATAGTTGTGATTTCAACCAATCCTTTGAAATTAATTTCAGAACATTTCTTTTTAATGGAAGCAACTCCCGCATGAGTATGGGTTAATATTAGAATACGCTTAGACACAATCGGCAATAGTGTCGATAAGCAATTGGCAAGAAATGTAGTTTTACCATATCCTGCTGGTGCAACAAGTAAGCTTTTGTTACTATTTAAAAATGCCTCTATTTGTTCACCCATTCTAATAAACTTGTTAGACGTTGATGAAGAACCGTATTTTGTGGTATGAGACCTGAATCCAATCCTTTAAAAAGAACGTTCGCAAGAGCCTGTGCTTTATCAATATCTTTATACCAACTATTTGACTTAGCAGCCTTTCCAATGTCTTCTCGAAGAGCATCAATCGTATGTTCGTCCATATCTTCCAATCCTCCTGACGTGATTTTCAATTCGGCATTTATATTTCTGCTCGGATTTAATGATTGAGCTAAGGCAACCAATTCAATAATTAATCTATGCGAAACATCTTTGAAAATCTGTTGCTCCAAACAATTACCGACATCCCATCTGATAACTGTTGCTCCAGCCTTTTCTGCTAACAAAAACTTATTCTCAATAGTCGGTACATCATTGTCACATAATATACAAACATCAATGTTTTGTTCGCATAGCAAAGCAGCATTTCTATAAAACGTATCTCCACCATTACAATTAGCGAAAGCAATTCCTTTTCTACTGAATCCCCAACCGTTACTTCTCTGAGTATCATCCAAAGCTCTCAAAAAGCCAGATTCAGTTTTGCCCTCGCATAAAATCACTCTCTTTGCAAAGAAGATTTCGGGAATAGTTCTTAACATCGATGCAAAACAATTATCAAAAGTCCAAACTCCAGTATGATCAGGCATCACTCGTAAGAGTTGGCTGTATTTACATTCGCATACTACGTGCCGTGAATGAGTTGTCAAAATCATTTGACCGCAGTTGTTGTTTTTATATAGCTGTATTATGCTTAATATTCTGTCTGGTTCAAGACCTTGCTCAATTTCATCAACGAGTACGATACCTCCTTGTTTGGTTAATTCTAATTGAATTGCCATAGAAATAAGACGTTTCGAACCGTTTCCTAATAATCTACAAGGTTGATTATCTTTGTGTAGACCAACGTTGCGAAGTGTGAAGGCATTTTCTTTGTAATCCAATTGAGCATTAAATATTTCCCCATCAATTCCAAGTTTGTTCGCACTAATCTTTACTCGTTTTGCAGAATCATTAAATTCTTCAAAAGAAGATATTTCTTTCCCTTTTAGGAATGCACCTCGAACAACTGTAATCATTCTATGATTAATAGCATCCCTTTCTTCTCTTGTGTTATTTGCAAGAGAAATTAATGGAGATTGTCGATGATAAGAAAACTGCAAATCATAGGTGTCTGCAATCATAAAAGATTTAAATAATTCTCTATCCTTGCTGTGTAATTCAATGTCAGGAACACCATCTCTACCACTCACGACATACCATTTAGGTTCAAGGGTTTCATCCACAATTAGTCTCAATGTAATCAATGGAATGTCACTTTCGCAATCATTGCGAATATCAGAAGATATATTACCATCTTTCCGTAATAATTTATAATTAAATTGAATTGTATCTAATGAAAGAAAATCATCAGATAATTCAATTATATCCCCTTCAATTATTATTGGTTCAGATACGTTCCCATTATAAAAATCCCAGTCTGTAAACGTATAATTCCACTGTGGACTTAAAAGAGCATCAATAGCTTTTAGAATTGAACTTTTACCAGAATCTCCTCTACCGATTAAGACAATAAAATGCTCATCACCAAACGATGCGTTAAAATCTTTGAAACATCTGAAATTTTTTATGCGAAGATTTAGTATTCTTGCCATATTGATTTTTTTAATTAGAGCGTTTTATTTCAAATCTCCATTTGAATAGCGCACAGCCAGTCCGATAGCTTTGCCGAGGAGCGGTGGTACGGCATTGCCTATTTGAACCAATTGCTTGTTCTTTGGACCCTCGAAGATAAAGTCATCGGGGAATGATTGCAAACGAGCCATTTCGCGAGCGGTAAGAACTCGTGGCAACTTCGGGTGTATATTCACTCCGCCATGGTTTTCCTTAATCGTACACGATGCTTCGTTCCACGGACATTTTTTCCAAGCGTCAGAATAACCTTTATAGAGGCTTTGTCCCTCTGGCAATTCAAGCATACGCTGAGCCATATCCGGGCGGTGCTTTGTCGGTACATGGTTGAATGCTTTATTCTCTGGCATATCCATAAGATCGACTATAGCCGCACCTGTAGTGATATATTGTGTCGGTTGGAGAATTGGCTTTGAGTGATAATTCTTCAAACCTTTGCGGTTACCGATGAAAATTACACGCTCTCGCTTCTGAGGGGTATAATAGTAATTAATTATATTCATTTTAGAACCTCATTAGCAGTCAATAAAGCTATCTTACATCTTACGTTATGAACCAAACTTTCCAACAAATCAATGTAGCACCATGCAAAATTAGTTACTTCCATTTCTTTGATTGGCAACATCTGATATGCTTTTTCTCCACAACAACTTGCGACTCCAATTAAGCTAACTTCCGTTTTATGGAATTTAATTTCAATGTTTTTACTATTATCGTCATGAAGTCTTCCGACATAAGTTTTTTCGCCAGAAAGAATACTTCGAATGTCAGAAACAAGATTATTCATCTTAAACACATCAGATATTGAACAATAAGTACTACTGTCAGCACAAATTGACCCAACCACTTGAGCATCTATATTTTGTAAACTTTTCATTGTATTAAACAGTTTTCTCTGTGGAATTTAAGATATTTGAAATGCTGTTCTTCAACTGTTACTAAGCGAATATGACCATCTATACCTAAGATAGTCCTTTCTGACTTTGGAAATTCTTTAGAGAATAATATCCTCCCATTATTGTCAAATGCAATAAATCCCAAATCAAACAACTTGTCATAGTTCGGTGTCAATAGCAGTCCATTAAAAACGTCTAATCGTTCTTCATTGCTTGCTGTTCTCCAAGGTTTTATATGTGATGCTATCAAGATGTTTGTAAGTCTGCATCTTGTTATGGAGCACCCTGACCAATATGAAATCAACTGCTCTCGAAACAATCCTTGTCCGATTCGAGACTTTATTATAGCGTTTTTTTCGGTCAGAGTTATTGAATTGTCTTGTTGACCTCCTGTTCGGCACGAATGCGGTCTTTCGGAGTGGTCATTGTGCCATATACGAACAAGTTGCCGTTCATATTGAGGCTAACGCTTTCGAGCGGTTTGCCGGCTGCGTTTAGTACATAAGTGCGTTTCAGAATGTACTTTTGCTCAATGCCGAGCACCTTGCCGACGAAAGTAATTTGTAGCATTATTTCCGGCTTAACATTGCCTAGCGCACCCTGGTTGAGCAGTTCCATAAAGTGCTCACGGTTTTCTATTTTCAAACCATATAGGGCACCGCTGATTGCTTCAAACAGAGTGGTTTTACCGCCACCGTTTGAGCCTCCGATAAGAATTATCGGACACTCCTCATCGACTGTCAAGTCGAGGTCGAGGTCGAGATAGGTCTTGTAGTTGCTGACTTTAATTCTCTGTATTAACATAACGGTCGGTGTTTACTGTTTGATTTTTTGAATGGCAGCACGGATAATTTGTTCCGTTGCTGCATCTTCAATCTCTATTACGTCCACTTTTTTAGCGTGATAGGCTTTGAGAATTTCTTCACTAAGCCATTCAAAATCTATTTGCTCGGCATCGCATATTGCCTCAATCATAGAGAGGTCTTCTTTGCGTATGCCGTAGTGCAGAAATTTGTTATCTAATCCCTTTGCCATAGCGTTAAGCGTTTTGTGGATAGAATGAGTCCCAGTTAGTAAGTTCGGTAGTATTGGCTATGTGAAGTTTTGAATATAGCCAGTTGCTACCTTGTTGAATGAGGATACCGCCAAAGAGCGGCTGCTCGTTGGTGGAGTACTTTGCAATATAGTCAATGAGCGCGTTGTGCTTTTGGGGAGCAAACATATCGCTTCCAGCACTCTTTGTGTCAAATAAATAAATGTTTCCGTTTTTCATGCGCACCACAAAGTCCACATAGAAAAGAGCTTTTGCGCCATCTTCTTCTTGCAGGTATTCAATGGCGTAGTGCTGCTTTCCCTTGTCGCCGTTTTTATACCACCAGTCGATATATTGTGCGTTGGCTTCAAGGAAATCCGCAAAAGCTTTTTCCGGATTTGATACAGCATTAAGTTGCACGAAAGGAAGTAGAGCGTGGTTTTCAGCCAATTCTATATGGTTAGAGTCGCTGTCATAAACTCGTTCCTCAGGCACACACCATTGGTATTCAACAAACTTCCTTGCACCTGCGGCTTTCTGTTTGGCTATTTCACGCATCTTTGCGTATTTCTCCAAAGCTTTGTCAATAACGCGGTCGAATTTCGGACGGTTGTCGTGATACAACACCACTTTTTTAGCATCAGTTTCAAAGATGCCGAAGTAGTCGGCTATCATTTCGAGCAGATAACCGGCAATCTTGTCGGTTCTGCCTTTCGATTCAAACTGATGCCCCTTTTGGTCGATGTAGTCAAGGAAAACTCGGTCGATTTCCGACGACTTTCTTGCATATTTCACTTGTTCTACGTTAAGCGTCTGCACTTCGTTTTGGAAGTGTACGTTTTGCGGGATTTCAATGTTGATAGTCTTAACGTCGAGCCTCAAAGAGTTACTTCTCGTAACACGGAGGCGGTTTTCATTGACAACTTCGTCGTCACTTTCTGGAATAGGAGTGAAATCTTCATCGCCGTTCAATTCCGCGAGTTCAGCAAGTGAGAACAGCCCTGCACCTTGCATAAGTTTGAAGAAGTCGAGTGCTACATCATACAGCACTTTGCGGAAGTCGGGACCAAGATAGTTACGAGTAATGTTCGGTCGGTCGGAGTAGCACGACGGTAACGAAACATTTTTCAAATCTTTGCGGCGATAGGCTACAATTGTGTTTTTCACAATGTAGTCGGCATCTGCAGTAACGATTTGTATCTTGTCTTTGGCAATGTCGGTATATACGTAGCCGTAGTTCAAGATGTCGTTGCTGTAATGCTTCTGTTCCGGCATACGCAAGATGCGTCCTACGGTCTGTATGGTGAATGTAGCACTTTGAAGTTTACGGAAGATGAGCAGCACTGATGCTCTGGGACAGTCCCAACCAAGTGCGATTGCTTCTTTAAAAAGTAGCACTTGTGCCATATTATCGGGCTTTTCGAGGTTTGCAAGATTGCTTTTTTCACCAGCGAGCCACACTGCAAGGCGACCGTTTTCCTCGGTGATGTCGCACATCATACGAAGGAATGTTTTCACTTGTTCTGCCACAGCCTCGTCTTCCGAAGTCATAGATTCGCCTGTGTCGTTAGGCAACTGAATGAGTAAAAGCGGATTTATATTCACGCCAATAGCTTCATACGCTTTGGCAAGTTGATTTCGCTTTGCAAGAGCCGCTTTGATAAGACTTTCATTAAGGCGAAGTTCATCGCTGAAATTAAGTTCAATTTCAGGGTTGAGCACCACTTCTTTCTTAATCATTTCAGCTTCTATAACCTCGCTTCGATAAACCGATACTTTTTCGCGTGGGTTGGTGGTTTTTGGAGTCGCAGAAATGCGTATCTCAATTTTAGGGTTTATTTTTTCAAGGACCTGTGCCGATTTGTCGGCTGTTTTTGACCAGAACATGTGTTCCTCGTCTATTATGGCAATAATAGGCAGTCCGAATTCCTCTTGCGTCTTGCGCGTGATTTCGTAAAGCGAAGCACTGTTTTCGCTATCTCGAACAATCACGTTGTTTTTCTTGTTGATGCTTTCCCAGTTCACGAAAAGAATTTCTCCGGGCTGTATGCCCTCGCTTTGGTCAAGCTCATCAAACATTACAGGTGTAAGTTTGCGAGTTTCTGCAAATGATCCTTTCAGTGAGCGATAACTCTGAATGTGCAGTTGCCGTGGGGCAAACCATATAAATGCGCACTCTTGATATTTACTGCCACCTCTGCTATTCATCTCGTCAATGAGCGCGGCTAGTGCTTGACAGGCCATAACAGTCTTGCCAGCACCTGTTGGTGCCTCAAAAACCAATTTTTGTCGGCAGCCGCTATCGTTAAGCAGTCGGATAGTCTTGTCTACAAGTTCATTGACGGCTCGTTGTTGATATTGCATTGTTTTCATGCTTCACCTCCTTCCTCTGTAAAGTCGAAAATAGTGCCTTCACTCTCTTGCTTAGGCTCTGCTGGTTGTTCTTCGGCAGCAATATTTCGGTCTTTTATTTTCGGTAAAATTCTTTTATATGTGTTGTAGATTGCTTGTGGCAAGGCACAAAGTTGCACTTTGTCTGCAACGTCTTCAAACTCTGCTTCCCATGGGTCTTCGCTTGGAGAAAAAACATACACTTTGATAGGGTCAGCGTAGTCGGTCGATGCGATAAGCGGCACGAGTTTTGCGATGGCTTCTTCTCGGTAGATGACGAGCATCTGCCGTTTGCCATCGTCAAAGAAGCGGAACACACCTTTATATGTTTGCTGTCCTGCAAAATGTTTTTTCTCTGTATATAAGTCTTCTTTTATGCAGAGCATATCGGTGGAGAGATTAACGAGGCGACGCATATTTTGCACCGAGCGGCTGCGACCTACGAAAGCGGTGCGGTAGTAGCGGAGATTGTTGTTGTGAAGTCCTTCCACAGCTTCACCGTTCGGCTTAGTGTAGCCGTTAATCACTCGCTTGTTACGCTCGTAAGTTACGTTCTCGCAGATGCCATTTTCGTTGTTGGTGCAGAGAATGCAAGTGCGTTTGCCGCCGTCCTCTGCATTAAGCTGCATCACAGCGTGAAGCGTTGTGCCACTGCCGGCGAAGAAGTCAAGAATTTTGATGTCAGCATCAAACCAAAAAGGCATTTTTGTAAGATATGTTATAAGGCTTGTAGGCTTTGCATAATCAAACGATACTGGTAAATCAAAACCAGAAATCTCTTTTTGTGCATCCTCATTGGTTCCAACATTAACATCTTCATCTATTATATTAGAAGGCACTTTAGTCGATTTTGTTGATTTCTGGAAACGAGGAGAGAATTGACTTGATTTAATCAAAAAATATGTTCCCTCTGAAACTTCATTTTCAAGATTTGATTGGCACCATTTAAAATTGCCGACAGCTCTAAAATCGTTGGCATTTACACCATCAATAACTGTTATTTCATCAAGTAATTCAATCTTATAAGATGATTTATTAGTATATTTACCATCAGGAATGTTAAAATGAACTGTACCCGTAGGAAATGAGAGAACTCTTCTTGGATTTCCAGAATTAAGTAAAGGAGCATCGCCTCCATCAACATAACCTTGAGCAAAAGTCCTTTGTGGAATAGCTTTCTTTTGATAGCATAGAACAAATTCCAGTTTTCGTCTAATCTTATAGGACAATGCTGGAGGTGTACTTGTGCGTTTCCAAAAGAATGAGCCAACAAAATTAGACTCGCCGAACAAATCAGCGCTATCGCATAATATTTTGAGATTTGCTTGCTCGTTTTCGTCAATTGAAATGAAGATAACGCCTCTGTCAGAAAGCAGTTTTTTGGCTATTCGGAGACGTTTCGACATAAACGACAGCCATTTCGAGTGGCGGTAGCTGTCCTCGGAGTCGACGTAGGAGTCGTTATAGATAAAGTCTTTGTTCCCGGTATTATAAGGAGGGTCTATATAGATAACGTCGATTTTTCCTGCGTGTGTGTAAGCAAGCGTGGAAAGTGCTTCGAGGTTATCGCCCTCGATGATGATATGATTAGGAGCATCGGAATTATCGCTTATAATTGCTCTGTCGCTTACTTCAGTAAGCACCGGCAATTCTTCTCGCAGACGTTCTTCCACATCTTCGGGCTTGTCTTCCCACACAAGACCATAGGTTTTGCTCTCACGAAGCAAGCCGAGAAGTGCGGCTCGTTCATCATCATTGATGCCATCGAGCGTCTGCACTCGTTCTATAAGTTTTATTCTGTCTTCTGCTTTCATGTTAAGTAAGAAAGTTTATGATATGTTTAACCGATTAAGGCATTTGTATAATCAGTATTTATGTATTTAACAACAAAGTTACGAAATAATTTTTAACCAAGATGCCGAAAACTATATGTTTAAGGGCATACAAAGTATAGATTTTGTGGATTTGCAGTTTTCCACTATAAAGTTACAGCAGTAGATGAGCGAAAATCGGGCACAACAATGTTAATAATTGCTGTGCATTATAAAATTCCGCTTGTTGAGATGCTGAAAGCTTCCCTATGCGGAAATTTTTCCGCTCCTATGTAGAGAGTGTCGAACATCCGCGTCCGATTTGCAGGTGGAGAGTGGCGAGGGAAGCAGATTCGTCCGAAGCAATAGTGCCCACTCCACTCTCCGCTACGTCGTTCCAATAAACCACCAATCCAATCTCTAACCTCTAATTTCTCACCTCTAATATATAATCGATGGTTTCGGGGTGGGTGGGGATGGTGAGGGTGAGGGTTTTGTCTTTGGATTGCTTGAATGGGAGTTTTTGGGTGGTGCCGAACACTGATACCGATTTCACTTTGCTGTTTAATGTGAGCGTGAGTGGTTTTCCTGCCAAAGCGTTGTCGGTGATGTGCACATATTGCACGTTGCCCTTACGGGTGATGGCGCCCCATGGTTGTGGCATCATATCGCCAGCGGTGGTGCCGTAGATGGTCTCGCCGTATTCACGAAGCCACTTTCCCACACCTTTCAGGCGTTCGAGAGCGATGGCAGGGAGTTCGCCATTAGGTTGAGGGCCAATGTTGAGCAGCAAGTTTGCGCCCTTGCCCGAAGTGTTGATAAGCAGTTGCACAATCTGCGCCACCGACTTATAGTTTTGGTCCACCACCTTATAGCCCCACATGCCGTTCATCGTTTGGCAAGTTTCCAAAGGCAAACGGCTCACCGATGCCGCTTTTTCCACAAATCCGGCGGTGTTTTCGCCAGGCAGGTCGCGCTCAAAAATCTGAATATCCTCACCGTCCTTAATCGCCTCGTGGTGGTTGTTGCCAATCAGGCACGCAGGTTGCAGGCGGTGAATCATATCGTATTGCGGACGAAGTTGCCAGTCAAACGGAATAGAGTCGCTATCGTGGTCCCAAAAACCGTCGAACCAGATGGCACCAATCTTGCCGTAGCGAGTGAGCAGTTCGGTGAGTTGCTTGTTCATAAAGTCGTAATAGTGCGCCCAGTTGGCATTTTCGGGTTTCTTGCCTGTGCGCAAACCGGTTCTGCCGGCAGGATAGTCCTCGCGCGTCCAGTCGATATGCGAATAGTAGAGGTGCAAACGCATGTCGGCATCGTGGCACGCGGCAGCCAGTTCGCCCACCACATCGCGGTGGAATGGCGAAGCATCTGCGATGTTATAGTCCGACGCATCAGTTTTCCACATTGAGAAGCCATCGTGATGGCGTGTGGTGAAACAAACATACTTCGCTCCTGCGTCTTTAAACGCCTCCACCCACTTTTTTGCATCAAAGCGGTGAGGGTAGAATGCGTCGGCTGCTTTCGCATATTCGTTGCGGTCGGTGCCTGAATTTTGCAAATACCACTCGCCTTGGGCAAACATACTGTAGATGCCCCAGTGCAAAAATATACCAAATTTCATGTCGGCAAACTCGGCGCGCGAACGCAAATTCTCTGCCGAAGGCTCGTAGGGAGCAGTTTGAGCCACGCTTCGACCACCGACGCAAGCCAGCAACAGTGCCAAAGCCATCAACTTTCTCAGTCTCATAAGCATTAAAAATTCATGTAATGGTGTAAAAAAACATTGTCATCCGCAAAAATACACAAATTCCCGATATTTGCCATAAAAAAGTCAACAAGTCTACGAGTCAACAGGTCAACAAGTGTGGGAAATTTAGGCATTATGAAATGGAGATTTTGAATCGGTGGGGCGAAAATTTCGGGAATCGGGGGAAATCGGTTATCTTTGCAGAATATTATCTACAATCCATTATGACAAACATTAGACTAAAACTTTTTTCACTTGCCACAATTATTGCTTTTTCAGCCCTCAACGGCTTCGCTTACAGTGTGGCGAAAAGTGAATTTCGCTCGGCGTGGGTAGCCACTGTGTGGGCTCTCGACTGGCCTACCACTGGTAAACCAGCCGAAACCCAAATGGCAGAGCTCGACCGTATGCTCGACTCGCTCGCCAACAACAATTTCAACGCAGTAAACTTCCAAGTTCGCTCCATGTGCGACGCCATGTACAAATCAAGTTACGAGCCATGGTCGAGTTATCTGACCGGCACCCGTGGCAAAGACCCAGGCTTCGACCCTCTGGGCTATGTGGTGGACGGATGCCACAAGCGCGGTATGGAGTGCCATGCATGGGTGAACCCCTACCGCTTCTCCACTGGCGCAAACTGGGACACCGAGTTGGACCAGGAGTTGAAGAATAGCGGTCACTTACTCTCGCACAACAATGGTCAAACCACCACCACAATCCTCGACCCTGCACAACAGTGGACCATCGACCGCATTGTGAATGTGTGCCGCGAGATTATCACCAACTATGATGTGGACGGCATTCTCTACGACGACTATTTCTATCCCAGCGGCATTCCCACCAACAGTTCGGCTGGCGACTACTCGGAATGGAAAAATTCGGGTACAAGCCTGAGCTTCGGCGACTGGCGACGCGACAACGTGAACCGCATGGTGAAAGCCGTTTACGATATGATTCAAACCGTGAAGCCATGGGTGCGCTATGGCATTTCGCCTGCTGGCGTGGCTTGCTCCAACAGTTCAGTGGCGAAGAAATACGGTATCGACCCATGTCCTGGCAGCGATTGGCAATACAGCAGCATTTTCTCAGACCCTATCGCATGGTATCAAGCCAAGACCATCGACTACATGTCGCCACAGGTTTACTGGACCAGAGGCAACAGCGCAGCCGACTACGCCAAAATCACCCCCTGGTGGGGAAAGGTGGCGCATAAGTTTGGCCGCCACGTGTATATCTCTCACAGCCTTGAGTCGCTCACCGGCGCAAGCAAGGGAGAGATGGCTCCAGCCACAAAGGCAAGCGGTCCCAACAGCACCTCTTACGACGAATATGTGGCTCAGGTGGAAATGAACCGCGAGACCAACTACGACAACGCCCCAGGCAGCATCTACTATTCATGCAAATACCTCTATAACCTCGGCGCAAAGGAATCGTTTGCCCACTATTTGAAGCGCACCGTGTATGCCTACCCTGCGCTTCCACCAGCCATGACATGGAAATCGGCAACCAACCCCGGCACCGTGTCGAATGTGAGCAAGGTGGCTTACGACCTGTCGTGGACGGGCTTCGACAATGTGCGCTACACCGTGTATGCCGTGCCCGAATCTGTGCCACAATCCGAATTTAAGAAAGATGTGCAATATCTGCTCGGCATCACCTACGACACCCGATACGCCATTCCCGAAAACTACCGCACCGGTTATCAATACGCCATCTGCGTGCTCGACCGCTACGGCAACGAATACACCGCCAAGTTCCTCGGCGCGCAAGATGCCACACTGGATGCCCCTGTGCTGATTTCGCCAGAGGAAGGCGCGAAGGTGAGCGACCCATTCACATTCACTTGGCACAGCGTGAAGGGTGCTTCGCAATATGCTGTGGAGATTGCCGACGATGCCGACTTCAAGCATGTGACCCACACTTTCGCCACGACCGACACCACCGCCGTTTCCACCTCGTTTGAGGGCGTGAGCAGCGATGTGAAGCACTATTGGAGAGTGCACGCCTGTGCGCTCAACTTCAACGACGGTATCAGCGCAGCACGCGCGTTCACTCCTCACCGCCTGGAAGTGACCTATCCAACCAATTTGATGCAAGATGTGCCCAACGCCCCCACCATTCTCTGGTCCAACACTGGCACCGATGAAGTGAAGGTGGAAATCAGCGCCGACGAGAATTTTGCTGACGGCAAAACCGTGTTCAGCGGCGTGAGCACCGAAAATAAAATCGCTGTACCGCTCTACATTCTCCACTCTGGCACACGCTATTATGTGCGCATCACCCTTGGCGACGAGGTGAGCAAAACTGTGGAGTTCACCACCGTTTACGGTGAATCGGTAGCACCAAAGTTTGTGACCCCTGCTTCCAATGGTGCCACGCTCAACAGCAACCAGCGAATTGAACTCGAACGCCAAGTGGCAGCCGAAAACATGATTGTGGAAATCAGTTCGTCAGCCACATCATGGGGACGCGCAAGATTCGTTGAAACAATGAAAAATTATCAAAACGCCACCACCCTCACCCTCGGCGAACTGAAGGTGAACAATGTGCTGCTCGAAGATGGCAAAACGTATTATGTGCGTGCCAAATCGTCGTACATCGACACAGGCGGCACACTCCGCGCCACCGACTACGGCGCCACACGCTCATTCGTGTATAAGAAGGTGGCTAAAATTGGCGACGTAAACGGCGATGGCACAGTAGATGTGTCCGACGTCACCGCCCTTATCAACCAGATTCTGGGCACCGCATCGTTCCCCACCGAACTCTGCGACCTCAACGCCGACGGCGTAATCAACGTGTCAGACGTCACCACCCTCATCAACCAGATTCTGAAATAACCCCTCAAAAAATAACAATCCTCACCCAAAAGTGGGAACGGCACATCCACACCGTCCCCACTTTTTTTGTGCAGTAAGGTTTTTAATCCGGGGTTAAAATTTGTGAAAATGGGGGTGGAGTTAAACCAAGGTGTTGATGGGGGAGTCTAAAGTGCAAAAGGAATTTAAAACCAGTACATTTGCTTGTACACAATACTATATGCTTATGACAACTCTTTCACTCCGCAACTCGATACTTTCGCTCATGCTTATCGGTGGCATGGCAGTGAGTGTGAACTCTTTCGCACAAGGCCGTCGCGGTGGATTTGGTGGCAATCGCCAAAGCCCTTCCGTGCAGCAAAGTAGGGCCACAGCCACTGAAAGGCGCTCTACTGCCCCACAGAACCGTTCGTCTTATGGCAGGTCGAATGTCACGCAAGGTCGTTCAACAGCCACACCACAGCGTTACGAACGTGCCGCCAGTAGTTCGGCAGGACGTACTGCTGTGCAGGCGCAACGTGCTACACCACGTTCGGCAGAACGCACCACCACGCCCTCTAAGCGCAGCGACAATACCACACCACCACGCTACAATGCTGGTCCCACTCAAGACTATCGTCAGCAAAGTGTGGGCACAGTGCAGCAGCGTCCGGGTTATGGCACCGCCACACCGCCAAAGCGTAGCGATAACAGTGGGGTTCAGAGCGGTGTAGGCAACCGTTACAATGGCAACCACAACCGTGGCGACCGCCCAAACGGCAACAACTATGGTAATAACGGAAATCACTACGGCAACGACCGTGGCGACCGTCCTAACGGCAATTATGGCAACCACTACAGTGGACACCGTGACTATGGTAGGGACTACGATGGTCGTCGTCCAGGCTACCACAACCCACACCACAGCAATCCTCGTGGCTACGACAACCAGTTCAACCGCCGCTACCACGATTACTATCGCCACAACAGTTGGAGTTGGAGCCACCCATGCCGTCCACCATATCGCCCATGGCGCCCAACACCTTGGGTAGTGCATCGCCCAGTGGTTCCAGCAGGATGGGTATGGTATAGTTCGGCACCACGCATCTACCGTGTGCTCGGCATTCAGTTCGGCACAGTGTTCTCGGTGTCAATCAACCACTTGTTCACCTACGGCTACAATATCGACGGCTACTACGACAATGTGATTTATCTCCGTGATGTGCCAATGCTCAACTACAGTTGGCCTAACGTGATGCTCAACTACGCGCCTGGCGGCGGACTTGCATCGGCAATGTTCAGCAATTCGTTTGCATTCCGCGACCTTGCGATGTACAACCGCCTCTACAACACACTCTGTGGCACCTATGGCAGCCCAGTAGATGCGCGCACCACTCCTTACGAGGGTACCGTGAGTTGGTGGGGTGGTGAAGGTCAAGGCTATGTCACCCTCACTTACTACACCGACCAAAACGGCCGCTTCTACACCAATCTCACCATAGGTAATTGAAAAACGGATAATGCAATATGCATCATAATGCCTTCGGTGTGTTTCAATGCAAACAGCAATGTATCAACGCATTGGAAACATGCCGAAGGCATGTCCCTACGTTATGGCGTTATCGTTTTGGGGTTTAATAGTTCATTAGGTCGATGCAATCGCCCTCGTTAGCCAATCGGGTGGCGGGGAACACTTCTTGCGCTTGCTGGAGAAGGGGGCGCGCGTCGGTATAGCGCGAACTGTAGTGGCCCAAGATGAGTTGCTTCACACCAGCCTCTTTCGCCACCATGGCGGCTTGGCGTGCCGTGCTGTGGAATCGCTGACGCGCTTGCGCCTCACACTCATCGCCATAAGTGGCCTCGTGATACAACCAGTCCACGCCCTCCACAGCCTGAATCACTCGTTCGCTGTAAGTGGTGTCGCTGGCGTAGGCGTAACTCACCGATGCATCGGCGGCGGTGGTCAATTTCTCGTTCGGAATCACCACCCCGGCAGGCGTAACGTAGTCCATGCCCTGACGCAAACTATTCATAAAATGCTGCGGCACCTCAAAGGCTCGCACCGCCTCGGCATTCACATGCCGCATCTTCGCCTTTTCCTCAAACACGAAGCCCACGGCTGGCACACGATGGCGCAACGGAAACGTGCGCACCGTGATGGCAGAATCCTCATAAATCACACGGGGCTCTTTCGTGATGACATTGAAACGCAACTCGTAGCACCTGTCGCGGCAGAAATAATCCATCATGCTGCGAAACATTTCCGCGCCGTCCTCAAAAATATGCACCGTCACGCTGCTCGACTTCTGAAGTAGCGCCAGAGTAGATAGCAATCCGGGCAAACCGAAACAGTGGTCGCCATGCAGATGCGAGATGAAAATGTTGGTCAGTCGGGCAAATTTCAGTTTCCGCCTACGCATTTCAAGTTGGGCGCCTTCGCCACAGTCAATCATCATCACATTGTCGCGAACGTTCAGCACTTGCGAGGTGGGCAAATGGCGAAGCGTTGACGTGGCAGAGCCACAGCCGAGGATATTTAATTCAAATCGGGGCATACGGTTCAAATAGCGTTTGATATATGGTGCTAAGGTAGGTATTTTTTTCTGAAAACTCCGAAAATCCATAAATTTTCAATCATTTTGAAAAAATATTAAAAAAAATTGGAAAAACTCTTGTGCAAATCAATAAAGTGGTGTACATTTGTCGTAAGTTTTTTCATAGAATTAGATTTTTAAGGTTTAGTGTTAGTGGTAGTTGTGAAACTGCCACTAATTTTTTTGCCCCTACCACACCAATCCTCAACAACAATTAGAATTATTCGAAGAATTGAAGGTTCAGTGGAAAATTACTGGGGATAGATTATGCATTGTTGCCGAATCATGAATTGAATCAAAAACAAAAAACATAAATAACAGCCTTGGAGCAACGTGGAATGCTTCGCATTTGGCGGTGCGACTGTGCGCTTTGCGTCATTGGAAACGAGTTTCCATGCCGCCAACCACACAATCCCTCCGCCACCCTCTTACGAGGGCTCACCACATTGCCCCAAGGATAAAAACCGCTCGCCGTTTCACGGCGAAAAACCCCTGATGATAAAATTATTTCTTGGTAGGAGACAATGTCAATCTCTCAAATCAATACACCATAGCATAGGAACATGCCTTTGGCAAGATTCCAATGCACTAATACATTACAGTTTACATTGGAAATATGCCGAAGGCATGTCCCTACGTTATAATCGAATGGATTTTCGATGCAATTAGAATTTGTTATCGTTGTTTTGAGGGAGTTCGTTCTTCTCATCGTCGGCGTAGGTGCCGTATTCGGCTTCTTCTCTACGCTTCTGGCGATAATACTCCTTTTTCTTCAGCACAAAATGCAGTGCCACGATGATGACGAGTCCTACGCCGATTACACCATAGTAGTGCCAATAATCACCATCTGCCAAACGCTCGCGCCCCAGCCATGCCATCAGGCATAGATACAGGAACAAGCACAGTGGCACGAATACCGACATCTTAATTTTGCTCTTCATTTTCTATCTCCTTTTTGTAGGGTGAGGTTTCGGGATTGAACTCACCTTGAATCAAATACTCATATATTTTCACACAAGCCCACGCATCGATTGCGGCATAACGCTGCTGCGAATCGGTGAGCGATTCACATTCCCAGTTGGTAAGGCGCTGCGATTTGCTGATTTTCTGATTAAAGAGAATAGCAAAAATTTTCTGTAGGCTAATGTCGCTGATTTTGTAGCGTCCCACCATCTTTTGGAGTTCAACGAATCCACCCGGAGCCACATCAGTCACTTTCGAGAGTTGGCGGAAATCGTCTTGAGTGGAAAGCCCAATCTTCAAGCAATGGTCGTCTGCCAAATAATCGGCAAGCACCTGCGGAACGCCAATCTTATTGACCCTGAAAAGAAAACAAATATCGGAAGTTGACAGCTGAATCAATGCCACCTTATGGTGCTCACCTTTTCTGAACGATGGGCGCGTTTCGGTGTCAAACCCTACAACATCGGCTTTGCGGAGCACTTCTACAGCCGCTTTCAATTGAAACATCGAATCAATCACCACCACCTTGCCTGGGAACACCACCTGTGGGAGCGAATTAACCTCGGTTTTATCAATCGCAATCTTATACATTTGTCTTCTGTCTATATGTGGTTTTACTAAAAAACTCTGAAGCATAGTTGCTCCAGAGTTTCATATATAAAGTTTTGTTGGATAATCAATTATTTAAGAGCATCCTGTACCTTGTCGTTAGGAACCATGCGCTCAACAAATACATAGGCACCAGTCTTTTCAGAGCGTACCATCTTAATAACTTTGCTATATGTACGTCCTTCACCAGTTTGAAGGGTTGCAACTACTTTTTTTGCCATGATTCAAATATTATTATTTAATTTCCTTGTGGATAGTGTACTTCTTCAAATAAGGATTGAACTTCTTCAATTCCAAACGTTCTGTTGTGTTCTTGCGGTTCTTAGTGGTGATGTAACGTGACATTCCTGGCACACCGCTTGCCTTTTGTTCTGTGCATTCAAGAATTACTTGAACTCTATCGCCTTTAGCTTTTTTTGCCATGATTCTCTAATTACTTTACAAATGTTTTGATTTCTTTTAAGTTACCTTCAGCAGCAGCTTTCTTCAATGCTGCATCGAGACCGATACGGTTGATGATACGCAAACCTGCAGCTGACACGGTCAAGCGGATCCAAGTTTGTTGTTCAACCCAGTAGAACTTACGATTGAAAACGTTTACGTTGAATTTACGTTTTGTTCTTCTCTTAGAGTGCGATACGTTATTACCAGTAATCGCCTTCTTGCCTGTAATTTCGCAAACTTTTGACATAGTTGTGTTTAATACAATTTAAATGTTCAAAATTTATTTTTGATTACTCGACTCAAGACGGTTACTTCTACCTCGCAGTAGCACAATATCCATGGCCTAATGTGGTCCACCATCACTTCGCGAAGTGAGAAGGCGACGCGCTGTGTGGCTGCCATTGGGGCTAATAAAAATATCGTCCTACGCTTTACGCATTGCCTAAAGCATCACAGCAATGCATCGAAGTTTCAACGATCATGTCACAGAACAGGACTAACGGGAAGTCGTAGTACACTGCCTTGAAATCGACTGCAAAGATACACATTTTTTTTCATTCCACAAAACTTCTCTGCAATCAATCACGCATTTAACCCAAAACGGTCATTAAAAATCACAAACCCTAATGGCCGATTGAGGGTTAAGCACAAAAAAAAGGAACAGCGCATACGCCATTCCTTCTTTTTATGTAAGAGCTGAAAAGAGCTTCTTATTTCTTAGCAGCTTCGAGAGAAGCTTTGCGGAATTCCTTCATTTTCTTCTCGATTTCGAGAGAAGCCTTGCGGGCACGAGTACCAGCAGCCTTGTTTCCGTTTTCAACTTGAGCAGCAGCGTCCTTTTGGAATGCTTCGTAAGCAGCAGCGATTTGTTCTACTAATTCTTTCATTGTTGTTTCGTGTTATTGGTTAGTTAATAAAAAATTATCACGGCAAAGATATATAAAAAAATGATAAAATGCACAAACTTTTTGCGTAAATATGTGACTTCAACGCCTTTATTTCATGAAAAAACTCAATTTTTCAAGAAAAAAAGCGCGAAACACGGCAAAAAACCTCAAATTAACGTTGTTTTGCTATATTGGGCAGATTTATAGCACATAGCGTTGGTAACTTTGCAATACAATAAAGAAAATGCAAGAAAAATGGCTACCACACACAAAATCTCAAGCACCGACCTCATCATGGCTAATCTGAGCTGGAACGGTCGAACCATGGCATCAATCGCAAAGAGCAACTTCACATCTATCGACGACGTGGTGCGACTCATCACCACCATGGCAGGCAAATGCGTGGGGCTGGCAAAGCTCACCATTCGCAACAAGACACAAGGGTGGGCCATCAACATGGGCATCAGCACCGCCAGCAGCATGTCGATAAAAAACCTGATGAAGCCGATGCTTCCACAGAAAGGCACACAACTGTCAATTCCATTTTAATCCATGAAAAGCAAAACACCCTTTCGGCACGGCATTATAAGGGAAATGTCGTGCCGAATGTTTGGTGGTCTTATATTTTGTAAGTAATTTTGCAAAGTGACAACAACATCAAACAAAATACAGAAGAAATGAAAAAAGCAATGTTTTTCGCATGTGCAGCATTGTCGCTTGCAATGCTCTCATGCTCTGGCGGCGAAGCAAAATCGTCGGAAAATGCAGAAGAGGTAGTAAAAGAAGTGGAAGATAGCGCCACCATCATTGGCAAATGGGCAGATGCCTCACAAAAGGGCTTTGAACTGGTGGACGACAGCAGCGCCAAAACCATCGGTGGCGGCACCGAATATTTGGAGTGGGCTGTGAACGAAAATAACGACACCCTCACCCTCATCACCGCTACCGACACGCTGCGCTACGGTGTGCAGTTCAGCGGCGACAAGCTCACCCTCACCGACGGCGAAGGCAAGACCACAGAATACACACGCCAGTAATATCGGCACTCATTTTTCAGCATACAGGCGTTCACATTTTTGCGGACGCTTTCTTTTTGGGCTCAGTGGAAAATTTCTGGGGATAGATTATGCAATGTTGCCGAATCGTGAATGGAATCAAAAACAAAAACATAAAAAACAGCCTTGGGGCAAAGTGGAATGCTTCGCATTTGGCGGTGCGACTGTGCGCTTTGCGTC
>OIYS01000072.1_pt1 | contig 68977 bp, 55 predicted proteins | sample 1588271 | NCBI WGS metagenome assembly OIYS01 (sample SAMN03283286) | human gut metagenome | biome: human-associated habitat; material: feces | host: Homo sapiens | place: Peru | collected 2012 | reverse complement strand
AGAGCGCCTCCGGCGCGATCTCCTTGACGAGCGTGACGTTTTCATGCACGGTCAGCGTCGGCACAAGATTATAAAATTGAAACACAAAGCCGACCTACGCCGCGCGGTATTCCGCCAGCTCGTCGCGCGTCAGGCCGGAAATATCGCGCCCGTCGACGACGATGCTGCCGCCCGTCGGGCTGTCAAGGCCGCCGAGCAAGTTCAGCAGCGTGCTTTTGCCCGCGCCGCTCGGCCCAAGAATGACGATGAATTTTCCCTCCTCGAGGGACAGGTTCACATGGTCGAGCGCGCGGCACTCATGGTCGCCGCTGGTATAGACGCGGCTGACGTCCTTCATTTCAACAATTGCCATTTCTTAGCCCTCGTTTCTTTTCTCCTCGAGCTGCGTCAGCCGATCCTCCGGGATCGACGCCAGCAGCGAAAACGCCGCCGTCTGTGCGTCCTCAAGAGCAGGAAAACTGTCCTGCAGCGATTCGGACACGAGGCGGTAATATTTTCCGTACCGTGCGGCGATCTCATTGCCCCGGTCGGTGAAAAAGCAGGCGCGATAGGCGTCCTTCTGCACCAGACCGAGCCGCCGGAACGTGTTCATCATATTATGAACGCTGGGCTTGGAAAGCCGAAGCGCATTGGCAATCGCGCTGCATCGCACGCCGCTGCCATCGTGGTCCAGCTCCTTCATAGCCAGCAGATAGCGGATGTTGGAAGCAGTCAATACGATCGGTTCCTCCACAGGGGTCTACTCCTTTCCAGAATTGGGCGCCGCCGTTTTGGAACGCACGGCGCCGATCGAATTAAAGTCGGGAGGCGCAGAACCGAAATTCTGCGCCTCCGTTAAAAATCACTTTTTGTGACTGTGACAGGAGCCTGCCATTGCGCAGTGGGCACAATTGTTACCGCAGGTGGACTTGCCTTTCTTCTTGTCTCGCCGCATTCCGATGAGGATACCGACCACCATCAGCACAAGTGCCAGACAAATCAGGATTGTTGCAAGATTCTCAGAGATCCATGTTAACATTTCGGAAGACTCCTTTCGTTGGAAATCCGTTTCGCCGGTGCTCGCAGATGTGCGCCGGGAACGGGCCGCTCAGCCGGCGCGAGCGCGGCGGAGCGACTGTATGGCTCGATTCCCGTCAGACGCGCGCGGACAGCTTGGTCGCTTCCTTGTACTTCTTGATGAAGAGCATGTAGAGGATAGCGAGGAGTGCAATAACGGCGAAGATAAGACCTACAACGTTCAGGTTGCCGGTGAACGCGCCGCCGAACTGGTTAACCATGAGCGCGATAACATATGCGAAGCCGCACTGATATGCGATAGCGAACCAGGTCCACTCAGCGTTGTTCATCTCACGCTTGATAGCGCCGATAGCTGCGAAGCAGGGTGCGCAAAGCAGGTTGAATACGAGGAAGGAGTAACCGGTGACCTCGGTGAATGCCTGACCGATGGTCTGCCAAACGGTTGCGTCTCCGCCGCCGTAGAGGATACCGAGGGTGCCGACGATGTTCTCCTTTGCAACAAGACCCGTAATGGATGCGACAGCCGCCTGCCAGTTGCCCCAGCCGAGAGGTGCGAAGATAGGAGCGATAAAGCCGCCGATTTTAGCAAGGATGGAGAGCTCGATCTCGTCCTCAGCAAGCATTCTGAAGCCTGTATCGGTGAATCCGAAGTAGGTGGTGAACCATACAAAGATGGTCGAGAGCAGGATTATTGTACCTGCCTTCTTAATGAACGACCAGCCGCGCTCCCACATGGAACGGAGAACGTTGGAAACGGTAGGAAGGTGATATGCGGGAAGCTCCATAACGAAAGGAGCGGGGTCACCTGCGAACATCTTGGTCTTCTTAAGCATGATACCCGAGATAACGATGGCAGCCATACCAATGAAGTATGCGCTTGTTGCGACCCATGCAGAGCCGCCGAAGATAGCACCTGCTATCATGGAGATGAAAGGAACCTTTGCGCCGCAGGGGATAAACGTAGTTGTCATGATGGTCATACGGCGGTCGCGCTCATTCTCGATGGTACGCGAAGCCATGATACCGGGAACGCCGCAGCCTGTACCGATAAGCATAGGAATGAAGGACTTACCCGACAGACCGAACTTACGGAATACACGGTCGAGGACGAATGCGATACGAGCCATGTAGCCGCATGCCTCAAGGAATGCAAGCATCAGGAAGAGGACGAGCATCTGAGGTACGAAGCCGAGAACGGCGCCGACACCTGCAACGATACCGTCAAGGATCAGACCGCTGAGCCAGTCAGCAGCGCCTGCCTTCTCAAGGCCGCTGCCGATAAGAACCGGGATACCGGGGATGTAGGGTCCGTAGTCTGCGGGATCGGGCTCGTCAAAGCCGTTCTCCTTGAAGTAATCGACAGCCTCAAGGTAAGAAACACCGATGGTGGACTCCTTGTCCTCCTCAGAGAGGTTATCGGGAACCTTGTCAAAATAAACGGTCATATCGGAGACCTCAAGTGTCTCCTCATCCTCTACCTCAACGGCAGCGGTCTTGTCTGCGGACTTAACAGCCTCCATAGCTGCGAGAGCAGCATCGGCATCAAAGTCCTCAGCCTCTGTGTCAAGCTCATAGTAAGCGTTTACAGCGTTCATAGCGTCGCTGTACTCGCCCGAAACATCCTCATAATCGGAGGAACCGATTCCGAGGAGGAACCAACCGTCGCCGAACAAACCGTCGTTAGCCCAGTCGGTCGCGGGTGCGCCGACACCGACCATTGCTACCCAATAAACGATAAACATAACTACCGCGAAAATCGGCAGACCGAGGAAACGGTTTGTTACGATGCGGTCGATCTTATCGGAGGTGGAAAGCTTTCCTGCGCTCTTTTTCTTATAGCAGGACTTTATCATATCAGCAATGTAGATATAGCGCTCGTTGGTGATGATGCTCTCTGCGTCGTCGTCGAGCTCCTTCTCTGCAGCAGCGATGTCGGACTCGATGTGCTTCTTTACATCGGCGGGGATGTTAAGCGTCTCGAGAACCTTTTCGTCGCGCTCGAACACCTTGACGGCATACCAACGCTGCTGCTCCTCGGGCATATTATGTACCGCAGCCTCCTCGATATGCGCGATAGCGTGCTCGACGGGACCGGAAAATGTATGCATGGGGATGGTCTTGCCGTTCTTAGCAGCGTCGATAGCAGTCTCTGCAGCCTCCGTGATACCCGTTCCCTTAAGAGCCGAAATCTCAACTACCTTGCAGCCAAGCTGACGGGAGAGCTCGGAGATATCAATCTTATCTCCGTTCTTCTTGACAACGTCCATCATGTTGACGGCAACTACTACCGGGATACCGAGCTCGGTGAGCTGGGTAGTGAGGTAAAGGTTACGCTCAAGGTTCGTACCGTCGATGATATTGAGTATAGCATCGGGACGCTCGCCGATAAGAACGTTTCTCGCTACGACCTCCTCAAGGGTGTAGGGCGAGAGCGAATAGATACCGGGAAGGTCGGTGATAATTACACCCTCGTGCTTTTTCAGCTTACCTTCCTTCTTTTCGACCGTAACGCCCGGCCAGTTACCGACGAACTGGTTTGAGCCCGTCAGGGCGTTAAAAAGTGTTGTTTTGCCGCAGTTAGGGTTTCCTGCAAGGGCAATTCTGATGTTCATCTTATTAATGCTTCCTTTCTGATCCTTCTGAATCTGCTCCGTCGGAGCTTTGAGCGGTCAATCCGACCGATTATAACCTTGCGCAGGGCATGAATTACAGCAGCTCGACCTCGATACGCTCGGCATCTGCCTTGCGCAGCGAAAGCTCATAGCCGCGGACGGTGATCTCGATCGGATCTCCGAGCGGTGCGACCTTACGGACGATAAGCTCTGTCCCCTTTGTAATACCCATGTCCATAATCCTACGCTTGATAGCTCCCTCTCCGGTGAGCTTTACGACCTTCGCGCTCTTTCCGAGCGGCAGTTCACGCAGTGTCATTGCTTGTGTTCCTCCTATATGTAAATATAAATTTAAACCATTATCTTTCGGGCAAGCTCGTCGCTTATCGCTACGCGCGATTCCTTGACCTTGACTATAACGTTTCCGCCGAGCATGCTTACAAGGCTTACCTCACCGCCGACCGTAAAGCCGAGATCGGTAAGGTGCTTCTTCACCTCAGGCGTCCCGCCTATCTTCTTTACAATCTGAGGCTCGCCCATATCGGCAAGATTGAGTGGCATCATTAATTTCTTCACCTCGCGACGATTGCTGCGTTAGCTGAGGCTAACATTGCATCATAAAAGTATGGTTAGTCCCGACTAACCGTACTATATTATAGTTGTCTATGGCTAACTTGTCAAGGGTTTTGTGATTTTTTTGTAGGAATAATTTTTTACGAATCGTTCTTGATTTATCCGCCCGTTTGTGTTATGATTATACAAAGACGGAGGCGGGCTGCCGTACTCCGAAGAAAGGTTGGTACCGCAATGCCCATTCATGAATCAAGAGAGATGTATCTTGAGACGATATTCATCCTCTCACACAAGACATCCAAGCTCAGAGCGGTAAACATTGTTGACTATATGGGCTTTTCAAAGCCCTCTGTAAGCCGCGCGATAGGTATTCTCCGCCGCGGCGGATATATTACTGTAGACGAAAACGGCTTTATCACCCTGACGGCAAGCGGCAGGGCAACCGCAGAGCATATCTATGAGCGTCATACCGTGCTTACCGAAATGCTGCTCGGTCTCGGCGTTGACAAGGGGACCGCCGCAAACGACGCATGCCGCATGGAGCACTACATAAGCGATAAGAGCTTTAACGCTATCAAGCGTCATCTGACCGAAAACGGCGTGACACTCCCCGCCCTGCCGCACGATGAGGTTGCGGATGAAAATGACGATGCAGCCGCACACGAGAGCGAGCCCGAGCATCACGGCACGGTAACGACTGCAAAGGCTAAGCGTGCGGGAAAAGCAAAGTAAGCCGCGCTTTGAGCAGAAAACATTCGGCAATAACGCACAATTAAAACGTATGACAATAACGTACAACAGAGGTGCGCAGCAATACCGCACAAAAAAGATATGCAGTGATAACACACGATATAGCCGTGCGCATTACATGCAATAAAATAGTACTAAGAAACCGAGACGGTCATGAGCTGTCTCGGTTTTATCTTTATCGCGGTATGGTGCCGTTCATCCGGGCGGAAGTACGTCGCTCCGCCTGAAATAAACACGGCAGTGCGAAAAATCGCACTGCCGCATATTGTCAGCGAAAACTGTCGCAAATCAAAGAAGAACTTCCTTGCCTGTTCTTGCGGACTCGTAGATACCGTCGAGAATCTTAATCATGTTAAGACCCTGCTGAGGTACATAGTCGGGAGCTCTGCCGTCAAGCAGAATCTCGGAAAAGTGACGGATAGCGCGGTCGTGACCGTTGCCCATTTCGGGGAGCTCGGGCTTCTCGTCAACGAGCTGACCCTCTTCCTCGCCGAAGATCTTAACAGAGCCGTCGTCGCCCCATGTAAAGCCTGCCTTTGTACCGCGGAGCTCTACGAAACGCTTCTCCTCCTCGATGTTCGATGCCCAGCTGAACTCGAACTGGAGGCAGGAGCCGTTGTCAAAGCGGATGAAGCCCATTGCAAGGTCCTCAACGTCGAAGGTACCGTCTGCAACAGCTTCACCGAACTTAGAGTGCTCGGAATCGCTCTCAGCCTCATCGTTTGCAAACTTGGTGTAGGTGCAGCCCGAAACGGCAACGGGAGTGGGGTTACCCATGAGCCAGATGGAGAGGTCGATCATGTGAACGCCGAGGTCGATCAGAGGACCGCCGCCCGAACGAGCCTTAGTGGTGAACCAGCCGCCCTTTCCGGGGATACCGCGGCGACGGATCCATCCGCAGCGTCCGCAGTAGATCTCGCCGCACTTGCCGTCGGCGATGTACTTCTTGAGGAACTGCGAGTTGGGGTAGTAACGGTTGTTGCGCATGCACATAAGGAGCTTGCCGTTCTTTTCGGAAGCATCCTTCATCTTCTTCTGCTCGGCAGCGTTGATAGCGTCGGGCTTCTCACAGAATACATTGATGCCGTGCTCGAGAGCGTAAACGGCGATAACGGAGTGCATATCGTTAGGGGTTGCGATGTCGACAACGTCGAGTTGCTCCTTCTCGATCATCTCCTTGAAGTCAATGTATACCTTGATACCCTGATCCTCGATGTGGGTGCGCTTGATGTACTCGTCGCACTTCTCGGGCTTGATATCACACATTGCGATAATGTCGGCACGGGGGTTCTCCCTCCAGGAGTCGGAGTGTACGTTACCCATACCGCCGAGTCCGACGATACCTACTCTGAGTCTTTCCATAATGAAAATATCCTTTCTTATACTGCAATAGTATTGCCTTTTTATATTATAACCGGCGACAGCGCTCGGATATAAACGTTATTTATTTTTTGCCGTCAGCATCGCCGCTCGCATGTGCGGTCTCGCTCCTGTCGGTGCCTGCTGTCTCTCCGTCCGTGTGTACTGTCTCGCGGTCGGAAGCCTCTGCGGGCTGCTCAGACGCGACAAATGTCACGGCAGGCTGCTCGTGTGCAGATGCGGCATCGGATGCGGGCTTCTCGGACGTGGGCGCAGCGCTGTCGGACGCAGTCTTATCAAAAAAACGGTGCTTGCTCTTTCCGTCCTTTTTGTTCTTTGCGCCGTTCTTGTCCTTTGCGCTGTTTTTGCCCTTTGCGCTGTTTTTGCCCTTTCCGCCGTTATTATCCTTCGCGGCGGGCACGGCGGCGGAAGCGGCTGCATCTGCATTCGCCGCTGCGGCGATGCGAGCCGTCTCTTCCTCCTCGAGCTTGCGATATGCGACCTTACCGACAAGCGTTTTCGGCATATCCTCGCGGAACTCGATATCGTACGGCATAGCGTACTTTGCGATGTTCTTGCGGCAGTAGGAGAGCAGCATCTGCTTTGTCTCATCGTTTGCGGGTACGCCCGCAGCGAGTTTAACGAATGCCTTTACCTTCTGCATTTTATACGGATCGGGCACGCCGATAACACAGCTCATCTGTACGCTGTCATGCGCGTCGAGAATGTTCTCTATCTGACCGGGATAAACGTTATAGCCCGACGTGATTATCATTCTCTTTGCTCTGCCGCGAAAGTAGACAAAGCCCTCCGAATCCATTATACCGAGGTCGCCTGTGTGGACCCATGTCAGACCGTCTTCGCCCACGCGGAGCGTCTGCACGGTCTCGTCGGGATGGTTCATATATTCCTTCATAACGGTAGGACCCGCGAGCAGTATCTCGCCCTCCTCGCCGTACGGTACCTCATCGCCGCTCTCGCGGTCGACTATCTTGATATACGTATCGGGGAACGGTACTCCGATGCTTCCCTCCTTGAACATATGCGGCGGGGTCAGGCAGCATGCGGTGACCGTTTCGGTCGTGCCGTAGCCCTCACGCACCTGAATAACGCTCTTGTGGTCGTAGAGGAAGCGGTCAAGCTTCTTTTTAAGCTCGACGGAGAGCGAGTCGCCGCCCGAGAAAACACCCTTGAGACAGGACAGGTCCGCGCCGTCCATTGTCGGCAGACGCAGCAGCGCTTCATAGAGCGTAGGAACGCCCGCGATAAAATTACATCTGTACTTTATCAGCAGCTTTGCATAGCTCTTTGCGGTAAAGCGGGGGACAAGCAGGCATCTGCCGCCCTGCGAGAGCATAGTGTGTATGCACACGCCGAGACCGAAGCCGTGGAAAAGCGGCATCGCTGCGAGCATGGTATCGCCGGGGCGAAACATCGGATTTGCGGCGATGACCTGCTGTCCGAGCGCGTTGAAGTTAAGATTCGTCAGCACGATGCCCTTTGTCGTTCCCGTCGTGCCGCCCGAATAAAGGATGACGGCGGGGTCGGTCGCCTTGCGCTTGACACGGTAGTTATAGAAGCAGCTCTTACCGAGGCGCATAAATTCCTTCCAACGGATGATGGGTGCGTCGTCGGGTATCTTTGCAATCTTTCTGCCCTCCGTGAGCATGTAGCCTGTACGGAGAGGATTGGAGAGCTCATCCTTTATGCTTGCAATAACGATGTTGACGAGCGGGGTGTTCTGTCTGATACGCTCGAACTTTCCGTAAAACTGGTCGAGCGTTACCGCAGTAACGCTGCCCGACTCGCACAGATAGAACTCTATCTCCTTTTCCGCAGAGAGCGGATGTACCATGTTAGCAATACCGCCGATAAGGTTGACGGCATAGAACATGTATATCGCCTGCGGGCAGTTCGGCATGGCGATAGTTACCCTGTCGCCTTCGCGTACGCCTATGGTGCGCAGCGAACGCGCGCATGAGTGCACCATCTCGACAAGATGCGAGTAGGTCTGACCCCTACCCATAAAATCAAATGCAATCGCGCGCGGATACTTACGTGCTATCGCCTCAACAGCCTCGAACATCGAACCCGCGAAATAGTCAAGATGCATCGGAACTCCGCCGAGATGCCCCTTCCACGGAGTCCTTACGGCAATGGGTGCCTGAGGTATCTCAAACTTCATTGATAATCGACCTCCTTCGAGAGCGGCTGTTCAAGCAGCTCGGGGTTTTCAAGCAGATGGCGCATCAGACGCACCGAGCGCGAGAAATAATAGCCGTCGGCTATACGTTCGTCGACAGTAAGCCCGAGGTCAATGCTCATGCGCATCTCGACGTTTCCTTCGTCATCGTAAAACGGGCGCTTTTTCTTTTCGCCTATAACGACGAAAAACGAATTCGTACCCCAGTTTGTCAGGTGGTGATAGCCCGCATGGAGCTTTATCGAGCCGAGATTCGACAGCATTACCGTCGAATACTGCGGGTCGCTCGCGATGAGCCCCTTCGGTACCCAACCGTGACGGTCGAGAAATCTCATAAAGCTGAGCAATATCCGCATAACGGGGCGCGGTATCTTAGATATGATGTTCATGCTCTCGGTAGATGCATCGTTCTTCTTCACGTCTCTGCACTCGGTAACGATACGCTCTATCTCCGAATGAACGGTATCAAGTGTATCATCGGGATGCGCGTGAATAAATGCAAGCGCCTCACCCGATGCATCCGAGAACTGCTTCTTTACGACGAATGCCGCCGTGAGCTCGTTGCGCTCGTAGATATTGTTGTTTACGATAAAGCGGTTCATTTTCGGGCGCAGCATGACGGTGCGAAGCATAGCCGTAACTATCAGCTGAAATATGTTGTATTTGTAGCCCTCGTTTCCCTCGTTTCGCCGTGCAAGATATTCCTCCGCAGCGCTCAGATCTAGCTGTTCGGAGATGAATGCCTCGTTATCCGCGCGGTTTGGCAGGATATGCGGCACTATGATGTGCATCGAATCAAGATCGCGGAGCAGTCTTCCGTCCTTGCGATCGCCGAATCTCTTAGCTGACATTAGAATCCCGTTTTCGCCGTACAGCGAAATCCTCTCATATAAATATGTATCATAAATTACAGTGACGGACTGACCGAGCGTGTCGCGGCAGACAGTACCGCGCAAGCGCCCAATCCTGTGTTATTATATATCATTTGCTCCGTCGATGCAAGCCCTTTGCCCGATTTTTGTGTCAAAAAAAGAAATATTAATAATTCCGCCCGCAATGTCGCGTATGCTGCGAACACGCACACCGTGCGGGTAATTTCCGATATCGGGAAAGCTTCCTTTTTCGGGTATTTCCCGGGAAATAATGCGCTCGGTTACAGAAGCAGCTGCGCCGCTCACTGTTTTAAGGCATTACCGCACACTGCATAAAAGCGCCGAAAGTCCTCTGCACGGAGTTTCGCACTACTATGCTCAGCGTATCGCCATGCGCTCCGCTCGGAGCATCACCGTGCACTGCGCTTGGAGTCGACACGCTGAATATCATCGCCGCGAGACGTCTCAAAATCACCGACGTGCCCCGCTCCGTTCAAGCATATCGCAGCAAACGGCAAGCAGATCGCGCGCAAGCGGTGCGGTCGTGCCGCCGCGCTTTGTTATAAGCAGCGTTTCGGTCTCAAGCGACGGCTCGTAGAGCGTTTTTATATCAAGCCCACGGCACATGCTGCGCATGGATGCGGGAAATACCGCGGTAGCAAGTCCCGCGCCGACCCACAGCATAGCGTCGCGCGCATCGTCGCAGACGCAAAATACCTCGGGCGAGAGCCCGCGTGCGGCAAAAGCCGACATTATAAGCTCCTCGTAGCGGCGATAGATTATCAGCGGTCTGCCGATAAGGTCGGGCAGACAACATTCCGCACCGCAGCTCAGCGGAGAGCCTGTGGGTGAAACTGCAAGCATCGGCTCATGCGATAGGGTCAGCACGTCGACAGCATCGAGCCGCAGTGGGGTGCGCGCGACCGATATATCTATTATGCCGTCGAGCAGCAGCTGCAGCAAAGTGTAGCTTGAGCCGTCGTGCACCTCAAAGCTGACATCGGGGCTGCGGCGCACAAATTCGGATATAAACGGCAGCACCGTAGGCACTGTCGACGACGTTATACCTATCCGCAGCACCCGCCGTTTCCCCGCTTCGCTCACCTCGCGCTTTGTCGAATGCGCAAACTCGAGCAGATTTTCTGCCCGCTCGTACAGCAGCCTGCCCGCAGCGGTAAGCTCTACCCCCTTTGCGCTCCGTGTGAACAGCTCCGCACCGAGCTCACCCTCGAGCTGACGCAGCGAATAGCTGAGCGGCGGCTGCGACATGTTCAGCTTGCGCGCCGCCTCGTTTATGCTGCCCGTATCGGCTATCTTTACGAAATATTCCAGCTGCCTGAGCTCCATACCGCACCTCGTTATATATAAATTATATTTCTAATAAACAAAAACAATATTATCTGTATTGAGTATAATGTGTTATAATGAATTTGTCAATACTTAAATCAAAATCGACCCGTCGGCGCGGCTGCCGTATGGGCAACACGGAAAGGCTATGACATGAAACGACTGCTGCCGTATCTGCGCGAATACCGAAAGGAAAGTATTCTCGCCCCGCTCTTCAAGCTGCTTGAAGCAATATTCGACCTGCTCGTTCCGCTCGCCGTTGCACGTATGATAGACGGCGGCGACAGCAAGCGCACCGTGTTTATCTATTTCGGCGTGCTTATCGCAATGGCGGTAATCGGGCTGACATGCACCGTCGTTGCGCAGTTTTTCTCTGCGCGGGCGAGCGTCGGCTTTGCGGGAAAGCTGCGCTGCGCGCTCTTCTCGCACATTCAGAAATTTTCATATTCCGACCTCGATACCGCAGGCAGCGATACGCTGATAACCCGTCTTTCGGGCGACATCAATCAGGTGCAGAACGGTCTGAATATGGGTCTGCGTCTGCTGCTGCGCAGCCCGTTTATCGTGCTCGGCTGCACGGTTATGGCGTTTACCATAAATGTCCGCTGCGCGCTGATATTTGCGGTTACCGTGCCCGTGCTGTTCACCGTTACCTTCCTTATTATGAAGGTCAGCATACCGCTTTTCGGGCGTGCTCAGTCGGGACTTGACCGTGTTACGCGGCTGACCCGCGAAAATCTTTCGGGTGTGCGCGTTATACGTGCATTCTGTCGTGAGGAGAGCGAGATCGCAGAGTTCGACAAGAGCAACCGTGATCTTACAGCGCTTAATCTCTTTGTCGGAAGGCTCTCCGCCCTGCTCAATCCCGTGACATATGTTCTTATCAACCTTGCTGCCGTCTTTCTCATCCGTGAGGCGGCTGTGCGTGTAGAGCTCGGCTCGCTCGCACAGGGCGAGGTCGTTGCACTGTACAACTACATGCTGCAGATAATCGTCGAGCTAATCAAGCTCGCATCGCTTATCATAACGCTTAACCGCTCGCTCGCATGCGCGGGCAGAGTTGCCGATGTGCTTGCGGTCGAGCCGGACATGAAATACAGCGATTCACCCGCAGACAGGATATCGAGCGGAGACGTTGTGTTTGACAATGTTTCGTTTACCTATCGCGGTGCGGGCGCACCGAGCCTTGACGGCATAAGCTTCAGCGCCCCCGACGGCTCGACCGTCGGCATTATCGGCGGTACGGGCAGCGGTAAAACGACGCTTGTCAATCTGATACCGCGCTTTTACGACGCGACGGACGGCAGCGTCACAATAGGCGGGCGTAATGCGTGCGAATATTCGCGTGCCGCGCTTGCGGATGCCGTCGGAGTCGTTCCGCAGAAGGCGATGCTGTTCAGCGGCACGATACGCGAAAATCTGTTGTTCGGCGACGAAAAGGCGACCGATGAGCAGCTGTGGGATGCGCTCGCGACCGCACAGGCAAAAGAGATAGTAGAGGGCAAGCCCGGCGGGCTCGACAGCACTGTTGAGCAGAACGGGCGGAACTTCTCGGGCGGTCAGCGTCAGCGGCTGACGGTTGCACGCGCGCTCGTCAAGCAGCCGAAGATTCTTGTTCTTGACGACAGCTCAAGCGCACTCGACTACGCGACCGACGCTGCGCTCCGCCGCGCACTGCGTGCGCGCCGCGGCTCAACTACGTTCATCGTCTCGCAGCGCATCGCATGCGTTCGCGATTCGGATATGATACTTGTGCTCGATAACGGAAGACTCGTCGGCAGGGGCACTCATGAGCAGCTGCTTGAAGGCTGTGAGGTCTACCGCGACATCTATTGCTCTCAGTTTCCCGAAGAAAGGGAGAGCATCAAGCGCCGTGCAGCGTGCAAAAGCGTAACGGATAAAGACATCTCGGATACCGAAACAAACGGAGAGGGGGTACAGGCATGAAAGGTCAGAAGAAAAAAACAGGCGGTCTTGCAACATTAAAGCAGCTGATGCCGTATCTCGGGCGCAGGCGCATTTCCCTGCTGCTCACCCTGCTGCTTGCGGCGGCTTCGGTCGTGCTGCAGCTGTATGTTCCCGTGCTGTTCGGCTCGGCGATAGACGCGCTGACGGGCGGGGTCGACTATGCGGCTATGGGTCGCAGTCTCGCACTCGCGGCGGCGCTCGCTGCGGGCTCGGGCGTGTGCACCTTTCTTATGAATCTGCTTAACAACAGTATAACCTTCCGCGTAGTTGAAGATCTGCGCTCGGATGCCGTCAGACATCTGCAGCGCATCCCGCTCTCATATCTCGACTCGCACGGCACAGGCGACACACTCAGTCGCGTGACGAGCGATGTAGACATCCTCTCTGACGGTCTGCTGCTCGGCTTTACTCAGCTGTTCTCGGGTGTTATCACCATCGTTGTAACGCTCGTGTTCATGTTCTCACGGAACATCCTCGTTTCGCTCATCGTCGTGCTGCTCACTCCGCTCTCCTTCCTTGTCGCGCGGTTTGTTTCCTCGCGTTCGTATCGGCTTTTCATCCGTCAGAGCGAGATACGCGGACGGCAGACGACGCTGATAGATGAGGCGGTCGGCGGACAGAAGGTTATACGTGCATTCGGCTATGAAAAGCGCGCGCAGCAGAGCTTTGACGCGCTGAGCGACGAGCTGACCGAATGCAGCACTCAGGCGGTGTTCTACAGCAGCCTTACAAACCCCTCCACCCGCTTTGTAAACAATCTTGTCTATGCGGGTGTCGCGCTTGCGGGCGTGCTGCTCATCCCGGGCGGCAGTCTGACGGTCGGCGGGCTCTCCGCGCTGCTTGCATACGCAAACAGGTATATGAAGCCCTTTAACGATATCAGTTCGGTAGTCACCGAGCTCCAGAATGCGCTCGCGTGCGCCGACCGCGTATTTGAGCTGCTCGGCGCCGAGACCGAATCACCGGATGCACCCGCAGAGCTTGAAGCGCCGACGGGACGCATCGAGCTGAACAATGTCACATTCTCATATGACCCCGAGTGCCCGCTTATCCGCGATCTTTGTCTGCATGCAGAGCCCGGGCGGCGCATTGCGATAGTTGGTCCTACCGGCTGCGGCAAAACGACGCTTATCAATCTGCTCATGCGCTTCTACGACGTAGATGGCGGCATGATATCGGTCGACGAGCACGACATTCGCAGCATAACGCGGCATTCGCTGCGCCGCAGCTTCGGCATGGTGCTGCAGGATACATGGCTCAAGAGCGGCACAGTGCGCGAGAATATCGCATTCGGCAAGCCCGACGCGACCGACGAGGAGATTCTGAGTGCCGCAGAGGCGGCACACTGTCTCGGATTTATCCGCCGTCTGCCGCAGGGGCTCGACACCGTCATATCCGACAACGGCTTGAGTCAGGGTCAAAAGCAGCTGCTCTGCATCGCTCGTGTAATGCTCTGCCTGCCGCCGATGCTGATACTCGACGAGGCTACATCAAGCATTGATACCAATACCGAGGTTAAGATTCAAAGCGCCTTTGACCGACTGATGCGCGGCAGAACAAGCTTTATCGTAGCACACAGACTCTCCACCGTACGCGATGCGGATACCATTCTCGTAATGCGTGACGGCAGAGTCATAGAGCAAGGCAGTCATGACGAGCTGCTTGCACGCCCCGGAAGCTACTACGCAAAGCTCTATAACAGTCAGTTTGCACCGTCGGCGTGACCGCAGAGAGGGATTTTTCGGAACGTCTGACCCGTTCCATGGGGTAGACAAAGCGCGAAAAATATGCTATAATGCATGAAAATGTCAAAGCGGCGGATGCTGCAGGTAATGATTATAATGCAAGGGCGATAAACACCGCCTGTAACACAAAAAATCCTGCGTGAAAATCTCATGCTTTGAGCGCTGTCCGCATTTGCATAGTGTTTACATCGCCAACCGCAAAACACCGAAACGAAAGGACGCTCCCGCACTGCGTGAGCAAAAGGTCACTGTATGCTTGTTCCGATTCTTCTGTTTATTCTCGGTCTCGTTATGCTCATCAAGGGCGGAGACTGGTTTGTCGACGGCGCGGTTGCCGTCGCGCACCGCTTCCGTCTGCCCGAGCTGCTTATCGGCGCGACCGTCGTCTCGATAGGCACGACACTGCCCGAGGTCATGGTATCCGCTACAAGTGCCGTCAGCGGTCACGGTGAGATTGCCTACGGCAACGCCATCGGCTCGGTCATCTGCAATACGGCGCTTATCGCCGCTATCACAATAGCCGTGCGCCCCGGTAAGGTAGAGCGCCGCTCGCTCTGGCTGCCCGTTGCTTTCTTCTTTGCGGCTGCGGTGATATATTCGGTCGTCGCATACGCTTCGGGCGAGTTTACACGCCCCGTCGGAATCGGACTTTTGCTCATATTCGTCGCATACATCGTTCTGACGGTGCGCTCCGCGCTGAGTGCGCGCAAAGCAACACCCGCAGATCTGCCTGATGCGCAGCCGGGCGCGGGCGACGACAGTGCAGAAGCCGAGACAGAAATACCTATGCTGCGTGCAGTCATACTGCTGATAATCGGTGCTGCGCTCATCGCCGTAGGCGCTAATCTGCTCGTAGATAACGGTACAAAGATAGCCGCCGCGCTCGGCGTGCCCGAATCGGTCATAGCGCTCACCTTCGTTGCGCTCGGCACCTCGCTGCCCGAGCTTGTCACCGCGATAACCTCGCTTGTCAAGGGTCACGGCTCGCTCTCGCTCGGCAATATCGTCGGCGCTAACCTGTTCAATCTCGTGCTCGTGTCGGGCGTTTCCGTAACGCTCTCACCGTTTGCTGTCCCGTGCGAAAAGACGGTAGGCGGCATGAACGCCTCGCTCGTCGTCGACATCCCGCTGATGTTCGCCGTCATGGCTATAATGACCCTGCCCGCGCTCATACGCGGAAAGCTCTCGCGCTTTCAGGGCATTCTGCTGCTCGCGATTTACGCCGCATTCTGCGTATTCCAGTTCGTCGCATAAGCGGATACCGCAGAAATGCGAGTATGCAGACAGACCTACGGTATGCACGGCATGCCGCGGTATGGCAGGGTACACAAACTAATTAACAAAGAAAAAAGCAGTATCACCCGACGGTCGGTCGGATGGTACTGCTTTTAATGTTACGGTCCGAAATATCGCTTATGCTACAGCCCAAAATATCGCTCGGCTTCGGCGACAGGCTTTTAAGCCTTTCACACCGCCCCGCCGCCGTACCGCATCATTCCCTGCCCGAAAGCAGACCGTCGACAAGTTGACGCGCAAGCCGCGCGGAACGGTTTCCGCGTTCAAGCGCAAAGCGCTCGGCGAGCAGATCGAGTTTATCCTCAGGCATATCAATGCCCTGCTGTGCCGCAAGACGGTGAACGATATGCAGATATGTCTGCTTATCGGGCTTTGAGAAGGTAATGTGCAGCCCGAATCGCTCGGAGAGCGAAACAAGCTCCTGCATGGTATCGTTGCGATGGATATCGTCGCCCTCACGGTCGGAGAACCGCTCCTTTACGATATGTCTGCGGTTGCTCGTCGCATAGATAACAACGTTTGACGAGCGCGCGGCAACAGAGCCTTCAAGCACCGCCTTGAGCGAGCTGAAATTATCGTCGTCTCCGCTGAACGAAAGGTCGTCGATAAACAGCACGAATTTAAGCGGGTTGCCCGACAGCTCGTCAAGCACGCGCGGTATCTCGCGCAGCTGATCCTTGCGCAGCTCGATAATGCGCAGTCCCTCCTGCCACAGTGCGTTCGCCACCGCCTTGACGGTAGACGATTTTCCCGTGCCCGCATCGCCGGAGAGCAGGATATTCGCGGCGGGCTTACCGTCAAGCAGCGCGCGGGTATTGTTCATAATTGCCTCGCGCTGCCGCTCGTAGCCGATAAGATCGGAGAGCTCGGTACGGTCGGGATGAAGCACCGCGGTTATGCTGCCGTCGTCGGCAAGGTAGAACATATGATGCTCGGCATATATGCCGTAGCCGAATCTGCCGATATTATCTACGCGATGCAGATAGAGCTCGCACAGAGACGGTGCGGAACTTGTAAACGCAGGCAGAAAGCCACCGTATCCGAGCCCGTCACACAGAGCATCGGGCGTCAGCGCCGCAATGCGGCTGAGCAGCTGCAGCTCCGCGACGAGTGCCTCAAACATGAAATTCGGCACCTCGCCGCCCGCTGCCGCCGTTCTGACGTATATGTTACCGTCGTTCTCGCACAGCGTGCGCACATGCTCGCCGATATCGCCGCCGCGCTCATAAAGCACGGAGACAAATTCAGCATATGCGGGAGCGGAGGGCGACGCGAGATATTCACGCAGCGCCGATATCACGGGGTCGCGGAGCAGCGAGCGGAAGATACACAGTGTATCAAGCCCCGCAAGCAGCTCCGATTTTGTTTTTTGTCCGTCCATAATCATACTCATCTCGATTTATCATCCGTAGTTACTCTCATAAAGTTTGACCGTCCGCAGCCTTCTGCATATCGGTCGACCGCTTACAGCATCATAATCAGTTGAGTATCGCGCCAGAAGCACCGCTCGAGACAAGCGCGGCATAGCGGCGCAGATATCCCGACAGTTCCTTCTTCTTAGGCACGAAATTCTTCATTCTCTCCTCAAGCACAGCCGCGTCAACCTTGAGCTCGATGCGGTTATCGGGGATATTGATGCTGATAATGTCGCCCTCCTCGACAACGCCTATCATGCCGCCCGAAGCTGCTTCGGGGCTGACGTGACCGATGCATGCGCCGCGTGTAGCGCCGCTGAAGCGTCCGTCGGTGATGAGCGCAACGCTGCTGCCGAGTCCCATTCCCATAATAGCGGAAGTGGGGTTCAGCATCTCGCGCATACCGGGTCCGCCCTTCGGACCCTCATAGCGGATAACGACGACATCACCCGCCTTTATCTTGCCCGCATTGATAGCCGCCTGCGCCTCCTCCTCGGAGTCGAACACGCGCGCGGGACCCTCATGCACAAGCATCTCGGGAAGCACGGCGGAGCGCTTTACTACGCTGCCCTCGGGCGCAAGATTGCCCTTGAGCACCGCAATACCGCCCGTCTCGCTGAACGGGTTGTCTATCGGGCGGATGGTGTCGGTATCAAGAATCTCACAGCCCTCGATGTTCTCGCCTATCGTATGCCCCGTAACGGTCATGCAGTCGGTATTCAGCAGTCCGCGCTTTGTCAGCTCGTGCATCACTGCGTATACGCCGCCCGCCTCGTTCAGGTCCTCCATATAGGTCCTGCCCGCGGGAGCAAGATGGCAGAGATTAGGCGTTTTTGCGCTGATATCGTTTGCTATATCAAGATTCAGCTCAACACCGCACTCATGCGCAATAGCGGGCAGGTGCAGCATGCTGTTCGTAGAGCAGCCGAGCGCCATATCGACGGTAAGCGCATTCATAAGCGCTCCGCGCGTCATAATGTCACGCGGTCTGATATTGCGGCGCAGCAGCTCCGTTACAGCCATGCCGGCATGCTTTGCAAGCTCGATGCGGGCGGAATAGACGGCGGGAATCGTACCGTTGCCGCGCAGACCCATACCGAGTGCTTCGGTCAGACAGTTCATAGAGTTAGCCGTATACATGCCCGAGCATGAGCCGCACGACGGGCAGGTCTTGCATTCGTACTCGAGCAGCTTTTTGTCGTCAATTTTTCCCGCGTTATACGCGCCGACCGCCTCGAACATGCTCGAAAGGCTCGTCTTTTTGCCTTCAACCCTGCCTGCAAGCATCGGACCGCCGCTGACAAATACAGTGGGCACGTTGACGCGCGCCGCCGCCATAAGCAAACCCGGAACGTTCTTATCGCAGTTAGGCACCATGACAAGAGCGTCAAAGCCGTGAGCGAGCACCATAGCCTCGGTCGAGTCGGCGATAAGGTCGCGGGTGACGAGCGAATACTTCATTCCCGTATGACCCATCGCGATACCGTCGCAGACGGCGATGGCGGGGAAAACGATAGGCGTACCGCCCGCCATTGCAACGCCGAGCTTGACAGCCTCGACTATCTTGTCGATGTTCATATGTCCGGGAACTATCTCATTATACGAGCTGACAATACCGACGAGCGGTCTCGCCTGCTCCTCCTCGGTCAGACCGAGCGCGTGAAACAGACTGCGATGGGGCGCGTTCTGCACCCCGTCGACAATGTTTTCTCTCGACATAAAATGCCTCCGATCAGTTATTGATGAGCTTGTCCTCGTCGCTCCAGCTGTACAGCTTGCGTATCTCCGCGCCGACGGCCTCGGACGGATGCTCGCTTGCGAGCTTTCTCATAGCGTTGAAATGTACCTGACCGCCCGCAGACGACATGTCGAGCAGGAAGTCCTTTGCAAAGCTGCCGTCCTGGATGTTCTTCAGTATCTGCTTCATAGCGCGCTTTGTGTCGTCTGTGATGATCTTCGGACCCGTGATATAGTCGCCGTACTCAGCGGTGTTGGAGATGGAGTAACGCATGCCCGCAAAGCCGCTCTGATAGATAAGGTCGACGATGAGCTTCATCTCGTGGATGCACTCAAAGTAAGCGTTTCTCGGGTCGTAGCCTGCCTCGACAAGCGTCTCATAGCCTGCCTGCATAAGTGCGCAGACACCGCCGCAGAGAACAGCCTGCTCGCCGAACAGGTCGGTCTCGGTCTCGGTGCGGAAGGTGGTCTCAAGAACGCCCGCTCTTGCTCCGCCGATGCCGAGCGCGTAAGCAAGACCGATATCCCATGCGTCTCCCGTAGCATCCTGCTCAACGGCGATAAGACACGGAACGCCCTTACCTGCCTGATACTCGGAACGAACGGTGTGTCCGGGACCCTTGGGGGCAATCATGATAACGTTTACATTTTTCGGGGGCTTGATGCAGCCGAAATGGATATTGAAGCCGTGTGCGAATGCAAGGGTCTTGCCCTCGGTAAGGTTGGGCTCGATGGACTCCTTGTAGAGTGCAGCCTGCTTCTCATCGTTGATAAGAATCATGATGATGTCGGCAGCCTTAGCGGCATCCGCGCTCGTCATAACGCGCAGTCCCTGCGCCTCTGCCTTTGCCCAGCTCTTAGAGCCCTCGTAAAGTCCGACGATAACATCAACACCGCTGTCCTTAAGATTCAGTGCGTGAGCATGTCCCTGAGAGCCGTAGCCGATAATAGCTACCGTCTTGCCGCTGAGCTTACGGAGATCGCAGTCCTGCTGATAGAAAATTCTTGCCATTTTGTTTACCTCTTTCTTATATTTTGATTTGATTTAATGCGTAAAATTAAAGGTTGATTACCTGACGGATAGTGGTGCTGCCCTTTTCGAGCGAGACGCTGCCCGTGCGGCATATCTCGAGAATGGTATAATCGCGGAGAATGTTGATAAAATCGTCAATCCTCCTCGAGCTGTCGGTCAGGCGGAAGGTTATATAATCCTTTGAATAGTCAACGGTGACTGCGCCGAAAGCGTCCGCCGCGCGCTGAATATCGTCCCGCGACTCGGGCTCGTTCAGCATCTTTATGAGCAGAAGCTCGCAGCTGACCGAGTTATCCTCGCTGAATTCCTTGATGGAGCAAACATCGGGCAGCTTATAGAGCTGATTGATGAGCTGCTGCTTTGAGGTCTCCTCGCCGTCGAAAACGACGGTGATGCGCGAGAGATCGCTCGTCTCGGTCTCGCTGACCGTCAGCGCGCTGATGTTGAACTGACGGCGGCGGAAAAGACTTGTTACGCGGTTGAGCACACCGAACTGATTCCGTACGAGTACGGCTACCGTATACTTGTTCATCACTGCACCTCCGCCTTTACGATAATATCATCCATGCTGCCGCCCGGCGGGAGCATCGGAAGCACAAGCTCGTCCTTGTCTATGCGGCAGTCGACGATGTACGGTTCCTCCGCGTCGAATGCGCGCGTGAGAGCTGCGTCGAGCTCTTCGGGCGTACAGACCGTCTCGCCGTCTGCACCGAACGAGCGGGCAAACGCGGGAAAGTCGGTCTTGCGGTTAAGTACGGTATTCGAATAATGCTTGTTGAAGAACAGCGTCTGCCACTGACGTACCATTCCGAGCACGCCATTATTGAGGATAAGAATGACAATCGGAATATTGTAGGTAACGGCGGTCGCGAGCTCCTGCAGACACATGCCGAAGCTGCCGTCGCCCGTTATGAGTACGCTGCGCTCGCGCGTTCCGAAAGCTGCGCCGATAGCCGCGCCTAAGCCGAAGCCCATCGTTCCGAGGCCGCCGCTCGATACGAATCTGCGGGGAGTGCGGAACGAAAGATTCTGCGCAGCCCACATTTGATGCTGACCGACGTCGGTACAAACGGCGGTATTCTCACCGAGATGGCGATTAAGCGTAATTATGGCTTTTCTCGGGGTCATGCCCTCTCTGCGGTCGAGATATTCGTCCTCCTTTGCGCGGAAGCCGTCGACCTCCGCTCTCCATTCGGACTTTTCGCCCGCAGTGATGAGCGGGAGCAGCGCATCAAGCGTAAGCCTGACATCGCCGCGCAGACCGCATACGGCACTGACCGTCTTTGAAAGCTCGGAGCCGTCAACATCGATGTGCACTATCTTAGCTCCCGTTGCAAACTTCTGTCTGTTGCCCGTTACACGGTCGTTGAAGCGAACGCCGAGCGAGATAATAAGGTCGGCATGGTGCATCGCCATCGAGGATGCATAGTGACCGTGCATACCCTGCATTCCGAGAAAACGCGGATGGTCGGTCGGGATGCCCGATATGCCCATGAGAGAACAGCCTATCGGTGCGTCGATGGCATCGGCGAGACGGAGCATCTGCTCCTGCGCGCCTGCGGTTATCAGACCGCCGCCGAAATAGATATAGGGTCGACGCGCAGCGTTGATATACCCGGCTGCCTCCTTTATGCGTATCTCCTTCGCCGCCTTCGGGGGTTCGGGCTTTGCGGGCGGCTGCGGCTCATATTCGCAGCACGCGACCTGAACATCCTTCGGCACGTCGATAAGCACGGGACCCGGTCTGCCCGACGCTGCAAGCGCGAAAGCCTCACGTATCGTGTCGGCAAGCTCCTCAACGCTGCCTACAAAATAGTTATGCTTTGTTATCGGGAGCGTGACGCCCGTGATGTCTATCTCCTGAAAGCTGTCTGTGCCTATCTGCGTCGTAGGAACGTTTCCGCAGATAGCGACCATCGGGATGGAGTCAAGGCATGCGGTAGCGATGCCCGTGACAAGATTCGTAGCGCCGGGACCCGACGTTGAGATAACAACGCCGACCTTGCCCGTAGTTCTCGCATAGCCGTCTGCGGCGTGTGCCGCGCCCTGCTCATGCGCCGTGAGTATATGATTTATTTCGTTCTGATGTGCGTAGAGACTGTCGTATACATTGAGTATCTGTCCGCCGGGATAGCCGAAAACGGTATCGCAGCCCTGCTCTATTATTACTTTGACAATGATATCTGCGCCGGAAAGCCGCATTTACATCACTCCTTTCTGAGATAACCCGTGATGAGCTCACCGCAGCGGCTGCAGCCCACCTCGGTCTTGCCCTTGCTCATAATATCCGCCGTGCGGTAGCCTGCGTCGAGGAAATCGGACACCGCGCGCTCGATGGCATCCGCCTCCTGCGGCATGTCGAAGCTGTAGTGCAGCATCATTGCAGCCGAGAGGATTGTGCCAATCGGGTTTGCGATATCCTTGCCCGCGATATCGGGCGCAGAGCCATGTATCGGCTCGTAAAGTCCGCAGGAGGTCGCGCCGAGACTCGACGACGGAATCATTCCGATAGAGCCCGTTATCATGGAAGCCTCATCGGAGAGAATATCACCGAACATGTTCTCGGTCACTATAACGTCGAACTGCGATGGATTCTTTACTATCTGCATAGCGCAGTTGTCTACGAGCATATCCGAAAGCTCAACATCGGGATACTCCCCAGCGAGACGGTGCATGACCTTCTTCCACAAACGGCTCGAATCAAGAACGTTGCTCTTTTCTACCGAGCAGAGACGGTGCGAGCGGCGGCGCGCGGTCTCAAAGCCTATTCTTCCGACACGTTCTATCTCGGGCACGCGGTATCTGAGCACGTCGGTAGCCGTATCCCCTTCTGTGATATGCTCACCGAAATAGATACCGCCGATGAGCTCGCGCACGATAATAAAGTCTATGCCGCGGTCGACGATAGAGCTTTTCAGCGGCGATGCCTCTGCAAGCTGATGCCATATCTTAGCAGGACGGTTGTTCGAGTAAACACCCATGCCGGCTCTCAGGCGCAGCAGACCCTTCTCGGGGCGCTTCTCGCCCGGCAGACCGTTCCACTTGCTGCCGCCGACGGCGCCGAGCAGAACGCTGTCTGAGCCGACGCATTTTTCAAGTTCCGAATCGGGGAGCGGGTCGCCGAACTTATCAATTGCGCAGCCGCCCATGTCAACATCCGTATACGTAAAGCTATGCCCGTAAAGCTCGGCTACGCGGTCGAGCACGCGCAGCGCTTGACCGACTGTCTCGGGACCTATGCCGTCGCCGCGGATTACCGCTATATTCTTATTCATTGCCCTTCTCCTTCAGCGATTTAAGCAGTCCGCCGCACCTGATTATGTTCTGAATAAACGGAGGGAACGGCTGTGCCTTATATGTTTTACCGGTGGTGATGTCGCTTATCTCTCCCGTGTCGAAATCGACCCTGATCTCATCGCCCGCTGAAATCTCCTCCGCAGCCTGCTCGCATTCGAGAATGGGCAGACCGATGTTTATCGCGTTGCGATAGAAGATGCGCGCAAAGCTCTTAGCAATAACGCAGCCCGTGCCGCATGTCTTGATAACGAGAGGTGCGTGCTCACGCGACGAGCCGCAGCCGAAGTTCCAGCCCGCGACCATAACGTCGCCCGCGCTGACCCTGCCGACAAACGACGGGTCGATATCCTCCATGCAGTGCTGTGCAAGCTCCGCAGCATCGGAGGTGTTAAGGTAGCGCGCGGGAATGATAACATCGGTATCGACGTTGTCGGGATACTTAAAAACCTTGCCCTGTGTATTCATCGCTCACGCCTCCTTATACTCGGTGATATAACCTGCGAGCGCACTTGCCGCAGCGGTCTGCGGGGATGCAAGATAAACCTCGCTGTCGACATGACCCATGCGCCCTACGAAATTGCGGTTGGTTGTCGCGATGCAGCGCTCTCCCGCCGCGAGAATTCCCATGTAGCCGCCGAGACACGGTCCGCAGGTCGGTGTCGAAACGACCGCGCCCGCGTCGATAAATGCGGTATACCATCCGCGCTCGACGCACTCGCGCAGTATCTTCATCGTTGCGGGAATTATGATGCAGCGAACGCCGTCCGCAATGTGCCCGCCCCTCAGAATGTTATAGGCAGCCTCCATATCCTCGAGACGCCCGTTAGTGCACGAGCCGATAACGACCTGATCTATCCTTATATCGTGCAGCTCGCTTGCGGGGCGGGTGTTCTCGGGCAGATGCGGGCATGCTACGGTCGGCTTTATCGATGCGAGATCAATGTCGATAACACGCTCATACTCTGCGTCGGGGTCTGCTGTGTATATAACGGGCTCGCGCTCGCTTCTGCCGCGCAGATATCCGAGCGTAACGTCGTCAACGGGGAATATTCCGTTCTTTGCGCCTGCCTCTATAGCCATATTGCAGATGCAGAGGCGGTCGTCCATCGAGAGTGCGGCAACGCCGTCGCCGACAAATTCCATGCTCTTGTACAGTGCGCCGTCTACGCCTATCATGCCGATAACGGTCAGGATAACATCCTTTCCGCTGCAGCCTGCGGGAAGCTTGCCGTGCAGTACGAGTTTTATCGCCGACGGGACCTTGAACCATGCCGTACCCGTCGCCATTCCCGCCGCCATATCGGTAGAGCCTACGCCCGTAGAGAACGCGCCGAGCGCGCCGTAAGTGCAGGTATGGCTGTCTGCGCCGATGATACAGTCGCCCGCGGTGACTACCCCCTGCTCGGGGAGCAGCGCGTGCTCGATACCCATCTTTCCTACGTCGTAAAAGTGACTGACGCAGTGCTCGCATGCAAACTCGCGGCAGGTCTTTGACTGCTCCGCAGCCTTTATATCCTTGTTAGGTACAAAATGGTCGAGCACTATCGCAACGCGGTTCTTATCGAAAACCGAGTCAAAGCCCGCCTTGCGGAATTCGTTTACGGCAACGGGCGTTGTGATGTCGTTGCCGAGTACTATGTCGAGGCGCGCGCTTATCAGCTGCCCCGCGGTTACTCTGTCAAGTCCTGAGTGTGCGGCGAGGATCTTCTGTGTCATAGTCATTCCCATCGTCTCACGCCTCCCTTGTCATATTATAGAATGCGCTGAGCAGCGCGTTTGTATTAGCCTTGATAACGTCGGTATCGGTGCCCGCGCCCCAGAACATTCTGCCGTCCTCGCGCTCGAGTCCGATATACGACGCCGCAACACTGCGCGAACCCTCGCCCTGCATGCTGTGCTGCGTGTATACCTGCAGCGTGTACTGCTCGCCCGTCAGCTCGCTGAGCGCATTGTTGACTGCGCTGAGCGTTCCGTTGCCCTCAGCCTCAAGCTCGGTCTCGGTATCGCCCCGACGGAAGGTCACGTCTATCTTTACCGCATCGTTCACGCGCTCGAAATCGAAATCGGTGACCTCGATATCGCCGCGGAGATTCAGATAATGCTCGGTGAAAATCTCAAGCACCTCGTCGGGCTTGAGCTCCTTGTGCTCCCGGTCGGATATCTCCTTACACAGATAGCTGAAATCCTCGCGCATCTTAGCGGGCAGATTGTAGCCGTAGCTCTGCTCGAGCAGATAGCCGATGCCGCCCTTGCCCGACTGGGAATTTACGCGTATAACATCCGCATCGTACGTCCTGCCGATATCCTTCGGGTCTATCGGAATATACGGAACCGTCCACTCGTGCAGCTGCTTCTTCGCGCGGTATTTCATGCCCTTTGCGATGGCATCCTGATGCGAGCCCGAGAACGCGGCAAACACCAGCGCGCCCGCGTACGGTGCTCTCTCATAGACATGCATCCGTGTGCAGTTCTCGTACTTTTCGACGAGCGACGGCATGTCCGAAAAATCAAGCCCGGGATCGACACCGTGAGAATACATATTCATGGCAAGCGTGATAATATCGACGTTGCCCGTGCGCTCACCGTTTCCGAACAGCGTTCCCTCGACCCTGTCAGCACCCGCAAGCAGTGCAAGCTCTGCATCCGCAACGCCCGTACCTCTGTCGTTGTGCGGGTGGAGCGATACGGTCACATGCTCGCGGTAGTGCAGATTCTCACACATATATTCTATCTGCGATGCGTACACATGCGGCATGCTCATCTCAACGGTCACGGGGAGATTGATTATAACGTTGTTATCCTCGCTCGGCTCGAGCACGTCAAGCACCGCGTTGCATACCTCGAGCGCATATTCGGGCTCGGTTCCCGTGAACGACTCGGGCGAATACTCGAATCGGAAATTGCCCTCATACTCGGATGCAAGGCGCTTTACGAGCTTTGCGCCGTCGACGGCTATCTGCTTTATCTCCTCCTTCGACTTCTTGAACACCTGCTCGCGCTGAGCAACGCTTGTCGAATTGTAGAAATGGATGATAGCGCTCGGTGCGCCCTTGCATGCCTCAAACGTGCGACGGATAATGTGCTCGCGGCACTGTGTGAGTACCTGCACAGTCACATCGGACGGTATCATGTCGTTATCTATCAGCGTGCGCAGGAATTCGTACTCCGTCTCGCTCGCTGCGGGAAATCCGACCTCTATCTCCTTAAAGCCGACCGAAAGCAGCACCTTATAATACTCGAGCTTTTCTTCAAGGCTCATCGGAATAACAAGGCTCTGATTGCCGTCACGCATGTCGACGCTGCACCACACGGGAGGCTTTTCGACACGGTCGCGCTCTACCCATTTGTTATATTTCTTATCGACCGGGAAATATCCGATATGATATTTGCTTGAATCCATCATTTTGTGTTTACTCCTTCTCCGCGATTACTTCTACCTCTGCAAGTGCTCCTTTCGGTAGGGCTTTTACCGCAACGCAGGAGCGCGCGGGCTTCTCGGAGAAATACTGTCCGTAGACCTCGTTGAAGACTGCAAAATCAGCCATATCTGCGAGGAAGCAGACCGTTTTTACTGCGCTGCGGGTGGATGCTCCGGCCGCTGCAAGCACCGCCTCGAGATTGCGGCAGATGCGGTGTGTCTGCTCTGCGATACCGCCCTCGACCATCGCTCCCGTCGCGGGGTCAAGCGCGATCTGACCCGATGTAAATACAAGGTTTCCGACCGATACAGCCTGAGAATACGGCCCTATCGCTGCGGGTGCGTCGTTTGTGTGTATCTTGTTGCTCATTGTTATATCCTCCGTCAAAAAGTTATATTTCTTAAAGCTTGTCTTAAAGGCTTCGCCCTATGCCGTTTTGACTTGTAAATTCCTTATACTATCTTAAAGCCCTCGTCGCGCAGCCGCTTTGTGATGGCATGCAGATGGTCAAAATTCCTCGTCTCCATCTCGACGCGCAGGAAGCAGCCGTTGACGCTTTCGGTGTTGCCCTTCTCGTAATGAACGCCCGTGACGTTTGCGCCGCAGTCGGCGATGATGCTAGATATCTCCTTGAGCTGACCGGGCTTGTCAAGCAGCTCTATCAGCATGCTTGAGGAGCGTCCCGAATTGCGCAGACCGCGGTCGATAACGCGCGACAGACTCGTGACGTCGATATTGCCGCCCGACACGACGGCGACGACGCGCTTGCCGCGCAGATCGAACTTACCCGCCATCACGGCAGCGACCGCCGTCGCGCCCGCGCCCTCAGCTATCATCTTTTGCTTCTCGATAAGCGCGAGGATAGCACTCGATATCTCATCGTCGGTGACAAGCGCTATCTCGTCGACATATTCACTGACAAGTGTAAAGGTATTATCGCCCGGCTGCTTTACCGCGATGCCGTCTGCGATGGTGGAGACCGACGGCAGACACTCTATCTCGCCGTCCTTTACCGAGTTATACATGCTGGGTGCGCCCGCCGCCTGAACGCCGTATATCTTGATAGACGGGCGTATCTGCTTTGCGGTATACGCGATGCCCGAGATAAGTCCGCCGCCTCCTATCGGAACGACGATAGCATCAATGTTGTCAAGGTCGCTGAGTATCTCAAGCGCGATGGTTCCCTGACCCGCGATAACGTTCTCATCATCGAACGGATGAACGAAGGTATAGCCATCGCTGTCGCGAAGCTCGATAGCCTTCCTATAAGCATCGTCATAGCAGCCCTCGACAAGACATACATCCGCGCCGAAGCCCTTTGTAGCCTCGACCTTTGATATCGGTGCGGTATCGGGCAGGCAGATAAGCGATTTTATACCGTTCTTTGTCGCAGCAAGCGCAACACCCTGTGCGTGGTTTCCCGCAGAGCATGCGATAACGCCGCGCGCCTTTTCCTCCTCGGACAGCATGGCTATCTTGTAGGCAGAGCCTCTTACCTTGAAGGAGCCCGTGATCTGTAGGTTTTCGGGCTTTAGATACAGCTCGCACTCGGGAGCAATTCCGTATGCTCTGACCACATTCGTTTCGCGGATGATGCTCTTAAGCACCATCTGAGCATTAAAAACCTTGTCGAGAGATAACATCGTTATTCCGCCTTTCTTTTTTACGAAATGTCGGCTCCGCGACAAAGCAAAAACCCGCCTCAAAGCCGTTAAAAATTGCTTTGAGACGGGTGATGATACAAAGTACAGCACTCGCGGTACCACTCAAATTGCGGACACGGTCCGCCACCTCTTCGAAGTCAATCAACTTCTATGCACTGACGTAGCATTCACGGGAGATATCTACGGGCGATGCCCTTCGGGTCTCCGGCTCGGAAGTGATGGGAAGAACTGCTGTGTTTCGTCGGGCTCACACCGTCCCCGACTCGCTCGGAAAACAACTCTGCAGACTCCGTCTTCGTCGCAGCCTTTGCTCGATCGAAGTCTATTAACCTCTATGCACTGACGTAGCATACACGGAGCGCCCTACACACCTTTTCGGCTTCAGGCTCCCGGCTCGGAAGTGAGAGGACTGGGATATTCAACACATCGGTTTTCACCACCCACCGATTCTCTACGCCGTTCTTCTCAGAGTCCATTCTTCGTCTCAGCCATTGTAAAATATTTAATTTTTCTGCATTGTAGCACAATTATACACGCTTGTCAAGAGCTAATACGGCATATTATAATTTGTTTTCAAATTATTAATCTTTCGACCGAATCCGACAGGCATTACGCCGCACAGCATCGTGCGGACAGTGCGCAAACGCCGCCCGACAGCCATACAGCACTTTGCGCAGACAGCCGAGAGGCGCAACCATCAAAGATCGAGCTTCATATCGCCCGTCTTGACAAGTCCGAGAGCGCGCAGTATCTCATTAAATGCGATAGATAGCAGCGCGGGGAGCACGATGCAGAGCAGCAGAATGCCGACCCACATGAGCGGCGTATGCTCTGTAGCGGAGATGATACCGAGCGGTCCGACAAGTCCGCATGTACCCATTCCCGCGCTCACGCCCTCGCAGCGCAGACCGAAAACAAGAGTAGAAAGCGGTCCGCAGACGGCGGCGGCGAGTGTAGGCGGTATCCATATCTGCGGCTTTTTGCAGATGTTGCCCATCTGCAGCATACTTGTTCCCAGACCCTGAGCGACAACGCCGCCCCAGCGGTTCTCACGGAACGAAATTGCAGCAAAGCCGACCATCTGTGCGCAGCAGCCGACCGCAGCCGCACCGCCGGCAAGACCCGATATACCTATCATCGCGCAGATAGCGGCGCTCGATATCGGCAGCGTCAGAATAATACCGACGACTACGGCGATAACAATGCCCATAAGCAGCGGCTGCAGCTCGGTAGCGGTGTTGATAAAGTCGCCGAGCCAGTACATAACGTACGCGACTGCGGGGCAGATAAGACGGGCGACTGTGTAGCCCGATACAAGCGTTACAATCGGGGTGACGAGAATGTCTATCTTCGTTTTCTTAGATACCAGCATTCCGACCTCTGCGGCGACGATCACCGCAAAGAATACGCCCGCAGGTCCTGCGGAATATGCTATTTCACCCGCAGTGGTGGAGATGGTCGTACCCATCGCGTAGCTTGCTCCGCCGACCGCTGTGCATGCAAAGAGCACGAACGGATGCGCGCCGAGCGCCTGCGCGACGGCAACGCCGATAGCCATACCCGTAGCCTTGCTTGCGTACCCTGCCATCTCGTTCAGTGCGTCCGACAGCCACCCGAGCGAAATGTACTTTGCGACGGTGGAGAGGATGGTGGAGAGGAGGAGCGTTGCGAACAGTCCGAGCGCCATCGCCCCCATAGCGTCAATGAAATACCGATGGAGCAGTCTCTTGACTCTGCCCTGTTTTGCTTGTTCTGCCATTACGGTGCCTTTCTCCGTGAGCGCGGTATCCGCGTGTCGCGGTAAAAATGTTAATTTGCGCCATTATATCATATCCCGAGCAATAAATCAAGCGAAAATCGGCGGTCGGTTGCACCTGCACACCCCGCCGGACTTGATTTCGGGGGCGAAACATGCTATAATATAATAAAAAATGGGAGGCAGACAGCATGAATACCGAAAAAAGCACCGACAAAACCGCACCGCAGCTGCCGAAATATCTATACCTCATCGTTTCGGCAATTACCGCCCTGCTGCTCGGTGCATATCTTATCAATACTTTTGTTACAAGATTCTCGGCAATGGCGTTCGTCATGCCGTTCTGCGCCTTTACGCTCGCATGCGTTGCGCTGTTCGGATATAAGGTACTGCCGCGATGGCTGCGGCGCGTGCTTTTTGCGGGAATGTCGCTTTTTCTCGCGACGTATATCGCGTTTCTCACCTACTCGCTTTCGACTGCGGCGGCGAGCAAAGCAAGGCTTGATTCTCTTCCCGAGAACGAGCAGATGACCGTTGTCGTTTTCGGCTGCTATGTGCGCGGAGAGAAGCCCGGGCGCACGCTCACTACACGCCTCGATGCCGCGCTGTCGCTGCTCGAGCGCTACCCCGATGCCGACTGCGTCGTGTCGGGCGGTCAGGGCTCGAATGAAGCGATAAGCGAAGCGGAAGCGATGCGGCGTTATCTTGTCTCACACGGAATAGCCGAAGAGCGCATAACGCTCGAGGACAGATCGACAAACACAAGCGAAAACCTTGAATATACCTTTGCCATCCTGACGGGCTCGGAATCAGACGGCGCGGCTGCGTCAACGTCTGGCAGCTCGGAATCGGACAGCTCGACCGCATCAACATCGGGCGGCTCGGAGACGGGAGCGGCAGCGAATGACGCAGCATCGGACGGCAGTACAGCCCCCGCACAGAGCAGCGGCACAGACGGCAGACGGCTCGTCGGCGTATCGAGCGAATACCATCTGCCGCGAATACGCATGCTCTCCCGCGCGCTCGGCCGGGAGATAGAAACATATCCCGCATATGACGAAAACATAGGCAGCACCCTCATCTACACCCTGCGCGAATACATGGGCGTTGCAAAATTGTGGCTCGAATCGTAATGCGGGGCTTGTAAAATCCGCACACTTGGTATATAATACTCCTATCATTATTATTTCATTTGCCGAAAGGAAATGTCATGGAAAACGAAAAGAATAACGAATGTACGCACGACTGCTCGTCCTGCGGAGCCGATTGCCCCTCTAAGAATGCGCCCGAATCGCTGCTTGCGCCCGCAAACGCAGGCTCGAACGTCAGTCATGTTATCGGAGTTGTCAGCGGCAAGGGCGGCGTGGGCAAATCGCTCGTAACAAGTCTGTTCGCGGTCGGTACAAAGCGTCTCGGATATAGCACGGCTGTTCTCGATGCCGACATTACAGGCCCTTCTATCCCGCAGATATTCGGCATGCACGACATCCGCATAACGGGCGATGACAGCGGAATGGACGCACCCCGCACCGCATCCGGCATCCCGATCATGTCGATAAATCTGCTGCTGCAGGAGGAGACTGCTCCCGTCGTATGGCGCGGTCCCGTCATTGCGGGCACGGTAAAGCAGTTCTGGACCGATGTCCGTTGGGGCGACGTTGACTATATGTACGTTGATATGCCGCCCGGAACGGGCGATGTGCCGCTCACCGTATTCCAGTCGCTCCCGCTCGACGGCATCGTTATCGTGACAAGCCCGCAGGAGCTCGTCTCGATGATAGTCGGAAAGGCGGTCCGCATGGCTGAGATGATGGATATTCCCGTGCTCGGCATAGTCGAAAACATGAGCTACGCCGTCTGCCCCGACTGCGGAAAGCACATCGAGCTGTACGGCAAGAGCAAGATAGACAGCCTCGCCGCACAGTACGGTATCCCCGTGCTCGCACGCATGCCGTTTGATCCGCAGCTTGCTGCGCTCTGCGACAGCGGAAGAATTGAAGCACATAACGTCGACTATATGGACGACGCTGTCAAAGAGCTGACAAGTGCGAAGAACTGACGGTCACACATGCACCTGCGGTTATCCGACACCGACAGATCATAAAAAAATTATCCCCTCAGCGCCGACCGAAGCAAGTGCATCGACCGCTGCATCGGCAGCGCCCTGTAATGTATTTATTATGGAAGATCTGATCTCACGCAAATATACGCGGAAAGAGCGCATCTATTCTTTCCTTGCGCTCTTTTTTGCGGCGCTGCTGCGCTTTACCGCATACGGCACACAGTATTTTCTCCAGCTCGACGATTACATTCAGCTGATACTGTACTCGCAGAGCGAATCCCCGTGGCTCACCGTCACCGCAAACGGCTTGCTGTCGACCCGTCCGCTTGCCGCACTCGGCGATATCTTTGTCTGGGGAAAGCTCATCATGCGTCCGCTGCTGCCGATGCTCGTTACCGCCCTGATGCTCGCACTGACGGCGGAGCTTTTCCGCGCGGTCATGGGCAGATATTTTCGCGTTGGCATCGCCTTTTCCGCCGCGCTGATACTCATCCCCGTTAATTTTGAGGGCACCTACTGGATATCGTCGTCAAACCGCATCGTAACGGCAATGCTGTTCACCGCCCTCTCCGCGCTCCTGCTGCTCCGCTTCATCGAAACGGGCAAGTGGTACTACGCGCCGCTGTACTGTGTCGCACTGCTGCTATCCGTCGGCTTTTACGAGCAGCTGCTCGCCCTCTCGGTGACGGTGACGGTTCTGATCGCCGCATCGCACCTTATCGGAAAGAAACGCACACCGCGCGCCCTGCTCGGTCTTGCGTTTATCCCTGCTGTCATGCTGTATTTCGCAGTCTGCGCTCACTTTGCCGCGCCCGACAGCGCAACAGGCTCAAGAGTTTCGATGGTGCTGCCGACGAACAGCTGGTGGCATACCTATGTCTTTCCGACACTGCTCGGTCAGATGAAGGAAGCAATACTCGACGCATCACCGCGCATAATCTACCGCGGATTTTTACGCGGCGTGCAGCTCGCACTGTCGGACGGAAAGCTGCTGTTTACCGTCTGCGCGGTCGTGCTCTCCGCACTTCTCGGCAGCCTCGCGTACCGCTGCAGCGATAAGCAGCCCGATAGTTCGCGCCGCCCCGCTCTGCTGACGGCTGCGGTCGGTGTACTGCTGACACTTGCGCCGATGTCGGTGCATCTGATAGTCGGCGAACCGTGGTTCTCGATGCGCGCAATAACGCCGTCGCTGCCCGGTCTCTGTCTGCTCGGCGATGCCGTGCTGCGGCTGCTCTGCCGCCCGCTGCCCGCTCGCGGCAGACGGATTGCGTACGGCGCAGTTTGCGGTCTGATGTCGCTTGTGTTCCTGTTCGGCTCGCTCTCCGAGCTGCACGATTACCGCGAGAGCTATCTTTACGGCGAGCGCCTGACCGATACGCTGACAGCGATGGACAGCGAATGGTCGGCAGCTGCCGCAAATGCGCCGGACGGTAAGCTGAAAATTGCCGTTGTCGGCACACACAGCGCGACAGAATCGCAAAACTACCTTTATCACGAGCATGTTCAGACTATCGCCGCATCCGTTTGGTCGCTTGCAGGCTCGCTCACAACACGCTATCGCGCACCGCGCGGCTATACAGTGACCCCGATGGACCTGTGCACCGAAGAAGCACCCGTTGCAGCACTGCGCAGCACCGATGCCGAAGCGATATACTCGTATGACCTCTACTACCTATATAGTGACACCGACTCCTCTCTGCACCCGCTTACCCTCGTCGGCGACACGCTCCGCGACGACACACACACGGTCGCACACATCATCCGCGACGGCACACGCATCTATCTGTACAGCGCGGACTGAAGGTTGAATCCACCCAATAACTAAAATAACGACCGCCCGAATCACCGTAAAATGTGATTCGGGCGGTCGTACTTATCAAGGAGTCGCGTTATTAAATTTCAAGCACAAACCAAGCAGCGGTCGCGCGATATACAATCAATACTTTATCCACTGATCGTAGTACGGTGCAACGTCCTTTTCCTCGTGCATAAGCTGCCAACGGTCAATCTGCTTCTGCGTAGCGTGATTGATAACGTCGTGAACACCCATACTCTCGGTAGTTCCGTCTGCGGATACTGCGGTTATCTTATAGATAACGATATCGTGATCGGCAAAAACAATGCCCGTATCGGTGTAGCTGCGCTCGGTAAGACCATCTGCGATCTTCTCATAGGTCTTAGACTGATCGCATGCGCGGTAGACGGTATATGTAACGTCCTCATCTGCGCCGTTCCATGTCATGGTAAGCGTATCGCGGTCGATGCGGAGATCGGTCGGGCGGGTAATTCTGTGCTTTGCGGGAATGCCCTCGAGCAGATAGGTCTTTCCTGCCTCGGTATCGAAGGAAATGAAATCAATACCGTCGCTCTCGGTCTCGACGGGCTTGCCGTCAACGGTTACTCGTGCGAGCGAAATATTACCCGAGTGAATGACCGCCTTGCCGCCTACGCGCGAAAGAACGCTGACGGTGTGCGGGGTGGAATCCTTCCACTCTGCGTCGATAACGAAGTTGCCTCTTGCAACAAGTCCCTTGAAGCGTCCCTTGCTCCAATCATCGGGCAGGCAGGGGCAGATATTGATATAGCCGTCATGGCTCTGGAGCAGCATCTCTGCGATACCTGCGGTGCCGCCGAAGTTACCGTCTATCTGGAACGGCGGGTGAGCGTCAAAGAGGTTGGGGTATGTACGTCTGCCGATAAGGAAGCGCAGACAATGGTAGCACTCCTCTCCCTCGCCCGTTCTCGCCCATGCGTTGACGCGGTGAGCGACCGACCAGCCGGTCTGCATGTTCTTCTCGGAGCGATAATGGAGCGAAACGGCAGCGGCATCTCTCCATACGGGGGTAGCAGCGCTGATGGTGTTTCCGGGATAGATAGCCATCATGTGCGAAAGGTGCTTATGCCACCACTCGCCTATCTCGCCGTAGAAATTCTCCTCCTGGAACTCCTTGACCTGTCCCGACCATCCGACAAGAACGGGGGAATAATGGTCTATCTGCTCGCGCTGAAGCTTCTCTTCGGGACCGTCCTTACCGAGAAGCTCCGCCGCGCGGAGAAAGTCCTTGCCGTTCTCATGCACCATCTCCTGGTCGTATGCGCAGCCGACCGTAACATACGGGAAGGAGCCGCCGACCCATGCGCCGTTGATGACCTGCTCGGGCGATACGGAGGGTGCTACGAGGTATTCGTCGCCGTACTTGCGCACAGCCTTTACCGAGAACTTACTTACATCCTTGAGCGTTGGGTAGGTATATCTCTCAAGCACAGTCTTGTCGCGTGTGAAGTCCCAGTAGTCCCACATCAGCTTAGACGCAAGACCGCCGTTTCCGGGACCGCCGCAGCGGTCGGGACCCGACGTCTCAAGCGCCCAGTTATTCGTACCGATAGCCCACCCGCATGCGCCCTCGCCCTCCTCATACTGAGAGGGATTGTTCTCGAGAACGAACTCGCTCGCCTTGCGGTGACCGTTCGGAACGGTCGCCTCGAAATAGTCGGCAAACGCGCCGAAAAGCTCTGCCATATTCGTATTGAACACGGGCCAGTAGTTCATCTGAACATTGATATTGAACCAATAGCCTGCGCCCCACGGAGCGTTCTCTGCGCCGTTCCACACACCCTGAAGGTTTGCGGGCAGACAGCCCGGGCGCGAGCAGGAGATGAGCAGATAACGTCCGAACTGGAAGTATACCATCTCAAGATACGGTATCTTCTCGCCCGCAAGATAGCGGCGGATAAGCTCGGTCGTCTCTGCCTCGTAAACGTCGTCGGGAGAATCGAGCTCGAACTCCGCGCGGGAGTAGATGGTGCGATAGTCGGCGATGTGACGGCTGCGCAGCTCATCGTAAGAGACGGATGCGGCGTGATCCGCCATAGCGGTGACCTCGGACTCCATGTCACGGTAAATAAGCTTCTTTGACGGGTCATCCTCAAGGAATACCTCGGGGCGAAGGTCAAGGTTAGTGTCGGTGCAGAAGCGAACGACCGCATAGCTTGCGCCGTCAACTCTGATGCCGCCGTCGACCGCAGTAACGGTACCGTCGGTCTCAAGGTCGGATATCGCCGCATACTGAATGCGGTAGTAGTTTATCTGACCCTTTGCAATCATTCTGCTGCCGTCCCATCTTATCTCTGCGGTTCTTCCGCAGCCGTCGCCGGGCTCTCTCGAATAATCGCGCACGTACAGGAACTCGGGCTTATATGTTAAGCTGAGCGCTCCGCTGCGGGATGCCTCAAGGCGCGTTACGATGACGCGGTCGATATAGGACGCGAAGGTCTCGCGGGTATAATGAACGCCTGCGCAGTCGTACTCAACGCCCGAGAGCGAATTGTCGATATCGAGCCAGCGACGGTAGCCGCTGACATCCTCATGTCCGAGCTCGAAATATAGATCGGCAAAATCGGTAAGTCCGAGCGAATCCTTATCGACGAACTTGTTCTGTGTTATCTGAATGCGCTCGCGATCGGTCCTGCCGAAGATATTTGCGCCGAGGTAGCCGTTTCCTATCGGTATGGAATAGGTCTCCCAGCCGTAATAGCTGTCCTCTGCGGGTGAGAAATACAGCGTTCTCAGTTTTTTCATAACCATGACCTTTGCCCGCCGCGACGGGGGCAATCCTTTCAAAAATGAAATGTTGCTGTCAGTATAGCACATCCCTTCCGTGCCTGTCAACAATCTCGGCGATTTTATCACACATATTTTTATTATAAAATTATCCGCACGCCCGCTCCCCGCCCGCACGCTCATGCCGCCACCGCCCGTCGCGCCCTTGACAAACAATACATATAATGATAGAATACGGGAGAAAATACAGCCCGTCGGGGCTTTAAACGGACACTGTAATGACTGATGAATGTATAACCATAAATGAGGATTCCGCACGGGAAACCGCGCGCCGCACACCGATAGCGGTAATCGATTCGGGCGTCGGCGGGATATCCGTGCTGCGCGAGCTCGTGCGGGTAATGCCGAATGAGAGCTATGTTTTCTTCGGCGATGAAGCAAACGCACCGTACGGCACAAAGACGCGCGAGGCGGTCAGACGGATTACCGAGGAAAACGTCGATTTTTTAATCGACAGATACCATATCAAGGAGCTTGTCATCGCATGCAACACGGCGACGGGCGCGGCGGCAAAGCGTCTTCGCGAGCTGCATCCCGACATACCGATAATAGGCATCGAGCCGGAAATCAAATCCGCCTGCGCGCTACCGGGTACGCCCCGCGTGCTTATCATGGCAACGTCGCTGACGCTGCGTCAGCCGAAATTCCGCGCGCTGCTCTCGCGCTACGAATCCGGCGCAGCCGTAACTCTGCTCCCCTGCCCAGGGCTTATGGAGCTGATAGAAGAGGGTCACACCGACGGAGAGCTGCTGCGGGGGTATCTCCGCTCGCTGTTTGCTTCGATGAACGAGCCGTGCGAGAGCTTTGATGCGGTCGTGCTCGGCTGTACGCACTATCCGCATGCAGGAAAAGCCATCGCGGAATTTTTCACGCATGCGAGGTTTTACGACGGCTGCCGCGGAACGGCGGCTGAAGCGGCGCGCCGACTCGAATCGCTCGGCATGTGTACCGACACGCGCGCACAGGGCGGGATAGAGTATATCACAACTTCGGATAACCCCGGCTTTCGCGCGATATGCGAGCGCTTGATGCAGGCGTGATGTAACGGCATTTACAAGATATGTGAGCAACTGATGCAGAGTGTTGCGAATCTTATGACGTGAGGTGATATGCCGTCTGCTATGTTATCTGACGCGTCGGAAGATTATTTTTGCAGGAAATATTAAAAAATTGAAAAAATATATTGACTTTTGCAGGATAAAGTGATAAAATATGCAATCGTAAGGGATAGGAACTTTCTTCCTTTCCGATGCGGCTTTTCGGAGCCCGAAAAAATACGACAGGAGGCGGACTGAAATGGCAGGAGCGTTTTTCGCACAGAGAAATTTTGTCGGCTCGGTCTATACCTATGCGCGTTTTGAGGCTTACCGATATTATTATTTTCACAGGGCCGCATAATACCTTCACACGGTTAAGGCAGAGCGGCTCGTCATAAGACGCAGCCGCTTATATTTTTATCATTTTTATCATTTTTCGCGTTCGGCTGAGCGCGAGCTGCGCCGCGTATGCGGCATGAGAGAGGTTGTAACGGGCATCGCCCGATACACATAAATATTCATGAACATTTTTATACGGAGGGATTCGATCATGAAGAGATTTCTTTTGGCACTGCTTGCAGTCACAACACTCGGAACGATGTGTGCATGCAGCTCCGACACAGGAACAACAGAGACTACGGCAAGCGGCGCGTCTGCGTCGAACGGCAAGTACAAGATAGGTATATGCCAGCTCGCACAGCACCCCGCTCTTGACGCTGCTACCGAGGGCTTTATCGAGGCTGTCGAGGCAGGTCTCGGCAAGGACAACGTTGAGATAATCAATCAGAACGCATCGGGCGAATCGAACAACTGCACCACCATCATTTCTGGCTTCGTTTCGGACGGCGTTGACCTCATTCTCGCAAACGCTACCGCACCGCTTCAGGCAGCGGCAAGCGCAACTAAGACCATACCCGTTCTCGGTACCTCCATCACCGATTACGCAACCGCGCTCCAGATAAGCAACTGGACAGGCACCGTCGGCGGAAACATCTCCGGCGCATCCGACCTTGCTCCGCTCGATCAGCAGGCTGCTATGATCAAGGAGTGGTTCCCCGATGCAAAGAATGTCGGTCTTCTCTACTGCTCCGCAGAGCCTAACAGCAAGTATCAGATAGACACCATCACCCCCTACCTTAAGGACCTCGGCTACACCGTTAAGCCCTACTCCTTTACCGACACTAACGACGTTGCATCGGTAACCAAGACAGCATGCGACGAGAGCGACGTAATCTATATCCCGACCGATAACACCGCTGCTTCCAACGGCAAGGCTATCGCGAACGTAACCGTTCCGGCAAAGGTCCCCGTAGTAGCAGGTGAGCAGGGTATCTGCTCCAACTGCGGTGTTGCTACCCTCTCCATCGACTATAAGTCGCTCGGCGAGACCACCGGTAAAATGGCTGTAAAGATACTCAAGGGTGAATCCAAGGTATCCGAAATGCCTATCGAGTACAGCAATAGCTTTGTTAAGTACTACAATCCCGAGATCTGCGAGCAGCTCGGAATTAAGGTTCCGTCCGACGAGTATACCGCTCTCAGTACCGAGGGCTGATAAAAGCAGTCGGAAGCCGCATCACAGTGCATCAGCGCGGCGCATTTCGCCGACCTAAGCAATCGACAACCGCGCGTGCCGCCCGGCGGTGCATGCAGCCGACAATGTAAATATGCAAATATGGGAAAGGTTTACACCTTTCCCATAGCTCGGTTTTAAGGATAGACAAAGAACGTCGCTCAGAGCGGAGCATTTTTCACCGCGGATTGATATTTATTCATTCTACTCGGTGCGGATATCGCCGCATATGATGATTGTGTATTGCCCGTTCCCTTCAGCGACAAGAATAAACGAATCACCGTATTAACCGTAAAAGGAAAATAAGCTATGGCAATTTTAAACTTCTTTTCATCCCTCGCCGGCTCGCTGCCGAGCGTTGCAGCGCAGGGTCTGATATGGGGCGTAATGGCTATCGGAGTTTACATAACCTTCCGTATTCTCGATATCGCCGACCTTACGGTCGACGGCTCGCTCGCTACGGGCGGCGCGGTCTGCGTTATCCTGATTTCCTCGGGTGTCAACCCATGGCTCGCCCTGCTCTGCTCGTTTCTCAGCGGTCTGCTCGCGGGTCTCGTCACGGGTCTGCTGCACACCGCATGCGGAATACCCGCTATCCTTGCGGGAATTCTTACACAGTTCGCCCTCTACTCGATAAATCTCCGTATCATGGGAGGCTTTGTCTCGACAAGATCAAATATCCCTCTCCCCTTCAATATGTCAAGCGTCCTCTCGTCCTCTAACTTCACCCTCGGCGAGTCGACCTCGACCATCTTAAAATCCGCGCTCATTCTGCTTGCGTTTATTATCGGAATAATCGCTCTGCTGTACTGGTTCTTCGGAACGGAACGCGGCTGCTCCATCCGTGCAACGGGCGCAAATCAGAACATGGCACGCGCACAGGGCATCAACACAAGCACGAATATCGTTCTCGGTCTCATGCTCTCGAACGGTCTCGTCGCGCTCTGCGGCGGAATGCTCTCGCAGTATCAGAACTTTGCCGATATCAATATGGGCAGAGGTGCGATAGTAATCGGACTCGCTGCGGTCATCGTCGGCGAAGTGCTGCTCTCTAAGGTATTCAAGAACTTTGCACTCAAGCTGCTGTCGGTCGTTATCGGCGCTATCATCTACTACCTTGCAATGACCGTCGTGCTTAAGCTCGGTCTTAACACCGATGACCTTAAGCTCTTCACCGCTATTATAGTCGCGCTCTTCCTCGCTCTTCCGTATTTTAAGGCAAAGGCAAGCAAGAGAAAGGTAGGCAAGACCGCTGCCGTCGCAGCAGAGGGAGGCAAAATAAATGGTTGAGCTTCATGATATACACCTCACCTTCAATCCCGGCACCGTCAACGCAAAGCATGCACTCTGCGGACTTAACCTGACAATAAACGAGGGCGAGTTCGTAACCGTCATCGGCGGAAACGGCGCAGGAAAATCCACCATGCTCAATACGATTGCGGGAACCTATCGTGTCGATTCGGGAAAGATACTCATCGACGGAAAGGATGTCACCCGCCTCCCCGAATATAAACGCGCGATCTATATCGGACGTGTATTTCAGGACCCCATGCTGGGCACCGCTCCGACCATGCAGATAGACGAGAACCTTGCACTCGCCGCGCGCAGGGGCAAATTCCGCGGACTCGGATGGGGCATCACGAGAGCCGAGCGCGAGCACTACCGCGAGCTGCTGCGTGACCTTGACCTCGGTCTTGAGGACAGAATGTCGAGCCGCGTCGGACTGCTGTCGGGCGGTCAGCGTCAGGCGCTGACCCTGCTCATGGCATCGCTCAAGAAGCCGAAGGTGCTTCTGCTCGATGAGCACACCGCCGCACTTGACCCCAAAACCGCAGCTAAGGTGCTCGACCTCTCCGAGAAGATAATACAGGAAAACTCGCTCACCGCTCTCATGATAACGCATAACATGCACGATGCCATCACGCACGGCAACCGCCTTATCATGATGCACGAAGGCAGAGTTGTCGTAGATATCAAGGGCGAAGAGAAGAAAAAGCTCACGCCCGAAGAGCTCGTTAAGCTCTTCTCTACCGCAGGCGGAGAGCTCTCCGACAAGGCGATGCTGTCCTGACAAACTCGTCTAAGCAAAATATGCAGCGAATATAAAGCCTTGCCCGAGCAGCTGCTCGGGCAAGGCTTTTTCTTATGCTGTGATATTTCGCTTTGTTTTGTCAGGCAATCTCATTTTGTTCAAAGGCAGTCCGGCTGCACGGATTCAGCATAGCAGGGGCAGAATTCATTATTTTTCGTCAAGCACCGCTTTGTATATAATGTTCTTTGCAACACCGCGGTCGGCTGCGACCGCCTTTACCGCATCCATGTGCTTCATGCCTTTTTCCTCATAGTACGCGACGTGCTGCGGCACGCTAAGCTCATGCCAGAAAGCATCCGAATCTCCCCGCGCACCCTCGAGAACAAGCACATACTCCCCGCGCGGTGCCCGCTCTGTGTAGCTCTCTGTCGCAGCACCGAGCGTTGTGCGCTCGATTTCCTCGTTCAGCTTTGTCATCTCTCTGCACAGAGCGACGCGGCGCTCCGCCCCGAAATATTCGGAAAGCGACGCAAGCACGCGGCGCAGATCGTGCGGCGAGGAATAGAATATCATCGTTCTCCGCTCGCCGCGCAGAAAGGAAAGACGCTCATCAAGCTCCTTCTTTTTCTCGGGCAAAAAGCCCTCAAAGCAGAATCTGCGCGTATCAAAGCCCGAAAGTATAAGCGCATTTATTGCCGCACAGCAGCCGGGCGCCGACGTTACGGGAATGCCGCCGTCGATACATGCGCGGACGATATCGCTGCCGGGGTCGGAAATACCGGGCGTGCCTGCATCGGTCATAAGTGCGCACGTCTCGCCGCCGCGCAGTCTGCGCACAATCTCCGCGCCCGCCTGCTGCTTGTTGTGCTCATGATACGGCATCATCGGCTTTGAAATGCCGAGCGACGAGAGCAGCTTTCCGCTGACGCGGGTATCCTCCGCCGCAACAAAGCTGCATTCGGACAGCACCTTTACCGTGCGCTCCGAAATATCCGCAAGATTGCCTATCGGCGACGCGAGAAGGTAGAGCGTGCCCGCCTCTGTTCTGTTCTTCTCTCTTATTTCCGCACCGTTATCGGAAAATCCGCTCATTGTATATAACCATCGCTTCCGCACGGCGAAAGCTGCCTTTCTGTAATCATATCGCGTGTGTTTTCGTTCAATATCCGTATCGCTCGCCGGGTGCATCATGCATTTCCGCGCCCGCATGTTTCAAAATCGGCACCAGACAAAAGCCGTATCAGCCGCCAAAGCTCATGCTCCCGATTATCTCGCGGTATCTCTCGCTCTCACAGCCCGATGCATCGCGCAAAAGAAGCGCAGGCAGCAGACGCAGCGCAGCAGAGCCACCGCGCACCCCCTCTGCAAGCACAAGCGACGGCTCGTGCAAAGCGTCGTACTGCACGTAGCACATGCGCTTCGGCTCTATGCCGACATCGCGCATAGCGCAGATAAGGTCACATAGCCTGTCGGGGCGATAAACAACGTAGAACGGGCTGCCCCATTCGAGCAGTTGCGCCGCCACAGCACAAAATTCGGATATCCCGCCGCGCGTCTCGTGCCGTGAACGGTTACGCCCTCCGTCGGCAGCAGCCTTTCCCGAGCTTACCTTCATATACGGCGGATTTGACACCACTGCGTCAAATCGCATTCCGCGCGGCAGCTCGCGTATGTCGCTCTCAAGAACATCAACGCGGTCGGAAATACCGTTCAGCAGAACATTGCGACGGGCAAGCGCCGCATAGTCGGGTTGCGCCTCAACTGCGGTAACATGCTCATACTTTCCCGCCGCAGCAAGCAGCAGCGATATCGAGCCCGCACCGCTGCCGAGATCAGCGCAGCGCCCCGCGCCTCCCCCGCGCGCAAAGGCGGCGAGCAGCAGTGCGTCTGTGCCGTAGGTAAAACCGCCGTCGGTGCGTATCATACGCATACCGAGATTTATGTCAATGACCGATTCCCCCGGCAAACATATATCGTCCATCTCTCCGCCTCCTTTTAATTTGCACGTCTGCGCGTTCGGATTGAGCTGCATAATGTCAGTCTGCTTTCTGCGCAGCAGCGACCGATTTCCTAATTATATTCGAACCGTTTCCTGCTCAAGCTTTTTAATCCTCACGTAAAAGAAAAGGGGTTGTTAAAAAACAACTTTTTAACAGCCCCTTGGGGACAGATAAAAATGTTCGGAGTGAGTGATTTTGCCCCGTCAGGCGTACGTCAAGGGGCAAAAGCGCTCGCAGAAAAAGTAAATTTCATTATTCCCGAAAAAACCGGTAGGATTTCTTCTGATTTCGCTTAGCTCTTCTGCAATGCAAAATCGGAGTAGCTGCTTATTCACTTTTTCGGTCCGGACTTTTTCAGCGTCCCAACCTGATGGTTTAAAATCACTCAGCAGCAGGTGCGCCTACGGGGCAAACCTCTGCACATGCACCGCAGCTCAGGCACTCATCAGCGTTGATTTCGTACTTTCCGTCACCCTCGGAAATAGCACTTACAGGGCACTCGCCTGCGCATGCGCCGCAGGAAATGCACTCATCGGAAATTTTGTATGCCATCGTAAAATACCTCCATGTATTCTATATCGTCTTCCTTCGGGCGCATCGCCCTCGGGACGGTGCTATTATATCACACAGGTTCAGTTATGTCAACAGCATTTAACGGCAGCGCTGCTAATTTTGTCGAATCTTTATTTGTTTTTTACCCGTGCTTTAATTGCCCTGACCGCCCGAATTATTCGAGCCGCCCGACCCGCGGCGTCCGCGTCTGCCGCGCCCGCCCCTACGGCGGTCTCTGCCTTCGCGCTGTTCACGGTTGTCGTGATTATCACGGGATTCTCTCCCCTCACGTGTTTCACGGCTGTCACGATTTTCACGGGGCTCTCTGTTTTCGCGGGGTTCGCGATTGTCACGGCTTTCACGCTGTTCACGATTTTCGCGACTTTCGCGCGGCTCGCGGTTATTGCGACCGTCCCTGCCGCGACCGCCTCTGCGGTCACGCGGCGGTCTGCCGTCGCGGCGGCGTTCGCCGTCACGCGGTTCACCCTGTCCGCCGTCGGTCTCAGCCACAGCGGCAGTCTCAAGTCCGATGCAGGCGCGCGCCTGCGCTGCGCGCTCTGCGCGGCGGGTCTCTGCCTCCTCTATGGTTGCAGCCTTATCCGGCTTCGACATCGGCTTGCGCTCGGGTCGCTCGTGACGCTCGGGGCGGGATGCCTCGAGCCGTTCAAGCTCGGCATTCTTCTCCGCGATATACTCCTTCGCACTCTTACCCTGAACGACTGTAACATCATCGCGACTGTACACCTTGACCGACGTATCGTGCTTCTTTCTTACCTCAACTCTGACCTTGCCCGTCAGCGGCATGGTCTCCTTGACAATACCCTCACCGTCGGGGGTCTCAACGACCGCGTCGAGCTTAGGCGTTTTCTTTATCTCCTCGCAATAAACGTCGTACTCGTAACGCAGACAGCACATGAGTCTGCCGCACGCGCCGCTCGTCTTGCTCGAATTGAGCGAGAGATTCTGCTCCTTTGCCATCTTTATCGACACCTGAACGAAGTCGGAAAGGAAGGAATGACAACAGAACGGGCGACCGCAGATACCGAGACCGCCCATAAGCTTAGCCTCGTCGCGTATGCCTATCTGACGCAGCTCGATGCGCGTTCTGAACATAGCCGCAAGGTCCTTGACGAGCTCGCGGAAATCGACCCTGCCCTCAGCGGTGAAATAGAAGATGAGCTTGCTGTTGTCAAACGTATACTCAACATCGACGAGCTTCATATCGAGCCCGTGCTTAGCTATCTTTTCAACGCAGGCATTGTACGCGTCTATCTCTTTTCTGAGATTGTCGCGATGTATCTGCTCGTCCGCATCTGTCGCGCGACGGAGAACGGGGCGCAGCGGCTGTACAATCTCGCGCTCGGTCACGGCGCGGTTTCCGCAGATTACGGAGCCGTACTCCGTCCCGCGCGATGTCTCAACTATAACATTGTCACCGCGCGAATAGCTCTCGCCCGCAGCATCAAAATAGTAGCCCTTTCCCGACTTTTTGAAGCTGACAGAAACGACATCGTAAACGCGCCCTGCGTCGCCCTCGGCTGCTTTATCCTCAGCCGCACCCGCAGCGTCGTTCCCGTTTTCGTCGGCGGGACTCTCGCTGCTGTTATTATCCGTTTCGGCATCAATGACACAGCCGTCGGAATCGGCATAACCGTCTACGTCGATGTCAGGCTCGATATCATCTTCCGCATCACTTTCATCTGCAGCATAGAATGCGGCATCCTCAGCGCCGACGGGCGCTGCCGGCATATCGTCGTCCGCACCGATTGCCTCTGAATCATCCATAGCGTCATCTGCATCTGTCGGCTCGTCACACACATCCGCATCGTCAGTCTCGACAGTCATCTCAGCGTCGACCTCGAGCTCGATATCCTCATCGGGCAGCGCGTCAAATTCCTCCGCGTCGCGCGCGGAAAGTTCTCCGTTAAATTCGGTATTATCCATATTATTTCCTTTCGGTTACAGGCATATTAGCTTTTGTGCGGCACTGCCGCATGTCGGTCGGCGGCGCGAAATATTCGTCCCCGTCAGCCGATTACAGACCTCAGCCGCAGCGCAGCGGAGGTAAGCGCAAGACGAACGTTTGCATTGTGCAGGATACGGTCACGGGCATCGCACAGCGCGGTGATGCAGTCGCATATCTCCCGCGTGCTCATGGAATCGGCAAGGCCGTCGTCGGCACTCGCGTCCGATGCAGCATCATACAGCGGCAGCTCGGCAGCGCCGTCCGTCTCCGTGCCCGCGCAGCGGCGATAAAGCAGCTCGCGCAGTCCGTCAAGCGTCATTTCGAGAATGTCGGATGCGTCGGAGCGGTCGGAAGAAAGCTTCGACACCGAAAGCATAACCGCAGCGCCCGAGCGGGACGCTATCGCGTTTATTATGCCCTCCGATGCCAAGCGAACGCGATCCGCGCCGCCCGAGCGGGCAAGCAGACGCAGCGCCTCACCTATCGAGCCGTCGGCGGCGGTGATTATCCTGTCAAGCTCGACTCCGCCGTCACGCGCAAGCGCTGCGGCGCGCGGGCTCGACTTTATCAGATATTCCCTTACATCCTCGTCACGACAGCGCTCGGTACGCAGCAGCTGTGCGCGCGAACGTACGGTAGGCAGCAGCATCGACGCAGAAAGACAGAGCAGCACAAAGTATACCCCCTGAGGCGGCTCCTCAAAAAGCTTAAGAAATGCATTCTGCGCGGACACCGTCATAGTCTCCGCATCCTCGATTATAAACATACGAAAGTTGAACTCGTTCGACGTAATGTACGCGGCGCGAGTCAGCTCGCGAACGGTCTCGACACCGATGGTCTTGCGACCTTCCGCGCAGCCGATGAGCCGCACGTCGGGGCAAAGCCCCTCACGCATTCTCCGCTCGGTATCCGCATCGCCGCCCGCAAGCGCGGCAGCGGTCGAAAATGCAATGGTATGCCGACCGCTGCCCGACGCGCCCTCGATTATCAGCGCGTGCGGCAGCCTGCCAACACCGACGGCACGGGTAAGCATATCCACCGTATTCCTGTTTGCAACAACCGAATCGAACAAGTCTGCGCCTCCGTATATATTTTCATACAAATTTTATTATAACACAGCAAGTTCGGTTTGTCAAACAAAATGCACCGCAGTCAGAACACGCGCAGCAGCACCGCAGATCGACCGTTTTCACCCGGAATCGGCAGGAAAATGCCGCAGGCGGCGGGTGCGAGCGCATATTTTTGAATATATTATCAAAATCAACACAAAAAATTAATACATTAGTGATATAGTTAATCAGTATGTATTTGTGTGTCGGAGCGTATCCGACCGTATCGCCGACGAGGGTCGGCATTAACACGATTCGATCGGAGAAAAAGCATGAAAAACAGCGAAAATTCGGCACAGCGGCAGAGCCCCCGTCAGAGCGGCACGGCAGCGATGCTCGGCAGAGTCCTATGCATGGCGTGCATAATGTATACCGTCATAACGCTTTTGCTGACCGCGGCGGCATCCTTCTTTACGAGCTATGCGCCGTCGTTTGTTACGCTGGTATCGGTTTTTGTTTTCTCGCTTATCGTTTCGCTGCTCGGTCTGCTGTTCAGACTGCCCCGTCTGCCGTTCGGTCTCGCACTGCTGCTGCACTATCTCGGCTCGGCTGTCAGCTTCGTTCTGATATTCGTGCTGATAGCAAGTGACGGAAAGAATACCCGCGGCGGGCTGCTTCTCACCGCGCTGCTCAGCGTTCTGTACTGGATAGGCGGCGCTGTCGTGTCGATAATTCACGACAAGCGCAAAAAGCAGGCGGAGGATTGCCGCAGCTATAAATCCATGTTCGGATAATCGCAGCGTTCGCCGTGCCGGCAGTGCCGCATGAGGCATGCGAATATTCATAAATTTAGTCCATATAAGAGGAACCGAAATGTTTGATATCAAGATAGGCACACTTATTCCCGCGCAGAGCGCACTTACGATGATACCGCAGCTCAATGCCGTAGGCTTTGAGAGCTATGAGCTGAACTTCAACGACTGCTGCGCGCTCGCAAACGGCAGCGAGGGAGACCTTAAAGAATACGGAAAGCGCGTTCTTGACGTGCTCGACGGACGTAAGATCTCCGCACTCGGCATATACGCAAACACCATCGAGGACGAGGACACCCGCCGCGGAGTTGAAAACCTCATTGCAAACGCAGAGTACTTCGACTGCGACCGCATAGGTACGTTTGCGGGCGGACACCCCGCACTCAGCGTACGCGAGACTATCCCCGATTTCGTCAAGGTATTCAGTCCCCTTATCGAGTTTGCGGAGAACAAGGGTGTAAAGATTGGTCTCGAGGGCTGCGGCGACGGCTGGGACCGCGGAAGCCACAATATTGCATTCTGCCCCGAGGCATGGGAGCTTATCTTTAACGAGATATCGAGCGACGCGCTCGGTCTCGAGTGGGAGCCATGCCATGCCGTCATGCAGCTGATGGACCCCATTCAGCAGGTCAGACGCTGGGGCAGCAAGATAGTACACGTTCACGGTAAGGATGCGACGGTAGCATACGACGTTATCCGCGAGTACGGTCTGCGCGGCATTCACGGCTACGCTTGGAACCGCACACCCGGCTTCGGCGATACGAACTGGGCTGATATCTGCACCGTACTTATTCAGTGCGGCTTCAAGGGCAGTATCGATATCGAGGGCTATCATGATCCCGTTCACTACGACGATATGGAATGGACCTCGCAGCTGACATCGCTTGAATATCTCAAGCGCTGCCGCGGCGGTGTTACCTTCTTTGACGGGCCTACCGAATATCGCGGATATCAGGGCAGGCGCCTGAAGTAAGCGCGGCTTGGAATTCTCCGAGCAGCCCGGAGGTATTCGGAGTTTATCGGATTTTCCCTAAATTTCGGATTTCTCCGATTTTCGGATTTTTCACAATATTTTTCGGGAGATATGAGATGAAGGCATACGGAAAAAAGGTCTGGCTGATACCCGACACATTTCTCAGCTCTGTTTCGGGCGAGGGTGAGCAGGTAAGCCATGAGGCGATATGCGTCACAAATACGGGCGAGCGCGCTGCGCACATCGGTCTGACGCTGCTTTATGAGGATAAGCCCGAGCTCGACGGATATCACGCGGAGTGCGGCGCGAGACGTACGCACCATATAAGGCTTGACCGTCTGCTCAGCGACGACGGAGAGCCGATACAGCGCGATGTTCCCTACTCTGTGCTGCTTGAGAGCGACGAACCGATAGTGGTACAGTACAGCCGTCTCGACACATCGAGCACGAGCATGGCGCTGATGACAACGATAGCCTACGCAGTCGAGTAAGCCCGACGGCGCACGACATAACGATAATTACAGGAGTGAGTGAAATGGCAAAAAGAACATATGTAGACCTGAGCGGAAAGAACGCGATAGTTACGGGAGGCGGCGGAGTTCTCTGCTCCGGCTTTGCAAAGGAGCTTGCTGCATGCGGCGCTTCGGTCGCTGTCTGCGACCTGCGTCTTGAAGCAGCTCAGGCGGTAGCAGATGAGATAAATATCTCGGGCGGCGTTGCGATAGCGGTAGAAGCAAACGTTCTCGACCGCACAAGTCTTGAGGCTGCAAGAGAGAAGATATATGCAGAGATCGGCTATCCCGACATCCTTATAAACGGCGCGGGCGGAAATAATCCGCGCGGCACCACCGACAAGGAATATCTCTTCCCCGAGGACCTCGAAAACAGTGAGGAGGCAGAGAGCATCAAGACCTTCTTTGACCTTGATCCCAAGGGCGTTTCCTTCGTTTTCGACCTCAACTTTATGGGCGTGCTGCTCCCGACGCAGGTATTTGCGCGCGAGATGATAGGCAGAGAGGCTCCGACGATAATCAATATCTCGAGCATGAACGCATTCCGCCCGCTGACCAAGATACCCGCATATTCGGGCGCAAAGGCTGCCGTTTCCAACTTCACGCAGTGGCTCGCGGTTCACTTCTCTAAGGTGGGCATCCGCGTTAACGCCATCGCACCCGGATTCTTTGTCACCAACCAGAACAGGGGGCTTTTGATGAACGAAGACGGCTCGCTTACCCCCCGCTCCGAGAAGATTCTCTCTGCAACTCCTATGGGTCGCTTCGGCGAGGTTGAGGACCTGCGCGGACCGCTGCTCTTCCTCTGCGACGCCGATGCATCCGCATTCGTCAACGGCGTTGTTCTGCCCGTCGACGGCGGCTTTGCCGCTTACTCGGGAGTATGATTGCCGAGTAAGCGTATCACGCACACTTCTGCGGGCAGTGCAGCTGCGCCGCCCGTACCGATTCAAACAATAACCGACACGAAAGGAATATTATCATGGGACTTTTTGACGGAATTAAGGGAATATTCGCCTCCAAGACCGACGAGGAAAAGATAGCTAAGTGGAAGGATGACGGCAACTCCGAGAAAATTGCCGACTTCACCGACGAGGGCTACGAGCAGGCGCTGCGTCTGCTTGCAATCTCCGCACTCGGCGAGATTAAGCGCGATGAGACCGCAGTTAACACCTGCATGAAGCTGATAACAGACGACGACAAGGCTATTCGTCTCGCTGCATGTGAGGCGCTTAAGGTCATCGGCACAAAGCGCGAGGTAGACCGCCTGTACTTCGTTGAGACAAACGAGACCGAGGCTGATGTTAAGCGCGCACTGCTCGACGCTGCCGTCGCCTCCAAGGAGCGCACACCGAGATTCATTTAAACACCGGCAGGTCTGAAAAATCGTTGTCGATGCAAGCATATCGACGCATACGAACCGATGTAAGCATGTAGGCGCGAGCATTCCGACGCTGCGGCGTAAGCATTCCGACAAAAGCACGTCGATGCAGGCATACCGCCGACGCTGCGGCACGAAATTTTCAGCGTAAAATCTCATAGGACCCATGGGCTGTAAAACCGTTTTACAGCCCTTTTGCGCAGAGCGGAGGAGAGTGCATTTGCATCCGACAATCGGACATCACCCGAAAAGGCAGGTCGGAACGCTCATTCCCGCGCTTCTGCGGACAAACTAACGAGAAAAGGTAGAACGAATTATGCCTAAGAAAAAAACAACGGCTCCGACGGAAACACAGCCCGCGGCAGAGGTCAGGCAGCAGCCTATCACCGAAACGGTCGAGAAAAACTTCATGCCGTATGCGATGAGCGTCATAGTCTCCCGTGCGATACCCGAGATAGACGGCTTCAAGCCCGCACACCGAAAGCTGCTCTACACCATGTACAAGATGGGGCTGCTCACGGGCGCTAAGACAAAGAGTGCGAACGTCGTCGGACAGACGATGCGGCTGAACCCACACGGCGACGCGGCGATATACGAAACGCTCGTTCGACTGACGCGCGGTAACGAGACGCTGCTGCACCCCTTCATCGACTCAAAGGGTTCGTTCGGAAAGCACTATTCGTCGAGCATGGTATACGCGGCATCGCGTTATACCGAGTGTAAGCTCGACCCGTTCTGCGCCGAGATATTCGGCGGCATAGAGCATGATGCGGTGGATATGTGCGATAACTACGACGGCACAATGCTTGAGCCCGTGCTGTTCCCTACCTCGTTTCCTAATATTCTGCTCTCGCCGAATAAGGGTATCGCCGTCGCGATGTCGAGCTCCATCTGCTCCTTCAATCTTGCAGAGCTCTGCGACGCGACCGTGCAGATGCTGATAAATCCCGAGACAACGGTGGATCAGCTGCTCGACATACTCATTGCCCCCGATTTTCAGGGCGGCGGGTACATCATCTACAACCGCGAAACGCTCCGCGAGATATACCGCACGGGTCACGGCAGCATCCGCCTGCGCGCAAGATGGAGATACGACAAGGATCAGAACTGCATAGACATCGTTCAGATACCGTATTCGACGACCGTTGAGCTTATCAGCGCAAAGCTGACGCAGCTGATAAAGGAAGGCAGGATAAAGGAGATAACCGACTTCCGTGACGAGACCGATATCAGCGGCTTCCGTCTGACGCTGGATCTGCGTCGCGGCACAGACCCCGACAAGCTGATGGCAAAGCTGTACAAGGCGACTCCGCTCGAGGATAGCTTTGACTGCAATTTCAACGTTCTGATAGACGGCGCACCGCGTCTGCTCGGCGTAGGCGAGATACTGACCGAGTGGATACGCTTCCGCATGAACTGCGTACGTCGCGAGCTTAGCTACAACCTTTCAAAAATGAAAGCAAAGCTGCATCTGCTGCAGGGTCTGGGCAAAATTATCCTCGATATCGACAAGGCGATAAAGATAATCCGCGGCACGGAGCGCGATGCGGACGTCATACCGAATCTCTGCTCGGGCTTTGACATTGACGAGGATCAGGCGGAATTCGTCGCAGAGATAAAGCTGCGCAATATCAACCGCGAATATCTGCTGCTGCGCATGAAGGATATACGCGACCTTGAGGAAAAGATTGCATCGACCGAGGAGATAATCTCGAGCGAGCGCAAGCTCAAGAGTTATATCGCAAAGCAGCTGCGCGAGATAAAGTCGAAATACGCAAAGCCGCGTCAGACGCAGCTAATCTACGAGGATGAGCTGGTAGAGCCCGTGCTCGTCGAGCCCGAGGATACGACGGTAAATCACGTCATGTTCACACGTGAGGGCTACTTCAAGAAGGTAAGCATGCGCTCGCTCAAGGCGACCGACTCGCAGAAGCTCAAGGAGGGCGACGAGATAGAGCGCGAATTCGACGCGACCGACTCTGACGAGCTGCTGTTCTTCTCCGACCGCGCGCAGGTATACAAGGCGCATGTGCGCGACTTTGATCTGCTGCGTTCGGGCGAGCTCGGCGATTATGTTCCCGCAAAGCTCGGCTTTGACAGCGGTGAACGCGCCGTTGCGATGTGCCGTCTCGAGCGCGACTGCGAGTCGCACAGCATCGTTCTTGTGTACGAGAACGGCGCATGCGTGCGTATCCCCGCCTTCGCATACAGCACAAAATCAAACCGCAGAAAGCTCACGGGAGGCTATTCCGACCATTCGCCGCTTGTCGCTGTCTTCTACGTGACCGAGCCGATAGAGCTGCTGCTGCGCACCGAATCGGGCAAGGGCATCGTGTTCGACAGCTCGGCTGTCGCGTTCAAGACGACCCGCACGAGCCGCGGCGCGATTGTCATCAATCTTAAAAAGGGCGATCGCGTGATATCCGCAACAACCGATCTGACGACCGTTCCCGACGCAAAGCGTCTGCGTAAGACAAAGCTGCCCGCATCGGGTGTGACCGTCTGAGCACGGTCTGCGAGCACGAGCCGTGCCGACGAAATCTGCGTCCGCCGCCGAGCAGAATCAACTCATGTGACGGGCAACAAATAATATACAAATAGTAAGATAAGACCGATGAGCATAACCGAACAGGCTGCTCATCGGTCTTATTTTTTTATCCGGGCATTATCAATCCGACATTATCGGGAAAAGTTCCGAATCGAAGGTATAGCGAAGCAGATATATTGCGTCGTCGCTGTCTATGCTGCCGCTGCCGTCGACGTCGCCCGAGGCGTGAAGCGGATACGAATCGGGATTGAAGGTGTAGCGCAGCAGATATATCGCGTCGTCGCTGTCCACAACGCCGTCGCCGTTAACGTCTCCCGCCATAGGAAGCGGAAGCGCGGGTAGCTCAACGCTCGAGAGCGTTTCTCCGCAGCCGTCACAGACAAAAGCTCTGCTGCCCGCAACGCCTTCAGACGGCTCAGCCGTCACCTTCTGCGTGAAGCGGTGTCCGCACGCAACGGTCGACGAGAGCTTGACCGTAACAACGGGGTCATATGTTCCGCTCGCGCCGTACTCATATACATTAGCGCCGTTAACGTCTATCGCACCGAACGAAAGAAGGATAGAAGCATCCTTTTTAAGCGTAGAGCTGTTCATGGGAACCTTGAGCTCAACAAAGTATCCCTCATCCGCCGCTCCGAGACGGGTCATATAGAATTCGTTGTTCTCCTTTATAGAGCTGCTCATTGACTTTCCTGAAGCGTTGCTCGAGCACGCGCCCGCAGCAGTACCGCTCTGCTGAATTACATATGCATAACCGTCCTGCGAGGTCACGGGATTATTTTGTGGGGCGACCGTATTGGTAGCATTAACTCCGATACGCGCCCATGAGCTGCCGTCCGACGGGAAAACACGGAACACCGCAAGGTCGTTCTTTATCGGGTCGTCGAGACTGTATATCTGCGCGAAGCGGTCGGGGTCGTTTATCTGAGCGTAGATATACAGATAGCTTGCATCCCACAGATAGTATGCAGTGCCCGAAAGCGTTCTGCCGTACTGCGTCTCGGTGAACGAAAGGCTGTACGACGAACGGTATGCCGCATCAAGCGCAGCATTGCCCGCCTCAAGCCCTTCAGGACGCTTAAGGATTATCGCCTCGCCCGTGCTTGTATAGCTGCTGCCGCCGTCGGTCGTGAGCGCGCTGCCCGTACCGCCGTAAAGCGCGGGATTCGAGCTTTTCAGCACAGGCGCGGAGTTGTCGAGCGTCAGCGAAACGGTGGTATCAAACGACGAGAACGCGGAGGCAACGCCGTCCGCCGTGAAGGCAGAGCCCGCCGCAGCGTCAAACGCATACAGCTTAAAGCTCTGCTCCGCGCCCGCGACGAGCGAGCCGTCGGTCAGCGGGATGCAGACCTCCGATATATAGCCGACGGACGTTCTTGTCGCGCGCACATATTTCTTATTTACGGTGATATCGCCGTCCTTCGGCGCAAGTATCCCCGTGCCCGTCGTGCCGTCGCCCGCAAACAGCGCATAGCCGTTTGCGTCGGTTCCTATCCAACCTCTGTAATTGATGTCATACGCAAGCGCATCGGTCCAGAGCATCGTCTGCGAATAGCCGCTGAGCTTTCCGTAGAACTGCGGTCCCGCAGACACTACATCGTCGTCGGTAACGACCGAGCAGATGTACATGCAGCCGTCGTCCCATGTAACGTACGTTGTGACCGAAATCGAACCGCCCGTCAGCGTCAGACTCGCACTGTCGAGATATTCGGGGTCGAGCAGACCGTCAAGGGTCGGGGTGAAGCGCTTTACAACGCTCGACGACACCTCCGTCCTACCGTCCTCGCCCTTTGCGGGCAGTATCTGCGTCTCCTCAAAGCCGCAGACGGTGCATGCGCGCTTCTGAGCGCCCGCCTCGGTCTTTGTCGGCTCGGTCGTTACCGACCATCCCGAAAACGTGTGCGGATACGGCTGCGTCGTCGTGCCGCAGGAGCAGCGCCATCCGTGATTGTATTCATCGAAAACTATCTCGGCGTAATCATGCGTGTGCGAGAGCGCTTCATAACGCGAGATGAGCTCGGCGCGGGTAGCGGGTCCGACCTTACCGTCGACATCAAGCCCCGCATCGGTCTGAAAAGCGCGAACGGCGCTGTCGGTTCCGCTGCCGAACCAGCCGTCAATATCGAGCTTATAGCCGAGCTGGGTGAGTATCGCCTGCAGCCACGAAACATCCGAGCCGTTCATAAGCGAGCCCGAAACGTAGTAGAGCGTTCTCGTCGGAACGGTATAATCGGCGGGGTCGGTGCTTGCGGTCGAACCGCTTCCCTCTCCCGTCAGCGATATGTAGCCCATTATCGGCAGCGAGCCGTAGACCGCGCGGTTTTTGATATTGACGCACGAGCTTGTAACGCCGCTCGTGTTGCCCTCAACCGTCTTTACCGTATTTTTCGCTGCAAAGCCGTCCTGATATATGATGCCGACATGCGTCGAATCGTCGGAGGTATTTCCTTTACTTGAGAAGAATACGATATCACCCTTCTTCGGAACATAATCCGAATTATAAGCATACCATTTTCCGCCCCATTTTTTAAGCAGAACGATAAGCTGATCGCAGCTGCCGTTGCGCGGGAAATTCGGTATACCCGCAAGCGCTGCGCAGCCGCAGACGAAGTTCGCGCACCATGCCTCGGTAAAGCCGAGCTGCGCCTTTGTCTTGCCGTTCTGCGCTGCTGCAACCGCAACAATGTCGTCACGGATATTTCCGGTCAGAGTGTAGTTCTTTGAAAAGTAGGAATCCCTGTTCTGCGTAGCAGATACCGTCAGTCCCTGAAAAGATAACAGCATCGCCGCCGCAAGAAGCATCGAGATCACCCGTGATATGCGCTTTTTATGCATCTGTATCTCCTCCGTTCGACAATACGTTCACACGAGTGCCGCAGTTTACGACACAATTATACACACATCCTTCTCATTTGTCAACAATGACAAACAAAGTCACCTATAGTCGTTTTCTTTTGTTTTTTTTGGTGTTTCAGGGAGAGCTTTGTGCGGTCCGCCGTTGTTGACAAAAAGAGCGAGTCATGATATAATATGTAATATTAATTGCATCTCGGACAAGGCACGGTCGGGGCGGCTGTCAGTCGTCTGCGATCGTGTATTATTGCCGACAAAACGCGGTGAAAATAAACGGAGGGCACGGCATGAGTGAATATGCGGGCGCAAAAAAACGCCGCTCGGCACTGATACTAACCCTCGGCTGCCGCGTGAATCACTACGAGAGCGAGGCTATCGCAGCAAAGCTGCGCGAGGCGGGCTTTTCCGTTTCATTGTCGGAGGATGCATCGGTCGGCGGCTGCGATACCGTCATAGTAAATACCTGCTCGGTCACCGCGATGTCCGACCTCAAGTCACGTCAGACGGTGCACAGAGCGATAAAGAATAACCCCGATGCAGCGTTCTACGTCACGGGCTGCTCGGCTCAGAATCATCCGCAGGCGTATGCGGGTCTGCCGGGCGTGCGCGCGGTCGTCGGAAATCGCAGCAAGCTTGAAGCGGCGCTGCTTGCGGCATCGGATGCGGGCACGGATAAGCCGACGGGTACCGATCTTTCGGGCGCACCGTTCGAGAGCATGAGCGTATCGTCCTTCGGTCGTCTGCGCTCGTATATAAAGATAGAGGACGGCTGCCGCTCAAACTGCGCATACTGCATCATACCGAAGCTGCGCGGTGATATCCGATGCAAAGCACCCGACGATGTTACGGCGGAGGCGGGAGCGCTTGTCCGCGGAGGCAGTCCCGAGATAGTGCTTACGGGCATAGAGCTTAGCGCATATTCGTACGGGCTCGCCGAGCTCATCAAGCGGCTTGACGCGATAGACGGTATACTTCGAATCAGGCTCGGTTCGCTCGATCCGTCGTTCATACGCGCGGATTTTGTCGATGCCTATGCTGCCTGCAGGCATACCATGCCGCATTTTCATCTCTCGATGCAGAGCGGCTGTGACCGAACGCTCGCAGCTATGCGCCGCAGATACAACACCGCGCAGGTGCTCGAGCGGCTGCAGCTCATGCGGGAGAGGATACCCGCGCTCAGGCTCTCCGCCGACATCATCTGCGGATTCCCGGGTGAGAGCGATGCGGACTTTGAGCAAACGCGGAGCTTTCTCGCGGAGGCTGATTTTTTCCATCTGCATGTTTTTCCCTACTCGCGCCGCGAAGGCACAGAGGCGGCAGACATGCCGAATCAGATACAGTCACAGACGGCAAAGGAGCGTGTAGCCGCTCTTATGCACGACAGCGGCGAGCGGCAGCGCAGAGAGATATCGCGCCTCGCGGCGGAGAAAACCGCGGTGCGGCTGCTCGTCGAGCGAGTACAGACGGACGGAGACGACGTTGTTCTCACAGGGCACAGCGAGGAATTTTTCGAGACATCGGTCCGCATGACGGCGGGCGAAGCGACAAGGCTGATTGACAAAGCAGCGCCGTCGGACGACACCTCAGTCAATGCAGAAGCGGCGTCGCCGTCGGGCGGCACGGAAAAGACCGACTTCCGCCGTCTGCGCGGTCGCGAGCTGACCGCATACATAGATGGCATCGACGGCGCGCGGATAACAGCGAGGCTCCGACAAACAGCTCGGGGTACTTGAGCCCCGTACCATATACATAAGCAGCGTTAACGTTGGCATAAACAGTTTTAGTTTTAACATCAGCAGCGTCGACATCTGCTGAATATTTTCAGCAGCAGCATCGGCTGCTTCAACATCACTGCATGCAGTGCAGCTGCGGCGAATCGCCGCTCATCAGCAAACAGAAGGAGACCCATCCTATGATAAAAATCGGACTAGACATCGGCTCGACCACCGTAAAGGCGGTCGCACTCGACGAAAAAGGCAATGTAGTATTCGAGGATTATCGCCGACATATGTCCAAAATCACCGAGATGTCCGCAGCGATGCTGCGCAGCATCGCCGAGAAGACCGGAGAGGCGCGCGCATGCCTTTCCATCACAGGCTCGGCGGCAATGGGCTTTTCCGAGAAATGCTCGCTCGACTTCGTTCAGGAGGTCTACGCGACAAAAGTCTCGGTAGACAGGCTCATCCCCGGCACCGACGTAGTCATAGAGCTCGGCGGAGAGGATGCGAAGATACTCTTCCTCTCGGGCGGCTCGCTCGAGGTACGCATGAACGGCTCGTGCGCGGGCGGAACGGGCGCATTCATCGACCAGATGGCTACCCTGCTCGGCATAACCGCAACCGAGCTGAATACCCTTGCTACCGAGCACAAAAAGCTGTATACCATCGCATCGCGCTGCGGCGTTTTTGCAAAGAGCGATATACAGCCGCTGATAAATCAGGGTGCGCTCAAGCCCGATATATGCGCCAGCATTCTCGGCGCGGTGGTCAATCAGACCGTTTCGGGTCTCGCTCAGGGCAGACCCATCGAGGGCAACATAGTCTATCTCGGCGGACCGCTGACCTTCTTTTCCGAGCTGCGCGCGGCGTTTGACCGTACACTCGGTCTGCACGGTACTCTCCCCGAGCACTCGCTCTACTACGTCGCTATAGGCGCTGCGATGCTCGCACATACCGAGCTCTCGCTCGAGGATACCGCGCAGATGCTCGAAAACTTTGTCCCGACCGGCGGCTATCTCTCCTGCCCCCCGCTGTTTAAGAGCGAGGAGGATTACCGCGAGTTCCGCGAGCGTCACGCACGTGCGAACGTTCCCGTAACCGAGGATACGTCCTACAGCGGCGCTGCATACATAGGCATCGACGCGGGCTCTACCACCGTCAAGGCTGTCGCGACCGATGAGGACGGCAACATCCTTACGAGCAGATATCAGCCGAACGGCGGCGACCCGATACCGTTCGTGCGCGAGTTTATAACGAGCTTCCGCGAGCGCTTCCCGCACGCCTCTATCCGCGCTTCCGCTGTCACGGGCTACGGTGAGGACATGATACGCAGCGCGTTCAGACTTGACTACGGCATAGTCGAAACGGTCGCGCACTTCACCGCCGCGCACCGCTTCCGCCCCGACGTTTCCTTTATAATCGACATCGGCGGTCAGGACATTAAATGCTTCAAGATACATGCGGGCGCTATCGACAATATATTCCTGAACGAGGCATGCTCGTCGGGCTGCGGCTCGTTCCTGCAGGCTTTTGCGAGCGCGCTCGGCTATTCCATCGAGGACTTTTCCGCGCTCGGTCTGCTCGCACCCGCGCCCGTAGACCTCGGCTCGAGATGTACGGTGTTCATGAATTCGTCCGTAAAGCAGGCGCAGAAGGACGGCGCAAGCGTCGGTAACATCTCTGCGGGCCTCTCCATCTCTGTCGTCAAGAACGCGCTTTACAAGGTCATCCGCGTCGCATCGCCCGAGGAATTCGGCAGCAGCATCGTCGTTCAGGGCGGCACCTTCCTCAACGACGCGGTGCTCCGTGCCTTTGAGCGCGAGGTCGGCAGAGATGTCGTACGACCGTCGATAGCAGGACTCATGGGCGCATTCGGCGCTGCACTGTACGCTCAGGAGCGCGCAAACAAGCAGGGGCTCAGCGAGAGCTCCATCCTTTCGCCCGACGAACTGAAGGGGCTGAAGCACGACGTTAAAATGACCGCCTGCAACGGCTGCGAAAACCATTGCTCGCTGACTATAAACACCTTTACGAGCACCCTTTCCGACGGCACGGAAGGCTCCTCCCGCCGCTTTATCGGCGGCAACCGCTGCGAAAAGATGATACGCGGAAAGCAGGAGCGCAGCAATCTGAACATGCTCGAATACAAGCGCACCCTGCTCGCATCATATAAGCCGACACAGGGCACGCGCGGCAGGATAGGCATACCGATGGGGCTTAATATGTATGAGCTCTACCCGTTCTGGCATACATTTTTCACCTCACTCGGCTTCGAGGTGATACGGTCCGCACCCTCAACGCGCGACACGTATCTGCGCGGGCAGACGACGATACCCTCCGATACCGTCTGCTACCCAGCAAAGCTCATACACGGTCACATCCGCGAGCTTGTCGACGACGGGATAAAGACGATATTCTACCCCTGCATGACCTATAACATAGATGAGGGCAAGAGCGACAACCACTATAACTGCCCCGTCGTCGCATATTACCCCGAGGTCATACGCGCTAATATGCATCTGCCCGAGGATGTGACTGTAATAGACGACTATGTCGGTCTGCACCGCCGTGAACTGCCGAAAAAGCTGCACGCTATACTGCTCCGCTACTATGACGGCATTTCGCTCGCCGAGGTAAAGGCGGCATGCAGGGCGGCGTTTGCGGAGCAGCGGGCTCATATGGAGCGCATACGCACGGAGGGCAAGCGCATGCTGCGCGAGGCTTACGCTGCGGACATGCCTGTTATCGTGCTCGCTTCCCGCCCGTATCACGCCGACCCGGAGGTCTGCCACGGCATTGATAAGCTCATATGCGATCTCGGTGCGGCGGTCATAACAGAGGATGCGGTCGCCGATGAAATACCGAAATTCGAGGTAAACGTTCTCAATCAGTGGACGTATCACAGCCGCATGTACGCCGCCGCGCGATACGTTGCCGAAAACGCGCGCGAGCATCCGAAGCTGAATCTCGTTCAGTTCGTGTCGTTCGGCTGCGGCGTTGACGCCATCACCACCGACGAGATACGTTCGATACTCGAGAGCTCGGGCAAGATATACACGCAGATAAAAATAGACGAGATAACGAATCTCGGAACGGTAAAGATCAGGCTCCGCAGTCTGTTCGCAACCATGTAACTTTGCACATAAGAAGAGGTCGTCAATGAGAAGTGTTCCATTTACACCCGAAATGAGAAAAGAGTATACGATACTCATCCCGAATATGCTTCCCATCCACTGGAACTTTTTAGTACGGATTTTCTCTTTCTACGGATACAACGTCGAATTCATCGACTCGACCGACCGCGCGATAATAGACGAGGGTCTGCGCTCGGTCCACAACGATACATGCTACCCCGCCCTGCTCGTAATAGGTCAGTATCTTTACGCGCTGCGCTGCGGAAAATACGACCCGCATAAGGTCGCTATGCTCTATTTCCAGACGGGCGGCGGCTGCCGCGCATCGAACTATATCTGTCTTATGCGTAAGGCGCTCGACCGCGCGGGATTTGACTATGTTCCGATACTGTCAATCAACTTCAACGGCTGGAAGAACGAGGGCGGCGGCTTTAAGATAACCCTGCCCATGCTCCCCCGCGCAATGTCCGCGCTCGCTTACGGCGACCTGCTCATGCTGCTGCGCAATCAGACCGCGCCGTATGAGATACACAAGGGCGACAGCGATAAGCTCGTTTCAAAATGGACCGATTATCTGTGCGGGGAATTCAATCACGGGCGGCAGCTGCACGGCTCTGCAATAGCTAAGACGATGGACAAAATAGCGGCTGAATTCGAGGCTGTCGAGCGCGACACAAAGCCGCGCGTTAAGGTCGGCATCGTCGGCGAGATCTACATAAAATACTCCGCACTCGGAAACAACAATCTCGAGCGCTTTCTCGCGTCAGAGGATTGTGAGGTCATGGTGCCCGGGCTGCTCGACTTCATGCTATACTGCGTGCAGGGAGGCATCGAAGCATACGACCTCTACGGCGGCGAGAAGATGCCGCTGTACGTCCGCCGTATAGCGCGCAGATACCTTGAAGGTGTCAAGAGCAGGATAATCTCAGCCGTCGCAGCGCACGGCTTTACCGCTCCGTCAAGCTTTACACAGCTGACAAAGCTTGTCGACGGTATAATCAGCCGCGGCTGCGATATGGGCGAGGGCTGGCTGCTTACCGCAGAGATGGCGGAGCTTTACGAGCTCGGATACAAGAATATAATCTGCGTTCAGCCGTTCGGATGTCTGCCTAACCACATCGTAGGTAAGGGAATGATACGCAAGCTGCGCGAAAAATACCCGCGCGCAAACATCGTCCCCATCGACTACGACCCCGGCGCAACCGCCGTCAATCAGGAAAATCGTATAAAGCTCATGCTTGCCGTCGCACGCGAGCATCCTGCGGAAGCGGAGACAAAGACATCGGCGCAGTCGGGCACTCAACCGGCTGCCGTCAAACAAACCGAGAAAACGTCAAGCCGATGAGCGGCAGTACAAAAGAGACAAAAACGATAATTACATACCGCTCACTCAGCTGATGTCATAGACAGAATGCACAGTCACCTAATATGCCGTCTTTTACATGCAGCAGCGTCCGCAACGCTTATTCTACGAATCGCCTCGATGTTTGTGCCGACGTTTTTTCGACATTTTGCTGCGCCGCACCGTCTGATATCTGTCGCCGCGTGAGTGCGACATCCAACCCGACGGATAGTATTTTTTCGGAGAAAATCGTCATAGATTGCCATAATTATAACGTCACATAAACTTTTACATAATTCTTTTATGCAATTTGCAGAAATTACTGTTGACAAATAAAAAAATAGATGATATAATCATACTTGCATGAGGCCGTTAGTATATTGTATGTTATACAACAGACGGCAAATTCCCATTGTTCATCAGGAGGTTATTCAGATGAAAAACAAAAAGCTGCTTACATTTGTTTCCGCAGCACTTATCGCTGCTACTGCAGTTGCGCCCACTGTCATGAGCGTTTCTGCGGCAGGAACGAACACAAACTACGTCCGCTTCGCAACCCCTACTCTTGACGGAGAGCTCGACAACGCATATAAGAAGTCGTTTTCCTTCAAGCTGTCGGACCTCGTAAGCTCCGGAAAGCTCGATATGAACACCTTCCAGCTTCAGCAGATGCAGTTCTATGACGTCTACGATGCTTCAGAGGATGATCCCTACATCATGATCTTTGATGCAAATAAGAAGGAGATCACTAAGGCAGAGTTTGATGACAAGTATGAGTCTGATTTCCAGCTGCTTCCCGAAGGCTGCACCTTCCGTTGGACTAAGGCAGGAATCAAGAGCCCGTTCTTCAAGGAGGCTGAGTTCTACTTCCTCTATAACGGCGAGAACATCTACATCTATGCAGATGTTACCGACAACGCAATTTATTCCCTTTCCGAGAAGGAGCTCCTTGAGGATTATTCCTCCGGATGGTCGGGCAGACCTTGGCTCTCCGATTGTGTCGGCGCTACCTTCTACCTTGACGAGCTTGCTAACAAGCACTACAAGATAGACGACGCTACAGGCAATGTAGTTGAGGATACAAATCAGTCTACCGCTTACAGTGAGCTCAGCGTAAACGCTTCTGCTGACGGTAAGATTTACTATTCAAAGACCAGCGGCGAGGAGTACTTTGATACCGAGAAGGCTGCCTTCACAAACACTGGTGCCCTCACCTCGCTCAGCGACTATAATATCAACTGGTGGGAATACTGCTGCTTCGAGGATTCCAACAAGCGTGCAGAGGAGTTCCGTTCTCATAACTGCGACGACTCTGATAAGACACCCGTTGTTAACTCCGAGACAGGAAAACAGAGGTACTGTTACTACGGCGAAGATGGCAAAAGATATGTAGTTGACGATCCCTCTAAGGCTCCCGCTGAGTATCAGGATAAGTGCGAGCTCGCATTTGACATCTGCAGCAAAGACTTCCATACCTATCTCTCGCGTCACATCTTCAACGCTGAAAAGCTCGCAGCAAGAGACGCAGGTCGCGCAGCAAACCTTGAGCACGTAAAGGCTAAGGCTACCGATAAGGGCTACGCTGTTGAGATGGAGATCCCGCTTACCGAAGGGGCTAAGGCTTATATCGAGAGCGGCAAGTCCGTATCCTTCTCCTCTAACGTTTGCAACGCAGACGCAGGCAGAGGCGGCACACCGACATTCGCAGGCGGAAGCGCTACCAACTGGTATCTGCTTGCTATGCCCGCTCAGCAGTTCCCTATTACCTTTACTAAGGCTGACTTCGCTTCTGCTCTTACCGCAGGCGACGTTAACGGCGACGGCGTGATCGACACAAAGGACCTTATCCGTCTTATGAAGTCCGTATCCGGTCAGTCGATTGCTATCTTCAACGCTGACCTTAACGGCGATGATGAGATCAGCACCAAGGACCTTATCAGACTTATGAAGAAGATCGCAGGCGCAGAGGTTGAGCTTGTTGCTAAGGACCTCGTTTGAATTCAGACAACAGTTATAATTTAATAACATCGTTTACCGTAAGCGGTGCGGCTCATCCCGCACCGCTTACATTTTATCTGTGAGCATTACTCGGTTAACGAAGCGTGTATTCCTTCTTTTACGCACCTGCGCCGTACTGTCGTCATACGTGTTCCGGTTAATGTTCGCACAGTGCCGAAAATTATATTATATCCTGCAGCACATAAAACAAACACAAACAGTTTCTTTAGTTTAATTCACTCAAATAACAATTACAAATACGGAGTAAAAAAATGAAAGCAATTAAAAATCTGCTGTTTACCGCAGCAATCGTCGGCGCAGCTACAGTAGCGGCGACTGCCGTCATATCCTTCGGCGCGCAGTCGAAGTACGGCGACGTTAACGGCGACGGAAAGGTCGATACAAAGGACCTTATCCGTCTTATGCGCTATATTTCGGCTGACGGAAAGGATATCGAAGCATTCGGTGCCGACCTGAACGGCGACGGAAAGGTCGACACAAAGGACCTTATCCGTCTCATGAAGTGCATCTCGAATCCCGGAGCATACGAGACCGATCCGCCAGAAACCGAGGAAACGCTCGCACACGAGGATGAGACAGAAATCCCGCTCGGCGAGATAGATGCGACTGTCGGCAAGGTTGAAAAAGAGGACGGCGCCGAGGCGGTAGAAAACTGGAAGGAGCTGCTTGACAGCGCCATCGAAAAGACCGCAAATCTCGATGAGCTCGATATAAAGGCATACCGCACCCTTCACGCGACCGACAGCACAAGCGACTATGCGCGGGTAGGCAATCTCAAGCTCCGCACGTCCGAGGGCGAAATCGAGCGTGCAAAGCTCAGAGAATCGGTATCCGTGGGCACTGAAACGACCGAGAATTACATCTTTTACGGTGCAGGCAAGGCATATCTGCCGCTGCTTGAAGACCCGAGCTACATGAACAAAAAACTCGGACTCTATACTCTTGAGCAGGCTGCCGCTCTCTATCTGCCCACCGGGCTTGATACATCGGCTCTCAATAATGTCAGCGCATACAAAAACAACGACGGCTCGGTATCTCTCACCGTCAATGCAACTGCAGAAATGCTGAGCGGAAGCTCGATTGACCTTATCGCACTGCGCACAGAGGGTCTGTCACATCTTAAAACCATCGAAAGTCCAATGGCACCCTCAAACATAAGGCTGAACCTTGGTATCAGCAAGGATGGCTATCTAACCTACATCAATATCGGCTTCGACTTTAATGCAACACTGCGAATAGACCCTTCCAACACAAGACCCAGAAGCATGGTCTTTGATCTCTCCGTATCCTTTGATAATGTCGGTGAAAGGCTCTCCATCGGCGAGCCCGAAAATCTTGATTTGTTCATCGAGTACGATGCTTACGACGATATCGCAGAAGCAATACGCGCTATGTTCGACGGCGGCAAGAAGATCGACGGATTCGATGCAAGATATGCCGAGCTCTGCGACCTCTACGGCAAGGATTACGTTGATGAGGTAGTTCAATCGCTCAAGCTCGAGAGCGAATTCGGGCTATGATCGCCTGACGTTATTTGCAATTATCAGTATAAACAATATAAAACCGTTCCGACATATCGGTATAAGCGATAGGTAATAATAAAGCTGTTCAGACCTTTCGTTAAAACAAATAAACAATAATTAAAACGACTCCGACTGAGCCGAGAACATGTCACCGCATAATGTGATGTAATTGTTCTCAGTGGCTCGGTCGGAGCCGCTTTGTTTTTTAAGTCAAATATTTTCTCAGAAGACGTTTTTCGGTCGGGAATTCGTTCTTTTCGAGATGCTTTTCAGAAACTGACAAGCAAGCATGCGCACCGCCCTGTCAGCGCAGGGCTTTCACATCCCGCAGGCAGGAATACACAGCTGCCGCTGCGCAGCGAAACGGAATATGCACACAAATCGTCTGCCGCTGCACCCGATGCAGCACCGCGTGTATCATCCGTCGCAGTACCGAATTCAAGCCGCCCTTCCCCTTCAATGCAAAGCAGCGCAGAAGCCGCACCGTGCTCTGTCGGAAGGGCACGGAAGCCGTGCACGTCAAGCCGCAGCACGCGGAATGCATGGGTAGTACAAAGCTCATAAAGACCGTCGGCGAGCGGTGTCGGTGTAAGCGCGGACACGGGTCTGCCGTCAAGCACGGCGACATCCAGCGCGGCATCAAGATGCAGCTCGCGCCTCCGTCCGCTTGAATCGACCCGTCCGTAATCCCACAGCCGATAGGTAACATCCGAGTTCTGCTGTATCTCGGCGAGCAGCACGCCCGCTCCGATGGCATGAACCGTCCCCGGCTCTATCAGAAACGCATCACCGCGCTTGACCGACACATGCCGCAGATATCCGTCAATATCGCCGCTGAGCGCCGCATCACGCAGCTGCTCACGGGTCACGGGGCGGTTAAGACCGAGCGTCAGCTGAGCGCCGGCGGGCGCTTCAAGTATGTACCACATCTCGGCCTTTCCGCTCTGTCCCTCATGCAGCACGGCATATTCATTATCGGGATGCACCTGGACGGATAGGTCCTCGCGCGCGTCGATAAGCTTTATCAGTATCGGCAGCTCCGCTCTGACTCCGAGCATCGACGGGTGCGCAGCCAGAATATCACCGAGCCGCTGACCGACAAAAGCCCCGTCCGATGCCACAGACTGCCCCGCCGGATGCGCGGAGCACTCCCATGTCTCCCCGAGCGTCGGAATATCCGCCCGCTTGCCGTAGAGCCGCGCGAGTCGGTCTCCGCCCCATATGCAGGAGCGGCAGTACGGCTCAAGCGGTATCGGGCGGTTTTCTTCTTTATCGCTCATGTCACGCCTCCTGCATTACAAACATATCCTCAAACCTCGCATCTGCAGAGACAATACTCAGTGAACAACATAGCTGCACACGATTTTATTGCTCTCACGTATGCGATATCAGCTTTAAATTTAAAAATGAAGCTCAGACACGGACGACATAGCCGTCCTTACGCGGCAGACGCTCCGAGGGTCCGTCGGCCGGATACCCTATCGCAATGCTGCCGACACCGCGCAGCGTAAGCGGCAGACCCCATTCGCGGAGCAGCTCCTTCCCCGCCTCGCTCTCGAAAATCTCCTTTTCGCGGTGCACCCACACGGTACCGAGTCCGAGCGAATGCGCGGCGAGCATCATATTCTCAAGCGCGCAGCTGCCGTCCTCAACGCACGTGCGAATGCCGCCGTCCGCGAGCACAAGTATCACAACGGGCGCACCGTAATACGGGTCGGTGTCAGTGCCGAGTGCCGCAGCATTCAGCTCCGCTATCCTGTCACGGTTTTTCCTGCTTTCTACCGCGATAAGAACAGGTGACTGCCGTCCCATACCCGACGGGGCAAACTTTCCCGCTTCAAGCACGGCGTCAAGCAGTTCGCAGGGATGGCATCGCTCTTATACGAACGTATGCTGCGGCGTGTTTTGATTATATCCAAGGTTTCGTTATTCATAATTTCCTTGTATGATATAGTTAAGGCTACATCATACCCTTTCTGAATTATTTACGCTTACCCAAAAGACAAGCTTTTTTTATATGTAGCGCACCGCGCCCATAGGGTCGGATTTGTGATATAATTGTTTAGAACACCGTGGACTTTTTATAAATCTCTGTCATATTGACCGTTTCGCTTCACCTGCCAAGCTTTTGGCTTACGCAGGTCTTGACCCTACCGTTTGTCAGTCCGGCAAGTTTAAAGCCCGTTCCACAAAGATGTCCAAACGCGGTTCTAAAATACTTCGTTTTGCTTTAATCAATTCCGCTTGGCAGCTCACTTTAAAAAACGATATACTTTTCAATTATTACCAACTGAAACCTTCTCAAGGTCTCAGTCACTATGCCGTTTTAGGTCATGTCGCTCATAAACCTGTCCGTGTTATTTTTGCTCTCCTAAAGCACAATGTTCTGTTCGATCCTACCCGTCTTGTTTAGTTTTATTTTTTCCTGACCTTTCATAGCCGGTCTCCTTCGGCGGATAATCCCCACCGAGTCTGATTTTATCACAAAGTGCGGACAAAATCAAGGGGTAGTGCGCTTCCGCCGTATATCGCAGTAAACTGAAATCCCGGTTTTGTCCCGAAAGGTTGATTAAAATATTGAACAAAGCGTGCGCGAGTATTTCCCTGAAACAAATTTGAAACGCATTCGTGTGGTCTACGGTTGCACACAATCCGAGCTTGCGGAGAAGCAGATGTAAATCTTCGTTCCATTCAAATGTACGAACAGCGAAACAAAGATATCAATAAGGCAAGCGTTGATACAGTATATCGGCTTGCCAAAGCGCTTGGCTGTACAACGAAAGACTTAATGGAAAGATAAAAGATTTAGATAAGAGTGAATAGGTAAAAAGTAATAAGTAAAAATCCCGTTCACCGAGGTGAACGGGATTTTTGGCTGTTGCGAACCGTTATGATGCATCCTGTTTTTGGTATATCGTACTTTGTTAGGCTTGGTGCTTTTCGTGATATGCCTCACTTCGTTCGGCGTGATATTTTTGCTTTTGCAAAAGGGATATTGCGCCTATGGCGCAGTGGTATTCTATTCGCTCACACAACTGCCGTAGGCAATAGCACTCGGCGAAGCCGAATATCACTGCGGAGCAATAGAACTCGCGTAAGGCGCGAATAGAACTGAAAAAGCACTTGCAAATGCAAGTGCTTTTTCTGGTGGGGGAAGATGGATTCGAACCATCGAAGTCACTGACAACAGATTTACAGTCTGCCCCC
>OIYS01000069.1_pt1 | contig 70659 bp, 65 predicted proteins | sample 1588271 | NCBI WGS metagenome assembly OIYS01 (sample SAMN03283286) | human gut metagenome | biome: human-associated habitat; material: feces | host: Homo sapiens | place: Peru | collected 2012 | reverse complement strand
CAAAAAGAGGGGCTGCCTCGAACGATTTTGAAAAATCGTTTTGAGACGGCCCCTTTTCCGTTACCCCTCCAAAAGGGAAAGGTATTTGTAAACCGTTGTCCTGCTCAAATCGCAAACCCTTGCCAATTCCGAAACATTCAGCGTTCCGTTTTTATAAGCGGGATAGTGCCGAAGAAAGATTGCGGGAATGCTTTCGGCGGTGCGTTGGGGTCTGCCGATCTGCTTTCCCTTTGCTTTGGCGTTCGCCATTCCAGAGCGCACACGGCTTCTAATCATTGCCAACTCCAATTGACTGAACACGCCCGCCATCTGTAAAAACGCCTCGCTCATCGGGTCTGAACGGCCCTCACGGCAATCCAGGGTCATAGAACCCACAATCACAAGCCGCAGACGCTTCTCCCGCACAAGGTCGATGATCTCACAAAGCTGCTGCGTGCTTCTGGCAAGCCGGGAAACCTCCAAAACAATGATGGTGTCGCCCGCCTGGGCCGCCGCAAACATCTGGGATTGTTGGCTCTTTACCTTTGCGTCTCCGTGTTCGTATTCCATAAAGATTTCCTGCGCTCCCGCCGCCCGCAGCTCCCGCACTTGGCGGTTTATATCCTGCTTGCCCTCGTTGGTGGAACATCTGGAATAGCCATAATCCATCGCAATCTCTCCTTCTGGTGGCGGGGCTTTTTGCCCCGCCTTTTCTGTATCACACGCTGATGGTGAAGCGGCGGCTGGAAACCTGCTTGGTGTACGCCTTGTAGATTTCCGGCATTACCTTCTTGAAAGCCGTGGTGTCAAACCGATTGGAAAGAACGGCGGTATAGCGGATGATGTACTGTCCCGCAATCATTTCCTCCAACTCTCTGGCATCCATCTCCGCTTTGATCTCGTTGCGGATGGTGTCGGCCTGGGCTTTCATTTCCTCAACCATAGCCTCGTATTTGTTCAGCAATTCAATTTTGGCAAGCAGTTCGATTTTAGACATTGTGGTGATCTCCTTTATTTTTTGTTTTGCCGTCTCTCCGTGCTGTCGCCGCTCCTATGTGTTTGTCGGTTCGCTGGGTTACATCAGGCGGTGTTGAAATTGGCTCCCAACTCTTTACGCTCTTATTATACTACGAAATTCGTAATTTGTCAATACGATAAACGTAATTATTTTTACGAAATACGAAATTATTTTTCGCCTTGCGTATTGATTTACTACGCAATCCGTGATACACTATCCAGAAGGAAGGAGGGAATACCAATGATTAAATTTAAGGTCAAAGTAATGCTTGCGGTTCGTGGAATGACCCAAAAGGAACTTGCGGAGAGGACGGGTATCAGACCGCCCACAATTTCCGCTATTTGCGTTGGCACAGTGAAGCATTTGCCAATAGACGCTTTGGAAAAGATTTGTGATGTGCTGGACTGCCAACCTGCTGACTTAATGGAGTATGTGCGGGAAGCCGATGTAAGCGAAAGGGGCTAACTCGTTTCCTTGACAAATTTTCCCGCTTTTCCGGCCTGTTCGGCTTCCTTTTGGCTGCTCCAAAAGTGTAGGCAAAACCAAATGTTTGATTGTACAGGGTGGGGCGTATATTTCGGGAAAGCCAGACGATTTCCCGCCAAAAGGAAAAAGGCGTGGTCTGCGCTCCCACGAAGAGCAAACCGCAATCCAGAAGTCGGAATACCTGACTGTTTGCGGCCCAATAAAACAAAAAATCCCCCCAAAGGTTTTCCGCTCCTAGAAAAATAATAGAGCGGAAAAACCCTTGGGGGGCTTATAAAATTGTCTCGTCATTGGCTTATAGTTTAATCTTGATTTCTTTGTTCCAATCCTTCAAAAGATCGTCTACGGCTTTATCCAAAGCGGCTTCCAAAGATTTTTCCATAAGGCTGAAAATCTCTTTCTCCAAAATGGATTGCTGCTTTTTCTTCTTTTCCTTTTCTGTCTCCCTCTCACGGGTGCGGTCAATTCTCACTTGATTTTCACCTCACTTTTAATCTTAACGGTAACAACGGAATCCGCAAGTGCTTCCCGTTCTGCCTGCTCCCTGTCCATTTTCTTGTGAAAGGCGTATAGAATTTCATCGGGCGTGAAGCCGTCAAGATACATCCAGTCGTAGTATTCGGGTACTTTTCTGTAGCAATCGTCTAATAACGTCATTGTGATACCTCCGTATTCTTTTCTATTAGAAATGCGCTTTATTGTAAAGAAATTGTTTGGAATTGTCCAATTAAAACTTGAAGCCGTCCTCTTTCTGCTGCTGTTGGAACAATTCTCCTCGAATGTTTCTGGATAATTCGTAAATATCTTGAAGAATGATTCTATCATCCTGGGAAAATGCCCCTAAAAGGATTGTTTGGCAGGAATAATAGCAGCAATGATACTTTTCCCACATCCGATGGATAGCCTCGCTCCACGCATTTTGCCAAGCCTCTTTGGGCGAAAGACCGTCCTCTTGGTACTCTTTTTGAAATTCCTGTACCAGCGCAAACCTTTCCTCATAGTATTGCCGCATTTTTTCATCATCGGAGGCAATCGGAGAGCGAACAAGGACTCCATTAGCATTTTCGGTTTTCCAAAAGGTACGTTCTTCACTTTTTGCCGCAATGGATTCGTTGAAAAGTTTACTGCACCAATTAGACAATGTTCTGGCGGCAACGCTAAGTCCATACTCCTGATAGAATGCGTCGGCCCGTTCTTCCCACGGCATACTCTCAAAGCCGGGAATATCATCAAAGGCGCAAAGGAAGCAGCTGAACGCATAGGGGTCAGTCTGAACGTCCAGGCCGAAAACGACTATCAGAATCATCTTTAGCCGTTCCACGTCTGTGGTGGGAATGTGGGTGATCTCCACGCTTGCCGTAGAATATCTGTAGCCATAACCCAGGTTTTGAAGCTTTCTTTCAAGATTCCTTTTGAAATGCCGATTGTCCGCAAGATTCAAGTCGAATAATTCAGCCATTTCCTGCCGGGAATAGACCCGCTTTTCCAAATGTAATACCGCTAAATTCATAATCTTTACCCCCCAAAGGTTTTCTCGTCTTTTATAATTTTAGGAAAGGAAAACCCTTGGGGTTTTCTCCTATGTTGTGGCGGTTATTAGCCCTCGGTTCCCGTGGCGGCCACTTCCGGCTCTGAATTTTCCTTGTTGTTGCTGGGCTGAAAGGGAATGAGAGAAGGATGGTTATTGAAATAGTAGAAAGGTTCCGTGCGATACTTGGGGAACTGCTCCACAAACCAACCTGCCACAATTGCGTAGGCTTTCTTTTTGCCCATTGCCTGTGCGTAGGCGCAAACACGGTTATACTCCTTCTTGTAGCTCTGTTCTTTATCATCAACTACCGCAATAAACTGCTCCATATTTTCAACGGTGATACCCTTGTAGGGGTTATGGTGGAACTTCTCATTGCTCTTGGTAACGTAGGTAGTGGGGGTGCGGTGGGTCTTTCCAATCACTTTCAGATTGGGAAAGTCAGCGTTGAACTTCTGATAAAGTTTGTATTCCTCACTCCCGGGATTGTTCATAGCCTCTACAAACTTGGCGGTAATGGTCAGGGTCTTGGAGATAACATCAAACTTAAACTTTTCCATAATAAATACCTTTCCTTTCTATGTGTGGGTGGATTAAGCTGCTTCGTTGGTCTGCTCTGCGTTGTCAGAAGAAACATTGGTCAGAAGTTGGGTGGCCAGAGCAATGCGGAAGTTGGCAATGTCCTTTCTGGCGGCATCCATATCGAAACCACCTTCCATTTTGCTGAACTTGCCAAGGAACCACTTCTTGGTCAGGGGATAGGTCTTGGTTCCGCATTTTTTCGCCATTTCCTTGACGGATTCATATTCATGCGCCAAAGTAGCGTCCTCGAAGGTCGCAATGTAATCCTCCATGAACTTGAAGTCCATGCCCTCATAGGTTTTCTTGGCGCTGGTCGCCTTGTGCTTCTGCTCCTTGACCGTCAGCGTGAAGGTGGGATGCGCCGCCATTTTGGCAGTCAGTTCCTCGTACTCAGGGCCGAAGCCCTTTCCGGCCTTGGCAAAGCTGGCTTTGGTGCCGATGATGGTCTGCTTGAAGAAGTCGATGGTGAAACGGACGGCGGAATTGGTAGAAGTAGTGGTGTTCATGGTGATGTCCTTTCTTGGCTCTTGGCCGTGGCGGTAGGTCGCAACCCTTATTTCTTTTGGAGAGGTTTTTGTTTTGTTTATCTCTCTCAATCTTTACACCCAGATTATACAAAATAACCTATCCAATATAATGGGATAGGTTCATAAATAAAACTGATTATTTTTCATTTATTTTCTATGCTTCTGGATGCGGGATGATGGAGAGATGTTCAAAGATGATAAAAGATGTTTAATTTAGTCAAAAGACCTTGTTCCGTGGACAGAAGATGTGATAAGATGTATTCATACAGAAGAATGCCGACTGAATCAGAAAAAGGAAAACGGTTTAAGAAAGAATTTCAAGAAAAAGTTCGGACTTTTCAAGGATAACAGTAAAAATGGTGGAAAAACTCTGCTGGTTAGAGCGTCCCCCGTGGGGCATAGCCCCACGACGCTTCACACGCATGAGGTCACAGGTTCGAGTCCCGTAGTCTCCACCAGTCAAAAAACACCACCCTGTTGGGTGGCGTTTTTTTACTCTCGGAAAGTCGGGGACTCGAACCCACTTCAATGTGATATGCCGGTGGCATATCACAACAGCCAGTTCAAAAACTGGCTGTCACCGTATGAATTTGCCTTGAGGCAAATTCAGCAATCGAGTCCCCTAGTCTCCACCACATATGAAAAATCCGAACTTCTTCCCTGTTGGGGATGGATTCGGATTTTTTGTTTATATCAAGGATATTTCACATTGAGTTTTGTGCCAGCAGTACCGGTTTGATGCCGGGCTGCTGGCACTTATTTTATTTTCTGTTCCGGTTCATCGAACTCTTGTGCGTAGCGATTCGAAAACTGCATTACAATTTATCCGAATACCGATAAATTGGAGGTTTGTATGATGGAATATGGGTATATCCGTGTTTCTACAAGAGAGCAAAACGAACAGCGGCAGCTCATTGCGATGCGGGAGTTTGGGATTCCCCAAAACCGAATCTACATGGATAAACAATCCGGGAAGGACTTTGAGCGGAAGAACTACAAGAAAATGGTCCGGAAACTGAAAAAGGACGATACCCTGGTAGTAAAGAGCATCGACCGGTTGGGACGGAATTACGAGGAGATCCTGGAGCAGTGGCGGATCATCACCAAGGAAAAACAGGCGGCCATTGTGGTGCTGGATATGCCCCTGCTGGACACCCGGCAAAACCGGGACCTGACCGGAACGCTGATTGCGGACATTGTTTTGCAGCTTCTGTCTTACGTGGCCCAGACGGAGCGGGAGTTTATCCGGCAGCGGCAGGCAGAGGGGATCGCCGCGGCGAAGCGGAACGGAAAAAGGCTGGGAAGGCCCCCGCTTCCCCTGCCGGAGGGGTTTGACGGGATTTGCATAAAGTGCAAAACAGGCCAAATCTCTACGCGACAGGCTGCACAAATTCTAGGCATGAAGCACAGCACATTCTACAAAAAGATGATGTCTGATGCAAAAAATGTGTAGAAATGTAGACATTTGGAAATAGCAGTGATATAATGCTATTTATCATTTCTATTGCACATTTGCATAGTCGCACAAAGCGTCTTGTTCAAAACAGGCTCGTTTCCAAATGTCTACTTTTAGAAACAGGGAGCTTATTGCCTGGGAGGCAACAAGAAATGTAGTATTTTCTATAGAATAAGATAAGAGAATATAATAATAGGTGTGAGGTTCTGTTGTGTTCTGTGTGGGTAGTAAACTGTACATTTTGAACCAAGGAAAGCTATTGCTTGGGGAGCAAGAATAAATTGAGATTTTGAGATACAATGTCACCATAAAAGGAGGGCAAATGGCAATACAGATAAGCATATTTAGGAGAGGAGGGACACCGTGAGTTGTCCTGTTTTGCTTAGAGCGGCGCTGGCAGTCTCCGACTCTGTTTCGCAGAAGCAATTTCGAGATGAGTTAGTCAGATGGGCTATTTCCAGTGGAAACGAAGTTGACATTGCTTTTCCGCTGCCGAAAATTAATGCGTTGCAGGAGTTAATTAGTATATATGACCTTTTGATTGTTGACGAAGCTGCATTGCAGCAAATCAAGAGCAATTTAATGAGTATTTACAATAAAAATCCAAGCTGTTTTACAATTTTCACACACGTCCATCCTCAAAACATATGTGAGTTCCTTGAAATCCGCCCCGTGGGATATATTGGAACAGCTGGAGAAGATGGCAAAATAAGAAAGTATGCTTCTATGCAGGTAGATTTCTTGCAGAGTAGCAATCAGATTTACCAGATTTCGACACGGGACGGAATTCGTTCCGTAACCATCTCAGATATCCTTTTCTGTCAGAGTGACTTGAAATATGTGGTTATAACAACGCAGCAGGGTGATAGTTATCGCCGACTGGGAACATTAAATTCTCTGCAGCAGGAATTGACGAACGACTTTCTGCGAATTCATCAAAGCTACTTGGTTAATAAGAAAATGATTTGTGGGCTGGACAAAACAAATCATTCACTAGTTCTTCAGGGCGGCACCTGTGTTCCATTCAGTAAGGCCTATACCAGTGATGTGTATGCGTTTTTCCAAAAATGCCAATATTCCAGCCAACTCTGAAGATATCCCCGCAAGTACGCTTTTGTTTGCTACCATTAGCTCAGGAGGTGACAGAAATTAAGCATTTTGAAGCTTCCGCGGTATTCTCGGAGCATGTAGATTCTCTTCCTAAAGAAGTGATTGAATTAGGCTATTCCATAAAGGAGTTCGTGGATAGTGACGGAATATTCCATATACGGGTATACCGTAGTGATAAGCTGGATGACTTCCAGAATCTCTGGGAGCCGCTGAAATCTACAAATGAAACAGCAGCATTAGAACCGTTAGATTTGCCGCTTTGGGATGATTTCCCAGAGGACAACGGTTTGTTGAAAAAGGAGGATATACTATGAACAAACAGGAAATTCAGAACAGCGCATCCCAAATCGTTCGAAAGGAGGTCCGAGAAGGAAATCTCGGCCGTTATGCAGAGGCCGTTCTTTTGTGGCTGCCCAAAATAGCATCCGCTGTAGACACGGATAAAAAGATGGTTGTTGACTGCGTGAAATCCGCTGTCAATGACTCGAACCCTCTGAACACCGTATTCGGCCTGTTCGGCGTCCAATTGGTATCCGAAAAAGGCTTGGAGAGAAGCCCCGCCAGTCAAAGTATCTTGGATAACGCATTGAATCTGGACGAAGCAAGCTTGCAGGCCTCTATTCAGGGAATGTCCAAAGCTCTGAAGCAGCTTGAGGAAGAAACTACCGCACAAGAACGTGCGTCACGGAGTTCTATTGCAGAACTTCGTGCACAGCTGGATACGATGCAGCAAGGAAAAACAAGGGCAGAAGGGAACTACAATGGACTGCAACAGAGAGTAGCAGACCGTCTGCAATACATTCTGGCGCTGATGGGCCAAGCTCCCAATGACGATCCTGTATACCTGCAAGTTCACGAGATGGTTACGGATATGGGTGCGAAGGTCGTGTGGGACAGTGAACATGGCCCGCTGCCCGCAAGCGCCATGTTCCAAACTTATAAGTCCGACAATCCGGATCAACAGTTGAAGAAACCTTGCCTTCTCTGTGGCGAAACGGTGATTGCGCAGGGGGTGCTGTTTGAGCAAGGCTAACAAGGAAAATAACGATAGGAGAGATAAATTATGAGCGATATTCAGAAAACATTCCTGGGATATGACTTAGGTGACGGTGAGTCGATCACCGACTGTGTAACACTTTCGCAGGATAAGATGAAGCAGGGGCTGCAGATTGTGTGGAAGGATATGAAAATGCCCGGAATCAAAGACCCAGGCAAGGCTGTTCCTACCGCTTACGCCTATGACAGAAATGGCCGTACAGTATTTGCTGGAGCAATTACGTTGATGCCGGATATGGTCCATGACATTCACGCCAACTTTAAGCGCCGCCCCACGGACTTGATCCCGGGCATGGATTTAAAGAAGGAGATTGAACTGAAGGAGCTCTTTTCAAAGGCGCAGGGATGGCCGACAAGAGCGGACTGCAACACCCCGGAAATGACAAACTTCCGCAATTCGGTCGTCACCTTTACAGATGCAATTTTCAATGCGGAGGATTTTAAGGATGCTCTTCGAAGCGAGGCGGCGGACAGTACCGAAATTGTCTTCAATGTGGGCCATCCAACCAGATGGAGTGAACTGGACGCACTCATCTACAAACAGATTTTGAGGGACTCTGTAATCGGCAAAGGAAAATACGCAGACAAAAAGGCCAGCCTGGATGTTGCCGCAGAATCCAGAGCAGCTTTCCTGGCAGTTCGGGGCCAGACAACAGAAGCAGTTTTGCCAAAGGGAACCAGTGCACTGCTGATCGATACTGGTTCTTCTACAGTAGATCTGACTGCTTTGAGTGCCAATTCTCACAACTACCAATATAACAGCGGCAGTAACTATCTGGGCGTCCGCAGCATTGATTTTGCGCTTCGGGAGCTTTATCTGGAGAAGTTAGCCCAGTACCCTGACCAGTTCAGGGCATACCAGCAGATGGCACAGCAGAATCCCACCGTAGAGGTCGCCGCTACCTTGGCTGCCCGTAGGGCAAAGGAGGAACTCTATTCTACAGATTTGCCTCTGGCGATGATCATGCTGGGGCAGTCAATGCCCATCCGCATTATGGCAGATGAGTTGGAGGAGCTGATTGCCAGAAAGCCTGTTGCGGACCTGCTCCGAAAATACAGCAACGTTCCCGAAGCAGAGCTCCAGAAGATGGGCAGCAAGAGTTGGGAAAAACTGTTTGAAGAGTTCCTGACGGAGCAGAAGAATGCCATTTCCCGGGACAGCCGGAAGTTGAGAATCGGCCGCATCATCATGACCGGCAGTGCTACCAGGATGCCGGTGGTATCCAGAGTTGTCAAAAAGGTATTCAGTGAACTCCCCGCAGACGCCATTCTGAAGGATATGAACCCCTCCCGCTCTATTTCCAAAGGACTGGCGTTGGTAGGAGTGAATGAGGAGAAGACGAATGCTTTCGACAAAGATGTTCATGCTGTAATTAAAACCAGCGTTCCTCAGATTGTGCGTGATAATGTCCCTGCACTCGCAGAAAAACTCACTCCGATTATTTATGCCGAGGTTCAAAAAGTGATTTTTGAAAGTGCAGGTTTATGGAGGAATGGCACCATTACCACACTCAGCGATATGACAAGTCGGATTACTCGAGAATGTACACAGGAAAATCTGAATGTAAGATTGGAGAAGAATGAACAATACAAAAAATGTATTTCTCAGTGGTGTGAAGATGTTGTAGGGCCAGATGTCGCCATTAAGCTGAAAGCAATTTGTGACCGATATGGCGTCAAAGGAGTATCCCTAGATTCTCTGAACGTGCTTCGGATTTCTGGTATCAGCAGTGGGGGAATTGCGTTTGGCGGAGAATTGGCACAGATGATTATTGATGCAGTTGCAGCAATCACAGCTGTCATCAGCCTGACGATTGTGCCTGTTATAGCCTATTTGATTGCAGTAATAGCCCTTGCCTTGGAAATCGATGTTATCATCATTGTTGCTGCATTCCTTGTGACAACTCCAGTGGGCTGGGCATGCTTGGTTGGATTGGTCGGTGCTAGTGCGGCAGCACTAGTCAAAAACGGAATGAATGGTAGGGTTAAAAATGTCCTCGTTGAAAAATTACAAAATGCCAATATTCCGATGATTTTCCGTAAAGTTCTCTCTGACAAAAAGCTTGAAAGCGAACTTGTGAAAGCGAATATGTATGGACAGATTCGCGAAAAGCTGGTAGCCGACGAAACGAAAGATGAACTAGCGTCCAAGATTTCTACTTCCCTCGAAGCTCAGATCAACAAACGCATGGAAGACATCAAGTACATGATTCAGAGCGAGTAAGTTGCAGCGTAACTTGGCGGCACACACCCGGTTACAGGGTGTGTGCCGCATTTTTCAAGGAGAGTGGATGCAGTGATAAAAACATTTATTGGCTTTGACCTTGGAAATTCCGATTCAATCATTGATTGTGTAACCCTTTCAACAGCTTCATTGAAATCTGGGCTGCGAGTTATATGCAGAGCTATGATGATGCCAGGAGCACACGAGCCTGGCCGTCCCATACCCACAGAATATGCATACACCTCAGATAATCGTCTTATCCTGGGCAATGCAATCCTATATTTCCCAGGCCCTCTGGACAGTATACAACGGAATTTTTTACACCGCCCGACAGATTTAATTTCCGAAATGGGCACCGAAAAAGAAGCAGACTTATTAGAGTGTTTTTCTGCGTCAAAGATGTGGCCTAACCGTGCGGACTGTAATACACAAGAATTCTGGAATTATCGGAATGCCGTTATAACCTTTACAAACGCAATTTTCGAAGATTCCACGATAAAAGAGGCAATTCAGAATAAATCTGCCAAAAGTGACGAAATCGTGATTTATGTGGGATATCCTGTTGGATGGAATAAATTGGATACAACAATCTATAGGAGAATACTGGAGTACTCGGTGATCGGAACTGGGAACTATGCAGGTCATAAAGCAACGCTGAATTTAGCGCTTGATACCAAAGCGGCGTACCGTTACTACATCGAACGTACGGCGGAACGTACATCAGACCAAAATCTTGGGACAATGCTGATTGATATTGGAGGGGTCTGTGTCAAATCAGAGGCGTTCAACTCATGCAGGCGCCAATACCTTGGTACAAACAAGTATCTCGGAGGCGACAGTATCGACCTTTTACTGCTAGACCTGTACCTAGAAAAACTTGCACAATATCCAGAACACTTTGAAAGCTATCAACAGTTTGCTCAAAAATCTCCCTTTGTAAATGATGTGGCAAGATTGGCAGCTAAAAGAACTAAGGAGAACCTCTACTCTTCTACAGACTTTCCTCTGGCCTATATGTGTCTTGGTCCGCTTTTGCCAATCCGCATTATGGCGGACGAATTGGAACAACTGATTCAGCAAAAACCTTTGGCAGAAGTACTCCGGAAATATGGGCATCTCCCGGAGGCGGAACTGCAAAAGATAGGCACCAAAAGTTGGGAAAAATTGTTTGAAGAATATTTGCAGCAAATTGCAGATGCATGCACCATAAGGGTTGACAATATCTTTATAACAGGTGGTCTATCGGGAATGCCTGCCGTATCAAGAATTATAAAAAAGGTTTTCAACAATCTACCAACTACATCCTTTAAACGCTCCATGGATTCGACACAAGTATCTATGGGATTGGCTTTGCTGGCTGTAGATGAGGAAAGATGGTCCTACAAATAAGAAGGTAATCACTATGACAATTGAATTATGGTACGACCCCGTCTACACGGAAATCAAAACCAAAATAAACGGTAAGTGGCAAAACCACAAAGATATATTTGGTTTTTTATACCCGGTTCGACATTATCCGCTGCAAACCTGGCTGAGAGAAGCAGGTTCCTGGATCGGCTTAGGTAGGCAGATATACGATTTGGCACGGGGCGAAGACGTTACACTTACGTTTCACGGAAGGCAGCTGGACTACCAGGATCTGGAAAATGCATTGAATGACTACCACAGAATACAATTGTGCTATCAATTCTGGGATGCGGAAGAATTTTATAATCAAAGAATCAATAGCGCCATTGGATATATCCAGGCACATCCTTTTCCCATTGAAAAAGAGCAGGAAACGCTGGAATCCATTTTGGATATTTCAGATGGCAAAGATGCATGGGTACAGTATATTAATGCAGATACAGATTGGGCAGAAGCGGAAACCAGCACACGGCCATGCATTGTAGTCGGAGAAAACTATCCCATCACTTTTGATACACTTCACCGGCTGGAGCGATTGACAAGGTCGCTGCACCGCCCCTCTGAGGCGATTTGCTGCTTATTTCAGGATGTGAATCAGTTAAAAATCGCCCAGGACTATGCCGCTCAATTTCAAGGGCTGCAGTTTTCCTTCTTTCCTGCTGAAGACTCTCTGAATCAGGTGAATGAAAAATATGGCGTCCCCTATTGTCTGCGCCGTAAAGTTGAGATGTTGTCAGAGATACCTCCTAAGCTGGAAGTTTTTTTTGAAAAACAAGAAAATCAGGACAGGAAGGCAGACTTGCTGTTTAAATCCCAGAATTCCCATCTAACATTGGAAGAACAGCTGGAATTGGCGAATCTGCAAGCCATATCCGGGTGGATTTTCTCATCTTTCGGCTGGCTGACCGAACTAAAGAGCATTAAAAGTTGCCATGCAATTGACACCCTGAAAGAAGGTGCGGAGCAATGAACAAAGAGTTGACAGTGAAGGAACAAGAAAAACTGCAAAATCTACTGGTTCTTGCCGATCAGGTAATCTTGCAGACGCACTATTCCCAGATGGACCTTCAGGCACTCTGCCCAATAGATCAAAGGATCGCCCAAATCCGAGCAGACGACATCACATGCCTATATCGAATTACAGAATTGGTCTGTGACAGGAAGGCCGGATGTACCAAGGCGTTAACAACAGTATTGAACGCAATGCATTCGGCAAGTGCCACTTGTATCATGCTGCTGCAGTGTGTAGAAGGACGCAGTGAGCTTTATTTGGGCGCAGTCAATAAAAAGAACTGTGACAACTACTATTATCTGACGACGATTCAAAATGTTCTGCGGACAGCTCTGGAAGGCAATCTACCTGGGACAGAATTCCAGGAAATCACGTCCCGCCAAGATGTAGATAAAAAACTACGGGAATGTTTGGACAGTGGATTCGACACCCAATGTATCACATCCGTTTCCTGCGTTGCGGAGCAGCCGGAACAGGGGCATCTGCGGGATGGTCTGGAAAAACTTTTAAGCGCAGTTGGACCGAAGAATTTTACAATCATGATTTTGGCTGACCCTGTAGACCGTCAGGAAATCGCAGTAACGCGACAAGGCTACGAAAATCTGGGAACCAGACTTTCTGAATTTGAGACAATGAACGTCTCCATGCAAAAGAGCAAGGGTACTTCCAGCACAGTAAGTGAAACTGTTGGCCTGAGTAAGAGCATCACAGACAGCATTTCTCATACACAAAACACATCATATTCCAACGGATGGAGCAACGGTGCCAGCCATAATCAAAACAACAAAAACATTGTAAAGGGTGTTGTATCTGGAGGAGTAGGTGTCATATCAGCCGTTGCCGCAAATAATCCGCAAGCAGGATTTATGGCAATGAATGTCGTAAGTGGCTTGATGGGGAAAGACAGCTCTGATGGAACCAACGAAGGAACCAACGGCGGTGAAACCCATGGAACAGCAGATCAACAGGGTCAAGCGATTCAAAGCGGGCGAAACCAGCAAAAAACATCGGGTCAGACCGATAATATCAGCGAAAGCATGACAATCCAATTTACGCAAAAGGATTGCCATATACAGAACCTTTTGGGGAAGCTTAACGCCTACCTAAAATGGCTGGACCGGAGAGAAAACTATGGTATGTTCGATTGCTGCGCCTACATCATCTCTGGGAATCCCGGGACAAATATGTTGGTAGCAAGTCAGTACCAAGCTCTGATGCAGGGCGATGGCGAAATGAGCCAGCCTATCACCATGAACACATGGACAGAGGGGGCCGGGCTTGAACAGGTCCGGGAATCTCTTCTGCATATGAGCCACCCTATTATCCAGCGAGAAGGCGTCCGCTTCAGTCCGGCAATGCTCACCAGCAGCAAAGAACTGGCCTGTCAGATGGCTCTGCCTAGAGAATCCGTTGTTGGTGTTACAGTGATGGAATATGAGGCGTTTGGCCGTGAAGTGGTTCGCAAATCGCCTTTGCCCGATGGCAGAGTAATTCGCCTGGGGAATATTAATCACATGGGCAAGGTAGATAAATCCCAGCCGGTATTACTAGATGTGCAAAGTTTAGCTTCTCATACCTTCATCGCCGGTACAAACGGTTCCGGAAAATCAAATACAGTTTTCTGCCTGTTGGAAGAACTGATGAAAGCAGACATTCCATTTCTGGTGGTAGAACCCGCCAAAGGCGAATATAAGAATGTATTTGGGCAAGAGCAAAATGTTCATGTATATGGTACAAATCGAAAGAAAACGCCGCTGCTCCACCTGAATCCTTTCTGGTTTAATGAAGATGTGGATATCAAAGAACACATTGCCAGCCTGATGGGAATTTTCACAGCCAGCTGGTCCATGTACGCCGCAATGAGTCAGGTGCTGAATGCCGCAATTGAAAATGCCTACCGTACCTGCGGGTGGAATATCACAACTTCCCGCTGCGCAAGACAGAGAATTTTCCCAACGGTCGCCGATGTTATGGAAGCACTGCAAGGGAAAATGGAGCAAACGGCCTTTTCGGATGAAGTGCGCGGCAACTATGTAGGGGCGCTGTCCACTCGGTTGGAAGCATTGAATACCGGAATCTGTGCGGACATTTTCTCTGGTGCGGATTTGGGGGATGAGGCGCTGTTTGCTTCCAATGTTCTGATTGATCTGAGTCGCACCGGCTCCAGCGAGATCAGCGCAATGGTCATGGGCATCCTGCTGGTCCGATTGCAGGAATACAGAAAAAGCGAAGGAGCAATCAATCATCCGCTGCGCCATATTACAGTTCTGGAAGAAGCCCACCATCTGCTGCGAAAAACTTCTTCTGTGCAAAGTGAAGATAGCGCTAACCCTATGGGAAAAGCTGTGGAAATGATTTCAAACGCAATTGCAGAAATGCGGAGTTATGGTGATGGATTTATCATCGCAGACCAATCTCCGGGACTGCTGGATGAATCTGTGCTCCGTAACACAAACACAAAGATTGTGATGCGTTTACCGGATGGGAATGACCGGGAACTGATGGGCAGAACCATTGGGCTGACCGACAAGCAGGCGTTTGAACTTTCACGGCTAAAAACCGGCGTTGCGATCGTCTACCAGAAAGATTGGCTTGAAGCTGTTTCGTGCCAGGTTGACCGGGCAAAACACAAGGAAATACTCTACGATTATCAGCCCAAACCGGATGAAGAAAACACCCGACTCCTTGAAATTGGCTGTTTCCTTGCAGATTCCTGTATGGGAGACGTAAACGGAAGCCGAAAACACATTATGGAGCAAGTTCTTCACACAGCTGTTTCCGGTAAAACGCGCAAAAGTTTGTTAAAGCTTTTGGGTCAGCAAGACGCTCCCTGGGAGGTCTATGCGGAGGTTCTTTGTGCTATGTTCCCCGTATCCATGGAATATCCCGATTCTCTCCATCAGGAGGATATGGACCTGTGGTATCTGGAAACAGGCCTGACTAATGATTTGGAGGATTTCCCGAACAATCTCTGTCGCCTGATTCTTGCGGCTAATGCTGCAAAACTTGGGAAAACCGATACGAAATGGGATGCTGTCTCCAAATACCTATACCACAACGAGAGCGACAAGCTGTTAAAATCTGCCCGTGCTACAGTTTTCGCTGCAGTATGTGGCATTCCGGAAAAGAAGCCAGTTGGCAGCCTAGGAATTTTATCTAACGGAAGCGAAACGGATAAAAAGCTGTGGATGCTGTACCAGCAATTCCAGGAAACCGGTGTGTGCAGACAACGACGTGAAATCCATCCCTATTCTGAAATCGCATGGGAACTTTGCGGCGGCGAGATGGCATGGCAATCCGCACTTCCCCTGCTGTTAAAAGGAGATTACAGAGGATGGACTGACAAAATGTGTCAAAGTCTTTCTGATAATCTGAGTGGTCAACCGTTGACGCAACTTGAGGTCCTAAGCCTGGCCCTTCAAAACAAAGGACTGCGTCCCGAGGTCAAGCAATTCTATATAAAATGGTTTGTTTGGGCTAAAAGTGTCAGTTCGCCGTCCAAATCTGAAACTTTGTAAAAAATCAGCAGAAATCTGATAGAATTAGCACATCAGCACAAACATATTAGAAAGGACGTGCAGCATATGGCATGGGATAAATTATTTGCCAGCACAATTGAGCAATCGGAATTGCAAGGCACGACCCAAGGAACCACCCAAGGTGCTTTTGAGGGTACAACTCAAGGAACCACCCAAGGCGCTCTGGAGAGCACCACCCAGGGAACCACTCAGGGCGCGCTGGAGGGTACCATCCAGAGAACATTTGAAGGAACAACGCAGGGTGAGATGTTTGAAAAGCCTATGGAAGCGTTGGCACTGGAACCGGAGTTTCGGAGAGATGTTCCAGGCTGCCCGGAGGCTCTTGTAACAGGAGAACCATTTGACAAGGCTGATAAAATGGATTTTAAACAGGGGGATAACCCATTTTCCGCATCCGGCAACTGTGGCCTAGTCAGCATCGCGAACACACTTTCCCGTGGCGGTTTTCAGGTTTCCGAAAATGATGTGACGGGTTACGCAATCAGTTCCGGACAGTGTGTGTTTGACCCGCATGGGCCGGCCAGTGAAAATGGTGGAACAGATGCGGTAATGCGAAAAAACATCCTGGCACACTTTGGCGTGCCCAGCCGTATTGTAAGCCCAGAAAACGGCGGAAATCCAGAACAGATTGCAGATGCAATCGACGAGGGCAAAGGTGTTCTGATTGGTGTCAATGCGGGTATCCTTTGGAATAATCCAAATTATGTGGATACATACCTTGGCCTACCTGCATCTAACCACTGCATTTCTGTAACCGGTGCAGTACGGGACGCCAACACTGGGGAACTGAAAGGCTTTTACATAGCGGACAGCGGCCGTGGCCTACCAGAGGATGCTAACCGTTACCTGACACTCGAAGAATTTAATGACGTTTATACAAACGTGGTCGGCAGTGAAGCAAATATCACCACGAAACCGATTTTGGAGGGTTGAGATATGAAAGAATTGAACGACATTGTATCTGGTTTCATCCAAAATAAAAAGGGTGCTGTCTTGAATCCGGCATTGGAAACCTTGTCCAGTCCCGTTTGCGGGCAGACAAACGGGAAACCGGTGGACCGTTTTTTCCTCTACAGCAATCAGCCCAATACATCCAGAACGCGTCCGTACGCCTGGCTTGAAATGGACAGTGAAACAGGAAAGGTCTTGAAGTACCTTTCCTGTGAGGCTGAGGACTTTGCATCAGAGCTTAAGGTTCCGCTGGGAACAATGGTGAATTACCAAATCCCCCAAAAAATGGGTGTAAAGGAACTGCTGGCAAACGCCAAACATCTGACGGAATTGTATGAGAAAGTCCGGCTGTTCGCATTTAGCAGTTGTTTGAACAAAGAGCAGATTCGACTCCTTACGGAATATCTGATGCTTCAGAAGAGATTAGTCAGTTCAGAATTGCTGGATTATTATCACCAGCTGTCTCCCGAATTCTATTCTTGGGCGGATTCTATGGTAGCCGGAATATAATCAGCGGCATGATGACAAAGAACGCTATCATCAATCGGCTCACAAAGATTCCACAGAAGTTCTTAAAACAATGGCTGTGTGATCCCGGTACGATGGCCTGTGGAATGATTGTATTCATATCTTTATGGTACTGCTTAGTTACTTACCTGAGGAAAAATTGAAATAGCAAAAAATTGATTATAGAAAGGCAGGTACTCACCCATGTACACCCTCACCCTGAAACTCACCAACATCAACTACACCGAAACCCTCCACGCCCTCTATCCCCATCTGGCCCAGCGGCTGGAGACTTCCCGGAAGCATGATCTTCTTCTGCGGCTGTACCACGGCATGGAGGGGAAATCCGATAAGCATCACAGCATGGAAGGAAAATCTGAGGCGGTGGCAGACAAGATTCTGTCTCTTCTGCCGGAGGCGGAGCGGAATGGGCTATTGGTGACAGGCTTAAATCTGTTCAGTGAGAAGCTGACGGAAAAGCTTAATGCTGCATTACCGGCAATTCCCAAAGTGGGGCAAATCTCCGTTGGTCGGGTATTTGCGGCACTTGGGGAGGACGGTGGCCTTTGGCTCATGGGCGCGGATCTGCAGCGGAACGGGCTGCCTCTGGGGGAGGCCAGCGGAATGCAGGCCATGATGGAAACGGCGGCAATCGCTGTCCTGGAATCGGACAGCGGCAGCAGACTGCTGACCTCCGTGATCTCCCAGGGGCTTCAGAGCTTCGGACTTTCCATGCAACTGGAAAAGTTGCAGTTGAAGCCGGAGGAAGCTCCCGCTTCCAACGAAATTGCGGTTGCGGAGCTGACCCAGCACCAGAAGGAGCTTCTGGTAGATGCCCTGGCAATATTCCTGCGGGAGAGTGTGTAGCTACAGGTCAGAAACAGGATATGCCTACTTCCCTTTTCTTCTGAAATATTCTGCGGCTCCGAACGACGACACGCTGATGCGCAATGTTGCCTTTGAGGCAAGCCATAGGATCAAAAATCGGCTAGAATATTGTTATCCAAATAAAATACGATACAGAAAAGGAGAAACGACTATGATTCACCAGGCAACTCAGAAGATCGCGGATAAGCTCACCGAGAAGGACCTCAACCACGACGTTCAGGAGACGGGAAATTTATCCGTAGTCAGCTGCGGGGTTCGGAGTAAGTTCATTACCTACAGAATCCAGTTCATTTCCCGCGATGAGGACAACGATGTGGCGGCCCGGGTCTTTGATCTGACCAAGTTCCCGGAGGAGAAGCTGGCGGATATGCTCACCTTTGCCAATGAGTGCAACGGCAAGTACCGCTATGTGAAGCTTGTTGTCAACTGCAAGGACAATACCCTTCAGATGGAATACGATATGCCCCTTGCCAGCGGGGACGTCGGGGAAATTGCCCTCGAAACCCTTGCACGAATTATGGATGTTATGAACAAGATCAGCGAGGACATGATGCGCCGGATCTGGGCATAAAAAACAACGGGTCCCGCCAGAACAGACGACCAATTCGCTGCCTGGTGGGGCCCGTTATGTTTAACCTTTGCTGTACAGATCCGGCAAATCGTGCTTTTGCAGCGTTTCGTTTACCTCGTCAAAGGGCGTCTTGTTTTCGATGCCCTGGATGATGTATAGGTCCCGCTTCCGGTTGGCGCTGAGGGCGGCACAGTTTCCGGATTTCAGCAGGACCTGGGTCTCCTCAAAATCCATTTCCAGGGCGAAAGCGATCCGCAGCAGCACGTTCCGGGAGGGGGCCATCTTTTTGGTCATGATTTTGTGCAGAGAGGCGGGATTGATGTCCGCCATATCAGCGGTGATTGCAGTGGAGTAACCCTTCCGGCCCATCATCTCGTTCAGGCAGGAGGCCAGACTGGGGAGTTTGGCCTGACTGACCAAGTCCTCAATATTTTGTCCGTTGCGGATCAGTTCTACGATTGCAATGGTATTCAGGTTATGTTCTGTTCCGGAAATCCCCATAAAAAACGCCCCCTCGACAAATTATAAGCTCATTCTATCACAGGCAGCCGATATTATCAATCTTTTTGCTTATCAGGCAAGACAAAAGAGGAAAAATGTGATAATATGAAAGCATAAAACAACAGACAGGCGGTGGAAGCGTGAATATAGGGGAAGCTTTTTATTGTTCTCAATGTATGCGTCCCTTGGAGGAGGAAGGGAAATGTCCCTTCTGCGGCTACGATCCCTCTCTCCCCTACCAGGGCCCCCAACTGGAGGAAGGAACCTTTCTGCGGGAGGGCCGCTATCAGCTGGGTGCGGTGATTGGCCGAGGGGGCTTCGGCATCACTTACGCGGCCTGGGACTCCGTACTGGAGCTTCCGGTGGCGGTGAAGGAATACTTTCCCGATGCCTTTTGCAGCCGGGATGTTTTGGATGGAGACGAGGTGATCCCGCTAAAGGATCACGCCGGTCACTACCAGTTGGGTCTGCAAACCTTTACAAGAGAGGCCCATGTCCTGGCGACACTGCAAAATATTGCTGTGGTGGTCAAGTTTTTTGACTGCTTTGAAGAGAACGGTACCGCATATATCATCATGGAGTACGTCCGGGGCCAGACCCTGAAGGATTACTGCCAGACCCACGCACTGCCGGTAAAAAAACTACTGAAGCTGCTGCGGCCCACCATTGATGGCCTGGTGCTGGTACACCATTCCGGAGTGCTCCACCGGGACATCAGCCCAAACAATCTGATGGTCCAGGAGGATGGTACCGTCAAGCTGATTGATTTTGGCGCGGCAACCAGCCTGGAAGCGGCGGAGAACGGCTTTGCCCTGAACCGGAGCTTTGCCGCTCCGGAGCAGTACCGGCCAGATGGCAGGGTTGGTCCCTGGACGGATGTATATGGCATGGCAGCCACGCTATACACCATTCTTTCCCAGCAGCCCCTGCTCCCCGCCCCAGAGCGTCTGAAGGCGGATACTATCAAAGAAGACTGGAAGCCCAGGAAACGAGTCCCCCGGCGGGTCCGCCGGACGGTTTTTCACAGCCTGGCCCTGAATCCCGGCCGCCGCCCTCAGACTATGGAGGAGTTCCGGGCAGAGCTGTACCGTCTGCCCTATCCCCTGCAAACCAGGAAACAGAAGGCTCTGTATACCGTCAAAGTCCTTGCTGTTGTATGCCTATTGGAGGCGGGCGCTCTGGGCGCATGGTACTGCGGCACCTTCAAGGTCCCCCGCCAGGTCCAGCTGGCACTGTCAGCGACTGTTTTTGGAAATGAGGAAGCGGGCTACAAATTGGCCTATAACTATTTCAATGGGCACGTCGGAGAAGAAAAATTCCGCGAGGATCTGGACAAGGCGGCCTATTGGTATGAGTGGTGTATCCGGCATGGCTCCTTGGATGCGGCAGTAGCCTATGCCAATCTGCTGGAGGACGGAAACGGGTTCCCCCAGGACATTCCGAAAGCAATCGAATACCTCCGCATCGGTGAGGCGGCAGGGGACCCAACTGCTCTGAATAATATGGCAATCCATTACCTGAAGGGGGACTATGTGGAGCAAAATGTCCCCTTGGCTATTGACTACTTTACACGGGCAGCCCAGGCAGGGAATCCCATGGCTATGACCAACCTGGGCATTGCCTACTGGGACGGTGTAGGCTGTGAGAAGGACCCCCAAAAAGCCTTCTCCTGCTTCCAGATGGCTGCCCAGCAGGACGAGCCTCTCGGAACCCTGTGTCTGGGAGAATGCTATTATGAGGGGATCGGTGTAGAAAAGAATACGGTAAAGTACTTGGAATACGCCTACCGCGCGGCAACGTTTGGAAGTGATGAAGCCCTATTCCGGCTGGGGGAGTTCTATCGGACAGAGGTGCAGGATTACCGGGAAGCCATGTATTTCTACCAGCTGCTGATGGACAGAAATATTGGCGAGGGTTACTATGGAGCGGCCATCCTCTACCGGGACGGCCTGGGCGTGGAAGCGGACCCCTACGAAGCATCCCTGAATATATTTATCGCGGAATTGCTGGGCTGCGAAGAGGCAACAGCGGAGTTCGACCGGATGAACGCGGAGGGGTATGGGGTATTTGGAGGAAAATCCAGCGCTTTAGAAAACAGGATAAAATAAGAAGGAGAGAAACAACATGAGAAGCAACATGAAAAAACTGACGTCTATTCTGATTTGCATCGTCTGCCTATGGGGGTGCCTCAGCGGGTCCACCTCGAAAAGCAAAGTATCCTTCCTGTACGAATGCGGACAGTGGAAGGGGGAAGACTGCGGCACTTACGAAGGAGAGCTATCCAGCAAAGTGCCCAGCGGCCAGGGTACGCTGACCTTTACCTACGGCGGCACTTATACCGGCAGCTTCAAAAACGGCCATCCCAGCGGGAAAGGTACCTATACGTACGCCAACGGAAAAACAGCGGATGGGACATTCACTTGGAGCGATGGTACCAGCTATGTGATGGAAAAACCGAAGTCCGGCAGCACTCCACACTATAACGGAGCGGATATGGTTTATGTGGGCATGATGAAGGACGGAGAGCCTTGTGGCTTTGGTGCCCTGGATTTTCTGGACGGTGGAACCTTCTACGGCGAATTCCAGGATGGTACGGTAAAAGGAAAAGGGGTCTATGTATACCGGGAGGCGGAGTCCGCTTCCAAAGTAACCGGGTCTGACTGGAAAATGGCCAGCCGTATTTCCAGCAGCCTGGGCGGGCGGTGGTACTCCGGGCTGCTCAGCGGCAGCACCTGGCAGGGCTATGGAATGCTGTGCTACAACTACTCCTACTATATCGGAGAGGTGAAGGACAATTACTGCGACGGTCACGGCACCTACTGGCAGTGGAGCCAGCAGGGCGATCCCAGCGGTACACTGACCCGCAAGGACTACGGTCACTACAGTGGCGGCGGGCTGGCATACAGCTGCAACCATGACAGCAAGGAGACAGTCTGCGGCGAGACAACCGCTTCCTTGCCGGCCTCCAAGGATACGAGTTCCTCGTCGTCCGGCTCCTCCTCCGGGTCCGGCACGTCTTCCGGCTCCTCCAGCTCCTCCGGCAGCGGATGGACCCAGAAGCTCTGCGACAAATGCCTGGGCTCCGGGAGCTGCCAGAAATGCGGCGGCAGTGGCCGGAAACCGTGTCCCAGTAGCAGGTGCAATGGCGGCTACTGCACAAAATGCGGCGGAACCGGCTCCTATCTGTCTCCCAGTGGAAATTTTAAGCCCTGCTACTGCACCTCCGGCAAATGCAATACCTGCTATGGTCAGGGGTATCTGAAGTGTGGCCTCTGCGATGGCTCTGGCCATTGCAGCCTCTGCGGCGGCACGGGCTGGCGATAAATCCGACAAATATGCAGCGCAGCAGTTGCGTGAAAGCAACAAACAGGAAAAGGAACGGAGGTTAACCACATGTATCTATCTCAGGAATTTCCCAGACTATGGGACCAATTTGAAGAGCAGATGAACCTGAAATTCTTGGAGGGCTTTCAGGCAGGCGAGCTTTCACCTTCCGCAGCACATCCCCATCCCCTGTCAAACCTCTACGACACAGTAGGCTGGAATTACTGGAAATACAGTGCTGCCGCAGCTCCGTGGTTTCAGCAGTTTGAAGAACACTTTTTTGAGAGTCGGTACTATCAGTTCGAGAAAAAATACTATCGGTATAGCGAACTTGACGCAATGGTTGCAGAACGGCTTTCTCAGTTGCCGGACAACGCGGCACCGCAGGTATATACGCAGATTTTGAAGTCCTGTCTGGATGCCAGAAAGCAGGAGATCCAAAAGGATCTTCAGTACCTGGAAAATCAGCTAAAGGAGCCTGTCCCTTATACATTGACACTGGAAGATGGAAAAGAACGGCTGGATCTTTCTCTGCAATTTGAGAGAGCCTACAGAAAGGACCACCATTCTACGGTTTTTGAGAAATACGCCTTTACCTTTCATGGGAGGATCTATCCGAACGTATCTGCACTGCGGGAGGAAGAGGTCATGGACCTCGCAAAGGATATCTCCATCTGCAAGGACGCCTATGGAGAGCAAGACCTTATAATCTATACGAGAATCCCGACCTTCGATTCCGGCGACTGGGAGTGGGACAGCAGAATTTTGGAGTTCCTGATTTTTGACGGACAAGCAATCGACCTGGTAGTCCTGCGCGGCGGCTATCACATTGCGCATCTGACATTCTATGAAACCCTTCTTTCGGCGGACTGCCGCTTGAAAGCATATTTCGATAAACTGGGTTGGCCCATGAAGGGGATCGACTGGCAGGGGGAGCAATGAGCAGATCAGGGCCCGGTAAAGAGATTGGAGGATCATATTATGAGCACTACAGCATTTCATCCTGATAAAATGTATACCTATCTGCGGGGCTTTGCCTCCGGTGCCGGGATGCGGGAGACGCTGAAGGCTCTCTCCTTTGCCCGGGAAAAGCACAGCGGTCAGCTCCGCAAAAGTGGAGAACCTTACATTGTCCATCCGCTGATGATGGCCTGCAACGCCGTCAGCATTGGTATTCGGGATGATGCCGTAATTGCGACCATCCTCCTGCACGATGTCTGTGAGGACTGCGGTGTCAGTTTGGCAGAGCTGCCCGTAAGCGAGCCTATAAAACGGGCCGTTGACCTGATGACGTTCCGGGTCATGGAGGGAGAAAACAAGGAGATCGCCAAAAACCGCTACTACAATCTCCTGCTGCAGTGCCGTGAAGCTACGCTGACCAAGCTCATTGACCGATGCCACAATGTTTCCAGTATGGCAGGTACTTTCTCTGTGGAAAAGCTGAAAGCTTACATTGAGGAGACCCGACACTACGTTCTTCCTCTGCTGAGAAAGGCAAAAATCCTTTATCCGGAGGATGCCGATGTACTATTTGTGCTGAAATACCACATGGTCAGTGTTGTGGATTCCATCGACACCACCATCCAAGTTTTTGAAAAGGAAAGTCAAAGCTGATATGCGGCGAACTGGCGGAAAAATGAACTCGTCTTTACATTTGAATTACGCTTGTACATCCATTTATGTGTATGCAGATCTGATATATGGACTTTTAAATCATATTGATAACTTATCCAGCAGAAAAACAGAATGCCAGGTTTGAGAGTAAGGAAAGTGTATAACATGATCGACATTCATATCCACCTGATTCCCGCCGTAGACGATGGCGCGGAAGACCAGAACATGTCCCTGCTGATGCTTCTCCGGGCCAAGGAGCAGGGAATCACCCATATATTCGCCACACCCCACAGCAGCGCCCTTGATGAGTATCCGAAGGAAGTACTGGAAGCTTTTCAAAACCTTTATGGCAAGGCCGCACAGATGCTTCCTGATATGACTCTTTATCTGGGCTGCGAGGTCTATTGCGAGGCAGACCGGATGCCGGAGGTGCTGGAAAAACTCCGCTCCGGGGAATATCCTACTATGAACGGTACGAAATATGTGCTGATGGAGTTCTCCAGATGGGTGCAGCCGGAGGCCGCAGTACCCTGTGTGAAGACTCTGGTGGAGGTGGGATATATCCCGATCATTGCACACATGGAGCATTATCGGCATCTTCAGAACAATATGCAACTGGTACTGCAATTCCGGGAGCTGGGAGCAAAAATCCAGCTGAATGTGGGAAGCCTGTTCGATGAAATGGATGAGTCCACAAAGGCGTGGGCAAGACGGCTTGTGCTGGAACGGAAGGTGGATTTTCTGGGTACCGATGCCCACCGGACCTATTACCGTCCGCCCAGTGCGGAAATGGGGCTGAAGTGGCTGTACGAAAATACCGAATGCGCTTATGCGGAGGCCATTGGCTTCAAAAACGCAGAGCAGCTGCTGTGTGGGAGGGAAGAAAAATGAATGCAAATCAGGCGGAACCCGCCCTGGAACGCTTTCGACAGGCCCAGGCGGAATCCTACGAAACGGCACTGGCGGAGATCCGCTCCGGCAAAAAGAAAAGCCACTGGATTTGGTATATTTTCCCGCAGATACAGGGATTAGGACACAGTGCGGTTGCCCAGTATTACGCTATTCAGAGTGCGGCAGAGGCGAACGCCTACTGGAATGATCCCGTCCTTTCTGCACATCTGGTGGAGATTTCTTCTGAACTTTTGAAACAGGATGGAGCGGTGGAGGCCATTATGGGGTATCCCGACAATCTGAAACTGCGCTCTTGCATGACGCTTTTTTACTTAATCAGTGGAGAATCAATATTCAGAGAGGTTTTGGACAAATTCTATGGCGGTTCTATGGATGACGAAACGGAGAAAATTCTAAATAAACTGGAGGCAACATGAAAAAGAAGCGTATTCTGATTCCGGGGTTGCTTTTCTTGGTAGCCCTGCTTTTCCCCGGCTGCGCCAAAACAGCCCCCCAGCCCCACGCCCACACCTGGGAAAACCGGAAATGCGTGACCTGTGGGGAAGAAAAGGAAGTTCACCGGCTTGGGAACTGGGAATATGTCCTCTGGGAAGAAACCGGGACCATGGAAGTAATCTCCTTCCTGAAAAATGCCCAGGCGGTGCCCTTTTGGTATATGCCGGAGGAAGTTTCCAGCGTTCAGGTTGCGGACGGCATTACCGCCATCCCGGATGATGCCTTTTGGGGTTGTGAAAACCTTGTGAATATAACACTTCCCCAAACCGTTCGTACCATTGGCAAGGGGGCCTTTGGTCAGTGCGTGAACCTGGCGCGGATCAATATCCCAGAGGGCGTTACATCCATTGGAGGCGATGCCTTCTTCCTGTGCCGCAGCCTGACCCGGCTCACCATCCCGGACAGCGTGACATCCATAGAAGGCAATCCCTTTCAGTATATGTCCGCGGAAATTCAGGTTTCTTCCAGGAATCCCGTGATTTCCGTAGTGGATGGGGTCGTTTTTAATAAGGACCACACCCGGCTGATCGCCTGCCCCTGCAGCAAGGCGGGCGCTTATGAAATTCCCGACGGGGTGCAGGAAATCGGAGCCCATGCCTTTCAGAATTGCGATGACCTGACGGATGTGACCATCCCGGCCAGTGTGGTATCCATAGAGAGAAATCCCTTTGCCTATGCCCAGTTGGAGCTGAAGCTGTCCCCGGAAAATTCCTATTTCTCCCTTGTGGACGGCGTATTATTTGACGAAACCGGCACCAAGCTGCTGGTCTACCCCGGCGGCAGAGTGGGAGATACCTACGAAATCCCGGAAGGGACCACAGGAATTGGAGAATTCGCCTTCACTGGAAGCCAGCAGCTTTCCAGCGTTACCGTCCCAGAGAATGTAACGGCGATCGCGCCCAACGCTTTCTGGAATTGCGAAAATCTCCGGCTGTATGTGTGGGACGGGTCCTATGCTCTACAATACGCCCGGGAGCACCGGCTGGATTTCTTCTATATTTTGCCGGACATGGAGCCGGAGACTGATGAATCGGACATGCTGGATTGAGTAACTGTTCCTTAAAAATGTAAATACACCCTATCTCAGAGAGAAGACGATACTATGGCATATGAACTGGAAGAAAAGTTTTATGAACTGGATACCCCCGACTATCGAAAAGCGGCGCAGATTTTGCTGGACGATCTACGGGCTTACGTGGATGTAGACCACAGCAGCTTTCACAGCACTGTAAAGGTGACATGCCCAGCTTATGTGGGACGGATTCGGCTGATTATCTGGGACTGCGGGACTCTGAATTTTGTCTATCAGCTGGAATGCTCCGCGGAAATTCCGGACACCGAGTACGGCATGAGTGCAACGGTTGCCCATGGACCGGACAAAACGGCGGTGGAAAACTACCTGCTGAAATGCCTGTCCCTCCCAGAGGAGCAGAATATGCTCAATACGAAAATCGAAGGACTGGCAGATATGGCCGAGGACTGGGACTGGCCCGACGATGAATGGTAAGGATACTTTGAACTGAGGTGAGAGGGTGGAAAGCCGCAACATGGATAACGGAGCCGGGGCCGTGCGGTTTGTGATTATGAGCGATCTGCACCTGAGTAAAAAGCCCTGGCAGGTGCGAAGGGCACTACGGATGGGGGCAGGTGCCGATGGGGTTTTGCTGGCAGGAGATTTGACCAACGACGGAACCCCTGCCCAGATGGTACTGATGCAGCAATGCATTGCGGACTGTCTACCGGATACCCCTGTTTTTGCTGTAGCAGGCAATCATGACTATCCCTACCAGCCCAGCCCCATGATCCGGGAGGGAATGTGCGACTACCCCGCCCTACAGGACTGGCTGCTGAAACGGCAGCCCTATCTCTATGAATTGGACGACAGCAGCGCTTACGCGGTACGTGTGAGAGATGCGGAGGTCATCGGTTTGAACTGTGTCTGGCATTGGCGACGGTTCAAGTTTCTGGACGGTGCGCAGCTTCGGTGGCTGGAATCCCATCTGAATTCTACGAATGCCAAGTGGCACATAATTCTTTGCCACGCACCGCTGCTGGCCCACAGCCCCAAGCGCAGCGATACCAAGCCATATCTCAGCAGGGACGAACAATTACAGAGAATTCTGGATACCCACGAGAGTATTCTTTTTATCTCCGGGCATACCCATATCTCCATGGAAAGTGCCGTGAGCTGTGTGGAGCACGACGCGCTCCGAAACAATTACTACATCAACGACGGCAGTATTCGCCCCACCACAGTTCTGACGGCGGATGGACTGTCTGCGGAAGAACCGGCGGATGGTAACATCGTGGAACTGTACATCCATGAAGACGGCCTCTTGATCACCGCCATATCCGCCACAACGGGAGAAGAAATATTCCGTATACGGTAATTCGTGCAAACGGTCGAATCTGAAAGGAGCGTATTTCTATGTCATCCGTCAGAAATGGAATATACGGCCTGTGCGTAGCGGACGCCCTGGGCGTGTCGGCAGAAAGCCGGACACGGGCGGATCTGGAGCAGAATCCCATCACAGAAATGGTGGGCGGCGGCATTCATGGCCAAAGCGCTGGTTATTGGTCTGATGACAGCAGCATGACCCTTTGTCTGGCGGACAGTATCGGCCAAGTGGGCTACTATCATACCCACGACATCATGGCACGGTTTGATGACTGGTGCTGCAACGGGGCCTACAGCCCAGGCGGAAAACGGTTTGACATTGGCAATACCTGCGCTTGGGCCATCGACCGCTACCGGAAGGGCGTAACTCCCGCTTTGTGCGGCAGCAACAAGATGAACGAAAACGGCAACGGCTCCCTGATGCGCATTCTGCCCATGGCTTTCGTGCTGTATCAAAAATACGGCATCCATATCACAGGATCCAAGCGAGCCATGGAGGATATTCATAAAATCTCCGGCCTGACCCACCGCCACCCCCTGGCCCAGTCCGCCTGCGGTATCTATCTTGCCATCGCCCTTCACATTCTGGACGGCTTTTCACTGAAAGCCGCTATCCGGGAGGGAATCCAGGAGGCCCTGCAATGGTATGGTAGCCACGAGAGATTCCAGACCGTTCTGGACTACTGGGGAAGGATCGCCGACCCGGATAACCTGGCAGCCCTCCCCAAAGCCGCCATCTACAGCGGCGGCTTTGTTGTGGAAACCATGGAGACGGCGCTGTGGGCCCTTATGAATACCGATTCTTACCGGGAATGCGTCCTGACCTGTGTAAACATGGGCTATGACGCGGACTCTACCGCTGCCGTGGCCGGTGGATTGGCGGGGCTGTACTACGGCTATAACAGCATCCCGGCGGAATGGGTCAATGCCCTGGCCGCAAAGGAAATCATTGAGGAGTGCATCCAGAGCTTGGAGAATCGGCTGAGCAGAGAGGGTGCATTCTAAACAGAAAGGAATAAAAGAGAAAATCATATGCACGAGCAAATCATTGTACTGGGCGGTTCTTTCAATCCGCCCACCATTGCCCATCTGCGGCTGCTGTTGGGCGCTGTAAACGCGCTGGGGGCGGACAAGGGGATCTTTGTCCCCTCCTCCCAGGGCTATGTCAAGTCCAAGATGAAGCGGGCCAAGCACCCAGAGGAGGTTTTGTCCGAAACCAAGCGGATGAAGATGCTGCGGGCTATGGCAGAGGAGGACCCCCGGCTGCTGGCGGACGACCTGGAGTACCACCGGAAGGGCAAGGGCTACACCTATGAGACCATGCTGGAGGTACAGGCAAAGTACCCGGACGCGGAGCTGTTCTTTTTGGCTGGCGGAGATAAGGTGGATATTTTCTCCCGGTGGCACCGGATCGATGAATTTTTAGAGCGGTTCCACATCATCGTCGTCAAGCGGGATGGAGAGGACCCGGAAGCCTCCATCGAGGCCAACGACTATCTGCGTCAGCACAAGGACCGGTTCCATGTAATCGAAGCCCCGGAGGGCATCGACGGGATCAGCTCCTCCGCCGTCCGGGATATGCTCCGGGACGGCTCGCCCGGCGCGGAAGCCATGTGTCACCCGAAGGTGTGGCAGCTGATCCAGGAGAACGGCGGCATCGGCAAGCCTACCGTCAACTGCTTCCGAAATGAGTACTACTTCCTCAGCAATTTCTGGGACGCTCCTGTGACCTACCAAGGCCTGACCTATCAGAACGCCGAAGCGGCTTTCCAAGCCCAGAAGTGCGTCAACCCGGAAGAAAAGCCCCAGTTCACCGCCCTTCGCTCCAATGAGGCCAAGCGTCTGGGCCGCCATGTAACGCTCCGCCCGGACTGGGAAGCAGTAAAGCTGCCCATCATGGAAGAGATCGTCCGTGCCAAGTTCACCCAGAACCAGGACATGAAGCAGCAACTCCTGGCCACCGGCAATCTGGTGCTGGAGGAGGGCAATGGCTGGCATGACACCTTCTGGGGCGTGGATCTCAAGACCGGCGAGGGAGAAAACCATCTGGGCCGTATTCTGATGCAGGTTCGGGAAGAACTGCGGGAAGAGCGTTGAGCTTGCCGGTGCAGTTATAACGGAGGAGGCGAATTCCATGAAAAAGAAGATATTCAGGTGGCTCAAGTTCATCGGCCTGCTGACTGCGGCGGCGGTGTGCTTGTGTATGATCCTGCTGGAATTGATATTCGTTGTACCGGAATACGGAGCCTGGCAATTCAACGCCTCTGTAAAGCAGCTGTATGAGGATATGGATTCCTTCTTTATCGGTGTAAGCTTTTTGATTTTGTGCAGTGGTTTTTTCCTGATTTCCGTAAGCGGGATCGTCCACCTTTTTCGGAAATCGGAACGAGCGCCCTCACCCCTTTGGCGGCGGAGTCGGAATTACATTCTCTTCATCTCGCTCATACTGTTTGCGGTATCCATGCTGTGGGACCGGGATGTTACCGCAAAGATGGATGCGATCATAGAGGACGGAGAAGTCCCCATGGCCTATAGGCTGCACCTGCTTCATGGCTGGCTATCAATCGTGCAGACGCTAACATTCTGGGGATTCCTGGTACCATTGTACTCCTGGTCGAAAGACCAGGAAGCTGCCTGGGCGAAAATGGCGGCTGAGAAAGCAAAAAATCCCCCGGTGGGAGATTTTGGAAAGGAAGGAAATACAATGGGTCTGTTAGGAAAACTGTTCAAACAAAAAGATAGCAAAGACATTGCGGAGAAGCCTGAAATCTCCAAAGCCCCGATTGCCGAGCATCCGCCGCTGACACAGTGGGAAACGTTCGGCAGGGGCGAGCCTGTATATTTCATAGACGAAAGCCGCGGGATACAGAAGCTGATCGTGGATTCCAATGGCAATATCCGTAATTTCCCCGGATTTTCCCAGGAGGATCTCTGGGTTTCTCAAGTCGATCCCTGTTATCTGAAGCCTTTGATTCGATTCCGTACCAGCTTTGGGCTGCGAGACGGCCGGCTGATCATGTACTGGGAAATTCAGCCGGACGGCCGCTACTGGGAGGATGAGGACGGCTTCGGCGGAACCAGCGACGCGGAAGTGACCCTCTACACCTTCCTGGACGAGAACGGAGACTTTACGGGACCGTTTCGTGTTTACAGAATTGGGGCCCACGATTATTATAAGCGGGAAGGATAACCCACAAAGCAGAAAATCTTCCCCGGAGGCGATTCCGTTTGCCTCCGGGGAAACCTTTTAAAATCCCCCGTGTTCGCACCTTTTTTTCCGTGATGTTTTCTTCATCCCATGGTACTATATGGTCACAAGCAAGTGATCCGACAGAGGAAGACCTCCCTGATAGCAATCTTATTCAGGTGAACATGTGGGTTCGAATCCCGCATCGGTCTACGGGCCGATTCCACCAAAGAGAGGACGTCACGGGAAGTGTAATTCCCCGCTGGAGCTGCTTATTCGGTTCCTTCGTCTAATTGGCTAGGACATCTGACTTCCACTCAGATAATACGGGTTCGAGTCCCGCAGGAATCTCCATACATCTCTACAAAAGAGAAATTTTTGCAACGAACAAGGTGAGAAACATACAATTCATGGTCACAAACAAGAAACACGGCACCAAGAACAAAACCTTCTCGCGGTGGTGCTGAGGAAAGCCAATTTGTTCAAAAGGGTGGTTTCGGCTCTTTGAGATAAACCCGGTGACGGGGATAAAGGGAGTGATCCCGACTTGCCGCAAGGCGAGCTTGACGGAAAACCCATGACGAAGATCATCCCTTTCTGCCCAAGGGCGACTGCTGAGGGTATGGGAGGATCGGGATCGGCGGTACATCGCCGGGTCCCTAACCCGGAAACGGGGGAGAAGCGGTCATGGACATCAGGTGTAAGCCGCGCAACGGTGAATGCTGGATGGATCTTGAGGAAGCCCCTCAAACCGAAAGGAAGGGGACGCCGAAAAGAAGGGAGTCCGCAAGACAAACAGGGCTGCGAATTCTGGGCCCTATCCAAAAGATAGGGATGGTAAATGTACACCTCGTAGTCCATACCGATTGTTTAGCTCATTGGTAGAGCGTTATCTTTCCAGATAAAAGGTACCGGTTCAACTCCGGTAACATTCTCCAGCCAAAGAGTGTATGGCTTCAGGAAGAAAATCCACTTATTGTTCTGCAATATGAACACTTACGTAGGCCGCAAGCCGAAGTAAGAGAAAGTATTGAGTAAGTGCAACTCTAGGAGACGGCAGTTTCCGAATCCCGCAAGGAAGAATGTGCTGAAAAGAAATCTATAACATCCTGATGCAAGAGTTTGCGGGTTTTTGCAAAATCCGTGTGGATGTCCGCTACTGGCTAATCCCCAGTGTGAACACCGGTGCCAACACCGGCAGACGCGGACAGGGCAGGTCAAGTTCTCAGCCTCCCATTCCCTTTCATCTCAAAAAATCGGATATTGATGTAATTGGTCAGCATTCCTGCTTCCCAAGCAGGCCGTGCCGGTTCGAGTCCGGTATATCCGTCCAGAAAACATATTTCAACTTGGCTACCGCAATTTCCGTGACATATGGGAATTGCGGTGTTATAATAGGAAATGAAAAGGGGGTCGTTTCCCGTGAAGCACATACAAGGAAAATACGCCAATGCCATCATATATACCGATCTGGTAGAGCAGGAAGCGCTGGACCAGGTCAAGGCCATGTGTGACGATTCCCTGGCCGCCGGACAGCGCATCCGCATTATGCCGGATGTCCACTCCGGCGCTGGCTGCACCATCGGCACAACCATGACCGTTGGGGACAGGCTGATGCCCTCTCTGGTGGGTGTGGATATTGGCTGCGGTATGCTGACCGTGGGCGTAGGCAGGCAGCCCCTGCCCCTGGACAAGCTGGACGAGGTCATTTACCGCTCCATTCCCTCCGGCCAGAATGTCCGGCAGTCGCCCCATGCCTATCTGACAGAAATCGACCTTTCGGAGCTTCGCTGTAGCGAACGGGTAAATCGGGAACGAGCAGCCCTGAGCCTGGGGACCCTGGGCGGCGGAAACCACTTCATAGAAGCGGATGTAGACGAGGAGGGCAATCAGTACCTCGTGATTCACTCCGGCTCCCGACACCTGGGCCATCAGGTAGCCACCTATTACATGAAGGCGGGCTACGAGCAGATGGAGCTGGAGGGTGTGAAGCAGTGGCGGGATGTGGTGGCAGAACTGAAAGCCCAGGGCTGCTTCCGGGAGATCGAAGCCCAGAAGGAGACCTTCGTTCTGGAGAAGAACCGGCTGGATATTCCTCTGGACAAGGCATATGTGTCCGGTCCGCTTTTTAAGGACTACATCCACGATATGTCCATCGTCCAGCGCTTTGCCCAGCTCAACCGCCGGGCCATGATGGACACGATCCTGGAGGAATTGAATCTCACCGAAACGGAGCGGTTTGAAACAGTCCACAACTATATCGACATGGAGTCCATGATCCTGCGCAAGGGCGCCGTCTCCGCTAAGCTGGGCGAGCGGCTGCTGATCCCCATCAATATGCGCGACGGCAGCCTCATCTGTACCGGCAAGGGAAACCCGGAGTGGAACAGTTCCGCTCCCCACGGCGCTGGCCGCCTGATGAGCCGGAGCAAGGCAAAGGGAACCATTCAATTGGCGGATTTTCAGGATGCCATGGCGGGCATCTATACGACCTCCGTCTGCGATGCCACCCTGGACGAGGCCCCGATGGTTTATAAGCCAATGGAGTCCATCCTTTCCAATATTACACCCACCGTTATCGTCAACAGCATCATCCGGCCGATCTATAACTTTAAGGCAAAATCTTAAAGGGAGCACCACATGGCTTATTACGAACTGATCAAAGACTTCCGCCGCATCCGTCCCTATATGCGCTCTTTTTATGTCTACGGCTTCCGGCACCGGCTGGAATACGACGCCAAAAGCGCCAGAAGCTACGACAATGAGCGCCGCCGGGTAGCCAGCTGGCTGGGGGACTATATGAAGTTTGGACAGGACGCGGAGGGAAAACGGGTGTTCCTGTCTGTGGACAGCCGAAGCATTGCCCGGAATCCCCTGTATCGGGCGTTCCGGGCAAAAAGCTTTACGGACCTGGACATTACCCTGCACTTCTATCTCATGGATATTCTGGATCCGGAGGACGGAAAAACCGTCAACGAAATCATGGACGAGCTGGGAGGGTATCTGGAAGACTTTGCGTATGCAGAGCTGCCGGATGTGTCCTCCCTGCAGAAGAAGCTTCGGGAGTATGCGGACCTTGGCCTGGTCCGGCGAGAAAAAGAGGGGAAGCAGGTCCGCTATTTCCTTGCCCGAACGGATACGGATCTGGACAGCTGGCGGATACCGGCAGCATTCTTCTCGGAAGCGGCTCCCTTGGGGGTCGTGGGGTCCTATCTTCTGGACAGAGTAGCAGATCCGCCGGACTGGTTCCGTTTGAAGCACCATTACATCCTGTATGCCCTGGACAGCGAGGTGCTGTGTGAGCTGTTCCTTGCCATGGGGGCGCACCAAAAGGTTTCCCTCCGGCAGGGGCGGCGCTGCCAGGAAGTCCTGCCTTTGAAAATCTACATCAGTACCCAGACCGGGCGGCAGTACGTGCTGGGGCAAGCCGCGGCGGGCTTCCGCTTTTTCCGCCTGGACCTGATCGACAGCGTAGAACTGGGAGAACGGGCAGAAAATTCCAAACAGCTGGAGGAGTATCTGGCCGGATTTCAGAAACACGTCTGGGGCGTAGCCACAAAGGGCAGCCGGAAGCCGAAGCATCTGGAAATGGTGATCCATGGGGAGGAGCCCTTTGTGGTTCAGCGTTTGCAGCGGGAAAAGCGCTGCGGGACCGTAGCGCAATTGGAGGACGGGAATTGGCGGTTTGAAGCGGATGTATCAGACGCGGTGGAAATGCTCCCCTGGATACGAACCTTCACCGGGCGGATCGTGTCTCTTCGCTGCACCGATCCGGAGGTAGAAAAGCGGTTTTATGAGGACCTGGCAGCCATGAAGAAGCTATATGGAGGACCTGCGGATGCTGTTCAGTGAGATTTACGGTACATACTACCATACAGTTGCCAAAATTCTCTCTAAGGCCCTGTCCGGTACCCTGGACAGCCGCGCCTTGCGGGAAATCGTGCAGGACACAGCCTTTGACGAAAGTCTGCTGACCATCCCGGACAACCTGCGGACCCAAAAATGGCCGCTCCTAACCTCGGATCTCAGCACCCCATTGCTGCGAGAACCTGCCATGCCTCCGACGCTGCTGGAAAAGAGATGGATGAAGGCTCTCCTTCTGGACCCCAGAATGGCTCTGTTCGACCCGGATACCACCGGCCTTGAGGATGTGGAACCCCTGTTTCGCCCGGAATGGCTTGTGTACTTCGACCGCTATACCGATGGGGATAACTATTCCGATCCCAAATATATCCGGCACTTCCATACCGTTCTGGAGGCCCTGCGGGAGAAAAAGCAGCTGGAGATCCTGTACGATGACGGCAAGCGGAACCGCTATCGCATGGCGGTCTCCCCACAGTATCTGGAGTATTCCGAGAAGGACGACCGCTTCCGCTTGGCGGCGGAGGGATACCGGCCCCTGATGCTGAACCTGTCCCGGATTGAAAGCTGCACGCTGCTGGAAAAGGACGCTTTTACCACCGGCCAGGATTTCCGACACAGCCGGTCACTGACCGTAGAACTGACGGATGAGCGGGACACACTGGCCAGAGTCCTTCTCCATTTTTCCCACCTGGAGAAAGAGACAAAGCGGCTGGATGATGCCCATTACCGCGTAACCCTCCACTATGATGAGAATGACGAAACGGAAATGCTGATCCGCATTCTGTCCTTTGGACCTGTTGTACAGGTCACCGAACCGGAGAGCTTCCGGCAGAAGCTCCGGGAAAGGCTCACGATGCAGGAACGATTTTAACAATGCCATGATGGTCAGCCACTGTGCCTCAATTGGTGTATCTATGTTCCGTGAAACAAGATTCTATAATAAATGTTGGGGTCAGGCGATGAGCCTGGCCCCTTAGCTATATAAAAAAGTTGAGCATAGAGATAAAATCCAGGTATCTTTTGATGAAGCCAATGGAAAAGCTCTCGGACGAAGAAATGGATAAGCTGGCCCTCATGTTTGAAATAGCGCCCAGGCTGGCGGATGCGTACCGACTGAAAACGAGTTCCTTGAAGTAATACGCTCCGATTCCTCGAAAACCGGGAAACCAAAACTTGTTGACTGGCTCACAGCCGTTGAAGTCATGGATTTGCCTGAATTCGACGACTGCACCAAAGCATATCACAACTGGTTCCAGGAAATCCTGAACTCCATGGATGTCCCCTGGTCAAATGGCTTCATTGAAGGCTGCAACAACAAAACAAAGGTTCTGAAGCGTGTCTGCTTTGGTATGCGGAATTTCTCCAATTTCAGAAAGAGGATTCTTTTCTGCCATACATAAAAATCGTGCCGGAGCGATTTACTCCGACACAACCCAATTATTTGTGTTTTGTCTCTACCCCAACTATTGACATAGAGCCGTAATGATGTATGCAAAGCACAGTAGCAATACCTGTGGAAACGTCCATGGAATGTGCCAAATCCCGATTGACAATTTCTCCGCTACCCATACCACTCAGGGCGTAGTGGAACAGCCGGCGCAGGGTCCCAATTAGTGCCGGATGCATAAGGTGCAGGGCCGATAATCCTTGAGCCAACGGGCATCACAGGTTATCGGTCCTCTTTTTTTACTTTTCTGTATCCTTGGCTAGTCTTATACGGTTGAACCACCGTATACCGAATGGTACACATGGTGGGATGAGAAGTCAGGGCTATTCAGCCCCTCCTAATCTTATCCCAGCAGCGTGGCAGTTCTTTTCATCCGCTCTGAGATTTTGACATGGAATGGGCAGCGGGTCTCACAACCGCCGCAGCCTATGCATTCAGAGGCCTTGTGCTCCAGCGCATCATAGTGGGCTTGGATAGACTGTGGGACTTTGTCCTGCATCGCAGCCAAATCGTAGAGCTTATTTACCATAGCGATATCGATTTCCATGGGGCAAGGCTTGCAGTGACCGCAATAGGTACATTGGCCCGTGTAGGCATGCCTGGGGGCATTCGCAAGGACCGTTGCGTAGTCCTTCTCTCCTTCCGAAGCTGTCTCATAAGCCACAGCCTCCAGCACATGCTGCGGATTATCCACGCCTACCATAATTGCCGCCACCGCAGGTCGTGTCAGCACGTAGTGGATGCACTGCACCGGCGTCAAAGCCACACCAAAAGGAGACCGGGCAGCATCAAACAGGCGGCCTCCGGCATAGCCCTTCATCACGGTAATGCCGATATTTCGGCTTTCACAAAGTTTATAGAGTTCTGCTCGGATGGGATCCATACCGCCAAGATGCTCGTCGTATTGCTCGGCAAAATACGCATTTAGGTCCTCCGTTGGAGGCATCAGGTCAAAAGCCGGGTTGATGCTGAACAGGATCATCTCCACGATTCCGCTCTCTACCGCTTTTTTCGCCATAGCCGGGTTGTGGGTGCTCATGCCGATATGCCGAATCACGCCCTTTTTCTTCTGCTCCAGCACGTACTGCAGGAAGGGGCCGTTTACAACTGTCTCCCAGTCCTCCGGCGTGTCCACATAATGGATCATTCCCAAATCGATGTAATCGGTTTGCAGTCTTGTCAGCAGATCCTCAAAGGCAGGAACCACCTGATTCATATCCCGGGTCCGGACATACTGCCCATTCTGCCAGGTAGATCCAAAATGCCCCTGAATGATCCATTTCTCCCGGTGGCCCTTCAGTGCTTTGCCAATATTCGTGCGCACATTGGGTTCGCTCATCCAGCAGTCCAAAATATTGATTCCCTGAGCTTCGCAGGCATCAATGATTGTGCGGCACTCCTGCTCATTATGCCTCTCCAGCCACTCTGCTCCCAATCCAATTTCGCTGACCAGCAGACCCGTTGCACCCAAGGCTCTGTATCTCATAAAATCCCTCCTGTATTTTTTAGCCCCCCGGACCACAGCAGCAGCCTGAACCGGGGGGTGAATTATATACGATGTTACACGTTTTCCTTTTGACTGTCAACTAGCTTCTTGCGCATATTCAAAGAGATATTTCCAAGAACGGCTGCCAAAGCAAACAAGATGATTCCCATGACAAACGCTCCCCGGAAGGTGCCTGCCAAATCATAGAACAGACCTATGGTGAAACACAGTCCGCCGCCAATCAAGCTGTTGATCATCATCATCAACGCCCAAATCTCGGAATAATGCTTGTCCCCCACAACGGTACGGGCCAGCAGCGGACACTGCACCGTATACATGGTATTTCCCAAGCCTACGATGAACACAGCGGGCAGCGCAAAGAAGGGTGCCCTATAGCTGGCAAACATCAGAAGGAATCCCAGCGCATTGGTAACTGCGCCCCAGGCAAGCCCTGCCCGGACACCCAGCCGGTCATTGATCCGGCCCACGATCAGACTGCTGAAAATCGTACCTAAACTCAGGCACACACCAACAATGGAACTGAATGCAATAGTCTGGCCCAGCTCAATCGTAGAGAAAGTCTGTGTATAATAGGCTACACCACTGCCATAGCTAAAGCAGACACAGGCCAGCCAAGCCAGGTAGAACATGGGCATCTTCAGTGCCTGCTGTTTGGTCAGACTCAGCTCGCCATTATCCGCGGAGGCTGTGACCACCTGCTCTTCCCCGGCTCCGTAGGGTTCGCAGCCCACTTCTTCCGGCCGCTTGATGAACAGGAATACCGCCGGGACTGTCAGGACAGCTGCCATAACTGCCATAATGAAATAGCTCTGCCGCCAGCCAAAGCTGCTGATAAGCTGTCCTGTTAGAAGGCTGTACAGCGTCGTTGCGGCACTTCCCACGGCAATAACAGTACCCAAGACCGTTCCGTTATTTTTCTTAAACCACATGTTAATCACAGCAGGAATGGCAACATACCCTGTAAAAGCCTGAGCCACACCAATCAATGCCGCAGAGAAGTAGAACATGTAGACCGAGTGATAGGTGGACATGAGCCCCAGCCCGATCACCTCTGCCAAGGAAGCAAAGCCCATGATCTTGCCAATATTCTTGGTATTTAGAAATTTTACAGCAGTTGTATACAGCAGCGCCATGGCCACCGCATTGACACTGGTGTAAGCGGACAGCGCACTGACACTGCACCCCAGTTCCCGAACAATGGGGGTCACAAAGTTGCCCATGGCGGCAGCAGTCAGGCCTGCCGTGCCAATTTTAATCAAAATGCAAGCCGCTACGATTTTCCAGGCATAATGGTTTTTATCTTTTAACATCGATTATTCGCCTCAACAATTCTTTTCCAGCTTCTCATGAAGCTTTCTGCTTTGATTGACAGAAATGGTGCCCAAAATTCCGGCACCGATGTACATGCCAATGGCCATCAGGAACGCGCCGCGATAGGTCCCGCTTCTGTCGTAGAACATACCGATTGTGGAATACAGGCCTCCACCAATCAGGCTGTTGATCATCATCATCCGGGACCAAATCGTGGAATACTCCTTAGACCCAACAATATTTCTAGCCAACAACGGACACTGGACCATATACATGCAGCTCCCAAGTCCCACCACAAAAATAGCGGGATATACGAAAAACGCATTTCGGTAACTCAATAGCATAATCAGGTATCCGGCTGTTGTGGTCACAGAGCCCCACAGCAACCCCATTTTGACACCATATCGATCATTGATCCGGCCAACTACCAAACTGCTGAGCACTCCGCCCAGGCTACTGCATACACCCACCACAGAGCCAAAAGCAGTCGACTGCCCCAGTTCCATCGTAGCAAAAGTTGTCGCATATCCAGCCACGCCGCAGGAATAGCTGTACATTACACAAGCTACCCAGGCAATGTAGAGTAACGGCAATGCAAACGCCTGTTTCGCCGTCAGGGACATCTCCTCCTGAGATGCTCTTCCGGGCTCCATGCTCCCGTTCAATCTTTCCGGGCTATCTGCCCCATAGGGCAAACAGCCTGCTTCCTCTGGCCGTTTGATAAACAGGAACACCGCCGGAATCGTGATGACCGCAGAAGCCACGGCCATGATCAAATAGGCATTCCGCCAACCGAACCAGGTAATCAACTGTCCGGAGAGCAAGCTGTAAAGCATAGTTGCCGCGCTGCCAATGGATACAATGGCCCCCAATACTGTACCTGTGTTCTTTTTGAACCACATATTGATGACAATAGGCAACGCCACGAAGCCGGTAAATGCCTGGGCAATGCCAATCAGCGCACCTGACAGATAAAACATCTCCACGGTCCGATAGGTACTCATCAGTGCCAGACCCACAACCTCCGCCACGGACGCAAAACCCATGATTTTTCCGATATGCTTGGTATTGATCCACTTGGCCGCCGTCGTATACAACAGCGCCATGGAAATCGCATTGATACTGGTATACGTTGTCAACTGGCTGACCTGGCACCCCAGTTCCCGGACAATTGGTGTGATGAAGTTGCCCATAGCCACACCGATAAATCCACCGGTACCCAGTTTCATCAAAATACATACCAGCACAATTTTCCAGGCATAGTGTTTCTTATTCTCCATAATCCCCCTGTTATTTGGCGGTACCCGCCTCTACAAATCCCTCGTAGGTGGCACTGATATAGGTTCTGAATTCATCCAGATATTCATGGGTATGCAAACCCTCCACCGCCGTGAACAGATACTGAAACAGTACGAACACAATCATCAGTCCAACCAGGGAATACATAGCGATTCTCTTCTTAAAAAGGGGCAGTTTTGCCCGGAACGCCGTATCCGACAGGAATATAGCCGGACTCAACATCCACAGAAAAAGCACAAATGTTGATAGCTTAACAACTGCCGTATCCCAAGGGCCGCAGGCAATCAGTGGAGGTGTCGCCATACCGATGACCAAAAACGTAGCACAGGCCAGATAATACACAGCAGCCAACAGTTCTTTCCATGGTGTCCCGGACCGGAATCCCAGTAGTTTACGTAATGTCCTTTTCATTGGAATCGCTCCTTTTGTTTATTTCCGCCCCAACCTAACTGGGGCGGAAATATCTGTTACTTTGCCAGTTCTTCCTCCAGCTGACGGACCTTGCGCACATAGTCCGCCACAATAGAACCAATGATGGGACCGCCCCACTTGCCGCCTTCAAAGGCGGTGCCAACCAGTGCGCCATCCGCATAGCGAAGCCGGTCTGCGCAGTTCTCCACATTCGTCGCGCCGCCCAAGATAACCGGGATGCTGCCGCCGCTAATAGCTTTCACTGCTTTTACCAGCTTCTCATTCCGGGCGAAATCACGGTCACAGACTTCAACTGCATTGGCGCCCAGCCGCATAGAGGTTGCCGCCAGGCCCTGGATAGCTGCATCGCTGTCATCCCCGGTGTGATGATAGCCGGAAATTTCCGCCAGCATACCGACGTTCATAGCTTCGATTTTTTTGCGATACTCCGCGACCTTCAGAGGTTGCGCCTCAATCATGCCGTACATGGAGTCGGTGTTGCCTGCCAGCGCCGTGCAGCGTGTAAAGTCCGCACCAGCTGCCTTACATACGGCCAGAGAGGGCGTAATACAGTTCCACATGATCTGAGAACCGATGATGAAGTCAGGCCCCAGTTCCGCCCGGACTCGGGCGGTCACCGCCGCCAAACCGGCCACACGTGCATAGTCCGTGTCATCGGTAGAGGGATAGAATACATCCACTGTCTGGATTAATCCGCCATCCGCTCCGTTTTCCTTCAGCGTTTTGCAGTCGGCAATAGCCTTCTCCGTCATCTTATCCATGTTGCCATCCTCGTAAAGAGGAGTCCCCAGCATGGGCAGCAAATGTACGAGGCCGATAACCAGTTTCTTTCCGTTCAAATTGTCAAAACAAGTAGCCATATGTATAATCCTCTCTTTATTTCATCTTACAGCTCCACCACTTCCATGGGAGAGCAGTAGGTAGCCGGGAAAAAGCTGAAGTCCATGCCACCCCGGAACATTGGTTCTCCCAGAGTCGTATGGCGGAATCCAGCAAAAATGGAGCCGGGCAGGTAGGCGTAAATCGGCGCCAGGAAATTCCACTGCTTTTCAGGAACAGGAACGTGGCAGTAAATCACCTTTTCCGTAATTCCGACCTCCTCCGGTGTCTTGTCGCAGAACAGCAGGACCTCCCTCTGCCCCCGTGCGACCATTGCATTGACAGTGTTTGCCATGTTCTTTACATTTCCGTCATTGCTGTTCAGGATCACCAATTCCGCAATATCGCTGCCAGGACACATATGGGAATTGACATGCATATAGTTTTCACTATCGATGGTAGAGCACACATCTCCGGACAGCTCCAGGATCTTCGCCTGGACGAATCGGCCGGACCAGAAGTTGTGTCCATCCGCAGTGACCTCCAGCAGTCCCTTATCCATAAAATGGATAGCCGCACGGAAGCAAGTCTCATCTACATTGGCAATCTCTGCAAAGAAGGCATCGTGATATTTTTTTACCTGCGCCCGCAGCTCCGGCAAGTAGGATTGTCCTGTCCGCTTTTCGGCCATGGCCGCCGCCAGAATGATGCAACTCATAACATTGCTGTAATAGGTGCGCAGACCGGCGTTGTTGTCCCCCTTGGGGGTATCGGTGTAATAGAAAATATCCGCATTTTTCGCGGTGTCCGAGTTCACCGCGGTGGTCACGCCAACAGTGGTCACCCCATGGCGTTTGCACTGCTCCATAGCCTCCAGCGTGCGGATAACGCCGCCGGAAAAGCTGATAAACAAGGCCACCATCTTGGAACAGTCCTCCGGATAGTCATAGTGCCGACTCATCTCAATAGCCTCTACACCCTCATACTCCACATCCGGCAGATAGTGTGCAAACGCGTCCTTTACGGCAAACGCCGCAACGTTGGAATCTCCACAGCCCACGCCAACCATGTGGGTACACGTGGAGAAAATGGGCTCATTGATGATTTTCTTCACCTGTTCCACGGACTGGTCAAACTGCACCATGGTCAGCGGGTCCACATCCATGCACTGATTGTAGAAGCTGTCCTGGAAATAGAACTTTCTGTAGTATTTTTCATCTTTTAATCTTCTGTACATTGGACTCCCCTCCTTAGTTCATGTTCCAGGTCTGGGTACGGAAATTATAGCGTCCGCCAAAAAATGGGATCTCGTTGACGGCGGCATGATAGCCAGCGAGCAAGGACCCAGGTAGGAAATCAACAAACGGAGACATCCAGCTTTCCCTGGCCTTCGGAATCTGGCAGAATGTGGGCTTTCCCCGCTCTGCCATGGTGTTATAGCCGGATTCCTGTTTGAAATAGGGGCTGCTTCCGGCAAACATATTCACGGACAAATCAAACTTCTCCGGGTCCATGTCCGTCACAATCAGTGTCGGTCTGTGCTGCGCCAAACAGCCGTTGATGGTGTCCTTCATTCGACTTCTGCTCTTATCTTCCGCATTAATCATAACGATTTCCCCGATTTCCTCCGGGCACCGTGCCATGAAACTGATATGTGCAAACTCCTCAGAGGTCGTATGGCAGCAGAAAGAGCCACTGCACTCAATGATCTTCTGCTCCACAAACTGGGCGGAATACCCTTCATTCCAGTCCGCCAGCAGTTCAAACTTCCGGATATCCCGCATTCTCAGGGCTTCGGCAAACATCAAATCGTCAATCTTGTCGAAGTGCTCCATGAATGCCATAGTCAGTTCCTCAATATCCCTCGGAACTTGGCAGAACGCCTCCTTTGTCAAATGTCCTTGGCACAGGCCCAGGTAAGCACCCAGAGCTGTCAAACCGATGAGACTTGCATAGTAGGACCGAAGTCCCGGCGTATTGCATCCTGCTGGTGTAGCCACATCCATGACCAGTTCGGCGACCTCCGCCCCCTTAGAGCCCGGCGTCCGGGTAATCAGCAGAGAGTGGACTCCCAGCGCATTGGCTTTTTCCAGAGCTTCAATAACCCGGGCAGACCCCCCAGAAAAGCTGATACCTACAAAGAGCACTTCCTCCGCTTGAAATCCCTTCAGGATCTTCTGCTCTGTATAGAAGCCGCAAAAGTCCATAATGTCCGGGCTATTGCACGCCCGCAGACCGCTGAGCTTCTTAAAACCGGGCATCACCGCACCGGCAGCGGAATAGGAATCCCCGCAGCCGGTGATGATGACCCGGCGGATTCTCTCCGCTTTGTCAGCAGGCAGCGTTTTTTTTAGGAACTCCAGATCAAAGCATATCCTGGACTGAACAGGTGCCAGGTTTTTCAGGTCCAGAACCTGGTCTGTCACAGAGTTATAGTAATCCTTCTTGTTCATTCGTCCTGCCCTCCCCGGATCCCGTGTTCATTTTGATACTCCTCATACAGCTTTTGCGCCAAATCATAGCACTCCTGGCGAACACCAAGCATGTCCGGAATGATACCATACTGACGGATATTCATGGAGGATGCCACATTGGCCATAATGCCGACCATCAAAGGATCCTTGCCCTCCGCATAGGCATAAAGCGCACCGCCAGTGGAGGTATTGCCGCATCCGGTTGGATCCACAACGGGACCAGGAGCAGGCTTCAAATAGATAGCTTCCGTTGGCGTAACCACATAAGCACCCCGGGCCCCCACTCGGAAGAGCGTCATATCCACATCCAGCTTCTGCAGCTCCCGGATGCAAGCCTCGTCCCCTTCGCAATTGAACAGGCACTGAGCCTCTTCGATATTCAAGCTGAAAATATCCACCGCATCCTGGCAGATCTGCTTCACATCCTCTAAATAGTGGATATGCGCCCAGGGGCCCTCGATTTCCCACATAAGCTTGAATCCGTCCCGCTTCTTGATGGCGGACAGTTTCTTCCAGTAGGTGCGATCCGCATTCTGGGCCACATAAACGCCCTTTACATGGTTGCCCTTGGTAAATACCTCAATTTCTTCGGGCTTGGTCTTCATATAACCGAAGTCCTGCCAAGCATCGTGCTTCAGCCACTTTTCCTCTTCGCTGATTTCCTGCTCGCCAGGCTGAAAATAGGCACCGCTGCGATCCTTAAAGTACATAATAGAATGGTTGCAGCGATCACATACAATTTTATAGCCATCAGTAACCACCTGATTCTTTTCGATCCAGGGAGTAAACAGCGTTCTGTAGTCTGCCCCCAGGTTGCTGCACTGCATAACGTTATCCGTCCAGATACGGACACCGCTGTAGGCGAAAGTAGCAGGGCCGCCGATACTCTCACGCCCAGACTCCGTGCCATCCATAAATACTACCTTGTCCAGCATAACGTTGCCGGCAATCACGTAATCATATCCCATTTTTCTTCTCCTTTTACTTGTACTGCTCTTTGAGCGCTTCCAACTCCTGGAAACACTCCTCCCGGATGGATTGGAATTCCGGAATAAGTCCATACTGCATCAGATTTCGCGCAGAGGCGATATTCGCCATCAGGCCAACGGTCAGAGGATCCTTCCCCTCTGCATATGCGTAAAGCGCACCGCCGGTAGAACTATTGCCACAGCCTACAGTGTCCACCACAGGGCCAGGGGCGGGCGGCAGATAAACTGCCTCATCCTTTGTAACCACATACAATCCTCTCTCGCCTACTCGGAAAAGAGTCATATCGACTCCTAGCGTCCGCAGACCCCGGATACAGTCTTCATCACTCTCGCAGCCGAATAAGGTCTGTGTTTCCGCTAAGTTGATACTGAAAATATCCGTGAACTGCGCCGCATGAAGGATAAGATCCATAAACTCCGGTCTTGCCCAGACACTTTCAATTTCCCACATAAGTTTGAAGCCGTCTCGCTTTTTGATCATCCCCAGCATATCCCAGAAGACGCTGTCAGGGTTTGCCGCCAAATAGACACCTTTGACACCGCCCTCTTTTGTAAACTCTCCAATGTCTTCCGGGCGGATCTTCTGATATCCAAAGTCTTGCCATGCATCCAGCGTCATGGCATCAAACTCGGGTGCCGGGCAAAAGCCGTAAGCATGGCTAAACCCATACAGGTGGTTTGCCCGATCACAGACAATCTTGATTCCCTGGGTCTCAACTTCATTCTTCTCAATCCATTCCCGAAAAAAAGGCTCATAGTCCTTTCCCGTGCGGCTGAGCTGCATAACACTGTCCGTCCAGATCCGCACGCCAGTATAGGCGAATGTAGCTGGGCCTCCAGGATACTCCTTACAGCCCTCGTGAGCATCTTTCATTCCCTTGCTGTCCAGGATCAGGTTTCCCGCACAAATGTAGTCGTAATGCTTCATCTTTCCCCTCCCGATTAAATCACTTGAATGGGATTAGAGCCTAATGTCATATAGGGCATCCCACTGCCACCCCGGAAGAAGGGTTCACCCATCAGGGTCGCACGGTAGCTTGCCAGAATGGAGCCCGGGATATAGGCAAATAGTGGCAGCAAAAAGCTGTACTCCTTCTCGGGGACCGCCATGGGGCACCAGGTAACTTGCTGGGTAATTCCCATGCTCACAGGCTCCAAGTCGCTGAATACAATTGCGTCTCTTCCCGCCCTGACCTGGGAATTGATTGTTTCCGCAATGCGGTCCACATTCTCATCACAGCCGGAAACCAAGTTCATTTCCCCGATTTCACCTGCCGGATAGAGAATGCCATTCACGTGAAAATAGTTCTCGCTGTCGATCACGGAGCAGACATCTCCGGAAAGTTCTGCCATCTTGGCTGACAGAAACCTACCGCACCAAAACATCGGGCCATCCGCTGTAACTTCAAAATATTTTTTTTCGCGCCAAGCGAGGGCTTTCTCAAAACAGATGTCATCCATCTGGGAAATATTCCGAAAAAACTCATTTCGGTATTTTTCTACCTGCTGCTCCAGTTCTTTCAAAAAGGGTTTCCCCGTCCGGACTTCCCCCATAGCCGCAGCCATGACGTACAAAGAGATCATAGATACGTAATAGGTCCTCAATCCGGAGATATTGTCCCCCACCGGAGTATTGGTATGGTACAAATAATTGCCAGAGTGGGCCGCCAGGCTACTGGGGTTATCCGTCAGGGCAATCGCGCAGCAGCCGTGTTTCACACCGCGCTGAAGAATCTCCGATACACGTGCCGTGCCGCCGCCCACACTGATACCCACCATGATGGTATCGGTTTCTTCCTCTTCCATTTCTAAATACCGGCCGGCTTCGATCCCGCTGGGAGCCTCGTAGCGCACATCGGGAAGATATCGTGCAAAAGCACCTTTGCTTTCCGCTGCCGCCAAAAAAGAATCTCCTGCACCAGAGGCAATGATCCGCTTGGCGCTCTTGATTTTTTCTATTGGGAGAAGGTTATGGAAAGAGGCTACGCTTCGCCGGAACTGTTCCATACAAAGCTCCTCCACATCCAGGCACTGGAGCCGAAGGCCGTTATTAAAATACATCTTATTCATAGTCTTCCCCTCACTCAGCTGTCAGAATGCCATGTTTGTGTCCGGTAATCATATTTCCCGCCAAAGAAAAGTTTTCCGGCACATTCAGCCACATAAGAACCCAGTAGAGAGCCCGGGATAAAGTCCGTCAGTGCGTTCAGCCAGCCCTCTTTTGCCTTCGGAATCCGGCAGGCTGCCGCTCCCCGAGGGATCAGCCCCTCTTCCGCATCTGTAACTACCAGAACCGGTCGGCCAATCTGGACAGCAGAGCGGATGGAATAAATCACCCGGTCAAAGCTGGCACTGTCCCGCGCCGTCACAAATACCGTACCAATGGTCTGCGGTTCCCGCAGGAAGAAATTGATATGGCACCAGTCCTCAGAATCCGCATGGACCGTATGCACACCGGCGCACTCAATAAACTTCTCCTCCACAAACTGCGCAGAGAAAGCAGCGTCGTGGTCGCCAATGATTTCAAATTTTGTATAGTTTTTCCAACTCTGGGCCAAAGCAATCATTTCCCGATCAATACGGTCAAATTGCTCCATAAACGCCATCATATGGGGCTGAATACTGTCCCGGATCTCCTCAAAACGATTTCTGCCGATATGCTCCTGGACCAGCCCAATATAGGCACTCAGGGCACTCAACGCCACCAAGCTTGCAAAATACGACCGGAATCCGGGGGAATTACACCCCTCTGGGGTTTCCACATAATACATATGCTTCGCCATCCTGGCACCACTGGAGGCCGGGTTATTGGAAATCAGCATCGAGTGCACGCCCATTTTATTCGCCTTCTCCAGGATCTCCGAGATCCTGGTGGAACCACCGGAGGCTGACACTGCAATCACCAGTACCTGGTCCTCATCATAGCCGCAGGTGATCTCCTCTTTGCTGTAAAACCTACAAAAATCCATGGGATCCGGTGCATCTACTCTCGACAGGCCGCTGTGAAGCCGAAAAGTACTCAGCATGGCTCCGGCAGCAGAGTAAGAGTCGCCGCAGCCGGTGACCACGACCCGCTTCAGGTTGCGGAAGGTCTGCACATCCATTAGGGAAGCCAGCTTTCCCTCATCGTAGCAACGCTCCACCTGCACCGATGTCAGATTTCGCAGATCTTCGGTCTGTAAAGTTATGGTATTATAGTAGCTTCTCACTTGGAAAACTCCTTATCTTCTTAGGGGCGGCTTTCGTTCCTCCGTCTTTTATAACAGGAAAAGCCCGCCTGCGCTTCGTTCGCGCAAGCGGGCCCAGAGGCACAAATCCAATCACCCGGAAGGGCATCCGCCCATCTATCTGTGGGGATGGATTCCGTGACTTCTCGGAAGAAAGCTCTCAGCGAACCGTAACTGAATTCTGATTTTGTCCTGCGGTGGTCACCTTTTTCACCGCTCCAGCTTCGACTTATGCTTCGTGGTGCTGCAATTTTTCCAAGCGTGCCCGGTTTCTTCTGATTTTTCTGGTTTCCGCGGTAGAGCGATAGCCGGAAATTACCAGATAAACAACGGTACACAGAATGAAGGGGACACTCTGCAGCAAATAGGCATCGCTGATGTAGGGCTGCAGATAATTGGTTGTAGCATAGGCAACGCCGAAAACAAAGCTCATCAGCAATGCACCGAAAGGCTGATTACCGCCAATGGTGGCCGCGGCCATACCGATGAAACCACGGTTGGCAGTCAAGCCCTTGGAGAAGAAGCTCTGATAGCCCATGGACAGATACATACCGCCAAGTGCGCCAATGGCAGCGGCAATCAGGAACGCAATGGTATAGATTCGCTTGGTGTTGATACCCACAGCCTCAGCGGCGGCAGGATTCTCGCCAATGGCCCGCATCCGCAGACCCAGCTTGGTCTTGAACAGCAGGAACCATACCACAACAGCCATCAGAATCGCCATGTAGGTAAAGACATTATGTCCGGAAATGATGGAACCGAGAATGGGGATATCCTTGATAATAGGGATATCGATATTACCCAGCGCCAGACTGGGGATGGAGCCGGCGGTATTCGCTTTGGTTCCGGTGAGTACCCACATAACGAATATCACGCCGCCGCCCATAGCCAAGTTCATGGATATGGACATCAGGTACAGGTCTACCTTCATGTAGAAAGCGGCAAAACAGATGATCAATACGATCACCATGGCACTGAGCATACCACCCAGGATACCCAGCCACACATTTTGGAACATGGCGCTGAAGATAACACCGGCCAGAGATGCCACCAGCATCATGCTTTCACCAGCCATATTCAGCAGGCCAGCCTGAGCGGAGATCGTGGAGCAGATAGCTACGAAAATGATGGGGGTGGAAATTCGGATAATGGAGTAAATAACATTGGTAATAAATTCCATGATAGGTTTCGCCCCTCCTTACTGACACTCGCGGGAAGCCTTGATGATGGCTTTCTGGCGGCTCTTGCCCAGGAACTCTTCTGCGGCCACAAAGAAGATGATAACGGCCTGCAGCATGGTAACGAGCTCGATGGGAATGTTGGTATTGGTGTTCAGTACAGCGGCGGCAGTACGGATATAGGCCAGAACAAATGCTGTCACCGGCACAAAGACGGGTTGCTTTTTCGCCATAACCGCGATAATCAGGCCGTCAAAGCCAATGTTGGTCAGCATGGACAGCTGATACTGGTCGTAGGCACCAAAAATTTCCACAGCGCCTGCCACACCTGCAAAAATGCCGCCCAAGACCTGCCCCATAAAGGGGGTAATGCTGGTATTGATACCGGCATAGCGGGCAAAATTAGGATTAGCACCAGTGATACGGATCTCCACGCCAAGTCGAGTACGGTAGAAAATGACACAGGCAATGATGACACCAATGATAGCTACCCAAACGCCCTCGCTCAGGTTTGTATTGCCCCAATAGCGTGTGAAGCGCATGTTGTCAGGGAAATTCGGGGTGCACAAGAAAGAATGGCTTCTATCTGCCATATAGCCACGCACTACCCACAACGCCAAATACAGGCACACGTAATTGATAATTGTCGATGTGACCATTTCGTTGGCTCCCAGCTTCTCACGGCCATAGGCGGGAATCATGGCGACAAGGCCGCCTACCACCGCACAGGCCACAATAATAATGATCTGGTTGGCAAACTTAGGCATACCTGCCATGATCTGGGTACCGAAGGTGGTGCAGAAAATCACATACAGGATAGGAATAGGCGCAATGTTGATAATGCCTTCACTGACCACGCTGAACCGTCCGCTGGCGTACACAAAACACATGCCGCAGCCAATCAGCATATACGGACACATACGGGACAGCACCTGGGCAAACCGACGCCGGGAGGTGAAAGGACCGATGGCAAAATTGTAGATGGCATCCTTGGCACCGTCAGCACCGGTGACCAGGACGATAACAACCAGACACAAGGCATAGGCAATGACAATACCCAGGAAGACACGCAGGACCTCAAAGGCCGAGTCTATTCTTTGTACTTTTTTCAAAACAGGTCCCCCATTTCTTCAGAGCTCATGCGTTTCACACCCAGCATGTACTCGCCCAGTGTTTCGTCGGTAACACCCTTTACGTTGGTAAACTGCGCAACGATCTGTCCGTCCTTCATGACCAGCAGCCGGTCAGAAACTTCCATGATTTCCGCCAAGTCAGAGGAAATCAGCAGCACAGCGTTGTTGCTTTCCCGGGTCGTTTTCACCAGCAAGCGACGAATCAGGTCTGCAGTGCCCACATCAATGCCTCGGGTCGGCTGGTTGGCAATGATGAAGTTTGCGCTCCCAGAAAACTCACGGGCCACAATGACCTTCTGGATATTGCCGCCAGAGAGAAACTTGATATTTTCGCTGCCGCCGGTGCAGGCAATCTCAAAATCCTGGATGCACTGGTCCACAAACCCGTTCAGCTTCTTCATATTCAGCAGCTGTTTCTTGCCGAACCTGCCGGTATTCAGATAGCAAGCCAGGATGTTGTCCCGAATGGACAGCCCCGCGGCCATACCCTGCTTCATCCGGTCCTCGGAAATATGGGCCAAGCCCATTTCCCGGATCTGGGCAATGGTCTTTCCGGAGGTCTCATTGCCGTTCAAATAAACCTCGCCGGAGGTTCTGGGCAGCAGACCGGAAATAATTTCCGAAACCTCAGTCTGTCCATTGCCTTCTACGCCGGCAATACCCACGACCTCACCAGCTCGGATGCCAAAGCTCAAATCATTCACAACCAATTTACCAAAATCATCCACATAATTCAGATGCTCTACATGAATCACGGTATCCTTTGGTTTTGCCGGTGCCTTATCTATGGTCAGGTCTACTTCCCGCTCCACCATCATCTTGGAGAGCTTGGCAGGGTCAAGGTCCTTGATTTCTCCGTGGCCTGTGACCTTACCATGGCGCAGCACCGTTACCCTGCTGCACAACTCCATGACCTCGTCCAGTTTATGGGAAATAAAGATGATGCCGTAGCCCTGATCCCGCAGCTGCTTGAGCTGAACGAACAACTCCCGTGTCTCCTGCGGCGTCAGAACGGCGGTAGGTTCGTCCAGGATCAGAACCTTCACGCCTCGGACCAAGCTCTTCAACAGCTCGACCTTCTGCTTCTGTCCTACGGAAAGGTCCCGGATCAGCTTGTCCGGCTCCACGTTCAGGTTGAACTTGTCCACCGCCTCCTGGGTGATCCGGATGGCCTCCTTCTTATCGAAGATAGGTCCCTTTCCGGGCTCCATGCCCAGGACAATGTTCTCCGCCACCGTCAGGTTGGATACCTGCATAAAATGCTGATGCACCATGCCGACACCCTTTGCAATAGCGTCCAGAGGATTGGCAATGTGTGCTTCTTCCCCATTGATATAGATTTTGCCTTCCTGATGCGATTCCAGTCCAAACAGGATCTTCATCAATGTCGTTTTACCGGCACCGTTTTCTCCGATCAGGGCATGGATCTCGCCTTCATCCACGGATAGAGTTACATCCTTATTGGCCATGAAACCATTGGGATAAATCTTAGTAATGCCCTCCATCCTGAGCAGCTCTTTTGCCATTTTTTCACCTTTCCTTCCTTTCGGAATATGTAGAAGCTCTGATCCGGTGGTCCGGACTGCCCTGCCCGGGCAATCAGATCAGAGCCTCTGAAATGAGGGCGAAGAACTCGCATTCTTCGCCCTCCGGAATCACCTTACGCAGGTTGACTGTTAACCTCAGGCCTGGAAATCAGCATCGGGGTTATCCCGGTAGGCAGCAAAGGCTTCGTAGGTGTTGAAGTCATAGTAAGAGGGGACCTTGATCTCACCGGCACCGATCTTAGCAATGATGTCCTTCAGAGTCTGCTGTACATCCGCGGGGACGTTGGCCAGGAAGTTCTCGTTTTCCAGGTAGCCAACACCGTTCTCATAGACACCCCAAACCTTATTGCCGGGCTGGACGGAGCCGTCACCGCTTTCTACGCAGGCGATGATGGCACTGGCAGCGGGAGCGATGTTCTTGGTGATGGAAGTCAGGATGTTCTGGTAGCCGACAGCGGAGGACTCGTCCTGAGCAGCAAGGCCCTTGAAGTACTCGTACTGATCGTAGTCACAACCCATGACCCAGTAGCCCTTTTCATGACCGCCATGCTCCTCGGCAGCCTGGCAGGCAGCCAGCAACATCTGCGCGGAGATGGACCACACAAAGTCGCAGCCATTGTCGTACATAACGTTGGCGGACTCGTAAACAGCGGACATAGAGGTTTCAGGCATGTAGGAGTGCAGCCAGGAAATATCCAGGCCCATCTCCTTCTTGGCGTACTTCACGCCAGCCAGCCAGCCGGTGGAGAAGTCGTTCAGGATGGGGCTGTCAGTAGAAACACAGCCGACCTTTCCATTCTTGGTCATCAGGCACTGCAGAATCGCGGCCATAAAGGAGGACTCGTTCTGAGCGAAGGTAATGCCGTAGACATTGGGCTCATTGAACTCAACGCCCTTACCAACGTCGTAGTGGATGAAGGTGGTGTCGGGGTACTGCTTGGCAGCATCATCAATGATGCTCTCAATGTACCAGGCAGGGCCGAAGAAGTAATCGTAGTGCGTGGTCTCCAGGGCATCCCAGAAGCAGTTCACAGCCAGAGCCGCATCGTAGGAACCATACTCGACCAGAGTCCAGTCCATGTTGTAGGTCTCAGCCAACTCCTGAACGGCACGGTAGCCCATGTCAGACAGGCCGAAGTCACCAATGAAAGCGGTAAAGAAGATGATCTTCTTTTTGGCACCGGTGTCGGTGGAGTCCTGCTTGGTGTCGTTTGCGGAATTCTGGGCGGTGTTGCCGGTGTTGTTGGAAGTGGATGTGCCACTGCCGCCGCAGGCGACGAGACTCAGGCACATTGCGAGGGCCAACACGAGGGCAATCAGTTTCTTCGTGGTTTTCATACATTTCCTCCTACAAAATTTGTTTTTATATCACGGGCCACAGCACCGTAGATATCCTCTGCGTGTTTAGATGTTTTCAGTTTTCGTTAAATTTCGAATAGTTTTCGTGATTTTTTCGTTCGTTGTATGTTCAGTGCCATTTATCCTTATTTATATTATACAATCTACCCCCCCATTTTTGTACATTATGCACAGTTTTTATTGCTTCGCTTTGTTCATTTCTTGTGATATCGACAGCATACAGCACAATCCGCCAAATGTCAAGCGGATTTTACATCTATTCATCAAATAGCATTGCATGTTCGTAGTGTTTGTTTTTATCGAACGCAAAACAAACATGCTTGTTCGCTCCTCTGTTCTCATTTGATTTTATTCCAATTTTCCCCATTTTTGAATTGACATTGCTTGTTCTCTCGTTTATAATCATTCATAGAAAACACGCTTTCAAACATAATGAACACAAGTGAGGACACAGTTCATGGGAAACTCCTATCGCATTGATCGCATCTACAATCTGCTGTTGCAGCGAAACAGTGCTACTGTAGAAGAACTCGCCCAGTATTTCCATGTCACCCCAACTACCATTCGCAGGGACCTGCTGGAGTTGGAGGACCGGAAGTTGATCTTCCGCAACCGCGGTTCCGCTTTTCTGCTGGACAGCGGCGATGCTGAACCAAATGTTTTCCTGGATGAAAAGAAGCGCATTGCGGCCGCGGCTGCCAAATACATTTCCAATGGTATGTCCATTTCTATAGATTCCGGCTCTACCATCTCCGCTCTCTGCGACTATCTGGTCGCTGACACGCTTCTGAACAATCTGGATTTTGTGACGCACTCGCCCGGAAACGCCCTGCGGATCTGCAAAAAATTCAACGTCTCTATTCCCGGCGGTTCCTTGGTCCCCAACAGCGAATTTATGGTTGGTCTGGAAGTGGAGGAATTTTTCAAAAAAATCAATGTAGACATTGCGTTTCTTGCCTCCACTGGCGTGTGTAACTGCTCCGGTCTTACCGTTTCTTATCCGCTGCAGCTACCGGTCAAAAAATATTCCGCCCTCTGCGCCGATAAGCGGATCGCGCTGTTGGACTCCAGCAAGTTCTCCCGTCGAGGCATTTATGTCTTCTGCGATTTCAAGGATATCGACACCTTGATCACCGTAAGAACCGACTCCAACGCTGAGCAGTTGGACCGCATCTCCAGCATGGGCACAGAAATCGTCCTTGTCTAAAAAGTGCCCTCCCTATGCGGGAGGGCACATATCTGCGCAAAGTTGCCTTGTTCTTTTTCTTGTGTGACTACTTTCAGGAGGCATTTTGCATATGAAATACGATTTTACATCCATTATGGACCGCAGAGGCATGGATGCCATGGCTGTAGACGGCCTTGGCGGCGGTGGAATCGCTCCAACCATGCCGAAAGAAGGCTTTGATCCCATTCCCATGTGGGTTGCAGACATGAACTTCCCCACCGTCCCTACTGTCCCTGAGGCCATTGTTCGCCGGGCGAAGCATCCGGCCTACGGTTACTTTTCACCCCGCCCGGAGTATATCGAAGCCATTCTCCGCTGGCAAAAGGAACGCAACGGCGTAGAGGACCTTCTCCCTGAGCATCTAAGCTATGCCAACGGTGTCCTGGGCGGTGTTGTTTCCGCTCTGAATGTGCTGTGCGCAAAGGGCGATACCGTTCTGATCCATACCCCCGCTTACATCGGCTTTACCCACACTCTAGAAAACAACGGCTACCGGGCTGTCCACAGTCCTCTGGTACTGGACGACAGCAATGTCTGGCGCATGGATTTTGAGGATATGGAGCGCAAAATCCTCGCTGAGCGCATCCACACCCTGGTCTTCTGCTCTCCCCACAATCCTTGTGGCCGGGTTTGGGAGCGTTGGGAACTAGAAAAGCTCATGGAGCTGTGCAAAAAACATGATGTATATGTAATATCCGATGAGATTTGGTCCGACCTGACTCTGGAGGGTTTCCACCATATCCCCGTCCAGTCCATTTCTGAGGATGCAAAGATGCGGACCGTCGGCATCTATGCCCCCAGCAAAACCTTCAACCTGGCCGGTCTTGTTGGCTCTTACCGCATCGTCTACAACAAGCGCATCCGGGACCTGATGGACAAGGAGGCAAAACTGACCCAATACAATCACCGTAATGTGCTGTCTATGCACGCCCTGATTGCCGCCTACTCCACAGAAGGTATGGAATGGGTCGATGAGCTGCGGCATGTCCTCACAGGGAATGTGAATTTTGCCTGTGATTTCATCGCCAAAAATCTCCCCGGACTTTCCGTCAGTCATCCACAAGGCACTTATATGCTCTTCGTTGACTGCACCAACTGGTGCACGGCCCATGGCAAAACCATTGAGGAAGTGGAACAGGCCTGCTGGGATGTAGGTGTTGCTCTGCAGGACGGCCGCCAATTCTTTGGTCCCTGCCACCTGCGAATCAATCTGGCTCTGCCCCAGTCCCGTGTGGAGGAGGCTTTCCATCGGCTGAAGAAATATGTCTTTGTTGATTAACCATATCTGTTCGTAAATCGAGTAGGAGGTGCTGAATGGCCCCCGCCGCACAAAACCAGCTGGAGCAGAGCCGCCAATCCGGGAGCTGGGGTAGGTTGCTGTCAATCTTCTGTAATCCAACTCCTCTGTAACAGCGTTGAACAATCTCACTGGTTCGTCTGACGGGATAATGATTTCTGAATTTATGGGCAAGCAGACTTGATATTCAGTCCCGTATGCTGTATACTCCACTTGCGTTTTGTTTTTTTCACACCTAAATAGCACGCCAAAACCCGGCTCTACACAAGAGCCGGGCCTTTGTTTTTTTGAAATAAGAGCTTACTTCATAAGCACAATATTGGAATCCGTCAGGAAGTTTTCCAGGCTATAGAGGACCAGAATCTGGTCAAAGCCCTCTGCCAGCTGGGAGATAGGCTGCTTGTAATACCGCAGGTCCACCAGGGCAACTTCCTCATAGCTTTGGGCCAGAAATCCCGCCAGGGAACTGGCGAAGGAATCCCGGATCAGGAGGAGTCTGCCTGTTCCATCAGGATTGCGCAGCCGGACAAAAGGTTGATTTCCGTCCAAAAAGACCATGTATGGGTCATAGCCTGCCAGCCGTTCCCTGTAAAATACGCCCTCGTGGGTTTCATGCCCTGTCTCCACTGTGATAGCTGCCGGGCCCGACCACATCTCCAGCGTCTCCGCCGGAGTCAGCCACAGGCCGCTGGCAGAGAAATTCGCGCCGCGGAATCGGTCGAAGCATTCCACCGTGTAGTTCTTCTCCGCTTCTCTCCCCCAGGCTGCCATCAGCGACTCATACCCGGCAAAGGCTCCGGCGCTGGTCCAATGGTGGTCCGTGGAGTAGAAAAGCTCCGGCCGCCCCCGGTAAATATCCCGCAGGTCAATGGTTTCTGACTCGGCCTTTTCATAAATTTCTTCAATAAGCCGATCGTCCGGATATTCCGGGGCTCCCAGACTAAAGCCGCAGGAGGGGATCAGCGCCAGGGACACCGGGATATCTATGCTCGCAGCAAACCGATTTACCGCGCCGATATTCTTTTCCAGGGCCCCCGCCTGAGGCTCCACCGGACGGCGAACCAGCTTTCCGTCCAATACCCAGATGGATTTTGTTTTCTGCAGGCCCAGGAGCTGTTCGCAGTAGGCATTGAGGCCTACAAAAAGGTTTCTCTCCGGTATATGGTCAATCAGATATGTATCCGTCTGTTTTCCCCAGGAACCATCCAACACTGCTGTCCAATTCCATTTCGGCATATCCGCCAGATAGCGTTTTTCCATCTCAGAGAAAGTGGGTCCCGGGAAAAAATACCCCCATGCTATGGAGGCCAAAAAGAACACAAACAGCAAAATTGTGATAATGTTTGATTTTTTCATATCCGCCTATGATATTTTATTGAAAAGCCGCTTCAAAGCCTGCTTTCAGGTTTTCAACATCGGGGGAAATAAACAGGGCCAGATATCGCCCATTCGTCAGCACTTCCGCTTTCTGAACGATCAGGTACTGATCCGGCGCATAACTTTCTGTTTCATCCAGCTTGGATTGAATCCGTGCTTGCGCCAAATCATCTAGGCTCTTCAGCGTTGCGTCGTCCTTTGCTTCAATCAGCCAAACTTCATCCGCCCGCAAGCCTTCGGCACAAATTGCCACCTTATACTGTACACAATCCTCCGCATGGATTCCCAAAAAATTCAGCAACGTCGCATCATCTGGAAAAAACATATCCGGCAGATATTGTTGACAGCTTTCATATAGTGCATTCACATCCACAGATTTTTTCTGTTCCTTCTGTCTGCATGCGGCCAAAGAAAACATCAGGCAGACCGCAAGCACACCACACAGTACTTTTTTCATTCTAAAATTCCTCCTTCAGATTCGTATCGTGCGTAATAACGCATAATTTTCATCCAGACCGTACAACCCAACTCGTTCAGATGGGTATCATCAAATCTATAAATGTCCGGAAGTCTTCCCAGGTGATCCTGAACATAGGAATGAAGGTCCAGATACATACCGCCGTATTCCTTTACAAGCTGTCGCAGATTCATGTTGTATTCTATGGTACGCCGGTTATACGAGCCGCTCATATTATGGCGCGGAATACTGGAAATCAGCGCAATCTCGACTTTCGGACTCTTGTCCCGTATTCGTGTCAACAGTATACGCCAATTTTCCATCATTGTATCCATATCATAGTCAGCCGCGACATCGTTGGACCCCAGCAAAAAATATACTTGTTCTACCTGTGCCTGTGCAATGGCTTCCTCCAAAACCAGTTCCCGTCCCTGAAACATCATATTTTTGGACCTTAAAACGAATCCCATCACACTAACGCCGCCCCTGGCAAGAAACGTCATGTCTCCCAATGCGTTAGAATTATTCTCATGCTGCATCATGACATATGTAATGGAGTCGCCTACGATAGCGGCATTATCAAAGTATACACATGGCTCCTCCAAATCGACCTCCGGAGGCAGCCACTTCGGCGCGCCAAGAATTTCCGGGCTCATGGCTTCTAACTTCTCACGGTCCTGCGCCAAGCATCCGGCAGTACAGCTAACCTCACGGTCCGCATAAGACGCATAGATCACCGTTGTCCCCACATTCACAGCTGTCAGTACACCATTCTCCACCGAGACAATATCAGGGTCCTCACTGCTCCAAGTCACCAATTCCCTAGGAATCACACCCAAGTAAATATCTTCGCTTTCGCCCACTACGGAAAAAGTAATGGCAGACACCTTCAGAAACAATTCCCCTTCTAGAATTGGAGGCTCCGTCTCTTCCGTCATCGGTATCTCTTCCGCAGCAGACTCTGTTTCTATCTCCGGAAGCGCTGCCTGGGACGCCATCGCTTTGTCCTCAATCGGTTCGGTCGTGCATCCCACAAGATTCAACAGTATCGCCAAGGCTACAATCAACAGCCATATTCGCTTTCTACTTTCTTTCATGGATTTAAACCTCTATCTCTCCCATATTTTTATACAAGGCTTCCTCCCTCTCTTTCATATTTTGCAAAAAAGCGTAGAAGCTTTATCCATACGAGGCTACCTTCTCCGTTCATATGGAATTCATCCTGACAATATATCTGCGGCATTCGTCCATAATGGTCCTGGATATAATAGCCCAAGTCCAGGAAACCGCATCCCTTCTCCACGGCAAGCTTCCTGAGTTGGGGTGTGACCTTGGCTACCTCCGCATTGAACGGTGTCAACTCTGCCTTTGTGGTATAGCTGGGAATATTAGAGACGATAATGATTTCCTTATCCGGTGCCTTCTCTATAATCAAATCCAGCATCTGTTCCCAATGCTCCATCAGTGTAAGCGTCGACGCAGGCACTTGAAAATCCAGACACCCTAGCAGAATATAAATCCGGGACGCATCTACCTGGGCAATAATGTCCTCAATATTCATCTCGTGCCCTTCAAAATACATATTCTTACTGCGGTTGACCAAGCAGTGGATACTAACACCATGCCTAGATATAAAGGTCATATTTCCCAGATAATGCTTTTCGTTTTCATACTGCCAAAGAAAATACGTAATGGAGTCACCCACAATAGCTGAGTCATCAAAATAGTCACAGGGTTCCTCCAAATCAATTTCCGGTGGCAATCGTTTTGGGGCAGATAGCACATCCGCATCCAAACTGTCCAGCTCCTGTTGAGTCCGAGCCAAGCAGCTCGCAACGCAGCTAACCTGGCGATCCTCAACCGATGCATGAATCATGGTCGATCCCACACCGACCGCGGTAAGAACACCATCGGTTACGCTCACAATTGAGGGGTCCTCGCTCCACCAGGTAATCCATTCCTTGGGAATCATCCCAAGATAAATATCTTCGTGCTCTCCTACCAAAGAAAACGTTATGGATGAGACCTTCAAGTAAAGGTTTCCTTTAGGTACGGGATCGTCTCGCTCCGATTCCGTTGTTTCCGCCGCAGCAGTCTCCGTCTCCACCGTTTCCGCGCTCGCTGTCTCCAGAACTGTCACAGAGGTGGTCTCTGCCACGCAGCCGAAGAATGCCGTGATCACCCCCAAAAACAACAGCAATATTTTTATCTTTTTCACGGCAGTTTTCCCTCCTAAAACGTAAAATAGATAAAGGGATTATAGCTGCTACTGACAATATATGCGGCAGATAGGACCAGCAGCAGGAAGCACACTACACTTTTTACTGTTTCAGACATGAATACCCCGCCAACTCTATCCCTCAACCAATCCAAAATCGGCGTAGAAAACACCGCACACAGCGTCAAAATTGGTGCGTACTGCCGAAAAAAGAAGCTTGCATCGGAATCTATAGCGGCATTGCCCGCCAGGCCAAACATGGCGCTGTAATACTGAACAGCACGGCTTAGAGTCGCAGAACGGAACAGCACATAACCGAGCAGAACAAGCAGGAACGTCCGCCCAATTTGAACCAACCGAAATCCACGAGATTCAACGTTTACCCTCAATTTTCCAGTCAGTCTCTTGAAAGTCGGCTGTAGAATCAGAGATGTGATCAGCAGCAGACCATAATAGACCCCCCACAGAATATAGCCCCAGCTGGCACCATGCCAGATGCCCGTACACAGCCATACCGCAGCAAGCGCAATTATGTTGGGTGCCAAACGTCCCGCAGTTTTCCCCCAGCGCTTTTTAATCTTTTTACCTAGAGGCACTGCTTTGCGTGAAACAGGGTAGAACAGGTAATCCCGGAACCAGGAGCCCAATGAGATATGCCATCTCTGCCAAAATTCCGATATGGTCCTGGATATATATGGGTATCGAAAGTTTTCGTCAAAATGAAACCCAAACATCAATCCCAGCCCAATTGCCATATCGGAGTAGCCCCCGAAATCGAAATATATCTGAAATGCGTAAGCCAAGACACCAAGCCAGGCCATCGCCGCAGAAAGCTGAGTAGCCGTCACAAATCCAAAAGCCCGATCCGCCAAAAGTCCAACACCATTGGATAGTATTGTCTTCTTTGCCAACCCCACCGCAAATCTGCGGCAGCCTTTGGCAAAATCCGGCAAAGTCTCCCGACGCTGCTGAATTTCCTCCGCCACCGTTTCATATCGAACAATGGGTCCTGCGATAAGTTGCGGAAACAGAGCAATATACAGCGCCACATTCAGCGGATTCTTCTGGACTTCGCCTCTGCCCAAGGAAACATCAAACACATAGGACATCGCCTGAAACGTAAAAAAGGATATACCGATTGGCAAACGGATATGCGTCTGTGGAATAGCACCGCAAAACAGCAGATTCAGATTCTCAATGGTAAAATTCAGATATTTGAAAACAAAAAATATGGAAAGATTTGCGCAAACCATTAGCGTTAAAATAATACTGCGATATGCTTCGTCCTCCCGCCTGACTACCAGCAGCCCAAACACATAGTTCATAAGTATGGACAACACCATAATCAGTACGAACTTCGGCTCACCCCACGCATAGAACAGTAATGATGCCAGTGTCAAAAAAATATTGCGAAACCGCCTCGGTAAAAAATAGTACCCTGCTAGCACAGCCGGAAGAAAGGCGAACAAAAATATCGCCGATGAAAAAACCAAAAATATCCCTGCCTTTCTTTGTGATATGCACTCAGGCTCTTTTTTGAATAATATCCACCATCTCGCCAACATTCTTCATGCCGAGCACTTCCTTCATGGAAAACTTGATGTCAAACGCATCCTCAACCTCAGAAATCAACGTGATATGGGTCAGTGAATCCCAGTCTTCAATATCCGAAGCCGTCGTCTGGGGTGTAACCGCAATTGTTTCCTCAAACACGTCAGAAAAAACCTCATTTAGTCTCTCAATAATTGCTTCGTTGGTCATTGTCTCTTACTCCTCTAAAATAAAACTCTTATGATACTGGTAACGGGTCGGGTCCACCTCAAAACGGCCCGCTCCGATTCGAGCAAATCCCATTCTTTCGTACAAATCCTTTACCATTGCGTTCTTTGGTGTCTGCAAATACTCGCCTACTACCCTCTGAAACCCATGGTCTGCAGCGATTTGGATTATTTTATCCGCGATAAATTCTTCCATACCCCGTTTTAGAACCCGACAACTCATCAGCCACTCGCTGATAAACAGCGTATTTTCAGTCTGCTTATCCAAAATCACAACGCTAATCAGCCCATAGTCGCCAAATCGGTCTTTCAAAGTAAAATACAAGCAAATATAGCGGTCGTCCTTCGCCAGAGCCTCCACCTCTGCCTCCGTATAGCGTACCGTCCGCAAATTAAACTGATTAGAACGCTGGGTCAACTGTGCAATCCGCGGATAATGGAATCGATCAAATGTTTTTGCGGCAGCCTTCATCTCTAATCCCACGAGATAGTCTTCATAGGATTGGAAGGAGGTTTCAAACAGCATTCTATCCGCCTGTGTCCGATACTGGTCCGTGCGTTGTGCATCCTCTGCCGAGTAGGAGGCTGTCTCAAACAGCCCCAATTGCCGCAGATAGCCAACATACTGCGCCGGGTCCTCCGGAAGCTCTGGCACCGTAATTTCCGGAATCATGCTCCGCACCAAATCTCGCTCAAAGGGATTGTCATCCAGAAAAACCATGCTGTCCATTCCGATATTCAGCATCTGCTGAATCTTACGGATATTCCCAGCCTTGTCCTCCCAGTTTGCTATAAACGCAGAGAAATCCCCTAGGCGTAAGACCATTTCCGGATGCTTTTCAAAAGGCTCCTTTGCTGTGGTCTCCTCATTCTTACTACACACAGCCAGCAGAATGCCACGATTCTTCAACTGCTTCAGCCACATCTGAAAATCAGAAAAAGCGTGTCCCGTGCCCAACTCCCCAATTTGGATATCACTTAGACCGTCATCCCCAATAACACCGCCCCACAATGTATTGTCTAAATCTAAAACAACGCATTTCTTGAGCAGGCCCCGGATAGCCTGTATCATATTTACCACACACTTGGCAACCTCCGGAAGCGCGTCCACACGAATCGGCATTTTCGCTATGTAATAAAGCCTATCGTCGGAGAATCCCCCCTGTCCTAATCTGGCCTGCAGGGCATCCAGGTCGATGATATAAACATTCTTGACTTCCTGACACCCTATCATCAGCAAATAATTCAGCTTCCTTTGCTGATACAAAAAGGAGTCAGCCGTCTTGTTCCCAAACTGGCCGAAAACGCCATCATCCAAAAGTGGAAAATTGCATTGTAAAATAGTGATTTTTTCATCAATTTTCTTCCATATTCCCTTCATTTCCGTGCATATCTTCTCAGCAAAGCCGGATCGCTCTTCCAAAGGCACAGCGCAAAAGCGTTCGTACAGCTTCTGGGAACACATCTGCAAAAGCACTGCGTCCGGCGCAAATTCGTACAGTTCGGACTGACTGTCCATTACCAAAGCATTGATCTGGTTATAATCCGCATCAAAAATATCCAGCCCCAGACCAGCATAAGCGCCATAACCTCCGATGGCTGCCGCCAGATGCTGTGTCGCACAGTCTCCCATAATCGCAAGCTTATATTGCTTCGACAACGTCATATTTTTGAACTGTTTTTTTAACTGCTGAAATGTCAAATCCGACATCAGATCACCCTCCAAAATATACCGCAATTTGGCGTCTCACGTTCGTCTATTTTCAAAATCCCAATGCCACCGCATCCGAGGCAGCAGGAGAAAAAGGCCCGTCTCTTTTTAGGGCCATTATACACTACCTTTGTCGCATTTTCAACAATCAATACACATTTTATTAAAAAACGCTCCACATTTGGATCCACAGGCGGTCCTGCCCCTTTTCTTCTTGCGTTCTGACAAGGATATGGTATAATGTATAAGGGATATTGGAATTTCCCCATCCTACGTATTTTGAGGTAACCGATTGAAAAAGCCTTCCCTGTTCCGGTCGGAGAGCTGGCATCTTCTGCTGATGCTCCTGCTGTCCGTTGCCACCCAATGTGTGGCCCTGCTCAAGTCCACGGTGACGGCCTCGGCCTTTGGGGCAAGCCTGGAGATGGACGCCTACAATTTCTCCAACAACATCATTCTCTTCCTCTTCTCCTTCCTGTCCTCCGGGGTGACGGCGGTGATCATTCCCGCCTATGTGCAGAAGAAGCCCCGGGCGGCGGTGGACAGCTTCCTGACCCTGCTCTATCTGCTGGTCTTCGGGGGCACGGGCCTGATCTACCTGCTGCGGGGGCCGATCATTGCGCTCTTCAGCTCCCGGGGGGGAGACTTTCAGGCCATTGCCGGGGATGTGATGCTCTACACCATCGTCATCCAGGGCGTCATGGGCATTCTGGCGGTGACCACCGCCTATTACCAATGCGAGAACCGCTACAACATCCCGAAGGTCATTCTCCTGGGCTGCAACTGTCTGGCGGTGGTGCTGATCCTGCTCCAAAAGGACCTGACCATTTATGGCTACCTGTGGGACCTGTCCCTGGCGGCCATTGTCAACCTGATCTTGGACTTGGGGATCGCCATCCACTGCGGCTTCCGGTGGAGGCCCAGGTTCCGGTTCCGGTCCCCGGAATTCAAAGCCCTGTGGGCCATTTTCCTGCCCTGCGTTTTCTCCACGGGGGTGTACCGCATCCACTCTCTGGTGGATTCTCTCATTGCCGCAGAGCTGGGGGATGGGCAGCTCACCATCCTCAGCTATGCCAATATGGTGGTGAGCCTGGTGAATACCATCATCATCGGAAACCTGACGGTATATGCCTTCCCAAAAATCGTGGCCAGAATGGAGGGTCACACCGAGCGGGAAGGGCAGAAGGCCCTGTGGGACTATGCCATGCTTTTTCAGCTGGCGGTGTGTCTGCTCTTCGGCGGCTTTGTCTGCGTAGGGGCAGAGGGCATTGACCTGCTGTTTCTCCATGGCAAATTCGATGCCGCCGCCTCTGCCAGCGTCTATTTTTGCAGCTGTCTGTACCTGGTGGGCCAGCAGAACAACATCGTCCGGGACCTGATCTACCGCTATTTCTTCGGCAAGGGCAACACGGGGGCCACCTTCCGCAACAGCGTTGCGGTCAGCTGCGCCAACCTGGTGCTGAGCCTGATCCTGGTCCGGTTTCTGGGGCTGTCCGGGATCATCCTGGGCACTGTGCTGGCAGGGCTCCTGTCCCTGGTCATGATCCTGGTCAAAATGAAAAAATACTACGGCCTTTATCCGGAGTTCCGGGGCTTTCTGGTGGAGACAGCCCGGAACAATGCCGTGATGGTCCTCTCCACCGCCGGAGTGCTGGGGCTGAAAAGGCTTCTGCCCAGCCTGCCGGGGCTCATCGCCATCGGCGTATACGGCCTGGCCTGCGCAGGCCTGTTTGTGGCCCTGGCATTCCTGTTCCGGGCAAAAGCGTTAAAAGTCAGACTGTGAAATGAGGTAACCGCCATGAAAAAGGAAACTTCCCGACTGTCCGCCACCACAATTTTTTTGGCGGATGTGCTGCTGGCCCTGGTGCTGCTGGGGCTGCTCTTTGGCTTTTACAGTGCCCGGATCTTCTCCCGGGTCCAGGGCAACGATATGTTCCCCACCTACCGCAACAGCGACTTTCTGCTGTGCAAAAAAGGGGGACCCTATGAGCGGGGGGATATTCTCTGCTTCCGGGCTGGTACGGAAATGCGGACAGACCGGGAGAAGGACCTGTCCATCCGCCGGATCGTAGGCCTTCCCGGGGAGACTGTGGAGATCACCCCGGAGGGGGACGTGCTGATCGGCGGGGTGAAGCTGGAGGAAAGCTATCTGGAGCCCGGTGTTCAGGCCGCCACCTATCGGGAAAAGGGCACCATGAAAATCACCCTGGGGGATGAGGAATTCTTCCTCCTGGGAGATGACCGGGAGGCGGCCTTCGACTCCCGGGACTATGGCCCCGTCAGCACTGACCTGGCCCTGGGCGTCAGCCTGGCCCACCCGGATATGACCGTCTATATTCTCACCCTGGTGCTGCCTCTGTGCCTGGCCCTCGCCGCCTGGTGGGCGGGGGATTACGGCCTGCGGCAGCTTGGAAGGAAGGGCTGACCCCCAGAGATAAAAACCGGACCCGGTGCTTTCGGAAAGCCGGACTCCCCTCATCCGTCACGGGCTTTGCCCGTGCCACCTTCCCCCCAGGGGAAGGCATTGGCTGAAACACAGCAACAAAGGAGAGACTCCTATGGACATCCAACTGGAAGAATACGAACGCCGCCATCTGGACGCTCTGCGGGCCTCCTCGGCGGAATGCACCCTTTTCTTAAAGCGCAGCGGCAAGCTCCCCTTGCCGGGGCCCGGAGACATTGCCCTCTACGGCAGCGGCGGACGGCACACCGTCAAAGGCGGCACCGGATCCGGGGAGGTGAACTCCCGGTTTTTCTGCAATGTGGAGGAGGCTTTGGAGGCCAACGGCTTTCGGGTCACCACCAAGGACTGGCTGGATAAATACGACAGGCTCCGGGCCCAGGCCAAGGAGAACTTCCTGAAAAAGCTCCGGGCTCAGGCCAAAAAGCATCACCGCAGCGTGCTCCTGGACGGCATGGGCGCCGTCATGCCGGAGCCGGAATACACTATCCCCCTGGAGCAGCGGTGCAATGCCGCCGTGTATGTCCTCTCCCGGGTCTCCGGCGAGGGCAGCGACCGGAAGGTAGCCCCCGGAGACGTGCTGCTGACGGAAAGCGAAAAGCGGGACATTCTGGCTTTGCAGAAGATATATCCCCTCTTTTTGCTGGTGCTGAACGTAGGCGGACCTGTGGACCTGACGACCGTTGCGGACAAGATCGACGATATTCTGCTTCTCAGCCAGCTGGGAGTCCAGACCGGCATGGTGCTGGCGGATATTCTGCTGGGCCTTGCCTATCCCAGCGGCAAGCTGACCACCACCTGGGTCCCGGCGGATGCCTTCTGCCCCCGGGCGGAATTCGGCATGAAGGAGGATAACCGCTACGGTGAGGGCATATACGTAGGCTACCGGTACTACGACAGCGCCAAAGTAAAGCCCACCTTCCCCTTCGGCTTCGGCCTGGGATACACGGACTTTGCCATGAAGGCCGCCTCGGTGTCCGTGGCCGGGGACCTGGTCACGGTCTGGGCCGAAATTCGCAACACCGGGGCCTTCCCCGGCAAGCAGGTGGTCCAGGTCTATGTGACCTGCCCCTGGGGGACCCTGGATCAGCCCTACCAGGTCCTGGCCGCCTACGGCAAGACCCCGGAGCTCTCCTCCGGCCGAAGCTGCCGGATGGAGGTCAGCTTCCACATGGCGGATCTGGCCTCCTTTGACGAAAGCCGGGCCTGCTACATTCTGGAACGGGGGGACTATGTGCTCCGCTTCGGTGCCTCCTCCCAGGACACGTCTCCCATCGGCATTCTGAGGCTAACCCAGGACGTGGTGACCCAGCGGGTAAAAAACCTCTCCGGCTCCCCGGACTTCCGGGATTGGGTGCCGGTGAAGACCTGGGAGCTCCCCCAGGCGCTTCCGGTCTACGATCTGGACCTTTCCAATCTGGCTGCGAAAACCGTCTCCTACGCGGATCCCCTTCTGCCGGACCCTCAGGTCCAGGCTCTGACGGATCAGGAGCTGGCCAGCATCAGCATTGGTTCCTTCCAAATAAAGCGCCGGTCCTCCTTCGTGGGAGACTCCGGCACAAAGATTCCCGGCACCGCCGGGGAGACCACCTCCGCCCTGCTGGACAAGGGCTTCCCCGTGGTCATCATGGCCGACGGCCCCGCCGGTGTCCGGCTGGTGAAGGACTATTATGAGGACAAGCACGGGGCCCACGGCCTGGGCTTCCAGATGATCCCCACCATGCGGGAGCTTCTGACCAAGCCCATGCAGCTGGCGGTGGATCCCCCCAGGAAGCTTCCCAAGGGGGCCGTGGAAAAGCACCGCTATGCCACAGCCATCCCCATCGGCACCGCCATCGCCCAGAGCTTCTCCATCCCCTTTGCCGAGACCTGCGGCGACATTGTGGGGGACGAGCTGGAGCGCTTCGGCGTCCACCTGTGGCTGGCTCCCGCCCTGAATATCCACAGAAATCTCCTCTGCGGCCGGAACTTTGAGTACTACTCCGAGGACCCTCTGGTCTCCGGCCTCACCGCCGCCGCCGTCACCCGAGGAGTCCAGAAGCACCCGGGCCGGGGCGTGACCATCAAGCACTTCGCCGCCAACAATCAGGAATACAACCGGGTGAATACCAACAGCCTGATCTCCCAGCGGGCCCTGCGGGAGATCTACCTGAGAGGCTTCGGCCTGTGCATCCGGGAGAGTCAGCCTGCCGCGGTGATGACCTCCTATAATCTCATCAACGGCGTCCACACCTCCGAAAGCCGGGAGCTGACCCAGGACGTGCTCCGCTGCGAATTCGGCTTCCAGGGCATTGTCATGACCGACTGGGTGGTAGAAGGCCCCGGCATGTACAATAGCCGCCGCTTCCCGAGGCCTGACCCGGGGAATGTGGCCATGGCCGGCGGGGACCTGTTCATGCCCGGCAGCAAGGCGGACTACGACCGGCTGCTGAAAAAGCTCCGGGCAGGGAAGCTGACACGGCAGCAGCTGGAGCGGAACGCCACCAGGATGCTGCGGTTTTGCAAGGGGCTGGCGGGGAAATAACAAATCGACGACCTAAATGCTTTCAATAAAAATGCCGAAAATTTTATCAACAGTTTGGCCAAACTGCTAAGTTTACTTTTTGCAAGATGGGAGTATAATAGGGGTAGAGGAATTGTGATACTTGGGGTTCTCACCTAGTGGGCATTCTGCTATCACGGTTCTTCGCCCAAACAAGACTTGATTATTGGGGTTCCTACCTAGTAGGCATTCTGGTAGTCAGGTCTTTTTTTGTCCCCATTTCAAGTAATCATAGATGCGAATTATTCGCTTCAAATCTGATGGGGCACACAGTGTTTTACTGGATAAGATTGTTGGAGCTTGTTTAAACAGCTCGAGGAGTATCAATTCCAAATCATCGGCTGTTATTTTTTCTTCTGGACAGCAGGGCAGCAATCGAATCGCACGTTTCAAGTCTGTTTTCTCCTGATTCCATAGGTCAAGCACTGACTTATATTTCAGGGTACTACTTCTGCTTTTTCTATTGGTTGGGACTAGAAAACCATCAAACGATTTTGGAATAGTGGCTTCAATTTCCGGATAGTGCTCTTTTGCCAAGGCCAGATACTTACAGACCGGAAGATATCCAGACACTTCTCTCCTGACACCAGGATACGTCAACTCCAGCAATTTATCATAAGAATGTACCGATGCAGGCAGATCGTCAAACACAATATTGTGATACCATCCATTGACATCCAGTAACCGCTGATAACCTTTTTCGCCTGTTTCGGGGAACCCAATAGAAATAACAAGATTATCTTCCGAAAGCTGTGGATTGTCCAATGCAGACACTTTGAGAATGGTCCCAGGTTCTTGGGTAAGCGCAAATGTATATAAATCTTCTTTAAATCGGCGGAGCATTTTTACCGGGATAGCTGCGACTTTAGCAGCTAATGCATCGTATAGTATTCCAAAATCTTGAATGGCAATTCTGGTCATGGTGACTCTTTTCCCATTTAGATCCAGGGTGTATTCAGAAATATCATATCCAGTCATGTCCGCCTGATAATCTATATAAATAAACCGTTCTTGTAATGTTTTTAGCTTATCTTCCGGAATACAGGCAACAATATCTTCCATAATCTTTCGTATGTTAGAGTCACCTAATGAATATCCAATAAAAATAATTGGGTATTCCATAAATATAGTCATTAACTTTGCGGCAAGATATTTTCCCTTCTCCCGGAATACCGTGTAATCATCATCATTTATTACAATGGTTTCGGGCATCGTTACAGAACCATGAATTTTATAAATTTCGGCAAAGCCTTGGAGTGAGGAGAAACATAAATTATCCTGGCCGACGTATACCTTGTATTCACTGAATATTTCTTCAAAAAAGCAATCATAATTTGTTGTGATTATACCGGATAAGTTTTTTTCAGCCAGTTTCCTTAATTTTTCAATTTCTGATGAAAATTCCTGGATTTGTACAGACTCCCTCCGCAGCAGTGCAGCAATTTCCATTTTAAATGGATCTTTACCAGATTCAACATCAGCCAATCCATATTCGTCTAGGGTCCGAATGGAGGGAGTTGCAAACCAGGCTGCATCGTAGTCTTTCTGAATCAATGTAGCAGTTAGGGGAAGGTCTCCATTTGCCCTGGATTTATATGCATTATATGCAAAACGGTCATTGCAGACTTGCTTTGCAAAATGCTGTAGTAATTTCTCCCAAGTAGGTAGTCCATAGTAACGCCGCGTTATCCCGGAACCCGCAAATAGAAACGGCGTTGTATTGAACCTGGAA
>OIYS01000067.1_pt1 | contig 71539 bp, 69 predicted proteins | sample 1588271 | NCBI WGS metagenome assembly OIYS01 (sample SAMN03283286) | human gut metagenome | biome: human-associated habitat; material: feces | host: Homo sapiens | place: Peru | collected 2012 | reverse complement strand
AGCACTTAGAAAATTGAGACATCCAAGTAGAAGTAAAAAACTAAAAGATTATTTGGATTAAGCACCTTTATATAAGGTGCTTTTCCTTTAATAATAAAAAAATAAAACGCATTAAGAAAGAGAGAGATTATGGAACTTAGCAAAAGATTAATGAAAATAGCAAGTTATGTAAATTATTGTGAAGCCATAGCGGATATAGGAACAGACCATGGATATATACCTATATATCTTGTGAAAAATAATAAATGTAATAGTGCTATTGCTAGTGATATAAACAAGGGGCCGATAGAGAAAGCATCAACTAATATAAGATTTGAAGGACTTTCTGAGAAGATTAAATGCCTTTTAGGGGGAGGGCTTAAACCTCTAAAAGTAGGAGAAGTAAATGGAGTTATAATTGCTGGAATGGGAGGAAATTTAATAAGAGATATTATTTTAGAAGATATAGAAAAGGTTAAATTATATGACTTTTTAATACTACAACCTGCCCAAAATCCAGAAGTTTTAAGGGAATTTTTATATAATAATAATTTTGAGATATTAAATGAAGATTTGATATTAGATGATGGAAAGTTTTATGAACTCTTTAAAGTGAAATATAATGAAAATGCTAAAAAAATAAATGTTAAGGATGAAATATCTTATGAGATAAGCTCTATTTTGCTAGAAAGTAATAATAGTTTAGTAAATGATTATATAAAATCAAAAATAAAAAAGTATGAAAATATAATAACATATATAAAAGATGATACAAGTCTTGCTAAAAAGAAAAAAGATATTTTAAATGAAAAGATAAATAAGCTTAAGGAGATGATTTCTTGATATTAAAGGATATTATAGGATATGTTGAAGAGATAGCACCAATAAATTTAAAAGAAGATTTTGATAATGTTGGTTTAATTGTAGGAAGTGATAAAAGCAATATAAAAAATGTTTTAGTTGCTTTAGATTGTACAAAAAAAGTTATAGAGGAAGCAAAATCTATAAATGCTGATTTGATTTTAACTCACCATCCGCTTATATTTAGAAAGATAAATTCTGTAACAGATAATACTCTCTTAGGCGCTAAAATAATAGAACTTATAAAATCAGATATAAATGTTTATTCAGCTCATACTAATTTAGATAGTGCAAAGGGAGGAATAAATGATGCAATAGCACAAATTTTAGAATATGAAACTTGCAGTATAATAGATGAATCCACCGAAGATAAAGAGTGTGGGATAGGTAGATTCTTGAAATTGAAAAATGAAAATACTTTAGAAGATATAATAAATTTATTTAAAAGTGAATTAGATATTAAAGATTTAAGATATACAGGGAACTTAAATGATAAAGTAACAAAAGTGGCTATAATAAATGGTAGTGGTCAAGATTTTTTTGAAATATCTAGGAATTTAGGAGCAGAATTGATAATAACAGGGGATACTACTTATCATTTTACATCTGATTATACTGAAATGGGAATAGATATAATAGATTTAGGACACTTTAACTCAGAATGGCCAGTTTTTGTAAAGATAGTTAAAGAATTAGAAAAAAAAATAAGGCACAAAAATCAAGATATTAAATTTTATTATTCAAAAGTTTCAAAAGATCCATATAATTTTATTTAAAAATTTTAATGAAATTAGTATCAAATTTTTAGCTATAAAACTAATGTGTTTTGGATAATATTAAGAGTGTAAAGATTATAATGAACATAAATTTTAATAAAAATATGTTGTAAAATTTATGACTATGTGATAATATTAATTTTGCGAGTAAGCCAGATAATCGCTGCTAACTTAAGTTAGGAGAGGAAAGTCCGAGCTCCATAGGGCAGGGTGCTGGATAACGTCCAGTGAAGGCGACTTTAAGGATAGTGCAACAGAGATATACCGCCTAAATTTTTTAGGTAAGGGTGGAAAGGTGAGGTAAGAGCTCACCAGCATATAGGTGACTATATGGCTATGTAAACCCCACCTGGAGCAAGGCTAAATAGAAGGACATATAGGGATTGCCCGTCCCGTCCTCGGGTATGCCGCTTGAGCCTAATGGTAACGTTAGGCCTAGATAGATGATTATCAAATACAGAACTCGGCTTATAGACTTGTCTCGTATAAAAGCTTCTAAAATCGTTGAAATTTCTTCGATTCGAAGCTTTTTTATTTATATAAATAGATATTATGATATAATGATTATGATTAAATAAGTTAGGATAGTTTTAAATAATATTAAATTCAGCATTAAAATAAAGCCATAAATTAAAATTTAATATTGAGAGGTGAGATATGTGAATAATGAGCTTTTAATGGATTATATTAGTATAGTTAGAAATTATTTAAACTATACATATAGTGATAAAATAGAAGTTAGCGATAGAAATGCTTTAACATTTTTTTATTTGGCAAAATATTCAAATATTAAAGAAAAAAAATTAACTGATGAAGAAACTATAAAAAGCATAACTAAAGGAGAAAACGATAAGGGGATTTGTGGAATTTATATGAACGATGAAAATAGTGATATTTTAGAAGTTCATTTGATAAAAACAAGATATATAAATGCTTTTAATAAATGTTCACTTACAGAAGAAGATATGAATGAGACTATAAATAATTTTAAGGAGTTTCCATATATAAAAGATTGTAATGAATCAATTAATTATTGGCAAAAAAGATTTTTAGAATGCAAGGATAAATTTAAAGAAATTAAAATAAAATTTGTATTATTAACAAATGGATATGTAAGTCCTTATTCAAAAAAGAAAGCTTTAGAAAATTCTATAAATGTTTTTGATAAAGAAGGGGCTATATTTATTCATGAAGCTGTAAAAGTAATTGATATATATAAATTTGAAAAGCTAGATTATTATAATAATTTAGAAGTAAAGAAAGTGTTTGATGATGAAAGTAATATAAATTTACGTAGAATTATAATGATTTACAATCTTAGAGCAAAAATTGAAACATGGTTATATAAATCTAAAGTAAATAACATAATAGAAAATTTAATAAATAAAAATTCTAGAGAAGAAGTTATGAATTACATGCTTTATATTTTTGTGAAGCTTGTAAAATTTTATGATGTAAAAACGGTTGAAGATAGGATAGAATTATTAAAATATAATTTTGATAAATTTGTAAATAATATAGATGAAGATAATAAGGTTTTAGAAATTACAACTTTAGAGGAACCATTTATAAGTACAATTAAATTATTTTTACATGATAGCGATATCTTAATTGATAATCAATTAATTGAATTAAAATGGAATGAATCATATGAAAAGGCTTTTATTAGAGCTTTTAATAATGTTAAAAAGTAGATAAAAGTGAAACCACAATATATTTAAATATATTGTGGTTTTTATTTAACTCGATTGCTAAAATAATGGATAAATGGTTTGAAAGTTATTAAAATGCCCAGTTACCATTAACAAATATATCAAATTTTTCGTTATCATATGTAGTACCAGTTATTTGTAAATCTTTTGTTCCTATCATAAAATCAACATGAGTTAATGAATCATTAGCCCCTTCTTTTAGAAGTTCTTCTTCGCTCATCTTTTCACCATCTTTGATGCATAGGGAGTATGCTTTACCAAAAGCTAAATGACATGATGCATTTTCATCATATAATGTGTTAAAAAATATAATATTTGAATTTGAAATAGGGGAATTGTAAGGAACTAATGCTACTTCGCCTAAGTATTTCGCTCCTTCATCAGTATCTAAAAGATTTTTAAGTGTTTCATAACCCTCTTCAGCTGAGAAATCAACAACCTTTCCATCTTTAAAAGTTAAAGAGAAATTGTTTATTAAATTACCACCATAGTTAAGTGGCATAGAACTTACAACTTTACCATTAACACCTGTTTTTTTAGGCATAGAGAAAATTTCTTCTGTTGGCATGTTTGCTATAAATTCTGTTCCATCTTGAGTAAATTCAGCTCCACCAGCCCATAAATGTTTTTCAGGAAGTTGAATGATTAAGTCAGTTCCTAAAGAGTTTGTGTAATGAAGGGATTTAAATCTTTTAGAATTTAAAAAATCCATATTTTTCTTTAAAGTATTTTTATGCTCTTCCCAAGCTTTTACAGGATCTTGGGAATCAACTCTAACTATTTTAAATATTGCATTCCAAAGTTTTTCAACAGCCTCATCTTCTGAAACGTTTGGAAAGACCTTTTTAGCCCATCCAACAGTTGGAATAGATACAATAGACCAAGCATTTTCGTTGCTCATAAGTCTACTACTAAACTCTCTAGAGGCTATGCTAGATGCTTTTCTAAATGTGGCTACTTTTTTAGGATCAACATCTTTTAGAAGTTCTGGGTCTGATGCTGATATACTTAAAAAACATGCTCCCTCTTTAGCATAACTTAATCTTGATTCTTTAACCCATTCAGGAACAGTTTCAAAAACTTCTATAGGAGAATATTTATATTTTAGTTTTCCAGTTAATTCATCATTCCATTGAACAACGACTTCTTTTGCTCCTTTAATATAAGCCTCTTCAACTAGCATTCTTGTAAATTTGGCACATTCTATTGGAGAAGATATTACAAGAGTTTGATTTTTTTGCACATTAACTCCTTGATAAATAGCAAGCTTTGCGTATTTTTTTAATAAATTTTCTTTATTCATTATTACACCTTCTTTAAATATATATTTGTATTTTTTTCTTAAGCAATTGTTATTTTAGAAAAGTATTAAAAATTTAATTTTATTTGTCCAAAATAAATATCATCTTAAGTATAAATATATTTAATTATAATAGAGTTATTAAATAAGAACAAATATTTAAGCATTATTTAACATTAAATTCTTGTAAAATTCATCAGAAGATGGATTATTGCAACCATAATCTATTAAGTAGTATTCATTATTTAATATGCCCCAAGATGATGTTTTTTTTAAATCATTTTTAAATAAATCAAAGGTATTTGCAAAGAGCATAATATTAGATTCTAGGTTTTCATCATTTCTTAAATCCTTAATATCAATAAATTCTTTATTATAGATATTAATATATGGAAGTGCTCTTAGCATTATTAAATATTTATTGTTACAAAATATAACAGGACATAGATATTTTCTAAAATTATTGCCACACGAATTATAAATATAATTCTCAATAAAGTTTTGCATAAGTCCATCAGGGCTTTTAGCAACCTTTAAAACTAGATAATCATTAAGGGCAAAAGTTAATCGTGAAATACCTTCACCTAAAAATATTAAATTTTTTTTAAAGTAATTTATAGATGACTTATTATTAAATTTTTCAAAATTCAAGTTATCCATGAAAAACTCACTGACAGATATTTGTTAATAATATATTTTATTATAAAAGTGTTAAAAGTGAATTGATTTTTATATTTTAATTTTGAAATTAATGAATTTTACGATATAGTATAATATATTAAGTATTTTTAGTAGTATAATATATTTTATTAATTTTGAAATAATAGTTAAATACTAATAGTTAATCGGTTTGGAGGATAAATATGAAAAGATTACTTATATTAGATGGTAATAGTTTATTAAATAGAGCTTATTATGCACTACCTCTTTTAAGCAATAAAGATGGCATATATACAAATGCTATATATGGATTTTCCAATATGCTTTTTAGGATGAGAGAGGATATAGCACCAGATTATATCGTTGCAACTTTTGATAGAAAAGCACCTACATTTAGACATGAAAAATATGATAATTATAAAGCAGGTAGAAAGAAGATGCCAGATGAGCTTGCAAGTCAAATACCTCTTGTAAAAGAAATGTTAAATTTATTATCTATAAATATGTATGAAATAGATGGATTTGAAGCTGATGATATTATAGGAACTTTAGCTAAGTATGCTCAAGAAAAAGGTATTGAGGTTTACATAGTTAGTGGAGATAAAGATATTCTTCAGTTAGCTGATAAAAATATTAAAGTATGCATAACTAAAAAAGGGGTTAGCGAGAAAGAGGTTTATGACTATGATAGAATGGTTAGTGAATTTGGTGTAACCCCAAATCAGTTTATAGATGTTAAAGGTCTTATGGGAGATAAATCAGATAACATACCAGGAGTGCCAGGAGTTGGAGAAAAAACAGCTTTTAAGCTTATAAAAACATATGGAAGCATGGAAAATGTATTAAATCATGTAGATGAAATAAGCGGTAAAAAACTAAAAGAAAATCTTATAGAATATAGAGAACAGGCGATATTTTCAAAGGATTTAGCAACTATAAAAATAGATGTACCTATAGAATTTGATTTGGAAAGTATAAAATCTAATGAAAATTTTGATAAAATAGGACTTAAAAACTTTTTTATAAATCTTGAAATGAAAACATTAATAACTAAAGTAGAAGGGCTAGAAGGAAATACAGAGGAAGAGGGTGAAGAATTAAAAGTAGATTTTGAAGAAATAAAAGATTTTTATAAATTAAAAGAAGTTTATAGTACTATCAAAGATAGTATATATTTAATATTTAATTTAAAAAATGCAGAGAAATATTCAACTATAGAGATAGAACAAATATTAATGAGTATTAATAATAAAAATTATATCTTAAATATGAAAGAATTAATAAACGATAGCAATTGCATAGAAATTTTAAGAGAATTATTTGAAAGCTATAATATAAAAAAATATAGTTATAGTGTAAAAAATGCAATAACAGCATTAAGGAAATTAGATATTGAATTTAATAATATAAAGTTTGATATTGAAATTGCAGCATATCTTATAGATTCATCAAAGGGAGAATATCCTTTAATTGATTTAATAAATAAATATTTAGGTGAGTATCCAAAGATAACTGAATTAAATAAAGATATAATTTCTATTAATTTTATGGAGAAATTAACAAAAACATTAGAAACAAAGATAAAAGAAGCTGATATGGAAACATTAATGTATGATTTAGAACTTCCATTAGTCAATGTATTATCATATATGGAAATAATTGGATTTAAAGTTAATAAAGATATGTTGGATGAATTATCCATAAAATTTAAAGAAGAAATAAATGAAACTCAAAAAGAAATTTATAGTCTTTCAGAAGAAGAGTTTAATATAAATTCACCAAAGCAGCTTGGAAAAATACTTTTTGAAAAATTAGATCTTCCTGTTATAAAAAAAACCAAGACTGGATATTCAACTAATGCGGAAGTTTTAGAAAAGTTAAAGGATAAGCATCCTATAATAGAGAAAATAACATATTATAGACAATTAGCTAAAATATATTCAACATATGTAGAAGGATTAAAAAATGTTATAGATACTGATGGATGTATTCATTCAAACTTTAATCAAACAGTAACATCAACAGGAAGATTATCATCAACAGAGCCTAATCTTCAAAATATACCTATAAAATATGAAATGGGAAGAGAAATAAGAAAAGTATTTATACCAAGAAAAGATACAGATGTGTTGATTTCTGCCGATTATTCTCAAATAGAACTTAGGGTTTTAGCCCATATATCTAATGATGAAAATATGATAGATGGATTTAAGCATCATTCAGATATTCATACAAAAACTGCATCAGAAGTTTTTAAAGTAGATGCTAGTGAAGTTACAAGGCTTATGAGAAGTAGAGCTAAGGCAGTTAATTTTGGAATTGTTTATGGTATAGGAGATTTTAGTCTAGCTAAGGATTTAAACATAACAAGAAAAGAAGCTAAGGAATATATGGATATATATTTTGAAAGATATCCTAAAATTAAGGATTATATAAAAAATATAATTGAAGAGGCTAAAACTACTGGTAGTGTAAAAACTATGTTAAATAGAAGAAGATTTATACCAGAGATAAATTCTTCAAATAAGATAGTAAAAGCTTTAGGTGAAAGATTAGCCATGAATGCACCAATACAAGGAAGTGCAGCAGATATTATAAAACTTGCTATGGTTAATGTTTATAACAAAATAAAAGAAAAAGGTTTAAATAGTAGAATAATTCTTCAAGTTCATGATGAACTAATATTAAATGTTCCTAAAGAGGAAATAGATGTTATAAAGGATTTATTAAAAACTGAAATGGAAAATGTATTAGATTTAAGTATTCCTTTAGAAGTTGATATTAATTTAGGAGACACTTGGTATGATGCAAAATAAAGGGGGAAATGATAAAAATGATAAAAATAGGGCTTACTGGAGGCATATGTTCTGGCAAGAGTACCATATCTAAATTGCTAAAAGATGCAAGCTTTAGTATAATAGATGCTGATAATATTGCAAAGGAAGTATTAATTAAATACCCTGAAATATTAGAAAGAGTAAAGGTAGAGTTTGGAAGCCATTTTTTTGATTGGAGAGGTGAATTTAGAAGACATGAATTTGGAAATCATATATTTAGATTTCAAGGAGAGAGAATAAAATATGAAAATATAATAATGCCTTATATAAAAAGAGAAATTAAAGAAAAATTTGATGCTCTTGAAAAAATGGGAAAAAATATTGCCATATTAGATGGCGCAACCATCATAGAAAATAAAATGGATAAAGAAATGGATATGATAATCTTAGTTTGGTTAAACCAAAATGCACAGATACAGAGAATGAAATTTAGAGATAATTTGACACAAAGTGAAGCAATAAATAGAATAAATTCTCAACTTAGTTTAGATAAAAAAAGGGAATATGCAAATTTTATAATAGATAATAGTGGAAATTTAAATAAAACAAAAGAACAAGTTGATGATTTAATAGAATTGTTAAACTTGTATGAAAAGTAGGAGATTTTAATGAGGAAAGTTTTAACACGTGTAATAGTAGCATTACTTGCTATATATTTGATTTTTTTTGGAAGTACAGTAATTTTAAAAAATGTGTTTTTTCCTAGAGAATATTCAACATATGTGCAAGAATATAGCGCAAAATATGATTTAGATCCCAATTTAGTTTATGCTGTTATGAAAACGGAGAGTAATTTTAATCCAAATGCTCAATCAGATGTTGGAGCAAAAGGGCTTATGCAAATAACAGACAGTACTGGAGAATGGATAGCAAAACAAATGGGAGTTACTAATTTTAATTCTAGTATGTTAAAAGATCCACGTACTAGCGTAGAATTTGGATGTTGGTATTTAGAAGATCTTTATCAGCAGTATGGAAATTGGGATTTAGTTATTGCGGCATATAATGCTGGTCGTGGTAATGTTGATTCGTGGCTTAGTAGCGGAGACTACTCTAAAAATGGGAATTTAAATTATATACCTTTTGGTGAAACTGATAAATACGTGAAGAGAGTAGATGTGTTTGAAAAAATTTATACTGCATTATATGGAAATAATAATTAAATATAATTATGTGTGCATATAATAAAGGTATGTAGTGCATAAAAACTAGAAAAATTACTATTTACAATTTTTGTGATGTAGTAATTTTTTTAGTTTATTAAAATATAAATAATAGTGAGCAATGATAAAGAGAGAAGTTAATTGAAAAATTTTGATTATAGTCTTGATATACCAAAATCTTTAGAGAAAGAATTAAGAAATGCAAAGTATATAGGGCAAGGACATAATGGAATTATTTTTATGTTATCTGATAAAAAGATAGTTAAATTTTTTAGGAAAATAACAGCTTGGGAAGATGAAAGTGATATATTAAAAAGGGTTCATAGGTCTAAATTTTTCCCTAAAATATATGAGAGTGGACCTAAGTATATAATAAGAGAGTATGTAGATGGAGTAAGATTAGATAAATATTTAAGTGATAATGCTATAAATAATAGAATTTGCGAAGAATTATATGATATGCTTAAGGAGTTTGAAAGGTTAAATTTTACGAGATTAGATATAAGGTGCAAAGATTTATTTGTTCAAAAGGATTATTCTATAAGAATAATAGATCCTAAAAATAATTATAAAAAAATAGTACCATATCCAAGACATCTTATGAAGGGACTTGAAAAAAGAGGAGCATTAGATTATTTTTTAAACTATGTTGAAAAGAAAAATATTAGAAATTATATTTATTGGAAATATAAATTTGATAACTATAAAGAGGAAATAAAGGAAAAGTAGGTTTTAAAATGGATAAAGAATATTTGGTAAACAACTATATAAAAAAAGGAGATCAAGCTTATGATAATGGAAATATGATAAAATGTTTAAATTATTATTTAATGGCTGAAGAAGTTTTAAATGGTGTTAAAGATTTAGACCTTATTATAAATATAGCTTTGGTCTTAGATGAGATGGGTGAGAGTGAGAATGCTGAAAAAAAATATAAAGAGGCTTTAGGGATAAATGAGTTTGATTCAAGGGCTCATTATGGGTTAGGAGTTATATATGATGAAAGAGAGAATTTTACACAGGCTATAGAGCATTATAAAAAGGCAATTGAGATAAATCCAGTATATGATAGAGCGTTATTTTATTTAGCTAATGATTTAGATATAATAGGGGAAAAGGAAGAGGCAATAATATATTATGAAAAATTGTTAGAGATATGCAGTAAGGATTTTTGGGCACATATAAATCTTGGCTCTATTTATGAAGAATTAAATGTTTTAGATAAAGCATATAGAAGATTTTCAAAAGCAGTGGAAATAGACCCGAATCATTATATGGCACTTTTTAATATGGCGGTTATTTATAAAAAATTAAATGTTTTAGATAAATCAAAAGTTTATTATGAAAGAGCAATAGAAAAAAATTTAGGATATCCATACAGTTTTTTAAATTTGGCAATTATTTATAAGGATGAAGGGAAAATAGATAAAGCGATAGAGATTTTATCAAGAGGAATCAAGTTTAATCCAGATTGTGAGTTCCTATTTTATAATAGAAGTTGTTTTAATGCATTAAAAGGGGAAATAGGATGCGCGATAGATGATTTAATAAAAGCTGTAGAGTTGTATCCTAAATTTATAGATTATATAAAAAAGGATAATGAACTTGAAATGGTTAGAGAGAGTTTAAAGTTTAAAGAATATGTAAAAAGTAATTATGGTTTATAAGATTTAAAATCATATAATACATAAAAATATGATGATTTAAAGAAATATAGTAACATAAGTATACGCTTTAGAACGTATAATGTTTTGGAGGTGTATTTATGAATATTTTTAAGGTTAACAGAAAATTTAATTTAGGGGATTTAATTATAAGTTTACTTATAATAGTTGGAGGAGGTTTTATTGTTGGATTGTTTATAAAACCTTATGTACCTATTTATAAAACTTTAAACAAGCTATTTTTTTTCCCACCTGGGTATGTGTTTCCAATAGTTTGGACTATTTTATATATATTAATGGCAATAGCATTTTATAGGATATTGCAAATAAGTAAGCTTGGGAAAAAAACTTATAGTTCGTTAACTTTATTTTATATTCAACTTATTTTTAATTTTTTATGGTCATTTATATTTTTTAATTTTAGATTATATGGGATAGCTTTTATAGAAGCAGTAATTTTATTAATATTAGTTTTTATAACAACTAAAAAGTTTTTTAAAGTTGATAAAATTGCAGGATGGCTTATGGTTCCTTATGTTTTTTGGCTAACGTATGCAAGTGTTTTAAGTTATTTTGTTTGGGTATTAAATGAAATGTAAAATAAAAAAATAATTTGTATTAAGAATTAAAAAAATGTATTATAATTAAATATATAAAAAACGTAAACTCGCAGTAATTACTACTGTGAGTTTGTTCTTTTAGGAGATGAGGTATTGAAAAAAGTTATAATTGCAGAAAAACCATCGGTTGCTAAAAATATAGCTGATTCTTTTAAAATAAAGACAAGAAGAGATGGATATTTTGAAGGAGAAAATTACTTAATAACTTGGGCTTTTGGTCACCTTCTTCAACTTTTAGATGCTAAAGATTATGATGAGAGTATGAAGTCGTGGAAAATTGATAAGTTTCCCTTTATTCCTAGTGAATTTAAATATAAAGTAAAACAAGATTCTATGAAAAGAGGTGAAGTTGATAAAGGGGCTTTAAAGCAACTAAACATAATAAAATCTCTAATAGAAAGAAATGATGTAGAATCGGTAATTTCAGCTACGGATTATGATAGAGAAGGGCAGGTTATTTCAGATGAACTTTTTATTTATCTAAATGTTAAAAAACCAATTTATAGAATTTTACTTAATGAGTGGACTGAAAATGAAGTAAAAAAGGGTATGGAAAATTTAAAGTTAAACAGTGAAATGAAGGCACTTCAAGATGCTGGAATAGGAAGACAATTGGCAGATTGGATTATAGGAATAAATTTAACATCTGTTGCCACTTTACGTTATGGTTTTGAAGAAAATAAGATAATAAACATAGGAAGAGTATTACTTCCAACTTTAAAAATTATTTATGATAGAGATAAGGAAATAGAAAACTTTAAAGAAACAAGTTATTATAAGTATATTCAAAACTTTAAAACAAAAGATGATAGTGAGTTTGAAACTATTTATTATGAGGAAAATGAAAAGTTTGAGGACAAAAAATATTTAGAAGAAATTAAAAATATAGTTAAAGAAAATACGGGTAAAATTGTAAATAAAGAAGTAGAAAAGAAAAAAGAATATCCAGGGGCATTATTTAATCTTTCAAATCTGCAAGGATATATAACAAGTAAATATAAGGGATGGACGTCTGATAAGGTATTAAAGGTAGCACAGAGCTTATATGAAAAAAAATTTATAACTTATCCTAGAACAGGTAGTATGGCTCTTGAGGAAAGTTTAGTAGATAGAGCTAAAAATGTTTTAGAAAAAATAAAAATAGGGCTTCCTTACGAAGAAGAAATTAAGTTTATAAAATCAAAGAGGGTATTTGATAATTCTAAAGTTGAAAGTCATAGCGCTATAATACCAACTTACATAAAGCCAACCAATTTATCAGATGATGAAAAGATTGTTTATCAAGCTGTTAAAAATAGATTTATAATGCAATTTATGCCTGTTGCAGAATTTGAAGAAACTAAAATAACTATTAAGGTTTTTAATGATAAAATAAAGGGAGAATTTAGAGCAAAAGGGAGAGTTAAACTTATAGAAGGATGGAGAAAAGTTGAAAAAATAGAAACTAAAGATGTAATACTTCCTTTGGTTAATTTAGATGAAGTTTTAAATAGTGCGGGTGGAAAAGTGAGTAAAGTTACTAAAAAACCGCCAAAGCATCATACAGAAAAGACTCTTTTAAGGGTTATGGAAACATGCGGAAAAAATTTTAAGGGTAATAAATCAAGTAAAACAGATGATGAAGAAGTAGATGATAGTTTAGATAATCAAGAAGCCACAGAAGAAATGATGAAGGTAATACTTAGTGGTTTTAGCATAGGAACACCTGCAACAAGAGCAGAAACCATAAAAAGATTAAATGATATAGGATATATAAAAGCAAAGGGAAAGAGTTTAATATGTACAGAACTTGGAAGAACTATTATTGAGATTTTTCCTGTAAAAGAGCTTTTGGATTTAGAATATACTGGACGTTTAGAAAAGACATTAGCTGATATAGAAAAAGGAAAGTTTAACAAAGAAGATTTTTTGAAATTAATATGTGATTTTACAAAGACCTCAGTTGAAAAAATAAAAAATGATACCTCTCTTTTATATAAATTTAAGGTAGATATCCCTAAAGAAGCTAAGGTTGTTGGAAAATGTCCCGTATGTGGAAATGCTATAATAGAAAATGAAAAAAATTTTGGTTGTGTAAATTGGAGAAATGGTTGTAAGTTTACTATCTGGAAAAATGATAAATTTATAAATTCATTAGGAAAACAAGTATCTTTTGAGATGGTAAAAATACTTTTAGAGAAGGGACGAGTTGGCTTTAGAAATCTTAGAAGTAGAAAAGGAACAAGTTTCTCTGCATATTTAAGATATGTTAAAGATGAAAATACAGGATATTATAACTGGAAATTAGATTTTATAAATTAAAATTTAGAAAAAATAACTTTAAAATATTTAATGAAAGTGTATTTTTAATTAATAATTAAAAAGTGATTAGATAATGAATCTAATCACTTTTGCTTTTTATTTTCTGTTTTTATTTTTTCTTCTTGATTTATTTATAGTTCTAATTATAAGAGCTAATATTATAAGAACAATAATAATCGCTATTACAGCACTAATTATATATATAACAAGATTAGCACATATTATCTGCCACAATGTTATATTAGCTGTAGAGGCATATGTTTGATTATATTGTCTTCCATCAGAAACTAATATTTTTGCAGATGATGGATTAGTTGCAAGAGTCCAAGCATTAGTATCACTTGTATCTGCTTTTATTGTAAAATCTTTTTGATTAATTGGAATTGCATAATAATAAACATCCTCATTAAGTGTGAAAGGAACATTTATAGTTTTTGTAGGTCCAAAGAATCCAAAAAGTTTGTAAGTTACCTTACCATCAACAATAGTGCCTTTAGCTTTATATAGTGTTTGTTTTTCACTATAAGCATAATTTATTATCTTTTTCATATCATTAAATACATCGGTATCATTTTTACCCCAGATATCATTGTAAATTACACCTATAAGAGTTTCACCATTTCTTTCATAAACATTAACTAAATCACGTCCATGGTCTGGCAAATATCCAGTTTTTCCGCCTATACATCCATCAATGCCTAAATTTTTATTATCGCTAGTTAAGACTACACTTTTACCAGTACTAGCAGTTATTGTAGCTTCTTTAGTACCCATGGCTTCTCTAATCCAAGGAATTGAGAATGCTTTTCTAACAATTACAGACATATCATAAGCAGTTGAATAATTATCTACATTAAATAATCCATTAGGATTGGTAAAATGAGTGCCTTTTAATCCTAGTTTTTTTACTTCTGCATTCATTAAATCTGCAAATGCATCTTTATTTCCAGCTACTGAATCTGCTTCCATGTAAGCGCAATCATTGGCTGATATTAAAAACATAGCTTTCATAACTTCCCCTGCTTGCATTGTATCACCAACGTTTAGCAAGTTATAATTCACAAGCAATGAGTTTGCAGGTTGTTCTGAAGCAGATTTTGTATATGTAATTGTATCATTAGGATTTTTATTTTCTGCAAATAAAATAGATGTCATTATCTTAGTAGTACTTGCAGGATATTCTTTTGCATCCATATTTTTAGAGTATAGTATTTCACCAGTATTATAATTTATAACAATAGCAGATTTACCAATAATACTAGGTTCTGCTGAATTTGAACTATCAGATGTAGTTTCCATATTGTTATTTGAGGACGCTATAGTTGTATTACTAGTGTCACTAGACGTAGTTGAATTGTTTAAAGTTGTAGCGTAAGCTAGTGATGTAGGATAAATGAAAAAAATACTGATAATTAAAGCAAAAAATGTAGATATTATTTTTATCCTAAACTTCAACTTTTATCACTTCCAATCTTAGTTATTTATTTCGTAGACTATTATAACATCAATATTTTATAGCTACAATTATTAAATTTAATTCTATTTTAAATTAAGTGTTGATTTTAGATAACTTTTAATAACTAGTATTATTTTTAAAAATTTTAATCTTACATATTTTCAGTTTTTATCTAAAATCAACTATTAATGAAGTTTGTTAAAGACAAAATATTTAAAAGAAACTTATATATAGAATGTGTTAGGTGTTATTGTATAAAAAATTTTTTCTCTTTAGGTATTAGGGTAAGTTCTTCTTCAAATATGTTAGATACTCTACAAAACCTATTTCCTTTAGATATTAAATAACGAAATTCAATAATTTTTTCGTAAGATCCCTGAACTTCTATTAAAACATCTCCATTATCTAAATTTTTAGCAAAACCAGTTAAATTGTTTAATGATTTAGCAGTCATTTGGCAAAAAAACCTAAAGCCAACTCCTTGAACTTTTCCTTGTACTAAAAATCGTTTTCTTATCAATAAAAACTCCTCCTTTTATATAATTATAACAATGTAAATTTTTTCAAACAACTTAAAACTTAATTTGAAATTTTTAAGTAATAATACATATATTATATAAAAATAAGCAAAATAAGCGTATCAAAAAAATAATTGATACGCTAAAAATTAAAATGAAGGTGGAGTACTTATCCAAATAACTTTAGCATTCACTTTACCAGAATTGGATATATAGTGGTCAGCTTTTGGCTTAAAGTAGAAACTTTCACCTTTTTTTACTTTACTTTTTTTATCACCTAAGTGAAGATAAATACTTCCATTTAGTACATAACCAAATTCTTCGCCTTCATGGGGTTCTTCTAATATATAATGACCTCCTGGCTCTATATTAATCATTATTGGTTCCATTTGATTTTTTTGTGCATTAGGAATTAGCCACATAAGTTTATACTTAAATTCTGTATTTTCAGTTTCAAACATATCATTTTTTGAGAATACAATCTTTTCGTTAGAAGCTTCGCTAAAAAATTCATTAAGATTTGTTCCTAAAATATCCAAAATATCTATTAATGTAGCTATAGAAGGAGAGGTAAGGTCATTTTCTAATTGAGATATAAATCCTTTTGAAAGTTCACATCTATTAGCTAATTCCTCTTGAGTTAGCTGTTTTTCTACTCTTAGCCTTTTAATTTTTTCACCGATTTGCATGGGTATCCCCCTTGTATATAGTAGTTCTACAATACACTAAATAGTCTTTAAAATAATTTGCATTAAGTGTAGAGGTATATTTAATTATATTATATTATTATAATATGTTTTTCAAGTTATTAATTAAACATTGAAATGTTTTACTATCTTATGTTTTTGGTATAATATCTAAGTAAGCTTTAGAATTAAATTAAAAGAATGGTGTGATAACATGAATATTAATGACATATTTTATAGGAGAGATGGTAAAAAAATATATATAAAAAAACCTGACTTAATAGAACTTAGTTACACACAAAGGCTTTGGAATGATACAGATACTATGGCTGATGTGGGAAAAGTTGTAGATTTCCCAAGATATAAATGGGAAACATTTTATAAAAGAAGTGTTAATCCAACAGATGGAAAAAATTTTTATTGCCTCGTATATACTCATGATAATACTCCTATTGGAGAAGTTGGATTTCATGGATATGATATTCCAACTAAAACTGCAAGATTAAATATAAGAATAGAAAATGTATTTAGGGGAAAAGGATACGGTAAGGAGGCATTAGATTTAATTTTAGACTATTTCTTTCAAGAATTTGGAGGAGAATATATATTAGAAAGTTTAAAAGATGATACATATAAAGAATTTATCGAAAAAGAAGGTTTTAAATTTGTAAGTAAAAATAAGGTTGAAAGTATTTATAGATTATCAAAAAGAAATTACTTAGCAAAAAGTATTATAAAAACTAGAAAAGTTGGAATTATGCTTTATGATGGAGTAAGTACAAGCAATGTTACAACTGTTATAAATTTATTTGATAAAATAAATAAAATTTTGAATAAGGAGATATTTTCAATAACAACAATTGGAACTAAAGAGAAATTTGAAGATAAATTAGATATTGTAAACCTTAATGTAAAAGAAATATTAACACAGGATTTTAAACAAGATTTTCAGATTCTTATAATGCCATCTACTAACAATATGGACTTTCTTAATGATGAAATAATTTTTGATAATTTACATAACATTGTGGATAGATGTGATATAATTTTAGCCTGTAATGAAGGAGTGATTCCACTTATATTAACAGACCTTTTAAGTGGTCTTATGGTATCACTTCCAAAGAAATATGAAGAAAAATTAAAGGAATATTTATCATCATCTATAATAAGTGATAAAAATATAGTTGATAATGGTAAAATAATATTGTTTAATGGAAATGATGATATAACATCTGGTTGTTTATATTTGATAAAAAGATTATGTGGAGAGGGAATGTATAAAGCATTATTATCAGGAGTATAAGACTATACATTTTAAAATATTAGGGGGAGTAAAATATAATGATATATATTTTTTTAGAAAATGATAAAAAAGGAAATATAATATTTAAAGCTAAAATAGATGAAGAATTAAAGGAAAATAAAATAATAAAAAGAATCCTTATGGAAAGTAAATTTTTAAAGAAAGAATCTCTATATAATATCCCTATGAAATTTTTATTACCCCTTTTAAATAATTTTCCTAAGGAATATTTAAATATAAGTGAAGGTAGCTTAAATACATTTTTGGAATTTTCAGATGAATATGATGAAAACTTTTATTATATTCATAAGGCAAATTCAAAATATATGAATAAATGGATAGAGAATGGATGTCCTAAAATATATAAGACAATTATAGATAAAGAGAGTTTATCCATATCCAAAAGTGTTGCATTTGAGAGAATTTTATAAGACATAAAAAATACTACACATAAGAATTTAATGTGTAGTATTTTTTTATAATACTTTAATTATGCTCATCTGTGCAGTAGGTTGTAGGCTCATTTCCAGATGAAAATACTTCACTATGAACATTTGGAAGACAAGATGATGTAGGAAGTAATCCAGATTCATCGCAAACTTTAACTGATACAGTGCTATTTGGACCAGTTATTTCTTTGTAAGACAATCCTTCATGAGCAACATTCATTATTTTGCCCCAAAGAGGAGCAGCAACTTTTCCAGCACCACCATTCATACTAATATCATTATTAGCATAGCCAATCCAAACTGCTGCAGAATAATATGGTGTAAGACCTGCGAACCAATAATCTTTATTGCTAGTTGTAGTCCCAGTTTTTCCAGAGGTAGGCATATTAGCAACCTTAGCGCCTTGTGCAGAATAAGTTAACGGTCCTTTTAACATATCATAAAGAATATATGCAGTTTCAGGAGATAGAACTTGAGTTGTTTTTGCAGTATTATCTATTAAAACATTACCGTTTCTATCTAAAACTTTAGTATAAAGAATAGGATTGGTTTTAACCCCATTATTTCCAAAAGCTCCATAGGCAGCAGCTAAAGTAAATACATTGCTTCCATCTGGGTCTTTAGGGTCGTTTGTAAATTGTCCTAGAGCAACAGATGAGGCATTTAATCTAGAATTTTCACCATAGATTAAACCAAATTTTTCTCCATATGATATAGCATTATTTAATCCAACTTTTGTTATAGTTTTTATAGCAACTAGATTGCTAGAAATCCTAAGAGCTTCTCTAATTGTTAAATTACCATTATAACTTCTGCTTTCATTTTGAGGCTGAAAGCCACGTTCATATCCAGCTTTTTTTATTTCATCAGATGTTAAAGGTGAATCACTTATAATACTGCTAGCTCCTAATATTTTAAGATCAATTGCAGGAGCATAAGCTGTAAGTGGCTTAGCAGTAGAACCTATTGATTTTAAAGTATCATATGCTCTATTTAAAGACATTTGAGGTTGGTTTCCACGTCCACCAATTAAAGCCTTAACTTCCCCAGTTCTATAATCCATAATTGATGCAGCTGCTTGAAGTTTAGGTATACCATTTTCATCTACAGTTTCAACGCCACCTTTAAAAGCTATAGTATAGTTTGAAGAATTATCTAAAATTTCTTGTACATTATTTTGAAGGTCTGTATCCATAGTTGTATATATTTTTAAACCACCGCCTGTAATAAGACGATTAGCTTCCTCTTCTGTATATTTTAATTTTTCAATAAGTGTTTCTTTTACTTGATTAATAGCAGGGCGAGTAAACCATTCATATTGCATCTCACTATTAACACTACTTGGAGTAAATTTAAGCAATCCATTGTCTAAATCAGATATTGCTTGTGTATATTCATCTTGTTTTATATATCCAAGCTCTAGCATCTTGCCTAAAACAGTTTTAGTTCTTTTAATATAGCGCTCAGGATTTTCTTGATTTGCAGAAGATAAAGCATCATAAGTGGTTGGAGCCTGAGTAATACCAGCAATATAAGCACATTCTATAAGGTTTAAATCTGATACATCTTTACTAAAGAATCTAATTGAGGCAGCTTGGACACCGTATACAGAGCCACCTAAAGGTATAGTATTTAAGTAAGTAGTTAAAATTTTATCTTTACTTAGTTCCCTTTCAAGACCTAAAGCAAGGTAAGCTTCTTTAATTTTTCTTGTAATCGTACTTTCATCAGTTAAAAGTGTATTTTTTATTAATTGTTGAGTTAAAGTAGAACCGCCGTGAAATGTTGATTTACCTTGTAATTTAGTTTTTACGTTATTAACCAATGCACCTAATATTCTTTTAACATCAATTCCCTTGTGTTCGTAGAATCTTTCATCTTCTATAGATACATAAGCATTTTTTAGGTTTTTAGGAATTTCAGAAGAATCAATAACATAACGTTGACTAGTTGTTACATAATTAGTAATAAAATTGCCTTTATCATCATATAGAGTTGTTGTTTCGCTAGGCTCTAAAATAGCATTTACATCAAGGTCAGGGGCACTTTTAATAACAGCAAAAGCGTAGCCACTAACAGATGTAATTAAAATAACAATAAAAATTAGAAACGTTAAAAAAATTTTTTTAAAAATTTTCTTGAGTTTTGAGTCTTTTTTTACAAAAGTACTATTTTTTTCAGACATAATTCCTCCTAAGTTTTGTTATACAACAAATACTCTTAACAAAAAATATAAAAATAACCATATATAATAATATATTCTATTATAGCATAATAATTATATGAGTAAATAAAATTTTACATAACTCAAAAGTAATTTAGTTTTAAAATATGAGGTGAAAGTTGTATAACAGAACTCCTATAAAAAAAAGAAAAAGTTTAAAAAAGGTAAAAATAAGATTTTTGATAATTATTATATGTACTTTAATTATTTTTATTTTTTATTCAATTAATAAAAATTTAAGCCCAGCTATTATTGCAGTTGCTGATTCAGAACTTAGGGCTAGAACGCTAGACATAATAAATACAAATATACAGACAATATATGATGAAGAATTTAAGGATATTGATTTAGTAAGTGTAGAGAAGGATTCTAATGATAAAATAGTTATGGTAAAGGCTGATACTGTAAGATTAAATACTTTAGCTACTAAAATTTCTTTAAAAGGTCAAGATGAATTAGAGAAAATGGGTAAAGTGGGGTTTAAAATACCACTAGGATATGTGAGTAAAGTTTCAATTTTAAGTTATTTAGGACCAGATATAATAGTAAAGATGAGACCAATAGGGAGAGTTGAAGTATCATATGAATCTGTTTTTGAATCAGCAGGAATAAATCAAACAAGACTTAAAATTTACATGAATGTAAAAAGCACTATGCAAATAATACTACCATTTGAAAGTCGTGATTTAGAAGTTGTAAATAATGTTCCAGTATGTGAAACTATAATAGTTGGAGAAATTCCAAGGACTATCTTAGGAAGTGATGTTTTAAGTAATAAATAAGAAGGTTGTACCATTTGCGTATAAAACAGATATCTATAATGTTTTATACGCAAATGGTACAACCAAGCTTTGAAAATTATTTTTCCCAATTAAATATGTATGGAACGTTTCTATAATAATCACCATAATTTAATCCATATCCAACCACAAATAAATCTTCAATTGTGAAGCAACAATAATCAGGAGTTAAATCAACCTTTCTTCTAGATGGCTTATCTAAAAGAGTACAAGTTTTTACGGATTTTGCGCCAAGTTTTTTAACGTGGTTTACTATAAATTCCATTGTGTAACCTGTATCCATAATATCATCAACTATAAGTACATCTAAACCTTCTATATTATCTGGTATATCATTTATTATTTTTATAGTTCCAGAACTTTCTTCAGAAGCACCATAGCTAGATGTAGTCATAAAACCTATTTGAGTTTTAGTATCTATTGCTCTAACTAAGTCAGCTGCAAATATAAAACTTCCTCTTAATAAAGAAAGCACATAAAGGTTTTTATCTTTATAGTCATTAGTTAATATTTCACCTATTTTGCTTATTTCAGATTTTATTTGTTCTTCAGTAAGCAAAATATTTCTGTTTTTATCTTCCATTTTGTCCTCCTTAGGAAAGTATCACTCTTGTTTACAATATTGTATTTATAGTATAAAATTAAATGAAAATTGTCAAGAATAATATAGTATAGATATGAGGTGATTTTTCGTGATATATGGAAATGTTGATGGAATAAAAGACAGTATTTTAAAAGAATTAGAAAATATATATGATATGATAGTTCCAAAGTATACTGTATGCACTTTAGATATAATAAATATAATAAGTAGGATTTCTTCTAATATAGAAAAAGAAGTAAGCGTTGGAATAGATAGAAAAGGAAAAGTTGTAAGTATTGCAATTGGTGATTCTAATAGTGTTGAAATACCAATAATAAATATAAATGAAAAAAAATTATCAGGTATTAGAATAATTCATACTCATCCAAATGGAATTGCAAATCTTTCAGCTCTAGATTTATCAGCACTTTTAAAACTTAAGTTAGATTCTATAATGGCAGTTGCAATTATGGATGGTAATATAACAGATGCTTCTTTAGGATTTTGTTATGTTCAAGATAATACTTTAGTTGCAGAAGAATATTCAAATTTATCAATAGAGCAAAGTTTATCTTTAAATATATTAGATAAAATTCAACATATAGAAAGCTTAATAAAACAAAGTGATGTAGTTGAAGATAATAGTGAAAAGGCTATTTTAGTTGGAACAGATACGCAGGAGAGTTTGGTTGAATTAAAAGAACTTACAAAAGCGTGTGACATACCAGTTTTAGATACTGTTTTTCAAAATAGAAGTAAAATAGATCCAGCCTTTTATATAGGGAGAGGAAAAGTTTTAGAGATTGCAAATCTTAGACAAAAATTAAGAGCAAATCTTGTAATTTTTGATGATGAACTTTCAGGTTCTCAAGTTAGAAACTTAGAAGCTGCCCTTGGAGTTAAAGTTATAGATAGAACTACTTTAATTCTTGAGATATTTGCAAGGAGAGCAAAAACAAGAGAATCTAAAATACAGGTTGAACTTGCTCAGCTTAAATATAGATCATCAAGACTTATGGGGCTTGGAACTGTTTTGTCAAGAACTGGTGGTGGAATAGGTACAAGAGGTCCTGGAGAGAAAAAGTTAGAAATTGATAGACGTCATATAAGAGAAACAATTTATGATCTTCAACAACAATTAAAAAAAATTAAAAAAACAAGGGAAGTTCAAAGGGAAAAGAGAACAAAGCAAAATATACCTCAGGTATCTTTAGTTGGGTATACTAATGCAGGAAAATCAACTCTTAGAAATACTTTATGTGATATAGCATCATCAAAGGATGTTCAAGGAAAAGAAAATGTGTTTGAGGCTGATATGCTTTTTGCAACATTAGATACTACAACTAGAGCGATAAATCTTTTAGATAATAGACAAATAACTTTAACAGATACAGTAGGATTTGTTAATAAACTTCCTCATGAACTTGTAGAGGCTTTTAAATCAACTTTAGAAGAAGTAATTTTTTCAGATCTTTTATGTCATGTAGTTGATGTATCATCTAGCCATTTTAAGGAACAAATAGAATCTGTTGAAGGAGTTTTAGATGAACTTGGTGCTTTAGATAAGGCTAAAATGTTAATTTTAAATAAGATTGATTTAGTAGATAGGAAAATTTTAGATGAAATAAAAGAGAAATATTCAACTAGATATAAAGTTTTAGAAATTTCAGCAAGAGAAAGAATAAATTTAGATGAACTTTTAAAATTAATATCTGAGGAACTTCCATATACGTTAAAAACAGTGGAATATTTAATTCCATACACTGCTCAACAAACAGTAGCATTTTTACATAGAAATGCTAAGGTTTTAGAGGAGGATTATAGAGATAATGGAACATATGTAAAAGCTGATGTAGATGATGAAGTTTTAAATAAGTGTAAAGAGTTTGAAATATAAAAAATATGAGCCTAGGACAGTTTTGTTTTAGGCTTGTTTGTTTTATGTTTAGCATAAAAAATCATAATAAGTCTTTTAAAGTAGTGTAAAGAATAGAGTTGTCCATTAAAGTGTAGAATAATATAATATAAATATTAGATGAATTTAAACTTTGGAATATCAATGCTTTTAAGGTTCTAAGGTGGAAGAATTAATATAGCATATAAAGGGGTTTTTATGGAAAAGTATAGATTGGAATTTTCTGAGGATGGATTTAAATATATCGATATTTATAATAAAATTAAAAATCTCATTGATGAAGATAAATTAAAGGATGGAGAAAGGTTACCTACTATACGGGATTTATCAAAATATTTAGAAGTTAATAAGATAACTATAATAAATACTTATAAAAAATTAGAACAAGAAGGATATGTAAGACAAATTCAAGGTAGTGGAACATATGTTAAAAAGCGACATGTACCTTTTAATTTTAAAAAAGATTACAATGAGATTTTAAGAAGGATGACAGCATCAAATTCAAAGGACTGGATTGATTTTGCAGGAGAGATTACAAGTGCAAGTTTTTTTAAGATTGAAAGACTTAGAGATGTTTTAAATGATGTTTTAAATCGTGATGGTGTAGAGGCTTTAATGTATAATGACAGTTTAGGATATAAAAGTTTAAGAGAGAGTATAAGTCTAAACTTTTGGGATAATAAAATTAACTCAGATGAAGTGTTAATTATTTCTGGTGCTCAGCAAGGGATTGATATAACGGCTAAAACTTTAGTTAATGTAAATGATAGTGTTTTAGTTGAAAAACCAACCCATGGGGGAGCGCTTGGAGTTTTTAAATTAAGAAGAGCAAATATTTTAGAAGTGCCTCTTTTAGATGATGGTGCGGATTTAGATGCTTTTGAAAGAATTCTAAAAAAAAATAAAATAAAATGTTTTTATACTATGAGTTATTTTCAAAATCCAACAGGTGTTAGTTATTCAAAAGAGAAAAAGATAAAGATAATAGAACTTGCTTATAAATATGATTTTTACATAATAGAGGATGATTATTTATCAGAGCTTGTTTATGATGAAAATATAGAATATTGCCCTTATAGAAAGTTAGATAAGAATAGGGTTATTTATATAAAAAGTTTCTCAAAAACTTTTTTGCCAGGAGTTAGAATTGGATATTTAATAGCACCGAAGAATCTTTGTGAAACCATTCAAAATTCTAAGGTGAATACAGATATTGCGACATCTAGCCTTATGCAAAGGGCTTTAGAAAAGTATATATCTACGGGATATTTTTTAGAACATATAAAATGTTTAAATAGTGAATATTCTAAAAGATATAACTATATAGTTAGTCTTTTAAAAGAAAAACTTTGTGGTTTAGTTGATTTTAATGAACCAAAGGGAGGATTAAATATATTTTTAAACATAAAAAAAGATGTAGATATAACATCTAGAGAATTGTTTTATAAGTTAAAGGATAGAAATATAATAATAACCCCAGGGGAAGTTTTTTATAATAACTTTAAAGATGGTGAAAAAAGCTTTAGAATAGGTTTTTCACAAACAGATTATGAAAGTATAGATAAGGGAATAGATAGTATATATGAAATTTTAAAAAGGAGAAAGCTTTAATGAGTTATAAGACGGTAAAACTAACTACAAGTGATAGTTTTGAAGAGAAAAAATCTGAGTTTATAGGATATATTAAAAGAGTTACAACAGAAGAAGAGGCAAAGGAATTTATAACTGAAATAAAATCTAAACATAAAGATGCAAGGCATAACTGCTGGGCTTATATAATTGGGCAAAATAAAAATATTCAAAGATATAGTGATGATGGAGAGCCACAAGGAACAGCTGGTATTCCAATTTTAGAGGTTATAAAGAAAAATGATTTAACAGACTGCGCTGTTGTCGTAACTAGATACTTTGGAGGAATACTTTTAGGAGCAACAGGACTTACTAGAGCATATACTAAGGGCGCTGTTATTGCAATTAATGCAGCAGGTACAGTTGAAAAGGTCTTGGGACTTAGAATTGCAATAGATGTTGATTATGACCTTTATGGAAAAATACAATATATATGCGGTGAGAACAATTGGCATATAGAAGATGCTGAGTTTACTGATAAGGTAAAAGTATATATTTTATCTGAAAAAGAAAAAGTAGAAGATATAAAATCAAAAATTATAGAATTAACAAATGGAAAAGCTATTATAGGTTTTGATGAAGAAAATATTTACTTTAAGGAAGAGAATAGATTGTATCTTAATATTGATTAACCCTTAAGTTGAAGCCTTGATATTACTATGTTATAATAATAAATAGCGTTAAATTTAGAAATATTTTTTGTGTGATTTTACATAAAAATTGGGAGGGATTTTAAATGTCAGGACATTCAAAGTGGCATAACATACAAGCTAAAAAAGGTAAAGTAGATGCTAAAAGAGGAAAAATCTTTACAAAAATAGGTAAAGAAATAGCAATGGCAATAAAACAAGGTGGAGCTAATTTAGAAGCAAACTCTAAATTAAGAGACGTTGTTGCTAAAGCTAAAGCTGCAAACATGCCAAATGATAACATACAAAGAGCATTAAAAAAAGGTGCTGGTGAAGCAGATTCTGTAAACTATGAATCAATAGTTTATGAAGGATACGGCCCATCAGGAGTTGCTGTTATAGTTGAAACATTAACAGATAACAAAAACAGATCAGCAGGTAATGTTAGAGCAGCATTTACTAAAGGTGGCGGAAATATGGGAACTACAGGCTGTGTAAGCTTTATGTTCCAAGAAAAAGGTGAAATCATCATAGAAAAAGGTGATTTAGACGAAGAAGAAGTAATGATGATGGCTCTTGAAGCTGGTGCTGAAGATTTCAACGCTGACGAAGAAGAAGTATTTGTTGTAACAACTACTCCAGAAGACTTTGGTTCTGTTAGAGAAGCTTTAGAATCTAACGGACTAGAATTTTTAGAAGCAGCTGTAAAAATGATACCAGACACTTACACTGAAATAGATGAAGAAGCAGCTAAGAAATTCCAAAAAATGCTTAACTTACTTGATGATGATGATGACGTTCAAGAAGTTTACCACAATGCAGAGTTCCCTGAAGGATGGGAAGAATAATTACTCTTAAGCAAAAATATTTTATTATTTTAAAATTAAGAAGAAAATAGTAAAAATAAACTATGCAAACCCTCTTTTTATTGAAAGTTTAATTTTAGTAAATAGAGGGTTTGCTTTTTGTATAGTGTAAATGTAATGACTAACTAAAGATTTGAAAATGAAGCAAGAAGATTACTATACTAAAAAATTGATCTTTAATTTTGGGATAAGTTTTTGAATAAGATAAAAGAGGGTATTTTACTTGTATTTATGACTATTAAATTAGAAAAGTTATAATATGAATATGTAAAGGAGGAGTTAAATGAAAGTAGTTTATAAAATAACATACCCAAATGGGAAAATATATATTGGTAAGGATTTAACTGATAGTATTAATTACTTTGGTAGTGCAAGCAATAGTTTAATAGAGATGGATTTTACAAGAGAACAGAAACGAAATTTTACGATTAGGAAAGAGATTTTATGGGAATCAGAAACAGCCACAGACAAAGAAGTAAATAGAAAAGAGATAGAATTAATTAGAAAATATAGATCAAACAATCCTAATATAGGATATAATAGAAATCCAAAATATAAAGTTAAATGATATCCATACAAATAAAAAATGGAAATGTTATTATAGTAACGTTAAATTAATTATGTGTTCATTCATTTAGAGATACAAAAATAATTGATAAAAAATACCATCTATGATATCATTTTAAATAAGAAAAGCAATTAATCCATATAATAATGTATATTATATGGATTATATTATTTAGAAATATGTATGCGATAACAAAATTTATGATTGGAGTGATAGTAACTTGAAGAAGGATGTTAAAGAAAGAGCTGAAAAATTTAGAGATAGGGTTCATCATCATATGAGAAATGAAGGGTTAGACCCAGAAAATCCAAAGCATAGAAGTGAGCATTATAAAAGGCTTAGAATTGATGAAAAGATTTTAGGAGAGATATTAAGTGGTATTAGTCGTGCTTTTGGAAACTATATAACTGATGATGAAGCTGAAATGTTTTTAGTAAAATGTGAAGAATCTTTAGAGGAACATGAAAAAAAATCTAAATAAAATAATATATATAAGGGCTTTGATTTATTTAAAGTCCTTTTTGTTTTATCTTTAATTGAATATAAATATTTTTTTGTGTCAATAATCACCAGTAAGAGGTGATTTTTATGAAATTAAAGTTTAAGTTTAGTAAAAAGAATATAGCGTTACTATCTATAGCTTTAGGTGCATTATTTTTTGCGGGAAGCTATACAGTATCTTACTTTTATAATAGAGAAAAAATACATGAAGCAAATGCAGAGATTGAGAATGAAAAACAATCAATAGTTTTAAAGGATAGTTATAAAATTGTATTAACTAAAAGAACAGTTGATGATGATATTATTGTTGAAAATAATCTTGATGTCAAAACTATAAAAAAAGAACTTGATGTAAGAGAATTAAATGTAGAACAAGTTGTAGAACTTTATAAACAAAAGGGATATTCTGTATCATCAACTGATGATTATCAAATGATTTTTGAAAGAGCAGTTGGAACTTTAGAGCCTAATAAATATTACATAGGTGATAAAGATGGATATATTGCTATTTATAAAAGTGATGTAAATGGAATTCCTGTTATAGAAAACGAAGATGATATAACTCAAAGAGAAGTAAGTCTTTTAATGGAGATAGATCAGAATATGATAAGAAATTATGAAATGGTTTTTGATACAAAAGAAGAATGTGAGGAAGCTTTAAGTAATTTTATAAGTTGATTTTGGAAAGGATTTTAAATTCTTTCCTTTTTTAAGTTTTAAATCTAACTTATAGATTATTGATAATATAATATGTTCGTGTTAAAGTATAATATAGATTTTAAAATGTTCATAATTTATTTAATAAAAATTTTATGAAGTGGGAGAGTTTGTGTGTACGAATATATTAAAGGTTATTTTAAAGGTATAAATAAAGATTATGTAATTATAGAAAATAATAATATAGGATATAAAATATTTACTTCTGGAAATAGCATGGCTAATATGCCAAAGGTTGATGAAGAGGTATTTGTATATTTAGAGCAAATAGTTAGAGAAGATTTTTTAGGTCTTTATGGTTTTACAACTAAAGAAGAATTAGAAATGTTTAAAATGCTTCTTTCAATAAATGGAGTGGGCTCTAAAGCTGCACTATCTATGTTATCAATAAGTAGTGTAAATAATCTTAAATACGCTATAATGATAGGAGATGAAAAGCATATAACTAGAGCTCCTGGAATTGGAAAGAAAACTGCTCAGAGAATTATACTAGAGCTTAAAGATAAGTTTAAATCAGATGAGCTTGTACAGGGTGAATTGAGTGAAATAAGTTCAGAGGGTGTAAGTGTAAATAACAATGTGGTTGAGGCGCTAGGTGCTTTATTAGCTTTGGGTTATACTGAAAAAGAGGCAGAAAATGCTCTTAAAAATATTGATAAGACTTTATCGTTAGAGGGTGTTATTAAAGAAGCATTAAAGATACTTATGGGATAGGGGGTTAGTTAATGGATGAAAGAATAGTAACCTCAAATGAAACAGCTTTTGACTCTATTAATGAATATAGTTTAAGACCAGAAAAATTAGGTGAATATATAGGTCAAGATAAGATAAAAGAGAGATTAAATGTATTTATAAAGGCTGCTCAAAATAGAGGAGAAGCTTTAGACCATGTAATTTTATATGGTCCTCCAGGGCTTGGAAAAACAACGTTAGCTAATATAATAGCTAATGAAATGGGTGGAAATTTAAAAATAACATCTGGTCCAGCTATTGAAAGGGCTGGAGATTTAGCAGCAATTTTGACTACTTTAAACAATAATGATGTTTTATTTATAGATGAAATTCATAGGTTAAACAGAAGTGTTGAGGAAATATTATATCCTGCTATGGAGGATTATGTTTTAGATATTATAATAGGAAAGGGAGCATCTAGTAAGTCTATAAGATTAGATTTACCTAAGTTTACTTTAATAGGGGCAACAACCAGAGTTGGAATGCTTAGTTCTCCTCTTAGAGATAGATTTGGTGTTCTTTGTTCTATGGAATACTATACAGAGGAACAGCTAAAAGAAATAATAGTTAGGAGTGCTACCATTTTGGGATGTGAAATAACCGAAGATGGTGCATTTGAAATTGCAAAAAGGTCTAGGGGAACCCCAAGAATTGCTAATAGGCTTTTAAAGAGGGTCAGAGATTATGCAGAGGTAATGTTTAACAATAAAATAAGTTTAGAAGCTTCTAAGAAGGCTTTAGAAATGTTAGAAGTAGATGGAGAAGGTTTTGATAGATTAGATAATAAAATATTAGAAACCATAATAGATAATTTTAATGGTGGTCCAGTTGGCTTAGAAACTTTAGCTTACTTTGTAGGCGAAGAATTGGATACCATTGAAGATGTTTATGAGCCATATCTTCTTCAGAAAGGTTTTATTGTAAGAACTCCAAGAGGAAGAGTTGCAACTGATAAAGCTTATAAACATTTAGGAAAAACTAGAGGAAAAGGAAATTCAGAACAAGTGGGTTTGTTTGAATAATAATAGAGAAGGTGAATTTTATGAAAGTAAGTGATTTTGACTTTTATTTACCAGAAGAGTTAATTGCGCAATGTCCTTTAAAGGAAAGAGATTCTTCAAGATTTATGGTGGTAGATAGAAAAACTGGTGAAATAGAACATAAGGTATTTCATGATGTGATAGATTATTTAGAAAAAGGGGATACTTTAGTTTTAAATAACACTAGAGTAATGCCAGCAAGATTAATTGGTGAAAAGGAAGAAACTGGTGGAAAAATTGAGTTTCTTCTTTTAAAGAGAATTGAAGGAGATAAATGGGAGTGTCTTGCAAAGCCAGGTAAAAAGGCAAAGGTAGGAGCTATGTTTACCTTTGGCGAGGGAAAACTTAAAGCTGTGGTTAGAGAGATAGGTTTAGAAGGAAATAGAGTAATTGAGTTTATTTATAATGGTATTTTTGAAGAGATATTAGATGAACTTGGACAAATGCCACTTCCTCCTTATATTCATGAAAAACTAGATGATAGAGAAAGATATCAAACAGTTTATTCAAAAGAAAAAGGCTCAGCAGCAGCACCAACTGCGGGACTTCATTTTACTGAGGATCTTTTAGAAAAAATAAGAGAAAAAGGTGTAAATATAGCATTTGTAACTCTCCATGTTGGTCTTGGAACATTTAGACCAGTAAAGGTTGAATCTATTGATGAACATATAATGCATTCAGAGTATTATGAATTAGATGAGGAAAATGCAAAAATAATAAATGACACTAAAAAAAGGGGAAACAGAGTTATTGCTGTTGGAACAACATCCACAAGAACTTTAGAGACTATAGGAAATGAAAATGGAGAAGTTAGAGCACAAAGTGGGTGGACTAATATATTTATATTTCCAGGATATAAGTTTAATATAGTTGATGCGCTTATAACAAATTTTCATCTGCCAGAATCAACTCTTATTATGTTAGTTTCAGCATTAGCTGGAAAAGAAAATATAATGAATGCTTATAAAAAGGCAGTTGAAGAAAAATATAGATTTTTCTCTTTTGGTGATTCAATGTTTATAAGATAAAAATAATATAAATATAAAAGTAAAGGACGTGAATTTAAAGTGGCAATAAAAAGATACACACTTCTTAAAAAAGATGGTAAAGCAAGAAGAGGTCAGTTTGTAACTCCTCACGGAACTATACAAACACCTGTGTTTATGAATGTAGGTACTCTAGCTGCAATAAAAGGCGCAGTTTCCTCAATGGATTTAAAAGAAATAGGGTGTCAAGTAGAGTTGTCTAACACATATCATCTTCATTTAAGACCAACAGATAAAGTTGTTAAACAATTAGGAGGTCTTCATGAGTTTATGAATTGGGATAGACCAATACTTACAGATTCAGGTGGATTTCAAGTTTTTTCTTTAGCTTCAATGAGAAAGATAAAAGAAGAGGGCGTTTATTTTAATTCTCACATAGATGGTAGAAAAATATTTATGGGGCCTGAAGAAAGTATGCAAATTCAAAGTAATTTAGCTTCAACCATAGCTATGGCTTTTGATGAATGTATAGAAAATCCAGCACCTAGAGATTATGTGATAAATTCAGTAAATAGAACGACAAGATGGCTTGAAAGATGTAAAAAAGAAATGGATAGATTAAACTCTTTAGATACAACTATAAATAAAGAGCAATTATTATTTGGTATAAATCAAGGTGGAACTTATGAGGATATAAGAATAGAGCATGCTAAGGAAATTGCAAAAATGGACTTAGATGGCTATGCTATTGGTGGCTTAGCAGTTGGTGAGAGTCATGAAGACATGTATAGAATAATAGATGCAGTAGTGCCTCATCTTCCAGAGGATAAGCCTATATATTTAATGGGGGTTGGAACTCCAGAAAACATATTAGAAGCAGTTTCAAGAGGAGTAGATTTTTTTGATTGTGTTTTACCTGCAAGAAATGGAAGGCATGGACATGTGTTCACAAGTCATGGTAAAATAAATCTTATGAATGCAAAATTTGAGCTTGATAAAAGCCCAATAGATGAGGGATGTCAATGTCCTGCATGTAAAAATTATACAAGGGCATATATAAGACATTTATTTAAAGCTAAAGAAATGTTAGCTATGAGGTTATGTGTTCTTCATAATCTATACTTTTACAATAAGCTAATGGAAGATATAAGAGCTGCTATAGACGGTGATTATTTTGAAGAATTTAAGGCTAAGAAGTTAGAAGAGTGGAGTAGAAGAGCTTAACATATTTTATAAATATTTTAAGGAGGAGCAGAATGAGCATACTAGAAACAATAGGGCCTTTTATACTTATGTTTGTTGTATTCTATTTTATCTTAATAGTTCCAGAAAAAAAGAGAAAAAAGAAATACGGCGAAATGTTAAATGAATTACAAGCTAATGATAAGATTATAACTAGAGGTGGTATAATCGGTAAAATTATAAAGGTGACTGACGAAAGTGTAGTTATCGAAACAAGTTCAGATAGAACAAAATTAGAAATAACAAAACAAGCAATTGGTACAAGAGTAGAAAAATAATGTTTTAAAGTCTTCTTTATTAAAAAGAAGGCTTTTTTTATAAGTATTTTAAATAATATGAAGTATTAATGTTATTTAATTGGAATAATTTTCAATAAAAAGTTATATGTATATTGTAATTGATGTTATGAAAAAAAACTTTGAAAAAAATATAGTACATGCTATAATGTTTAAGTATAGTTAGGAAATGGAGGAATGTCTAATGAAACGTATAAAAACAATAAACAAGTCAAGTTTAAAGAAAAGCTTATGTAAGCCAGCAGACTGTAGAGAATGTGCTAACTCATGCCAATCAGCATGTAAAACATCAGCTACAGTAGCAAACTTAGCTTGTGAAAATTAATTATAAATAAAAATAATATTTAAATGTTGGCAGCAACTTATAGTTGCTGCCATAGTTTTAGTTTAGGAGGAAAAAGCGGTGGCTTTAGTTCATAAATTTATTCAAGATGGAGATTATTATTTAATTGATGTAAATTCAGGAAGTGTTCATATTATAGATGAACTTATTTATAATATGGTAGGAGAAGATGAGTTACTAGATAAAGAAGATGTTATAAACAATCTTAAAGATAAATGGTCTAAAGAGGAAATAGAAGAGGCTTATGAAGAGTTAATAGACCTTGTGAAGGAAGAAGTACTTTATTCAAAAGATTTGTATGAAGAGATAGCTATGGCGGGAGATGAATCAGAATCTTACATAAAAGCTCTTTGCTTAAATGTTATCCATGATTGTAATTTAAGATGTAAATATTGTTTTGCTGATGAAGGAGAATATAAGGGTTGTAGAAAACCTATGAGTGCTGAAGTGGGTAAAAGAGCAATAGATTATGTCTTAGAAAACTCAGGAAATATAAAAAATATAGAAGTAGATTTATTTGGTGGAGAACCTTTAATGGTATTTGATACTATTAAAGAAATAGTTGATTATGCTAAAGAAAAAGATAAACTATATAATAAAAATATAAGATTCACTATGACCACTAATGCAACATTATTAAATGATGAAATCATAGATTATATAGATAAAAATATGGGAAATATAATTTTATCTATAGATGGAAGAAAAGAGGTTAATGATAATGTTAGAATAAGGGTTGATGGTTCAGGTTGTTATGATAGAATTCTTCCTAATATAAAGAAAATGGTTGATAGGCGTGATCCATCAAAACAATATTATGCTAGAGGAACATTTACAAGAGAAAATACAGATTTCTTTGAGGATGTTATGGCACTTGCAAATGAAGGGTTTAGCGAAATATCAATAGAACCTGTTGTTCTTCCAGATAGTCATAATCTTTCAATTAGAAGCGAAGATTTACCTAAAATATATGAACAATATGATATGTTATATAAAGAAATGTTAAGACGTGCAGAAAATAATGATAATCCATTTAAATTCTATCATTTTAATATAGATTTAAATGGTGGTCCATGTGTATATAAGAGAATAGCAGGATGTGGTGCAGGACATGAATATGTTGCTATAACTCCAGATGGAGATATTTATCCATGTCATCAATTTGTAGGTAATGAAGAGTTTTTACTTGGAAATATAAATTCTGGAATAAAAAATAAAAATTTATCTAAAGACTTTAAAAATGCTCACATATACAATAAACCAAAATGTAAAGAATGTTGGGCAAGATTCTATTGTAGCGGAGGATGTCAAGCAAATAACTTTAACTTTAATGGAGATATTCATGTTCCTTATGAAATAGGATGTGAAATGCAAAAGAAGAGAATAGAATGTGCTGTAGCTCTTAAAGCTAAAACTATGTAATTAAAAAATAATTTTTGTTGCCACATATTGCTATGTGGTAACAAATAAAATATAATTTACACTATACATAATATATACAAAAAAGATATAATATGTATATAAATTACAGAGGGGGAGAAAGATGAAAACAAAAGTAACAGCTTTTACTGTGTTTATTATCTCCATAGCAATAATTGTATTCTTAGCATTTGCAGGATTTAAAGGCTTCACGATAAATGGATATCAGTTTAAAACTTTTAATGAAATGATTACAAAAGGGTTAGATCTTCAAGGTGGAGTATCGGTGACAATGCAATTAGAAGGAGACAATATAACATCTAAGGAACTTGAACAAACTCAACAACTTTTATCACTTAGAGTAAATAAAGTTGGAGTATCAAATACATCAGTTACCACAGAAGGTAATAATAAAGTTGTAGTTAATATTCCAGGAGATTATGATTCAAATTCTATTCTTGATACTTTAACCACAACAGGACAGCTTACCTTTGTATCTCCAGATGGAAGTACTATATTAACTGGATCTGATGTAAGTAATGCTAGTGTTTATGTAAATAACAATGGTGAACCAGTAATAACACTTAAGTTAAATTCAAGTGGTACAGAAAAGTTTGCAGAGGCAACTAAGACCTACTTAGGTAAAAAGATAGCAATTGAAATGGATGGTGAAGTTTTAACAGCTCCGACTGTTCAATCAGTTATAAGTGATGGTCAAGCAACAATAACAGGAAGTTCATCACTTGCAGAGGCAAAAAAGGTAGCAGATATTATAAATGCAGGGGCTCTTCCAGTTCCAGTTAAAGTAGTTTCAGTAGAAACTATAGGAGCGCAACTTGGAGCATCAGCTCTTCCAAATGCTATGAAAGCAGGAGCAATAGGGGTTTTAGTAATATTCTTATTCATGATATTAAATTATAGATGGGCAGGATTTGTATCATCTATGGCGCTTAGTATATTTATATTATTAGTTCTTTATGCTTATGTTGGTGTAGGTGTTGTTTTATCACTTCCAGGAATAGCTGGTCTTCTTTTAACAATAGGTATGGCAGTTGATGCTAATGTCTTAATATTTGAAAGGATAAAAGAAGAATTAAGGCAAGGACGGAGTGTAAGTGCTGCAGTAAAACTTGGATTTCACAATGCATTAAGTTCAATAATTGATTCAAATGTAACAACTATCATTGTAGCTTTAGTTTTATATTATTTTGGTTCAGGAGAAGTACAAGGATTTGCATTAACATTATTAATAGGTGTTCTTATAAGTATGTTTACAGCTATAATAATAACTAGGTTCTTTATGAATTTAGCTGTAGATTCAAAATTATTTAACAAACCTTCAATGTTCGGAAGAATAAAGAGGAGGGATGATAATAATGATTAAGATAATAGAGCATAAAAAAATCTGGTTTTCAATATCTATAATAATAATAGTAATTGGATTTTTATTTGTATCAATAAGAGGCTTGAATATAGGTATAGATTTTCAGGGTGGAACTGAAATAACGATGAACTTTGGTCATGAGTTTAATAAGGCAGACGTTGATAATATAATTTATAAATATAATCCAGATGCCATTACAACAACAGCAAATAATGGAACAGAACTTGATATAAAGGCAACAAATTTTTCAACAGAAAAAACTAATGAGATGATTAAGGAAATTGAAAGTACATTTAATCTATCAAGTGATGCGTTAGTTTCTCAAAATGAAATAGGACCATCAATTGGACAACAATTAACAAAAGGCGCAATAATAGCTCTTAGTATAGCTGTTATTTGTATGCTTATATATGTTGCAATAAGATTTGAGTTTGCATATGGAATATCAGCAATTATTGCTCTTGCACATGATGCATTAATCACAATAAGTATTTATGCAATATTTAATATTCCAGTTAATACGCCATTTATTGCAGCTATCTTAACTGTAATTGGTTATTCAGTAAATGATACAATAGTTATTTTTGATAGAATACGTGAAAATAGAAAAAAAATGAAGGGTGAAAGTTTTGATAGTATAGCTAATAAGAGTTTATCTCAAACTATGTCAAGGTCAATAAATACAACCCTTACTACTTTAACAACAATAGTAGCTATGTATATTTTTGTGCCATCAATTAGAGATTTTGCTTTCCCTTTAATAATAGGTATAGTCTCTGGTGGATGTTCATCAATATTTATAGCAACTCCTGTATGGTGTGTAATTAAAAACAGAAAATCAGCTAAAAAGATAAAAAAAGCTTAGTGAAAAAAGTCACCTTTTATTGATTTAAAAGGTGATTTTTTTAATTAAAGTTAGTAATTTATATAAAAAATAAGTAAAAATAATAGATTATAAGATAAAAAGATATAATTTTGTAAAAATATTTGTAAAATATTTAGTTTTAAATTATAATATATGTGTTTTCTAAAATTTATGGAGGGGTTAATCATGCGAAAGGCTTGGGAGAGTATTTATTGCCCAAATTACATATCGGGATACAATCCATTTAACTTAAAAAATATGAATAAAGCCATAGAACGATTAGTTACTGCCATAAATAACAGAGAAAAAATTGTTATATATGGTGGATGTGATGTAGATTCAATATGTGGCATATCATCCCTATTATTAATATTAAAATATTTGAATGCTGATGTAGAATATTGTGTTAGCTATAAAGTTGGAGATAGTTATGATATAGATGATAATATAATAAAAAATTATATATCTTTTTTAGGAGCTCAAGTTTTAATTACAGTAGGGTGTGGACTAATTGGAAAAGAGCAAGAACTCCTTTGTAATAGTTTAGGTATAGATTTAATCATAACAGAAAATAAAAAAGTAAAATCAATTTATGATTCTGTATATATAAATCCAAGTGAAAAGAATTGTTTTTATAGGTATAAAGATTTATCTAAAAGTGGTGTTATTTTTAAGCTTATGCAAGGAATAGCCATATATTATAATATGAAAAGTATAAATAAGTACTTAGACTTAATATTAATAGGTAGTATGTCAGAAAATGTTAATGATGTGGGAGAAAATAAAGTAATACTAAAGGAAGGTATAAAGTACCTTGAGAATACAAATAGTGTAGGATTAAGAGCTATAAAATCTTTTCATGGAATTAAAGAATTAAAAAAAGAAAACATTAATAAAATAATAGAAGAAATAACTCCTGCAGATAGTGTAGTTTGTAAAAAGGACAATGCTAAAATAATAGTAGAACTTTTAACTACAAATGATGAGGATAGAGCAGAACAAATAACTAAATATCTTTATAATGAAAAAAAAAGATAGATTTTTATAGATAAAGTCTATATGTTTTGGAGGTTAAAAATGGATTTAAGAGAAAAGGTTAGAGTTATAGAAGATTTTCCAAAGGAAGGTATAAGCTTTAAAGATATTACAACTTTAATAAGTGATGGAGAAGCTTTAAAGGAAGCTGTAGATAAAATGGCAGAGTTTTTTAAAGATAAAAATATAGATCTTGTAGTTGGACCAGAAGCTAGAGGATTTATTTTTGGTGTTCCAGTTGCATATGCTCTTGGAGCTGGTTTTGTTCCAGTTAGAAAGCCTGGAAAGCTTCCAGCTGATACTGTAAAGGTTGAATATGATTTAGAATATGGTAGTGATATCTTAGAAATACATAAAGATGCAATAAAGCCAGGTTCAAGAGTTGCTATAGTTGATGATTTACTTGCTACTGGTGGAACAATTGCTGCTGTAACTAAGCTTGTTGAGCAAGTTGGAGGAGAAGTTGTAGGACTATCTTTTGCTATAGAACTTGAAGAATTAAAAGGAAGAGAAAAGCTTAAAGACTACGATGTTATGTCATTATTAAAATATGATGTTTAATATTGTTGAAAATATAAAATTATTATAATATAATTAGATAAAATGGCTGGTTAAATAACCAGCCATTGGCTTTATTAAATGCTAGAATAAAGATAAAAATATTGAAAAGGGAGAATCATCTAAATGCTGGAAAATTTGATATCTAAAATAAAAACTAGTGGCAATAATGCAGATGTTGATATGATAAAAAAGGCTTATAACTTAGCTTTTGAGGCCCATAAAGATCAAAAGAGAGAATCAGGAGAGCCATATATAATTCACCCAGTTAGTGTGGCTATTATTTTAACTGAAATGGGTATGGACACCAATACTATTGTTGCAGGATTACTCCATGATGTTATTGAAGATACAGATTATACCTATGATGATATTGCTAAAATATTTAATAAAGAAATAGCAAATTTAGTAGATGGAGTAACAAAGATAAATAAAATAAGATACAAAACTAAGGAAGAACAACAAGCTGATAATGTAAGAAAAATGCTTTTAGCTATGGCTCAAGACATAAGGGTTATAATAATAAAACTTGCAGATAGGCTTCATAATATGAGGACATTAAAATTTATGTCTCCTGAGAAACAAAAGCAAAAAGCCCAAGAAACTTTAGACATTTATGCTCCTATTGCGCATAGACTTGGTATGTCAAAAGTTAAATGGGAACTTGAGGATTTATGTTTAAGATATTTGCATCCAGATGAGTATTATAATTTGGTTAAAGACATTGCAGAAAAGCGAGTCGAGAGGGAAAAGTATATTTCATACATTATAGAGGAACTTAAGCAAAAATTAAAGTCTGCTAATATAGAATGTGATATAGAGGGAAGACCTAAACATTTTTATAGCATATACAGAAAAATGGTAGATAAAAATAAAAGTATAGAGCAGATTTTTGATTTAACAGCTGTGAGAATACTAGTTGATACAGTAAAGGATTGTTATGAGGCTTTAGGAATAGTGCATACAATATACAAACCAATACCAGGTAGGTTTAAAGATTATATAGCTATGCCTAAGCCTAATATGTATCAATCACTTCATACAACTGTAATAGGTAAACAAGGAAAGACTTTTGAAATACAAATAAGAACTTTTGAAATGCATGAAACAGCAGAGTATGGTATTGCAGCTCATTGGAAGTATAAACAAGGTGTAAATTCTAATGATAAAGAGGAAAAAGGGCAAGGAAAAGAAGTAACAATAGCTAATAAATTAAGTTGGTTAAAAGAAATATTAGAATGGCAAAAGGAAGCCTCTGATGCAGAAGAATTTATGGAAGGATTTAAATTAGATCTATTTTCAGATGAGATATTTGTGTTTACTCCTAAAGGGGTTGTATTAAGTCTTCCAGCAGGAGCGACACCAATAGATTTTGCATATAAGATACATACTGATATAGGTAATAGATGCATTGGTGCTAAAGCTAATGGAAAGATGGTTACTTTGGATTATAAATTAAAAACTGGAGATATAGTAGAAATATTAACGACATCAACTCCTAAAGGGCCTAGTATGGATTGGCTTGGAATTGCAAAGAGTAATCAAGCTAGATCTAAAATAAAACAATGGTTCAAAAAGGCTAAAAGAGAAGAGAATATTGAAAAAGGAAAAGATGTTATAGAGAAAGAATGTAAAAGACAGTCAGTTAATTTTTCAGATATATGTAAAGGGATAGAGTATGAAAAATTATGTAAAAAATATCATTTAAATTCTTTAGAAGATTTATATGCAAATGTTGGAGAAGGCATTATAACAGCTTCAGTAATAATATTAAGGCTTAGAGGAGAGAATGCATCTCAAGATAAAATATTACAAAACGAAAAAACTAACAAAGATATTGAGGAACAAATATCAAAAACAGAAAAAAATAATGCTAGTAATAAAACTATGAATAATGGGGTAACAGTAAAAGGTCTTAGTAATATAATGGTTAGATTTGCAAGGTGTTGCAACCCTGTTCCTGGAGATGAGATAGTAGGATATGTTACAAAAGGAAGAGGAGTTTCAATTCATAGGAAAGATTGTAGCAATTTTAAAAGCATAATTGAAAAGCAAAAGGAAAAGGTTGTTGAAGTTAGTTGGGGGAAAGCTGAAGGTACAGCATATGTGGCAGAGCTTCAGGTAAGAGCTGAAGATAAATTGGGACTTTTATCAGATGTTATGGTAATAATAACTCAAGCAGGACTTTCGTTAGTTTCTTTAAATGCTAAAACAGAAAAAAATAATACAGCAAGTATTAATCTTCAAGTAAAAATTGATGATATAGAGCAGTTAAGAATTTTGATAAAGAAAATAAAAGCTTTAAAAGGAATATTGGATGTTTATAGAGTAAATAATTAAATAAATAGCTTAGGAGGTTAAATTATGATAATAAAAACAGTTATAGCTGGAGTATATGATGAAAATTGTTATATAGCGATGGATGAAGAGACAAAAGAAGCAGTAATTATGGATCCGGGTGGAAATTTTGATAAAATAGTAGACGCCATAGAAAAAATGGGGGCAAATCCTAAATTTATATTATTGACTCATGGACACTTTGACCATGTAGGAGCAGTAGATGAGCTTAAAGGGAAATATGGTATAAAATCATTTATATCAGAAGATGATGAAAAAATGATAGATAAAAAGGAATCAGCTTTTGGACCATTAGAAAAAAGTGATGGATATATTCATGATAATGATATGTTTAAGATAGGAAATATAGGGATAAAAGCTATAAAAACACCAGGTCATACTCCAGGTGGAATGTGCTTTCTTATAGAAAAAAATTTGTTTTCAGGAGATACATTGTTTAGAGAATCTATAGGAAGAAGTGATTTTCCAGGTGGAAGTTTTAGTCAACTTGTGAATGGAATAAAAACTAAGCTTATGATTTTACCAGATGATGTAGTTGTTTATCCAGGACATAATGCGTCTTCAACTATAGGACACGAAAGAGTGAATAATCCATTTTTAGGAGATATGTATGCATATTAATATTTACTTAGATAATCTTAATTATAGATATGATGTTTATCAGATGTTTAATATATTTTATACTTTTCATGAATTAAAATTTGTAAATGAAGCAGATATATATGATTATAAAGTTGAAATAGGTGAAGATTTTATAAAAGTATCGTCTAAAAATGATTCATATATAGAAAAAACAACAAAAGATGATAATTTTAAAGAGTGCTTAAAAAGATGTATTTTCAGTTTTTTAACTGCTAAATTGAAAGATTATTATCCTTGGGGAATATTAGTTGGTATAAGACCTAGTAAAATAGCCTTAAAAAAGTTAAATGAGGGAAAAACAGAAAAAGAAATTATAAATTATTTTGAAAGTAATTATTTAGCTACAAAAGAGAAGGCAAAGCTTTGTATTGATGTTGCAAAACGTGAGAAAGAATTTGTAAATAAGGATGAAAAGACAATTAGTATATATGTTGGCATGGCTTTTTGTCCAACAAGGTGTCTTTATTGCTCTTTTGCAGCTAACCCAATACAAGGAAGACTTAAAAAAGAGGTTGATAATTACATAAATGCTTTGAAGGTAGAAATTAAAGCTATAAATAGTTATGTAAGAGAGAAAGGTTTAAAAATAGAAACAGTTTACTTTGGTGGAGGAACTCCAACGTCAGTAAGTAATGAACAATTTGAAGATTTACTAAAAGATATATATAATAGTTTTGTAAAAGATAAAAACTTAAAAGAGTTTACAGTAGAATGTGGAAGGCCAGATTCTATAACGAGAGAAAAGTTAGAAACAATGAAAAAATATGATGTTTCTAGGATATCTATAAATCCTCAAACAATGAATGATGAAACTTTAAAATCTATTGGAAGAAATCATAGTGTTAAAGATGTTATTGATAAGTTTAATCTAGCGAGGGATTTAGGATTTGATAATATAAACATGGATATAATAATAGGACTTCCAAATGAAGGGATAAATGAAATTGAAAATACTTGTAATTTAATAAAAAAACTAAGACCAGATAGTTTAACTATTCACGGAATGTCCATAAAAAGAGCATCAAGGCTTTATGAAAATCTTGTTCTTAAGAAGAGTTTAAAAATCGAGAATCAAGAGAATTTAAATATTATGTATGACATAAGTAAATCTTTATCAAAGGATTTAAATATGGAACCATATTATATGTATAGACAAAAAAATATGGTTGGCAATATGGAAAATGTGGGTTTTTCAGTTTTAGGAAAAGAATCTGTATATAATATACAGATGATAGAAGATAGTCAAACTATAATAGCGATAGGTGCTGATGCTGTTTCAAAGGTTGTTTATCTAACTGAAGGAAAAAATCGTATAGAGAGATTTGCAAATATTAAAGATATTAGAGAATATATAAGTAGAATAGATAATATGGTTAAAGGTAAAATAGACCTACTAAATACTTTATATAAATAAAACTTAGGAGGTAGTTTTTATGGCTATTCAAGGGCAAAAAGGTACAAAGGATATGCTACCAAGTGAAGCTTATAAATGGAATTATATAGCGGATAAATTAAGAAAGATATCAGAAGAATATGGGATTCGTGAAATAAGAACACCTATGTTTGAGGCAACAGAACTTTTTGAAAGAGGTGTTGGAGAGACTACTGATGTTGTTCAAAAAGAAATGTATACTTTTGAAGATAAAGGTGGAAGAAGTATAACACTAAAACCAGAAGGAACCGCACCAGCTGTTAGAGCTTTTATAGAACATAGTCTGTATGCTGATGCACAGCCTACAAAAATGTTTTATTTTACAGATTGTTTTAGATATGAAAAAATGCAAAAAGGAAGACTTAGACAATTTCATCAGTATGGTATTGAAGTTTTTGGATCTCAAGAAGCTTCAATAGATGCCGAAATTATATCTTTGGTTATGAGGTCATTAGATGAATTTGGAATAAAGGGTATATCACTTAATATAAATAGTTTAGGTTGTCCAAGTTGTAGAGCAAAATATAATGAAGCATTAAAGGAATATTTAAAATCAAATTATGATGATTTATGTGAAACTTGTAAAACTAGATTTGAAAAGAATCCTATGAGGATTATAGATTGCAAAGAAAAAAAATGCAAGGAAATAGTCAAAAATGCTCCAATTATTCTAGACTTTATTTGTGATGAATGCAAAGAGCATTTTGAAAAATTAAAGAATTATTTGACTGCTATGGGAATTGAATATAATGTTGACCCTCAAATAGTTAGGGGATTAGATTATTATAGTAAAACTGTTTTTGAAGTTATAAAAGATGGCTTAACAATATGTGGTGGTGGAAGATACGACTACTTAGTTGAAGAAATAGGTGGACCAAAAACTCCTGCTATGGGATTTGGTTTAGGTTTAGAAAGACTTCTTTTAACTTTAGAAGAAGAAGGGATTAAAATAGAAGAGCCAAATAGATGTGATTTATTTATAGGTTCTATGGGAGATAATGCAAAGCTTAAAGCTATGAAACTTGCCTTCGATTTAAGAAAAGAAGGATTGAAAGTAGATATAGATCATTTAGGAAAGAGTGTAAAGGCACAAATGAAATATGCAAATAAAATAGGTGCAAGATTTACATTTGTAATTGGAGATTCTGAAATACAAGAAAATATGGTAAATGTTAAGAGAATGAGCGATGGAGAAAAATTCGAAGTTGCTTTAGATAATATAAAAAATATAGTAAATATATGTAGATAAAATAGGAGGAGTTAAAAATGGGTGAAGCTTTAAATGGACTAAAGCGTAGCATTATGTGTGGTGAAGCTAGAGAAAGTCATATAGGACAAAAAGTAACTGTAATGGGTTGGGTTCAAAGAAATAGAAACCTTGGAGGACTTCAATTCTTAGATTTAAGAGATAGAGAAGGAATACTTCAAATAGTTTTTAAAGATACTTTAAGCGAAGAAATATTAGCTAAAGCTAAGCAAATAAGACCAGAATATTGTATAGCAGTAACTGGAGAAATAGCTAAAAGAGAATCAATAAACAATAATATACCAACTGGTATGGTGGAACTTATTGTAGAAGGTGTTAAAATTTTATCTGAGTCAGAAACTCCACCAATATACATAAAGGAAGACTTAGATGCGGCAGAAAGTATAAGATTAAAATATAGATATTTAGATTTAAGAAGACCAGATATGCAAAAAATATTTGCAATAAGAAGTAAAACTACTAAGGCTATTAGAGATTATTTAGAAGAAAATAATTTCTTAGATATTGAAACACCAGTGCTTGGAAAATCAACTCCAGAAGGTGCTAGGGATTATTTAGTGCCATCAAGAAATTTTCAAGGTAAATTTTATGCACTTCCACAATCTCCACAATTATATAAGCAATTATTAATGATGTCTGGTTTTGATAGATATTATCAAATTGCTAAATGTTTTAGAGATGAGGATTTAAGAGCTAACAGACAACCAGAATTTACTCAAGTAGATATGGAGTTAAGCTTTGTTGAGGAAGATGATATTATGGCTCTTAATGAAGGATTAATTGCTTATGTATTTAAAAAAGTTGCAGGAGTAGATGTTAAACTTCCTATAAAGAGAATGAAATTTAAAGATGCCATGGAGAAGTATGGTAGTGATAAACCAGATTTAAGATTTGGAATGGAAATAACAAATATAACTCAAGATGTTAAAGATATGGATTTTGTAGTATTTAAATCTGCAATTGAAAACGGAGGAAGTGTTAGAGCTTTATGCTTAGAAAATGGAGCTTCACTTGGCAGGAAACAACTTGATAAATTGGGTGAATTTGTTAAAACTTATAAGGCTAAAGGTCTTGCATGGATGCAATTAAAACCAGAAGGAATGAAATCTTCAATAGCTAAATTTTTAACTGAGGATGTTACAAATGCAATAATTAATACAATGAATGCTAAGACAGGAGATGCTATTTTAATAGTAGCTGATAAAGATTCAGTAGTATTACCAAGTCTTGGAGCATTAAGATTACATTTGTCTAAAGAGTATGATTTAATTAAAGATAAAAATGAGTTTAATTTTACATGGGTTACAGAGTTCCCATTTTTTGAATATAGTGAAGAAGAAGAGAGATTTAAAGCTTGTCACCATCCATTTACAGCACCTATGGATGAAGATTTAGAATTTGTAGAATCTGATCCAGCTAGAGTAAGAGCTAAGGCTTATGATTTAGTTTTAAATGGTGAAGAATTAGGTGGAGGTTCAATTAGAATCCATGATACAGCTATTCAAGAAAGAATGCTTAAAGCATTAGGATTTACTAAGGAAAGAGCTTGGGAGTCATTTGGTTTCTTATTACAAGCATTAACATTTGGTGCACCACCACATGGAGGATTAGCATTTGGTTTAGATAGAATGGTAATGTTCCTTGCAGGAACTGAAAATATAAAAGATGTTATAGCATTCCCTAAAAACCAAAATGCATTCTGTTATTTAACTGAGGCTCCAAATGTAGTTGAAGAAAAACAATTAGATGAACTTGGAATTAAAGTTTCAGTAAGCGAAGAAAAGACAGTAGAAGAATAATAAAAAGACCAAGATTTAATTAATCTTGGTCTTTTTCTATAGAAATATCATTGTTATCAATAACAGCACTGTTTCTAGTTGTTATTATAATTTCATCTAATTTATCATTTAGATTTATAGTTGAGTTATTTGATGTGTTTTTTCTAGAGCGTAATATAAGTCTAGTAACAGAAGATATAAATATAACTCCAAGGGCTAATGAGCCAGCTGATAAAAGTGTAGATGAGGCTTTAGCCCAAGTAGCAGCAGCATCTCCATGAATTGCTTCATACATAGTGTAATACATGCCACCTCCTGGTACTAGTGGAATAAGAGCGCATATTACAATTGTAGTTACAGGAGTTTTTAATATCCTAGCGCAAATTTCTGAATAGGTGCTAAAAACTAGTGCTGATACAAACATTGATGCAACAACAGAAAATCCAAGAAGAATTCCTCCTTCATACATAAACCAACTAATTCCACCACCAATACCTGCAAATATAAGATTTTTACCCTTTATGTTAAACAGTATACCAAATCCCATAGTTGCTAAAAATGATGCAATAACTTCTAAAATAAATCTAATAATCATAAAGAACCTCCTAGAGCAATCCATAAGCTTAAAACAATACCAGTTCCAACTGCTATAGATATGGCAACGAAAAATGCTTCTGCGGCCCTTGTAAGCCCTGAAACTAAATCACCAGCTATAGTATCACGAATAGCATTTGTTATAGCAAGTCCAGGAACCAAAAGCATAATACCTCCAATTATTAGTGTATCTAGGTTAGAACCAAAGCCAAGAGAATTAAATATAAGCGATATAAAGGCAGCGATAGCACCACCAATACAATTTATAAAAAAACCATCTATGTTAAGTTGAGCTGCTTTTTCTGTAAATAATTTTATAGCGATACCAACAAAAAAAGCTGCAATAGCATCTGTTATGTTTCCTTTAAATAAAAATGCAAAGCAACCAGCACCAACAGCTGAAGATAAAATAGTTGTGGTAAATGAATATCTTTTAATATTTTGTATTTCATTTAATTTTTCTTGTACCTCGCTAAGTGTAAAGTTATTTTTAGTTATTTGTCTAGAAAGATCATTTACAAGATGTATTTTTTGTAAGTCGATTGTTCTAGTTTTAACCCTTTTTACAAGGGTTGTAGTATATGAATTTTCATCACTTACAGATACCATAATTCCAGTTGGGGTTACAAAACTTTCAGCAAACTGAATTCCAAAGGCTGCACAGAATCTACATATGGTATCTTCAACTCTATAGGTTTCGCCACCACTTTCAAGTATTATTTGTCCAGCAAATGTAGCAACATGTAGTATTTTATTGATTTCCATTTTAACACCTCTATAAAGCCAAGAATAATAAATGTATTATAACATAGTATATATCTTTATTATAGAATAAATATAAAAATTTACATAATTATATAAAAAATAAAGGAATAATAAGATGTTATCAATAATAGTATTAAGAAAATATTATGAATAAATTTATTAAATAATATGATTTTTGTTGTAATTATAGAAAAATAAATTTGAGGGGTGATTTTGTGGATTTTTCAAATGTGCAAAGAACAGATAATTTAATAAGCGAACTTATAAATAAGGAATTAAAAAGGCAACAGCAAAGTATTGAGCTTATAGCATCAGAAAATTTTACAAGCAAAGCCGTAATGGAGGCTATGGGATCATATTTAACTAATAAATATGCTGAAGGGTATCCAAATAAAAGATATTATGGAGGGTGTTCTGTTGTTGATGAAATAGAAAATATTGCTATAGAAAGAGCGAAAAAACTTTTTAATGCAGAGCATGTAAATGTACAACCTCATTCAGGATCACAGGCTAATATGGCTGTATATTTTTCAGTTTTAAAGCCAGGTGATGTAGTTTTAGGAATGGATTTAAGTAATGGTGGACATTTAACACATGGATCATCAGTAAATTTTTCAGGTAAAATATTTAATTTTGTATCTTATAAAGTTAATAAGTATACAGAGGAAATTGATTATGAAGAGGTAAAGAAATTAGCATTGAAACATAGACCTAGAATGATAGTAGCAGGAGCCAGTGCATACTCAAGAAGTATAGATTTTGAGAAATTTTCAAGCATTGCTAAGGAAATAGGTGCTTATTTAATGGTAGATATGGCTCATATTGCTGGACTTGTAGCAACAAATTTTCACAAATCTCCAGTGCCTTATGCTGATTTTGTAACTTCTACAACACATAAAACGTTAAGAGGACCAAGAGGTGGGCTTATATTGTGTAAAAAAGAATATGCAAAAGTAATAGATAAGAACATATTTCCAGGGATTCAAGGAGGCCCACTTATGCATATAATAGCAGGTAAAGCTGTGTGTTTTAAGGAAGCATTAGAGCCTGAGTTTAAGCAATATATAAATCAGGTTGTGTTAAATGCTAAAATTTTGGCTAAATCATTACAATATTATGGATTTAAGTTGGTTTCTAATGGAACAGACAATCATTTAATACTAGTTGATTTAAATAATAAAAATATAACCGGAAAAGAAGCTGAAAATATTTTAGATATCATAGGTATAACGGTAAATAAAAATACGGTGCCTAATGAAACTAAAAGTCCATTTATAACTAGTGGAATAAGAATAGGAACTCCTGCTGTTACAACTAGAGGTTTTAAGGAAGATGATATGAGAGAAATTGCAAGTATAATAAATGATACTATAGAAAATAGAGGGAGAAATTTAAGTCAAATACAGGGTAGAGTTAATACTCTTTGCGAAAAATACCCACTTTATTAGTTAAAATAATATTGCTTTTAGAAGAAATCAAGTAATTTTTCTAAAGGCAATATTATTTTTAATAACATTAAGTCTTTAATTAAATATATTTTATTTAATGTACATATTTATAGTGTATAAATAATTTAAAAGGAATAATTTATGAAAGTTATAGATTTTCATTGTGATACAGCTTATGTTTTACTAAAAAATAAAGATAAGTCTTTAAGAGATAGTGATTTAAAAGTTAATGTAAATAGCTTAAAAAAAGGAAATTCCATTGCACAGTTTTTTGCTTTATTTATGGATGCTAAAGAGAATAAAGATAATTTTAAAACTTGCGTTAATATGCTTAATAACTTAAAAAATGAATTTAATAAAAATAAAAATGAAATAAGCCTATGTAAAAGTTATGGTGATTATAAAAATAATAAAATGAATGGTAAAATAAGTGCTTTTTTAACTATAGAAGGAGGGGAAGCTATAGGAAATAATTTAGATAATATTAATTATTTTAAAGATTTAGGGGTATCTCTTATAACTCTTACATGGAACTATGAAAATAATATAGGATATCCTAATTGCAATGATTATTATAAAACTAGAGGCCTTAAAAAATTTGGTATAGAGGCTATTGAGAGAATGAATGATTTAGGGATTATAGTTGATGTATCGCACTTGTCAGACGGTGGATTCTTAGATGTTTTAAGATATTGTAAAAAACCATTTGTAGCATCACATTCAAATTCAAGGTATATAACAAATCATAATAGAAATCTAACAGATTCGATGATTAAATCATTAAGTAATAAAGGGGGAGTGATAGGAATAAATTTTTGCAATTCTTTTTTGGGAGATAGTAAAATTGCTAAAATAGATGATATGATAAAGCATATAGAGCATATAAAAAGAATAGGAGGGATTGATTGTATTTCTCTTGGAACAGATTTTGATGGAATTGAAAATGAAGTTGAAATAAAAAATATAGGAGAAATAGAAAAGCTTTATAATGAATTAAAGATAAGTGGATTTACTTATAATGAAATAGAAAAAATATTTTATAAAAATGCAGAAAGAATAATTAAGGATATTCTTTAAGTATTAGGAGGACATATGAACAAACTATCAGGAAAAGTAGCATATATAACAGGGGCATCAAAGGGGATTGGAGAAGCCATAGCTATAGAACTTGGAAAACTAGGTGCAAGTGTCATTGTTGGATTTAATAATGACTTGGAGGGAGCTAAAAGAGTAGTCAATACCATAAAAGAAAATAATGGATATGCAGTAGCTTTAAAGGGAGACATTTCAAAAAGTAATGATATTTTAGATATTAAAGATTTTATAGAAAAAAAATTTGGAAAATTAGATATACTTGTGAATAATGCAGGGATATCTAATTTAGGATTATTTATGGATTACTCTCTAGACGATATTGATAATCTAATAAATGTAAACTTGACAGGAACTATGAAGCTAACAAACGCTTTATTTGATTTAATAAGAGAAGGAAAAAATCAGAGCATAATAAATATTTCTTCAATATGGGGAAATGTTGGTGCATCTTGTGAGGTTTTATATTCTGCATCAAAAGGAGGAATAAATCTGTTTACTAAGGCTTTAGCAAAGGAAGTTGCTTCTTTAGGAATAAGGGTAAATGCGGTGGCTCCAGGGGTTATAAATACAAAAATGAACTCTTGGTTAAAAGATGAGGAAAAAAAGGATTTAGAAGATGAAATTCCATTGAATAGATTTGGAGAAACATCTGAAATCTCAAAGGTTGTAGCATTTTTATGTTCTGATGATTCTAGTTATTTAACAGGACAAATTATAACAGTAGATGGTGGTATGCTTTAAAGATATAGTTATAAAAATTAATATATTTTCTAATGTAAAATGCTGATTTTAAAAAAGTTTAAAAATTCAATTCTTGTTTAAAATCAGCCATACATTAGATGATAAAATAAATTAAATAGTCATTAATTTTGCTGCTCTAGCGTCTTTTGTAATGTGAAATAAAATTTAACTCCATTTTTAGTATTTGTAACTCCAAAGTTGCTTTTATGGAGAGTTAGTATATTTTTTACAATAGATAATCCTAGACCAAAGCTTTTGTTTGTTCTATTTCTAGATGAATCAATTCTATAAAATTGAGTCCATATTTGAGAAAGTTCATTTTCATTTATATGAGCTCCTGTGTTTTCGATAGAAAAATTCACAACAGAATCTTTCTCATAGATATCAACAATTATTTTATTTTCAGGTGGTGAATATTTTATTGCATTAGTAACAAAGTTTGATATAACCTGTTCTATCTTAAATTCATCACCAATAACTAGATAATTTGAGTTTATATTTGTTATGACTTCTAAATTATTGTTGTTTATATCAACAGAATTTTTAATCAATATTTTTTGGGTTAGTTTGCTAAGAGAAAAAGATGACAACATAATATCTGTTTTCCCATTTTCAAGTTTAGACAGTTCCAACATATCCATAACTAATTTATCCATTTTTTTTGCTTCATCTATTATTATATCAAGATAAACATCACGAGATTCATCATCAGCTATACCATCTTTAATGCCTTCTGCGTATCCTGAAATTATTCCAATAGGAGTTTTAAGTTCATGTGATACACCAGCTATAAAATCTTTTCTAAGGTTTTCAAGGCGTCTTTCCTTTTCAACTTCTTCCTTGAGTTTAGCATTTTTTATTTTCAAATCTTCTAATGCATTATAAAGATTTTGCGATAAGAAATTTAAAGTTTTTGCAAGGCTACCAATTTCATCGTCACGTTCTACAGTACATTTTTCAGAAAAATCTAAGGCACTTAATTTTTTTGCTGTTTTATTTATACTAATTAAAGGCTTTGATATAAGGTCTGAATATATATAAGATAGTATAAGTCCAAGAGCAATAACAACAATTCCTATATATTTATAAAAATCTTGTATAACTTGAGTTGCTTCAGTGATATTTTGAAAAGAAGTAACTGCAATAACTATATAAGTCTTATTATTAGAGCTTGTAAAAGGCGCCATACAAACTATATATTTTGAGTTAGTGTTTGAACTGGCTAAAACTGTTGTAAAAACTTCACTAGAGTTTAAGATACTTTTTTCATAATATGGATCATTATATAATTGATTAAATATTTTATTTAACGTTACAGTTATTTCTGAATCAGAGTTTGTTGGATTTGCTATATATTTAACCGTACCGTCAGTTGAATATATAGCGATTTTTGAATTGTTTTGAAACTCAAAGTTATTTAATGCAGTATATAAAGCTGAAGGATCATTTATATCATTTGAATAATATGAAACAAAGGTTTTAACGCTATTTGCTAAATTTGTGCTTTTACTATTTAAATAAAATTTTTGAAAAAACATTATTTGAAATAGCATTGTAAAAATTACAATAAATAATATGGTTCCAAAACTTATTAGAAAAAGTCTTTTAGAAATACTCTTTTTCATAGTTTTTCTCATACTTATTTCACCTCAAATTTATAGCCACTTCCTCTAACTGTTGCGATATAATTTGATTTATCTAATAGTTTTTCACGAAGTCTTTTAATATTAGTATCCACAGTTCTTATATCCCCATAATAATCAAATCCCCAAACATTGTCTAAAATTTTATCACGTGAAAGGGCAATTCCTTCATTAGAAGTTAAATATATAAGAAGATCATATTCTTTTGGAGATAAATAAATTTCATTATTATTTATAGTTACTTCGTGAGATGATTTGTTTATTTTAAGTCCATTATATTCTGAAATATTCAAATCTTTAGGTGTATTAGCTCTCTTTAGTAATGCTTTAACCTTAGCTACAAGAACCTTAGCGCTAAAAGGTTTAGTTATGTAATCATCAGCACCTATTTCATAACCAAATAATTTATCCTCTTCTTGGCTTTTAGCAGTTAAAAGTATTACAGGTACGTTAGAAACTTTTCTTATAGCCTTGCAAACATTAAAACCATCTAATTTTGGCATCATAACATCCAAAACAATTAAATTTACATTATTTTGAGAAAATATATTTAAGGCTTCTTCTCCATCTGATGCTTCAAGGACAGTAAAACCATCTTTTTTTAGATAATCTCTAAGTAGAAATCTAAGTCTTACTTCATCTTCAACAATTAATATAGTATCATTCATAGTAGTACACCTCTAAAATCTTATTATTGCTTTTATTGCAACTATTATTATACAATGAAAATTAGAATTTATATAATATTTTAGGAGTGTTTTAATGAATAAATTAAAATTAGATAAAAATATCGCTCAATTACCAAATGGTATGACAGTGGTTACCATAAAAAAAGACACTATGTTAGTTGCTATAAATGTTGCTGTAAAAATTGGTTCTTTGTATGAAAAGGATGAAGAGAGGGGAATGTGTCACTTTATAGAACACATGATGTTTAAAGGAACTAAAGAAAGAAGCAATGAGGTTTTAAATGAAGAGTTAGAGTCTTTAGGAGGAGAATATAATGCGTATACTGATTATACATCTACAGTATATTCAATAAATTGTATAAATGATGAGATAGAAAATGCTATGAAACTTTTAGGAGATATGCTGATTAATTCAACTTTTCCAGAGGATGAGATAGAAAAGGAAAAGGGTGTGGTGGTTGCTGAAATTAAGTCAAGTAAGGATGATGTAGAGGAGTTTAGCCTAAATAAAGCTAATGAAATAGGCTTTTCTAAATCACCTTTAAGATATGATGTAGCTGGTCTTGAAAAAACAGTAGAAAAATTTACGAAAAATAGTATAATAGAGTTTTATAATAAGTATTATACTCCAGATAATTCTGTTGTGGTTGTTGTAAGTTCTTTAGAACATAACAAAATGTTAGATATAATTTCAGACAATTTTGGAATATGGGAAGGTAAATGTCATAAGAAGATAGAAATTGTAAAAGAAAAAAATAAACCTATAACAAGTATAACCCATAAAAAACATATAGAACAAAGTACGATAACGTATCTTTATTCATTAGTAGATATAACAAAAGAAGATGAATTACCACTTAAAATATTAAGTCATAAATTAGGAGATAGTGATAATTCAGTGCTGTTTAGAGAGCTTCGTGAAAAAAGAGGATTTGCATATGATGTGTACAGTTATTTAGATATAGGACATGATGTAAATATAATGAATATATTTGCAGCAGTATCTAAAGAGGATTTAAAGGAGAGTCAAGATATAATAGATACATCAATATCAAATATAAAAAATGAAATTATAGATTTTGATAATAAATCTTTAGCAATAATCAAAAAGATTCATAGAACTGCTGTTATATCAACACTTGAAGATTATAGCGACTTATGTAGCTATGCTTTAAATCAAATTTTAGAGGGAGAAGATTTAAAAGATTTAGAAAAAAGTATAGAAGAGTTGGATAAAATAACTAAGGATGATATATATAGAGTTTGCAGAAAGTATTTAAATAATCCAACAATTCACATATTAAAATCTGAAAGGTAAATTTTATGGGTAAGATTACGAAAATTGAAGTTCAAAATAAAAATAAAGAAAGAGTAAATATTTATATAGATTATAATTTTTCATTTGCTTGTGATATTGAGTTTATATATAAATTAGGAATTAAGGTAAATGATTTTTTAGATAAAAGTGATATAGATGAAGTTTTAAAAGATGATGAGTTAAAAAAATGTAAAAATTCAGCTCTTAAAATAATTGAGAAATCATATAAAAGTAAGAAGGAGATGAGAGAAAAGCTATTAGCAAAAGGATTTACAAATGATATAATAAATAGTGTTTTAAACTTTTTAGAAGAATATAAATTTATAGACGATACGAAATATGCTACTTTATATATAAAAGATAAAATTAAAAATCAAGGAAGAAATAAAATTAAATATTCTTTAATTAAAAAGGGATTAAGTGAAGATATTATAGAGAAAAATTTAGAGTGTATTGATAAGGAATATGAAAAAGAACAAGCATTAAGTGTTGCTATAAAAAGATATGAGATATTAAAAAAAAGAGAAGATGATAAATATAAATTATCTCAAAAACTTTTTAGATTCTTAGCTACAAAGGGGTATGATTTTGAGTGTTGTAGTGAAATTGTAAAAAAAGTTGTTAAAAGACAAGATATTTGGGAGTAGGTATATGGAAATAGTTATATTTATATTATCTGTTATTTTGTTTATATTTGTTTTAGCAGTAGAGTATAAAAAAAGATTTAACATAACAAGAATAAGAGGTAGCATTATAGAAGCACTTAATTATTTTTGCATATTTTTATCATTAATAGTTTCTTACATTATAATGAGTAATCTTAAAGAGATTGGTCAATTTATAACTTTATCTTTAGTTAGTTTAACAAGTTTAGTTAATGATTATATTTATTTTCCTTTAATATTTGCGATGATAATATTTTTCTTAATAGCATTTGCGGTTTATATTGTATTAAGGGTAATCTTAGCTTGTTTAGTTAGATTTGTAATAGGGCCAAGCTTAAATAAAATTCATCATTCACAAGAGAGAAGAACAGAAAAGTCTAAGCAAAGATTAGGCATGCTTTTAAACATTCCTAGAGCTTTATTTTATGCGTGTTTATTTTTTGTTATATTAAATGTTGTTGTATATGTTGCATAAAAAATATGAATAAAATATATTAATTTTTATAAAGGCTGTTTTTAAATTTTATATTTTAAACAGCCTTTTAATTATTGCTTTTTAATTTTAGTTGCAATGAGCTTTATTGCTCTTTCACAGTCGGTGTCTAAATTATCTAGAGCCCAAGCTAAGTTAAAGTATCTAAGAGCTTTTATGTCATCTTTAAGCATAGAGTAGCAATATGCTATATTAAAAAAGTATTTAGAATCTTTATGGAGTTCTAATGCTTTTTTAATCATATCGATAGCCTTTTGATAATTTTTAAGTTTTATGTAGCAAACACCAGAATTATAAAAAGCATGGTATTCACAATCTTTATTTTCAATAGCTTTTTTATAATAAGATAAAGCCTCTTTGTAATTTTCATTATTATAAAATTCATTTCCTTTTGAAAAGTAGTTCATCATATAATCCTCCAAGTTAAGCATTATATTAAAATTATTATCACTTTTACATATAATATTCATATAAATATTGTTGAAATTAACAAGTATTTTAATATAGTTTAAAAATGTAAATTGATTATAGCTATCTTGACAATGAAAATATAATATTATAATATAAACTGTAAACAATACAGAATAAACTGTGATAAAGAGAAGTAGAAATAGGAAGAGTTTTAAGAGAGAAAAACCCATAGGCTGTAAGGTTTTTTATACTTGATATTTTGAAGTAGCTTTTGAGTTTCTTTAGTGAAAAATAAAAAAGTAGCTAAAGACGGCATTTATTAGAGTCGTTATTAGTTTAAGAGCCCTTAAGTATTTTAAGGGAAAAAAGGTGGTACCGCGAATCTTCGTCCTTTTATGGAGGAGGTTTTTTTTATTTTATTTGGAAATATGATAAATTTAAGGAGGAAATAACACAATGGAAGATAAAAATATCTCTACAACTTATAACCCAAAAGAATTTGAAGAAAGATTATATAATGTTTGGCAAGAAAAAAAATACTTTACTCCAAAAGTTGATAAGAGTAAAAAACCTTATACAATAATAATGCCACCACCAAATATAACTGGAAAACTTCATTTAGGGCATGCGCTTGACAATACTTTACAAGATATGCTTATAAGATTTAAAAGAATGCAAGGATATTGTACTTTATGGCTTCCAGGGGAAGACCATGCATCTATTGCAACAGAAGTTAAAGTTGAAAATGAACTTTTAAAACAAGGTCTTAATAAAAAGGAAATGGGAAGAGAAGCATTCTTAGAAAAAGTTTGGGAATGGACAGATGAGTATAGAGAAAAAATTAGAGAACAACTTAAAAAAGTTGGAGTTTCTGCTGATTTTACAAGAGAAGCTTTCACTATGGATGAAAATTTAAGCAAAGCTGTAAAGCATGTATTTGTTAAACTTTATAATGAAGGGCTTATATATCAAGGAAACAGAATAACTAACTGGTGTCCTAAGTGTCAAACAGCTTTATCTGATGCTGAAATTGAATATGCAGAAAAAGAGGGAAGCTTCTGGCATATAAAATATCCAGTTGTAGATTCTGATGAATTTTTAGAAATTGCAACAACTAGACCAGAAACTCTTTTAGGTGATACTGCTGTTGCTGTAAATCCTAATGATGAAAGATATAAACACTTAGTTGGTAAAATGTTAAAATTACCTTTAACAGATAGAGAAATACCAGTTGTAGCTGATGATTATGTTGATTTAGAATTTGGAACTGGTGCGGTTAAAATAACACCTGCTCATGACCCTAATGATTTCCAAGTAGGTTTAAGACATAACTTAAAACAAATAAGAATTATGGATGATGCTGGAGTTATAAATGAATTAGGTGGAAAATATCAAGGGTTGGATAGATATGAGGCAAGAAAGGCTATGGTTGCTGATTTAGAGGCTCAAGGTTTACTTGTTAAAATAAAACCTCATACACATAACGTTGGAACTCATGATAGATGCGGAACTGTTATAGAACCTATAATATCAAAACAATGGTATGTAAAAATGGATTCTTTAGCAAAACCAGCCATAGAAGTTGTTAAAAATAAAAAAACTAAATTTGTTCCTGAAAGATTTGAAAAGACATATTTTAACTGGATGGAAAATATTCAAGATTGGTGTATATCAAGACAATTATGGTGGGGACATAGAATACCTGTTTACTATTGTCAAGATTGTGGTGAAATAATAGTATCAGAACATGATGTAACTACATGTACAAAATGTGGTTCAAGCAAAATAGAACAAGAAACAGATGTCTTAGATACTTGGTTTAGTTCTGCACTATGGCCATTTTCAACTCTTGGTTGGCCAGATAAAACAGAGGATTTAGAATATTTTTATCCAACATCAACATTAGTTACTGGATATGATATTATATTCTTCTGGGTTGCAAGAATGATTTTCTCAGGAATACACAACATGGGAGAAACTCCATTTGACACTGTATTAATTCATGGTATTATAAGAGATTCTCAAGGAAGAAAAATGAGTAAATCTTTAGGAAATGGTGTAGACCCACTAGAAGTTATAGATGAATATGGTGCAGATGCTTTAAGATTTATGTTGGTTACTGGAAATGCACCAGGAAATGATATAAGATATATTCCTGAAAGAGTAGAAGCTGCTAGAAACTTTGCAAATAAGATTTGGAATGCTTCAAGATTTGTTATGATGAACTTAGATAGAGATATCATGAACAAATATAAAGATTCTACAGATTATAGCTTAGCTGATAAATGGATTTTATCAAGAATGAATGGTTTGGTAAAAGAAGTTACTGAAAACATGGAAAAATATGAACTTGGAATAGCGCTTCAAAAGGTTCATGATTTCCTTTGGACAGAATTCTGTGATTATTATATAGAACTTGTTAAACCAGTTTTATATGGAGAAGATGAAAAGTCTAAGGGAATAGTATTTAATGTTTTATATAAAGTTTTAAATACAGGACTTAAGCTTTTACACCCAGTAATGCCATTTATAACAGAGGAAATATATACTCACTTAAGCACAGAAACTGAATCAATAACTATAGCTTCTTGGCCAGAATATGATGAAAGTTTAGTAAATGAAAAATCTGAAAAAGATATGGAATTTATAATGGAAGCTATAAAGGCTTTAAGAAATCTAAGAGCTTCAATGAATGTTCCACCATCTAGAAAAGCTAAAATAATAGCTTATATTTCAGAAGAGGCTAAAGATGCATTTATAAATGGTGCAGCATATTTAGAGAAGTTAGCTTCAGCATCTGAAGTAACATTTATAGATAATAAAGATAATTTAGCTGAAAATTTGGTTTCAGTAGTTGTTAAAGGTGGAGAATTATTCTTACCACTTTTAGACCTTGTAGATAGAGAAAAAGAATTAGATAGATTAAATAAAGAAAAAGATAAATTAGAAAAAGAAATAGATAGAGTAGAGAAAAAACTTTCAAATGAAAAGTTTGTAAGTAAGGCACCGGAAGCTGTTGTAAATGAAGAAAAAGCTAAAGGTGAAAAATATAAAGAAATGTTAAATGCTGTCCTAGAAAGAATAAGTGCTTTAAAATAAGTAGTTAAATATTAAAAAATACTTCCCTACATCTTTTAAAGATGTGGGGAAATTTTATAGGAGGAATTCTATGAATTACAATGAGGCTATGGAATATATTGAAAATACAGCTAAGTTTGGAATGAATCTGGGTTTAGAGAGAATTTTAAAAATACTTGAGTATTTAGATAACCCTCAAGATAAAATAAAGTGTATTCATGTAGGTGGAACTAATGGAAAAGGATCAACTACTGCTATGATATCCTCGATTTTAATAGAAGAGGGTTATAAGGTAGGTATGTATACATCTCCTTATTTAGAGGAGTTTGAAGAAAGAATTCAAGTAAATGGAGAAAATATAAAAAAGCAAGAATTAGCGTCTATAGTAACAGAGATTAAAAGTGCTATATCAAAGGTTGATGTTATAAAGTTTGGAGCTCCAACACAATTTGAAATAATAACAGCTTTAATGTTTTATTATTTTGCTAAAGAAGAAGTAGATTATGCAGTAGTTGAAGTTGGTCTTGGAGGAAGATTGGATGCAACAAATGTTATAAATCCAGTTTTAGTTGTTTTAACTTCTATAAGCTTAGATCATATGAACATACTTGGAAATACATTAAAAGAAATTGCAAGTGAAAAGGTAGAAATTATAAAAAAGGATTGTACAGTTATATCATACCCTCAACAAGAAGAAACCTTAAATGTTATAAGGTCTAAGTGTGAGGAATTAAATAATAAATTAATAGTAGTTAAAAAAGAAGATATAAGACAAGTTGTTATAGATAAAAATAATTTTACTCAAAAAATAACAGCGGATATTTTAAATGAAACTTATAATGTAGAATTGTCCCTTATAGGAGAGCATCAGATATTAAATTGTATAGTTTGTTTAAATGCTATAAAACAGTTAAAAAACAAAGGGGTAATTATTAAAGATTCTTCAATAAATAGAGGATTATCAAATGTTAAATGGATTGGAAGAATGGAAGTGTTAAAAAAGAATCCATTAGTTGTTATAGATGGTGCACACAATATAGATGGCATAGAAAAATTAAGAATTAGTGTAGATAAGTATTTAAATTATAATAGACTTATTTTAATAGTTGGAATCTTAGGTGATAAAGAAGTTAGTAAGATGTTAAATGTTATAACAGATAAGGCAAGCTATGTAATAGTTACAGAACCGCATAATTATAGAGCAGAATCGTCTAGTGTTTTATATGAAAAGGTTAAGGAAAAGGGAATTGAGTGTTTTGATATAGAAGATTATGAAGAGGCTTATAAAAAAGCATTATCTTTAGGGAATGATGATGATTTAATATTAGTTTGTGGTTCTTTATATATGATTGGAGATATGAGAAAAATTATAAGAAAGTACAAATCTTGTACTTAGAAAAAGAAAAGATAAGAAGATGAAGCTTCTTATCTTTTTTTATTACCATATTTTAAATCATATTCTTTTATTATAGATTGCATATTATTAGTGCTTGGTGTATAAAGTTTATCATTAAATATAAAATCTTTTAAGGCTTTAGATGTTTCTTTTTTATCAAAAAGTAAAACCCAGCCCTTAGATGGATATAATCTTTCTTTAGAAATAGAATTTATAGGAATTTGAAGTTGCTCTATCGAAGAATTTTTAGAATAAATGGTTAACGTAGTTAAAAAATAATTTATTGCACTAGTTATGTTTATATTAGTTTTTATATAGGGAAATAAATCTTTTACAAGTTGTACTGTTTTAAAAGGAGATAAAGTTTTTATTTTAGCTAAAATTAAATTAATTAGATTTCTTTGCCTTGTAGTTCGTTCATATTCGCCATCTCCGACTTTTCTGATTCTTGCATAAGATAAAGCTTGATAGCCATTTAGGGTATATTCTCCAGAAGATAAGATTAAATCTGATGTATTTCCGCCACTATCTAAAATAAATTTATTAAGTTCTGAAACTTCATAATCATTAATATTTACTGTTATCCCGCCTATAGTGTCAATGATTTTCCTAAAACTGTTAAAATCAACAATAATATAATTATTGATTTTTATTCCAAAGTTATTCTCTATGGTTTCAATGGTTTTTAAAGGGCCACCATATGCAAAGGAATGATTTAGTTTTTCTTCTCCATGATTATCAATATTAACCAACATATCTCTTAGGAGTGATGTAATTTTTAGTTTTTTGTTAACATTATCTATAGTAAGAATCATTATAGAATCAGCTCTAGATGTTGTATCATAAAATCTAGCATCACTGCTTAGTAAAAGAATATTTGAAATTCCTGAAACTTCTGTAAAGGGGATTGAATCTTTATTATTTTGAACATCATAGGTGTCTGAAACTACGTCATATTTAGATAAATTATTTAAATTTAAAAAAAATAAAAAAGATATAAGTAGAAATGTAAAAAAAATTAATATAGAAGAAGCTTTTGTTTTTATATTGAATTTTTTCATATGTAAAACTCCTTAGACAATAATTAATAAAATTATATATTAATATTGTTTTTAAAGAGTAAAAAAAATATACATAAACCTCCTAAAATAAAAAGGAGGTATGTATTTAAGAATTTATTAAAGCTGTTATTATTTTATTATATATTTCAGAAGAATTCTCTTTCCATTTGTTACATAAAAATTTAGCTTCTTCTTTAGATGGAACGCTTATTGTGAAATCTATGATTAAAAAATCATTTTCTTTTGCTTTTAGATTTACCAAAAATGAATTGTTATTATCTATGGTGTAATCAGAGAAAATGCTAAATTCTTTTTTTATGCTTTCTCTTTTATTATTTACGCAGTTATCTATATATTTTAATTTATTTGCTGAAATTCTATCTTTAAATAGGGATAAAACTCTATCGCCTTTTTTAGTAAGTAGAATAACTTCCTTAGAATCTTTATTTTCGTATCTAAGGAAATCAGAATTTATAAGTTCTGAAATATATTGTTGTAACATAAAATAATTTATGAAACTATTTTCTAATACAATATCAGTTAATTGAGTATTAGAAATAGGATATTTTATAGATTTTATTATGTGTAAAAGTAGCAGTTTGTTCTCCGCTAACTCTAAAGTATTATCATTCATTTTTACTCAGCCTCCATAGATACTTTTGAATAATACTCATATTATAGCATATAACTTTTACTATAATAAAGATATTTGTATTTTAGATGGGAGTAAATATGATATTTATAAGAAAAAATAAAATAATAAATATTTTACTTTTGCTTTTGGTAATTGGATTTTATACAATTTTTAAGTCAGATATAGGAATTTTTAATAGTGATATAAAATCAATGCCAATTTATAAAGTAGATACAGATAGTAAAAATATTTCTATAACCTTTGATATTAATTGGTGCGATGAAGATTATTTATATGATATTTTAAATGTTTTAGATAAGCATAATGTAAAGGCAACATTTTTTATAATGGGAAAGTGGGTTATTTATCCTGAGGGAAATTTAGAAAAGTTGCAGGAAATTTATAATAGAGGTCATGAAATTGGAAATCATAGTTATATTCATCCTAACTTTACGAATATAGATGAACAAAGAATAAAAAATGAAATTCAAAAAACTGAAGATATAATAAATGAAGCCATAGGGATAAAAACTAATCTTTTTAGATTTCCAAGTGGAGCTTTTAATGAAAGTGCTGTAAATATTGTAGAGGGGTTAGGATATATCCCAATTCATTGGAGTTCTGATAGTGTTGATTGGAAAAATACAAGCTTAGATATAGAATATAACAGGGTGTTAAAGAGTATAGAGCAGGGAGGTATAATGCTTTTTCATAATAATGGGAAATATACTGCTCAAAATTTAGATAAACTAATTCCAAAGCTTAAATCAGATGGTTATAATTTTGTGAAAGTGGGAGAATTAATTTATAACAATAATTACATTATAGATGAAAACGGAATACAAAGAAATAAATAAAATAAATTATATAAATATCTTGAAAAGGTTGATTAAAATGTATTATAATGGAAACAGTAATCGATTTGTATTGCAATAGATAATAATAAAAAACACTTAATTTAATCTTATTTTAAACACTAATGGGGAGAGGGGTTTAAGTTAAAATGGAAAATTTAATGAAAAATAATTCAATTCATTTAGAAGGGACTTTATTATCAAAGTTAGAGTTTAGTCATGAAATGTATGGGGAAAAATTCTATACTTTTGATTTAGAGGTTATGAGACTTAGCGATTCAAAAGATATATTAAGCATAACAGTTTCAGATAGATTAATAACTAATATGAGTTTAGAAATTGGAACAGAAATAATAGTAGAGGGTCAACTTAGAAGTTATAATAAATTTGTAGATGGTAGTAATAAACTTATACTTACTGTATTTGCAAGGGATATAAAGCCATGTGAGGAAAAAAGCAAAAATCCAAATGAGATTTTCTTAGATGGATATATATGCAAAGAACCTATATATAGAACTACACCATTTGGTAGAGAAATTGCTGATGTATTATTAGCTGTAAATAGAGCATATAATAAATCAGATTATATACCTACAATTGCTTGGGGAAGAAATTCTAGATTTTGTCAAACTCTAGAGGTTGGAGATAATATAAGAATATGGGGAAGACTTCAAAGTAGAGAATATCAAAAGAAAGTTTCAGATAATGAAATAGTTAAAAAAATTGCTTATGAAGTTTCAATATCTAAAATGGAAAGAGTGGTAGAACAACAAGAGCAAGAAATAGAAAATAATGAATTTGTAATTAGTTAAGTAAAAAAGCTGTAGTATATAATATATACTACAGCTTTATGTATTAAATCTATTTTCTTAAATCATCAAGGATTTCTGTTTTTCCTTTTGTTTTATCATCAACAGATTTAATTATTTTAGCTGGTGTTCCTGCAACTACAACTCCTGCTGGTACATCTTCAACAACAACAGAACCTGCTGCAACAACAGAACCCTTTCCTATTCTAACACCTTCTAATATAACAGCGTTAGCACCTATTAAAACATCATCTTCTATGATACATGGGCTTTTGCTAGGTGGTTCTAAAACTCCAGCAACAACTGCTCCAGCACCTAAGTGAACTCTTTTACCAAGTTGTCCTCTAGCACCTACAACAGCATTCATATCAACCATAGTGCTTTCACCAATTTCAGCACCTATGTTTATAACGGCTCCCATCATTATAACGGCGTTTTTACCGATAGAAACTCTATCTCTTATTATAGAACCTGGTTCTATTCTAGCATCAAATTTTAATAAATCTAACATTGGTATAGCTGAATTTCTTCTATCATTTTCTAATCTAAAGCTTTCTATTTTAGATTTGTTAGAATTTAAAAAATCTAAAATTACATCGCTTTCGCCAAATAAAACATAAGAATTGTTGCTTCCGTACCATTCTATGTTTTTTAAATCATCTTCAGAAAAAGCTCCTTTAAGATAAACTTTTACTGGAGTAGATTTTTTTACTTCTTTAATGAATCTTGCGATTTCATATGGGTCAGTGAAATTATAATCCATAAAACTTACATCCTTTCAAAAACATAATACAAAATTATTATAAACAAAAATAAACATCAATAAAAGAGTAAATATAAGAAAGGTGAAAAGTTTTTGCGAAAGTTTGGCAAAATAATGTTCAAAATAAATTTAATACTGTAAAATATTATTTAAGGAGGAGATAGTGATGGGAAATTTAGAGAAGGGATATACTCAAATCTATACTGGAAATGGAAAAGGAAAAACAACAGCAGCTATGGGTCTTGGATTTAGAGCTTGTGGAGATGGAATGATTGTTCATGTTGTACAATTTTTAAAGTCTTTTAATACAGGAGAATTAAATTCTGCTAAAATTTTAGGAGAAAATTTTAAGATATATAGATTTGAAACTCCAAAAGGTTTTACTTGGCAGCTTAGTGATGAAGAAAAAAAATTATTGCAAGAAGAAATTAAAAAAGAATATGATTTTGCTATGGAGGAGTTGTTAGGTAGAAGGTGTGATGTCTTAATATTAGATGAAATAATGGGAGTATTAAATGCAGGATTCATAAAAGAAGAAGATGTATTAAGACTTATGGATTTAAAGCCAAGTGATATGGAGCTTATTTTAACGGGAAGAAATGTTCCAGAAAAAATTTTAGAAAAGGCTGATTTAGTTACTGAGATGAAAGAAATAAAGCATTACTATAAACAAGGCGTTAATGCTAGGAAAGGAATTGAGTTTTAAAATGAATAAAAGTGTTGAAGCAATTGAAATATCAGGAATAAGAAAGTTTTTTAATAAAGTTTCTAAATATCCAAATGCAATTTCTCTAACTTTAGGTCAACCAGATTTTGATGTACCATCTAGGGTTAAGAATGCAATAATAAAAGCCGTAGAAGATGGGAAATCTAAATATACAGCTAATGCTGGTATAGTGGAACTTAGAGAAGAGATATCAAAATTTTTAAAGACTTTAGATATAAATTATGATAAAGATGAAATCATGATAACAGTAGGTGGAAGTGAAGCTCTTTTTTCTGTACTTATGGGGCTTTTAAATAAAGGGGATAAGGTTTTAGTGCCATCTATAGGTTATCCAGCTTATGAGAGTATTACAAAGATGCTAGAAGGGGAAACTGTAGTTTATAACTTAAATGACGATTTTACAATAAATATCGATAGTTTAGAAGAAGGAATAAAAAATGGAGCAAAAGTTTTAATACTTTCGTATCCAAGTAACCCAACAGGAGCTTTGCTTAGCAAGGAAGATAGAGATTCATTACATAAAATTATAAAGGAAAATGATGTTACAGTAATAACAGATGAAATATATTCATCTTTATGTTTTGAGGATAATTATTATTCAGTTGCACAGTATAACGATATAAAAGATAAAGTAATATATGTAAGCGGTTTTTCAAAAATGTTTTCCATGACAGGCTTAAGACTTGGGTATGTTGCGTGCAATAAAAAGTTTTTAAATGAATTTATAAAGGTTCATCAATATGGAGTATCTTGTGCACCTTCAATAGTTCAATGGGGAGCATTAGAAGGATTAAAATATTGTTTAGATGATGTTGAAAATATGAAAAACTCTTTTAAAGAAAGAATGGAATACGTATATTTTGAACTTGTAAAAATGGGATTTGATGTTGTAAAACCTAAAGGAGCATTTTATATTTTACCTAGTATAAAAAAATTTAATATGACATCAGAAGAATTTTGTGACAAATTGTTAAGTGAGGGCGGAGTTGCTTGTGTTCCTGGAAGTGCTTTTGGAAATGGTGGAGAAGGATATATTAGAATTTCATATTGTTATAGTAAAGAGTCTTTAGAAAAAGCTCTTAAAGCTATCAAACAATTTGTAGATACCTTAGAATAAAAAAGCATGTTAAACAAAAAGATATAGCTTTAAAAAATTTTATAAAGCTATATCTTTTTTGTTATATTAAAGTTCTATATTCAAAACATCATCCATTGAATATTTTCCTGCTTTAGATACATTAGCCATATATTCGCAAGCTTTAAGAGAACCTATTGCAAAAACTTCTCTTGAAATAGCTTTGTGATTGATTTCTATAACTTCACCATCACCTGCAAATATAACTTCATGATCACCTATTATTCCGCCGCCTCTTACGGTATTAACACAAATTTCATTTTTCTCTCTTTTACCATAGCCTTCTCTTCCATAAATAAGCTTTGTTTCTTCATCTAAAGAATCTTGAATGGTATGAGCTAAATATAGTGCTGTTCCACTTGGAGAATCAACCTTTTGATTGTGATGTCTTTCCACTAATTCTATATCGAAATCTTTATATAAAACAGGGGCTATTTTCTTTAAAACTAGGTTTATTAAATTTACACCTATGCTCATATTAGCTGATTTAAATAAAGGCATTTCTTTAGAAGTTTTATCTATAAATTCTAAATCTTCTTTAGAGTAACCGGTAGAGCAAAGAACTAGAGGTTTTTTTGTTTTCTTAGAAAATTCAATTAATCCTTTAAGGGCATCTGCTCTTGAAAAATCAAGTAAAACATCATAAGAAACATTACATTCATCTAAAGTTTTAAAGATTGGATAATCCCTTTGAACTTCTGTAAAAGAATCTATACCAGCTACTATTTCTATATCTTTAAATTTAGTTTTTGCTAAGTTTGTTATAGTTGCTCCCATTTTTCCAGAACAACCATTTAAAATAACTTTAACCATTATATATTCGCCTCCTTTTTTATTTTAATTATTTTATAAGGTTATGATTTTTTAATTCTTGTTTTAAGACTTGTAAATGAGAAGGTTCCATATCGTATAAAGGAAGTCTTAAAGATCCACACTTAAATCCCATTAAGTTTGCGGCTGTTTTAACTGGAATTGGATTTGTTTCAATAAATAATGAATTAGCAAGACTTAAATATTTAAGTTGAATATCTAAAGATTCTTTAGTTTTACCATCAAAATATAATTTGCACATATCATGTGTTTCTTTAGGAATTACATTTGCTAAAACAGATATAACCCCAGCTCCTCCAAGAGATAAAACAGGAAGAATTTGATCATCATTTCCAGAATAAATATCAAAATGTGTATCTTTACAAAGAGCAGCCATCTCAGCTACTTGAGATAGGTTTCCGCTAGCTTCTTTTATAGCTACAATATTTTTAAACTGCATTAATTCTTTTAAAATGCTAGGTGTTATATTCATTCCTGTTCTAGATGGAACATTATATAATATTATTGGTATGTTTACGGAATCATTAACTGCTTTAAAATGTTCTATTAGTCCTCTATTAGATGTTTTATTATAGTATGGTGTTATAACTAAAACTCCATCAACCCCAACACTTTCACACCAAGTACTCATTTCTATTGCAGCCTTTGTATTGTTTGAACCAGAACCTGCGATAACAGGTATTCTTTTATTTACTGTGTCAACTGTAAATTTTATGGCTTCCTTTCTTTCATCTAAAGTCATAGTAGAAGCTTCACCAGTTGTTCCACAAATTAATATAGCATCAGTTTTGTTCTCTATGTGCCATTCTAATATTTTTTTAAGTTCAGCAAAATTAATTCCATTTTCATCAAAGGGTGTTAATAAAGCTACACAAGAGCCTTTAAAAATTGACATAAGTTTTTCCTCCGTATCTTTTATTTAATCATAAGCTCTGCAATTTGAATTGCATTAAGTGCTGCACCTTTTCTTATATTGTCAGCAACTACCCAAATATTAAGACCGTTATCAACACTAAAATCTCTTCTAATTCTTCCAACAAATACTTCATCATGACCTGAGAATTCTAAAGGTGTAGGATATTTAAGATTAGCTGTATCATCATAAACTACAAGTCCTTTAGAAGAATTAAATAAAGAGAATATGTCTTGAAGTTCAAAAGGAGTATTAAGTTCTATATTTATACTTTCGCTATGAGCATTTAAAACTGGTACTCTAGCTGTTGTTGCAGTTATTTTTAAAGTAGAATCATGAAGTATTTTTTTTGTTTCTTCAATCATTTTAATTTCTTCTTTTGTATATCCATTATCTAAAAATACATCAATATGTGGTAGAATATTTCCAGCTATAGGATATGGAAATTTTTTAGGGGCAACCCCTTGTAAGCCTTCTTCTAAGTCTTTAATACCTTGAATACCAGCTCCTGATACTGCTTGATAAGTAGAGTAAACTATTCTTTTTATTCCATATTTATCATGAAGTGGTTTTAAAGCAACCATGGCTTGAATAGTAGAACAGTTTGGATTAGCTATTATTCCATTGTGCCATTTTATATCTTCTGGATTTACCTCTGGAACTACTAAAGGAACTTTAGGGTCCATTCTCCATGCACTACTATTATCTATAACAATTGCACCTTCTTTTGCAAACGTAGGTGCAAATTTTAAACTTGTATCCCCACCTGCTGAAAATAGTGCAAAATCAATCTTCTTATTCTTTATATTTTCTTCACAAAGCTCTTCAACTATAAAATCTTGTCCTTTAAATTTCATTATTTTACCTTGAGATTTTTTAGAAGCAAACAGAAATAATTCTTTTATTGGAAAATTCCTTTCTTCAAGTATTTCTAAAAATTTTCTTCCAACATTTCCTGTTGCCCCAACTACTGCTACGTTATACACTTTGTTACCTCCAGTTATTATAATTTTTAATATAAATGTGTTTTATTAATATTAAATAATGGTTAAATTAAAAGTACATATTATTAATATATAATATTATTATATATTAACTATAGTGCAATTTATATTTAATTATCAAGTATATATTAAATATTTTATATAAAAATGCTATTTAGTTTTAAGCTTTGAGAATAATATGTAACTAAAATTGAAATAATATATATTATTTCAATAAATAGTCAGGAGAAAAATATATGAGTAAAACACCATTAAAGAAAATAATAAAAAGTAAACTAAAGAAGCATAAAAAATTAACAGAAGCTGAGATTCTTAGAGAAAGAATGAAATATGAAATTGCACAAGAGCTTGGACTTAGTGAAAAAGTAAATGCTTTAGGATGGGGAGGACTTACAGCTGAAGAAACGGGAAGAATAGGTGGAATAATGACTAAAAGAAAAAAAGAAAGAAAAATACCAAGCAATGATGAAATACTAGGTAGAAAGAAACCCATTGACTAATAAATAAAAACTCTATAAGATTTATTTATAGAAAAATAGACTTTGGGAGTATACTTATGGAAAGTTATAAAATGATGGCTACGGTTTATGATGAACTTATAAGAGAAGATGTAAACTATGAATCTATAGCAGAGTATATTTTAGGTCTTTGTAATAAGTTTAACATAAGTTTTAGCAGTTATTTAGATTTAGCCTGTGGAACATGTAACGTAGGTTCTTATATAGGAAAAAAATTTAAAGAAAACTATTTTGTGGATTTATCTTTTGATATGCTTATAGAAGCTGACAAAAAATTAAGAGAATGTCGAATAAAAGGAAAGATAGTTTGTCAAGATATGAGTGACTTAAATTTAAATAAAACTTTTGATTTAATTACTTGTGTTTTAGATTCAACTAACTACGTTTTAGATGAGAATGATTTAACCAATTATTTTAGAGGAGTTTATAATCATTTAAACGATGATGGATTATTTGTTTTTGATATAAATTCTTATTATAAAATATCTGAAATTTTAGGAAATAATATATATAGCTATAATAGTGATGATATATTTTATGTTTGGGAAAATATTTTCGAGGATGAAATTGTAGAGATGAATTTAAGTTTTTTTATAAAACAGCAAAATGGTCTATATAAAAGATTTGATGAGGTTCATGAAGAAAGAGGTTACAAAGATGAATTTATTGAAGAAATTTTAAGAAAAATAGGGTTTAATTTTGTAGAAAAATTTGATGGATATTCAAATCTTAAAGCCACTAATAAAAGTGAAAGAATAACTTATATAGTTAGAAAGTAGGAGGAATTTTTATGGGTGATAAAATAGTAAGAGCAACAGCAAAAGATGGAATGATAAGAATAATAGCAGCAGAAACTAGTGAATTAGTTAATGAAGGTGTGAAAGTACATGGGTGTACGCCAACAGCAGCTGCTGCACTTGGAAGAATGCTTACAGCTGGTGTTATGATGGGAGCTATGTTAAAATCAGAAAAAGAAGTTGTAACTCTTAAAATAAATGGCGGAGGAGAGGCTAAGGGAGTAATAGTTACAGCCTACTCAGATTGTACTGTAAAAGGGTATATAGGAAATCCAACAGTTGATTTGCCTCTAAACCCTGAAAATGGAAAACTGAATGTGGGAAAGGCTATTGGTAAAGATGGTACCTTAATGGTAATAAAGGATTTAGGACTTAAAGAACCATATGTAGGACAAGCTCCTATCTTTAGTGGAGAAATAGCAGAGGATTTATCATATTATTTTACGGTATCAGAACAAGTTCCATCAGCTGTAGCACTTGGAGTTTTGGTTGACAGAGATTATTCAATAAAGGTTGCTGGCGGTTTTATTATACAATTAATGCCAGGTGCAGATGAACTTTTAGGAGATCTTATAACTTACAGATTAGAAGAGTTTACATCAGTTACAGGAGAGCTTGCAAAAGGGAAGACTATGGTTCAAATATTAGAGGATATATTTGATGGTATGGATTTAAAAATAAATAATGATACAGAAATTCCAAAGTATAAATGTGATTGTTCAAGAAGTAAGGTTGAAAGAGCATTAATTAGTATAGGGTATAAAGATTTAAAAGAGTTATATGATGATGGTAAGACAGAAGAATTAAAATGCCAATTTTGTAATAAGGCTTATGAGTTTACTCATGAAAATATAGGAGAACTTTTAAAAATAGCAACTCAAACTAAGAAAAATTAATATACTTTTAGAAATATTATAAAAAATATATTGACAAATAAATTTTTTATTTATATAATAATAAATATCTTCGACAAATGGAAGATATTTAGGCTCGATAGCTCAGTCGGTAGAGCAGAGGACTGAAAATCCTCGTGTCACTGGTTCGATTCCAGTTCGAGCCACCA